>Ga0207790_1000719_pt1 | contig 10521 bp, 6 predicted proteins | sample HigsolmetaGSP14D_FD_184842 | JGI IMG/M metagenome (GOLD analysis project Ga0207790, IMG submission 184842) | High solid enriched microbial communities from the Joint BioEnergy Institute, USA - SP1-4-D (SPAdes) | ecosystem: Engineered > Bioreactor > SSF (Solid state fermentation) > Aerobic >...
CGTGTTGGGTGTAGATCACGGTCAGGCCCGCTTTACGCCACTCGGCCAGAACCGCAGCCATGTTTTGCTCTGCTTCTGGATTATTGCGGCGGCCGGTTGGGCCGCCCCAGTGGCTCAGTTCGTTCACGCCCTTTTGAACGTCAATGAGTAGATAAGCGGTGTCGTTCCCGAATTGTTTAATCATGATGGTTGTTGACCCTGCATAGTGTTTTTGTACAGGCCAATTACTTGCCCATATAAGTTGAAACGGAGTGAGTCGCTTCGAAGAAAATATATGGGCAAGCTCATAGGGTTGCTTTGCTTTATTGGCGCTGCATGCGGGGTGTTTTAGGAAGCTTTTGCGCGGATACTGGCTTGAGGGAAAAAAATTCCCGAGTCGGTTGCGCGGTGGCCAACCACACCGGAACACTGGATTAACGTTGCTTCGCGGCAGCGGCGGGCGCGATGTAGCCGTTGCCAGGGGGTAGCCTCGCAGCTAGCTGCCGAGCGGCGCTGCCGTTCAGTACTGGCGTTTGAAGTTGAGCGTGAGCGTTACGACTTCGTTCGGCCAGCAGACGCCTCATGCTCGCCTCGAATCAGTGCCCGGGTTTGCTAGACACGACCCTCGGCCAACCCCTTCGCAGCGCTGCGAAGGCTAATCAGAGCCCGGCTAGGGTGCCAGCAGCAGACGGCTTCTCCGCCTGGCCTGTCGGCACGAAACGCTCCACGTCGATGGTATCGATCTGGTCGGGGTGAAGGTGGCGTTCGGCGTAGCGCATCGGCATTTCGCTGCGCAGGAACAGGGCGAACAGGTCGGCATCGATATGCCCGTTATCGCGCAGCCTGGCGAGGATCTCGATGGATTCGGAGAGGGTCTTGGCCTGCTTGTAGGGGCGGTCGGAGGCCGTCAGTGCTTCGAAGATATCGGCGATCGCCATGATGCGCGCCGGGATCGACAGCTGGCTCTTGTCCAGCTTGCGCGGATAGCCGGTACCGAGCAGGGTTTCGTGGTGGGTGCCGGCGTACTCCGGCACGCGCTTGAGGTTCGAGGGCAGCGGCAGGTTTTCCAGCATGACGATGGTCTGGATGATGTGCTCGTTGATCTTGAAGCGCTCTTCGGCGGTCAGCGTGCCCTTGCTGATGCTCAGGTTGTAAAGCTCGCCGTGGTTGTAGAGGTGTTCCGGCACACTGATCTGGAAACCGTACTTGGGGTCGAAATCCTTGGTTTCCGGGCGCGGGAAAATGTGCTGTGGCTTGTCGGCAAGCAGTCGCTCGCGTGCTGGCAATTGCGCCACGGGCAGTTCGGCAACGCGCAGCAGCTCGGCCTGGGAGAGCCCCAGGCGATCATCGAAATGCCGTAGCCAGGTGCGTTCTGCCGCTTTGTGCAGGGTGCCGACGTGCTCGGGGTTCATCAGTTCGCTGCCGATGTTGCAGCCGGCGATGAAAGTGAATTCGTCCTGCAGCGCCTGGGCGGTGGCCTGGTACTGCGCGTCGGCCTGCGCCCGCTCGTGGCCGTCGAGCAACTGCTGCAGGCGTTCGAGCTGGGCATCACGCAGCAGCACCTCGAAGCGCATGCGCACCTCGTGGATGCGGTTATAGATGGTCTCCAGCTTGGTGGCCTTGTCGACCACGTGCTCGGGCGTGGTGATCTTGCCGCAGTCGTGCAGCCAGGCGCCGATCCGGAACTCGCGCCATTCGTCGGCGGTGGTGAAGCGAAAGTTCGCCAGTGGGCCCTCGCTCACCTCACTGGCCGCCTCGGCGAGCATCATCGCCAACTCCGGTACCCGTTCGCAGTGGGCGCCGGTGTAGGGGCTCTTGGCATCGATGGCGCCGGCGAGAATCTCGATCATGCCGTCGATCAGGGCGCGCTGGGAATCGATCAGGTTGTGGTTCTCGAGGGCAACGGCTGCCTGGGAGGCGAGGGCGCCAATAAAGGCCACCACCGAGGGCGAAAAGGCGATGACCTTGCCGGTTTCCACGTCCAGGGCGTTCATGAACTGCAGCACGCCGATCACTTCACCGCCGCGTGGCGCCAGTGGCACGGTCAGCATGGAGACGGTGTGAAAGCCCGATTCGCTGTCGAAATTGCGGGTGCCGCTGAGGTCGAAGCGGCTTTCGCCGTACACGTCGTCGATCACCACGGTTTCGTTGTGCAGCGCCGCATAGGTCGACACGTGCCGTTCGTTGGGCTGGCCGGTGTGCGGGTCGTGCAGGGGAATCTCGACCGTCGGCAGCTCGTCGTCCATGGAGCGCAAGGCGAAGCGCAGCGTGCCGTGCTCGGTCTTCAGGTACATGGTGGCGGCCTGGGCATTACAGGTGCGCTTGCCTTGCATCAGGATATGGCGCAGCAGCGCGTCACGGTCGCGCTCGGCCGACAGCAGCAGGCCATTCTCGACCAGGCTGGCAAGCTTGAGCTGCGAGGCCTGCAGCGCCTGGGTCTGGTTTTGCAGGGCTGCCTTCATCTCGATGTGGTTGCGATTGAGGGTTTCCATCTCGGCGAACAGCGAGGCCGGCGGCAGTTCGCCGGAGAAGTCCATCTGGCGGATTCTTTGCGTGTCCTGCACCAGCAGGTCGATGGTGCGATCTATGCTCTGCATACCGCCCAGCACCAGCGGCATGCTGCACAGCAGGATGCCCACGGACAGGCACAGCACCAGCAGGGGCGGGGCGCCCAGGGTCAGGGCGAGCAGCGGTGCCAGCTGCAACAGCAGGAACAGGGTGACCACCAGGTTCCTGCTTCTGAAGCGTAGTCTGAATCGCTGCTTGATTTGCCCTGATGACATACTGCAACCTGCGTTACGGTCCCGCCGCGTACTTCACGTACCATCCGACCGCGCAACGGTGCTGCGGCTGGATGTGCAACGCTCAGTTCGACTCAGGGAATGAGATTAAATAAGGAGAGTACTGTGTTTGCACCTTTCAGGATATGGTCACTTGCTGGCGTATTGCTAGCAACTTCGGTTTTTGCCGCTGAACCGAACTCGTCGATCGGCTACGTGATGAAGGTACAGGGTGAGGCTAGCGTCACTCAGGGCGGCGCGACCCAGGCCGCGACGATCGGCACGCCGCTGTACGTCGGCAGCACGGTGAAGACCGGCCCGGCAGGCTCCATGGGCGTGACGCTGAAGGACAACACGGTGATGTCCTTCGGCCCCAACAGCGAGCTGAGCCTCGACGAATTTCTCTTCGAGCCGGCCCAGGACGACCTGAAGCTGAGCGCCAAGATCACCCACGGCACGCTCGACTACATTTCCGGCACCATCGCCAAGCTCAAGCCGGAGGCCGTCGAGATCAATACCCCGACCGGCACCATTGGTGTGCGTGGCACCCACTTTCTCGTCAAGGTTGATTGAGTGCGACACGGCATGTTTTCCAAGCGCATGGGCGCCATCGCCATTCTGTTCTGCGCCTTGCTCGGTAGTGGCTGCGCATCCAAGTCCTACGTGGTGCTGATGGAAAGCCCCGATGGCAGCACGGGGGCCATCGAGGTCAAGACCGCCAAGGGCATGGCCCGCGTCGACCAGAAGGGCTATGCAGTCAACCTCGACGGCAGCAGCGCCAGGCCGTTCCAGGTCGAGCCGCCCAGGCTCGAAAAGGATTTCTCCGCCGCGCGGGCTGCCCAGCCGGCGCTGCCGAAAAGCTATCTGCTGTATTTCAGGACCGGTGGCACCAAGCTGACCCGCAAGTCCCAGGCGGAAATTCCCGAGGTGCTGCAGACCGTTCGCGACCGCGGGCCGTCGGCGGTTTCGGTGATCGGCCATACCGACACCGTTGGCAGCAAGCGGGATAACCAGGACCTTGGGCTGTTGCGCGCCCGGGCCATCGCCCGCCAGTTGCAGGACAATGGCCTGCAGGCACTGGAGCTGGTGGTCACCTCCCACGGTGAAGGCAACCTGTTGGTGAAGACCCCGGACAACACGCCGGAACCCGCCAACCGCCGGGTGGAAATCACCGTTCGCTAAGAGTCTCGCGAGCTAGAGCAATGCAAGGCCTAGGCGGCCCCACGAAAACAGGCGAGGACGCGGAGTTTACGAGCTGTAAATGAGCAGTCCGACTGGGCTGGCAATCCAGCCTGTTTTTAACGCCGCAGTGCCGACGCGCAGCAGACTTTGAACAGGTTCTAAGGCCCGCCTTACTTGCTGGCCATCACCAGCCGGTTGCCGCGCTCGCCGTTGCGCAGGCGCTGCAGGTGGTAGGCCACCAGGCCATCCCGGGGGCGCTGCTGGCCGAGCGTCTCGAATGCGCCGAGCGCCTCGTCAGCGCCGCTCGCCAACAGCTGGTACGCCCCTTCGTAGGCCTCATCGCGGTCAGTTGCCGGCACGGCCATCGCCTCCAGCGGCTCGAACACCTGCACGGCCTCGGCCTTGCCCTTGAGCAGCACCTCGCCGACCGGGCGCATCGGCACCTCGGGGCAATGCTCGCGAATCGCGGCCGATACGCAGACCAGGGTGCCGATCTGGCCGTTCAGGCTTTCCAGGCGCGATGTGGTGTTCACCGGATCACCCAGCGCGCGATAATCGAAGATCACCGCGCCGCCGAAATTGCCCACCACCACTTCACCGCTGTGCACGGCGATACGGGTCTGGCCGAAGGCGACGCCTTGCTCGTGCAGGGCGGCGACGTAACCCTGGGCGAAGCGGTTGATCTCCAGGGCGCAGGACAGGGCGCGCTGCTGATGGTCGGCCTGGGGGATCGGTGCCGAGAACATGATCGCCACCGCATCGCCGACGATGCGATCGAGCGTGCCTTCATGACGAAAGGCGATGGCGATCACCTGTTCCAGGTACTCGTTGAGCAGGCTGACCGCGGCCTCCGGTTCCTGGCGCTCCATCATCGCGGTGAAGCCGGTGATGTCGGTGAACACGAAACTGCAGGTTTGCCGCTGCCCGCCGAGCGCCAGCTGCTCCGGGTGGGCGACCAGGTGATTGACCAGGTTGGGTGACACGTAGCGCGAGAAGGCTGCCTGGATCCAGCGTTGTTCGCGCTCGGCCGCCATGTGCCGGACGATGCTGGCGGCACCGTAGACCAGCATCAGGCCGAGCGACGGGGTGAACAGGTCGAGCAGCACCCGGTGAATCGCGAAGCCGTACCAGGCCGCCGCGTTCAGCGCCGCCACCAGCACCAGCATCAGCACGGCGGACACCAGGGCGCGGGCGTACAGCGCCAGTAAGCCCAGTGCCAGGCCACCCAGCAGCAGCGCCAGGCCCTCCACGGCCAGCGCCCAGCCGGGCCGCAGCAGCAGGCTGTCGGTCAGCACCTGTTCCAGGGCCTGGGCGTGTACCTCGACGCCGGGGATGATCCCGCCCAGCGGGCTGAAGCGCAGGTCCTGCAGGCCCTGGGCCGAGGTGCCGACCAGGATGATGCTGCCGGCGACCGGCGCCGCCGAGCCGTCCAGTACCTGCCAGGCGGGGATGCTGCGGCTGGCCTGGGGCCGGGTGAAATACACCCATAGCTCGCCGCTGGCCGCCGTGGGGATCTGCAGGCGGCCGATATCCACCCGCTGCACCCCGGAATCGCTGCTGATGATCCGGTAGCGCCCCGTGCGCTGCGCCACGCGCAGTGCCTCGGCGACCAGCGATGGGCGCAGTTCCCCGGCCAGCGACACGAACAGCGGCACCCGCCGCACCACGCCATCGGCGTCGGGCCGGAAGGTCATGGCGCCGAGGCCACGGGCGGCCTGTTCGAGCTGCGGCAACGGGCGCGCCGCGCCCTGGAAGGCGGGTAGGAAAGCCAGCGGCGAGGGGCCCTGTTGCACCAGGCCGAAACGGCTCAAGGGTGGCCCGCCGGCGGCCGCACTCTGCTCGGCGGCAAAGCCGAGCACCACATTGCCGCGCGAAAGTACCTCGGCGAATTGCCCGTCGTGGCTCGGCAGCGCGGCCAACTGGGTGGCCAGTGCCGGGGGCAACAGGTTGCCGCGCAGCAGTTGCTCGGGTGAAGTGCGATCGGGCTCGGCGAACAGCACATCGAACACCACCGCCGCGGCGCCGGCCTGCTCGAGCCGCTGCACCAGCTCTGCCACCTGGGTGCGCGGCCAGGGCCACTGGCCAATGCGCTTGAGGCTCTCCTCGTCCAGGTCGACGACCCGCACCGGCGCCTCCTGATAGGGCCGCGGCTGCCAGCGCTGGTACTGATCGAACACCGCGTGGCGAGCCTTCTGCACCGGCATCGGGTCGAGCAGAAACACCACGCAGAGGCCCAGCAGGATGGCCAGGCAGAAGGCGCCACCGGAGGAGGTCAGGCGAGGTCTAGGCACGCGGCAAGGCTCCGGGCGGGGTGGAAAAGGGCAGGGCGGGCATGGACGTCACCTGAGTACGGGGCTGATCGAGCGTAGCATTTCGCACTGCCGTGCCATCGGCCTGCCCTGACCCTGCGCGCCGCGGTTGTGGCCACCAGGCATGCAGCGGGTCAGCCGTCGGGGTTACAGTATCGGCGAACGGTTATTGAGGTGAGGGATTGTGCGGCAAGCCCGCCCCGCCTGGATAGACCTGGCCAGCAGGGCCGCTGAACAGCGAAACCTTCCAGCGACCCGCCCAACCACCCGCAGCAGGAGTACCCGCAATGAACCAGCCCCTCTCCACAGGCATCCGCATGGAGGGAGGCGTGCTGGCCTTTCCCGTGCACTTCATGCGCGGCGGCACCTCCACCGGCCTGGTGATCGACGAACGCGTCGCGCCCCAGGACATCGTCCTGCGCGAGGAGCTGCTACGCCATCTGATGGGTGTGCCGCTGCACGGTGAGCTGCCTGGCAACCGCCAGCTCACCGGCCTGGGCCGCGGCCCGGCGACCAGCAACAAGGTGTTCTTCGTCGAACTGGAAAATGCCGAGGGCAAGCGGCGCCTGGTCAGCACCCTGGCGCAACTGGCCGCCAGCCACTCGGCCATCGACTGGAGCGTGAACTGCGGCAACATGTCCTCGGCGCTGCCGCTATGGGCGCTGGACGTGGGGCTGGCCGAGGGCACCAACGGTGATTTCGAGATCGATATCCGCAACACCAACACCGGGGTGATCACCACCGGCCGGGTGCTGCGCGAAGCCGACAACGCCCTGCGCAAGGTGGCGATCCCCGGCGTGCCGGGACAGTTTCCCGGAGTCGATCTGTTCCTCCATCACCCGGTCGGCGCCAAGACCGGTGCCTTGCTGCCCACCGGCAATGTGCTGGATGTCATCGATGGCCACCCGGTGTCCTGTGTGGATGTGGCGGTGCCGATGGTGATCATCGAGGCGGCGTCTTTCGGCAAGACGGCGCGCGAGCCGCTCGCCGAGCTGGAGGCCGATGGCGCCTTCATGCAGGCGCTGCGCGAGGTGTGGATCGAGGCGGGGCTGCGCATGGGCCTGAAAAAACGCAGTGGCGAGCCGATGAGCCGCGAGGACATCAGCCGCAGCGAAACCATCCCCAAGGTGTGCATCATTGGCCCGGCCGCAGCCGGCGGCACGGTGTCGGTACGCTACTTCACCCCGCAGACGCTGCATGCCTCCATGGCGGTATCCGGTGGCTGCTGCCTGGCTGCCGCCACGCTGATTCCGGGCACCGTCGCCGCCCGCCTGGCTGCCGCGAAAGCGGCTGTGGGCGAGCAATTCGGCGAATATGCGGTGGCCATGGAAAACCCTGCCGGCACCCTCGACGCCACCGTGGTGGCCCGCGACCTCGGCGCCGGCCTGGAGGTGAAAACCGTGGCCTACCGACGCAGCGCCCAGGTGCTGCAGCGCGGCCATGTGCCGCTGTACAACGCTTCGGATGAGTTGGTGGCGGCGCTGGTGGCGTTGATCTAGCGGCGGCGCCTCTGGGTTGCCGCCGACCGAAGCGCTGATCATTGCCGGTTCCGACAAGCACTTGGCTGGCGCTCGAATGACCCACCCCCAGGCCCACGGCGGCATGCCGGTCGCCGCCGGCTGAGTCGCGCCGTCAGCCGCACTCGCCACCACTGGCTACACCGTCGAGCAACCACTGCCGAAACACCCCCAGGGCCGGCAGCACGGCATTGCGTTTGGGGTAGGCGAGAAAATAGGTGCGGCCGCTGGAAACCGGCGTGCCGGTGGTGCGCAGCTGGCCCTGGCGCAGTTCTTCCTCGACCAGCACCTGGGGCACCAGGCCGACGCCGATGCCGGCGCGCACGGCCTGGATCAGGTGCGAGGTCAGCTCGAAGCTGGGGCCAGCCTGCAGCTGCGCGCTGCTCACGGCGTGCTTGGCGAACCAGGTCGACCACATCGGCGGGTGGCTGGCGACCTGCAGCAGCAATTGCCCGGCCACCCGCTCGGGCGTCAGCGGCTCGCCGGCGTCGAGCATCGCCGGGCTGGCGATCAGCACCATGGATTCGTCGAGCAACGGGTGGGCCAGCAGGTCCGGCCAGGCGCCGTCGCCCACGCAGATCGCCGCGTCGAGCTGGCCGTCGCTGAAATCGGCGTGGATGCGCGAATGGATATGCACCTGCACGCCCGGGTTGGCGGCGTAGAACTCGTGCAGCCGCGGCAGCAGCCATTTCGAGCCGAAGGTCGGCAACAGGGCCAGGCGCAGGGTGCCGCCGCCGGAGCCGTAGTCGATGGCCTGCAGGGTCGCATTGCGAATGCTTGCCAGGGCGTCGGAGAGGGTGTCGGCGTACAGCCGGCCCACATCGGTGAGCACCACGTTACGGCCTTCGCGCTGGAACAGGGTGATGCCCAGAAAGGCTTCCAGCGCCTGCACCTGGCGGCTCACCGCACTCTGGGTCAGCGACAGCTCGGCGGCCGCACGGGTATAGCTCTGGTGGCGCGCCGCCGACTCGAAGGCCAGCAGCAGGGACATCGACGGCGTCAGTCTGCGCAGATTCATTCATAAAACTCATGGATTGCCACGGCAAATACCCTTGTAGCACAGGCGCATGCTGCCGAAAATGCGCGCATTAAAAGCCTGATGCAATCGCCCGTTAGAGGCGTGCAACCGCCCACAGGGAGATAAACCGATGATCGCCAGCCTGAGTGCCCCGCAACCGACCCAGGCCCTTTACCTGGCCTTTCTCGACGCGCTCGGCGCCGCCGGCTTTCGCGGCGAGATCGCCCGTGACCACGCCAGCCGCACGGTGCTGGCGACCGACAACTCCATCTACCAGCGCCAGCCCCAGGCGGCGGTGTTCCCCCTCGATGAAGACGACGTGCAGGTGCTCGCCCGGGTGGTCAGCGAGCCTGCGCACCGCAGCGTCAAGCTGACGCCCCGCGGCGGCGGCACCGGCACCAATGGCCAGTCGCTCACCGACGGCGTGGTGGTCGACCTGTCGCGGCACATGAACCGCATCCTGGAGATCAATGCCGAACAGCGCTGGGTGCGGGTGCAGGCCGGGGTGGTCAAGGATCAGCTCAACGCGGCGCTCAAGCCCCATGGCCTGTTCTTCGCCCCGGAGCTGTCGACCTCCAACCGGGCGACCATCGGCGGCATGATCAACACCGACGCCAGCGGCCAGGGCAGCTGCACCTACGGCAAGACCCGCGACCACGTGCTGGAGCTGACCACCATCCTGCTCGGCGGCGAGCGCCTGCACAGCCACCCGCTGGACGAGTCGACCCTCGGCGAACAGCTGGCCCGCAGCGACCGTACCGGCCAGGTGTACCAGTGCGCCGAGCAGATCCAGCGCGAGAAGGCGGCGCTGATCGAGGCGACCTTCCCCAAGCTCAACCGCTGCCTGACCGGCTACGACCTGGCGCACCTGCGCGAGGCGGACGGGCGCTTCAACCTCAACAGCGTGCTGTGTGGCTCCGAGGGCTCCCTGGGCTTTATCGTCGAGGCGCGCCTCAACGTACTGCCGATCCCCAACTATTCGGTGCTGGTCAACGTGCGCTACGCCGGCTTCATGGATGCGCTGCGCGATGCCCGCTCACTGATCACCCTGCAGCCGCTGTCCATCGAAACCGTGGATTCCAAGGTGCTGCTGCTGGCGATGAACGATATCGTCTGGCACGGCGTCGCCGAATACTTCCCCGAAGACCCCGGGCGGCCGACCCTGGGCATCAATCTGGTGGAATTCAGTGGCGACGACCCCGACGAGGTCAACGGTCGTGTCGAGCACTTCATCCGGCATCTCCAGCAGGACACCGGCGTGGTGCGCCTCGGCCACACCCTGGCGAGCGGGCGGGCGGCGGTGTCGCGGGTCTACGCGATGCGTAAGCGTGCGGTGGGCCTGCTCGGCAACGTCGACGGCGAAGTGCGCCCCCAGCCATTCGTGGAGGACACCGCGGTGCCGCCGGAAAACCTCGCCGACTTCATCGCCGAGTTCCGCGCGCTGCTCGACGGCCACGGCCTGACCTACGGCATGTTCGGCCACGTCGATGCCGGCGTGCTGCACGTGCGCCCGGCGCTGGACATGAAGGACCCGAAACAGGCCGCGGCCATCCGCCCGATTTCCGACGCGGTGGCGGCCCTGACCCAGCGCTATGGCGGCCTGCTGTGGGGCGAGCACGGCAAGGGCGTGCGCTCGGAATACGCACCGGCATTCTTCGGCGAGCTGTATGCCTCGCTGCAGGCGCTCAAGGGCGCGTTCGACCCCTACAACCAGCTCAACCCCGGCAAGATCGCCA
>Ga0207790_1000721_pt1 | contig 10487 bp, 10 predicted proteins | sample HigsolmetaGSP14D_FD_184842 | JGI IMG/M metagenome (GOLD analysis project Ga0207790, IMG submission 184842) | High solid enriched microbial communities from the Joint BioEnergy Institute, USA - SP1-4-D (SPAdes) | ecosystem: Engineered > Bioreactor > SSF (Solid state fermentation) > Aerobic >...
GGCGGCGCCGATGCTCTCGGCGCGGCGCCCGGTGGGTGCCACGAGGAGCAGCACGGGAGGCCGACCCGACGCCACGCGGCGTTCGAGCAGCGCGGCCAGGAGCGGGGCATCGAGGCCCGTCACCGCCGAGAAGTCGACATCCGAGTCGGCGCCGTCGAGGGCCTCCCGGAAGCTGTCAGCCTGTTCGAGGGCGCGCACGATCCCGGGAATTGTCACCGGGGAAGTCTACGCGGCGCATCGGACATCGGATCCGCCGCGGTCGAGGCGACTCAGGCGCGCGGTGCGTGGTGCCGCTGCTGCGCGGCGAGCAGGCCTTCGTCGACGAGTTGCTCGACGGCATCCGCCGCATCCCCGATGGCGATGGGGAGGTTGGGCCGCTCGACGGCACCGAACGGGTCGAGCACCCAGTCCGCCGGATCTTGACGACCGGGCGGGCGACCGATGCCGACGCGGACGCGCGGGAAGTCGGGGGTGCCGAGCGCCTTCGCGACGTCCCGGACGCCGTTGTGGCCGCCGTGCCCGCCGCCGACCTTGAGCTTGAGCGAGTCGAACGGGATGTCGAGCTCGTCGTGGACGACGACGACGCGCTCCGGCGGCACGGAGTAGAACGCCGCGAGCGCCGAGACCGGGCCGCCCGAGACGTTCATGAACGAGTTCGGTTTGGCCAGCACGAGCTTCGCCGCCCCCGGACGCAGCCATGTCTCCGCCACCCGCGCGTTCGCCTTGTGCGACCGCAGGGACTCGGAGCGTCGCCGCGCGAGCTCGTCGATCACCATCTGCCCGACGTTGTGACGGGTCGCCTCGTAGCGGGGTCCCGGGTTGCCGAGTCCCACGATCAGCCAGGTGTCGGCCATGGAGAGTCCTTCCGACGACGAAGCCCGTCGCAGCGGATGCGGCGACGGGCTTCGAACGGTGATGTCTTACTCGGCGGATTCCTCGGCGGGAGCCTCGTCGGACGCCTCGGCGTCCTCGGACCCCTCGGCCTCGTCCTCGACCGGAGCCGGCGGCAGGGCGACACCGACGATGAGCGTCTCGGGGTCGGTCACCAGAACCGCGCCACGGGGCAGCGTCAGGTCGGCGGCGGTGATGTGCGCACCGTCCTCGAGGCCCTCGACCGAGACCTCGACGTTCTGCGGGATGTGGGTGGCCTCGACCTCGAGCGTCACCGTGGTGTTTTCGAGGTTCGCGATGGTGCCGGGGAACGGCTCGCCGGTCACCGAGACGGGGATGTCGACCTCGATCTTCTCGCCCTTCTTCACGACGAGGAGGTCGATGTGCTCGATGATCTGGTGCACGGGGTCCTTCTGGACGTCCTTGACCAGCGTGAGCTGCTGCTTGCCGTCGATCTCGAGCTCGAGCAGCGCGTTGGCGCGGCGGATGAGCAGCGCGACCTGGTGGCCGGGCAGCGCGACGTGGACGGGGTCCGTGCCGTGGCCGTAGATGACGGCGGGGATCTTGCCTGCAGCGCGCAGACGACGGGCGAAGCCCTTGCCGAACTGCTCGCGCAGCTCAGCGACGACCTTGGTGTCGGTCTCGGTCACCATGAGTGTTCTCCTTGCGGGCCTTCTCGGCCCAGTCGATCGGGGCCGGTACGGCCTCGTCTGTCGTCGGGGCCGATGCGGCCCAGACATGGTCTGTGGTTCGACTCGAACGCGTGCGCGTGAGGAAAGCCGCGAAGCCTGCTTCACCGCGTCGATCACGGATGCTGTGCATCCCTCGCCGAAGTTCGGACCGAGTCTACCAGCGCGGTGGATACGATGGAACGTCAGTCCCCCACGCCCGAAAAACGGAGGAACACATGGACTACGGATGGATGTCGCACGCACTGCTCTGGTTCGTCGGAGCTCTGAGCACCGCGACCGCCGTCTGCGTTGTCGGCGCCTTCTTCTCCCTCGGCCGCAGCTACAAGGACTGACCCCGTCACACGAGACACCCCCTCCGGGTCAGCGGATACAGTGACCGGGAGGGGCTTCGCCGGTTCCGGCATCCACCCCTGATCCGCTCACAACTCACGCAGACCTGGAGCTACGCATGTCGTCGTCCCCCTCTTCCACCGGACACTCCAACGACCAGGACCAGGCTCCTCACGAAGCCACTCAGCAGCACGAAGGGGCTCCGCAGCCCGAAGAGGTCGACCGTCCCACGCACCCCGAGGCGTCCGCCACGGGCAGCGACTCCGGTGAGGCCAACATCGGCGTCGTCGGTCTCGCGGTCATGGGCTCCAACCTCGCCCGCAACCTCGCGTCGCGCGAGGGCAACACGGTCGCCGTCTTCAACCGTTCGCGCTCGAAGACCGACGAGCTGATCGAGGCCCACCCCGAGGCCGAGTTCGTCCCCGCTTTCACCTACGAGGAGTTCGCCGCGTCGCTGCAGAAGCCGCGCACCGCGATCATCATGGTCAAGGCCGGCAAAGCGACGGATGCCGTCATCGACGAGCTCATGCGCGTGTTCGAGCCCGGCGACATCATCATCGACGGCGGCAACAGCCTGTTCACCGACACCATCCGTCGCGAGAAGGCGGTCTCCGAGGCGGGCTACAACTTCGTCGGCATGGGTGTCTCCGGCGGCGAGGAGGGCGCGCTCAACGGCCCGTCGCTCATGCCCGGCGGTCCCGACGAGGCATGGGTCACGCTCGGCCCGATCCTGAAATCGATCGCCGCCGTCGCGGAGGGCGAGCCCTGCGTCACCCACATCGGTCACGACGGCGCGGGCCACTTCGTGAAGATGGTGCACAACGGCATCGAGTACGCCGACATGCAGCTCATCGCCGAGGCGTACGACCTCATCCGCCGCGGCACCGGCAAGACGCCCGCCGAGATCGCCGACGTCTTCGAGGAGTGGAACCGCGGCGAGCTCGAGTCCTACCTGATCGAGATCACCGCCGAGGTGCTCCGCCAGACGGATGCCACCACCGGCAAGCCCCTCGTCGACGTCATCGTCGACCAGGCCGGCGCCAAGGGCACCGGCGCGTGGACGGTGCAGACCGCCCTCGACCTCGGCGTCCCCGTCTCCGGCATCGCCGAGGCCACCTTCGCCCGGTCGCTGTCGAGCCACCGCGAGCAGCGCGACGTCGCAGGCGAGCTCCCCGGCCCCTCCTCCGAGGACTTCACCGTCCCCGACGCGGACGCCTTCATCGAGCAGGTCCGGCTCGCCCTCTACGCCTCGAAGATCGTCGCGTACAGCCAGGGCTTCGACGAGATCCGCGCCGGTGCCGCCCAGTACGGCTGGAACATCGACCTCGGAGCGGTCAGCAAGATCTGGCGTGGCGGCTGCATCATCCGCGCCCAGTTCCTCAACCGCATCGCCGACGCGTACGACGAGCAGGCCGATCTCCCCGTCCTGCTGACGGCGCCCTACTTCGTCGAGGCGCTCGGCCGCACCCAGGATGCCTGGCGCGAGATCGTGCGCGTGTCGGCGGCCGCCGGCATCCCGGCTCCCGCCTTCAGCTCGTCGCTGGCGTACTACGACGGCCTGCGCGCCGACCGCCTGCCGGCCGCCCTCATCCAGGGTCAGCGCGACTTCTTCGGCGCGCACACCTACAAGCGCATCGACAAGGACGGCACCTTCCACACCCTGTGGTCGGCTGACCGGACCGAGGTTGAGGCCGAGGACACCCACTGAGCCGCAGCGATACGGCGCTGCGGGTCCACCGCGTCGCCGCGCGCGTCGTCCTCGCGATCCTCACGGGCCTCTACGCCTGGATGGTCGCGTGGATGACGCTGCGCGCGGCGCCGTACGGCTCCGACATCGCCTCGGGTCTCAACCGGCTCCTGGCGTGGTTCGCCGAGCGGCCGTCGACCGCGTGGATCACGTTCGACCGCGTCGAGTTCGGTGCCAACGTGGCCATGTTCGTCCCGCTCGGGGTGATCGCGGTGCTGTGGTTCGGCGTGCGCGGCTGGTGGGCCGCTCCCCTCATCGGCGCGCTCGCGAGCGCGACGATCGAGACGCTCCAGGCTCTCCTGCTCGATGCGCGCGTGGCGGACGTGCGCGACATCATCGCGAACACCCTCGGGTCGGTCATCGGAATGTGCCTCATGCTGCTGCTCGCCTTCCTCCTCTCGCCGCCGAACCCGCGTCGGTACGAGGAATCCCGAGCGTGACCGAAGCGAAGGCATAGCCCGCTCATAGATATGTCATGAGAATGGAATCATGACGATGCCTGCCCCCCTGCTCCAGCGCCCCGACGGCTCCCCTCTGCGCGTCCTCGTCGTCGACGACGAGCAGATGCTCACTGATCTGCTCTCGATGGCCTTGCGCATGGAGGGGTGGGAGGTCCGCACCGCCGGGTCGGGGTTCGACGCGCTGAACGCCGCGCGCGAGTTCGCGCCCGACGCGATGGTGCTCGACATCATGATGCCCGACCTCGACGGGATGTCGGTGCTGCAGCGCCTGCGCCAGGCCGGCGACGACGTGCCCGTCCTGTTCCTGACGGCGAAGGACTCGGTCAGCGACCGCGTCGCCGGCCTCACGGCGGGCGGTGACGATTACGTCACCAAGCCGTTCAGCCTGGAAGAGGTCGTGGCGCGGCTGCGCGGCCTCATGCGGCGGGCCGGGGCATCCGCCGGCACGGCCGACCCGATCCTCCGCGTCGGCGACCTGACCCTCAACGAGGACTCGCACGAGGTGTTCCGCGGCGACGACGAGATCGAGCTCACCGCCACGGAGTTCGAGCTGCTGCGCTACCTGATGCGCAACCAGCGCCGCGTCCTGTCGAAGGCGCAGATCCTCGACCGCGTCTGGAACTACGACTTCGGCGGTCGCTCGAGCGTCGTCGAACTGTACATCTCCTACCTCCGCAAGAAGATCGACGCGGGCAAGGAGCCTCTGATCCACACCGTCCGCGGCGTCGGCTACATGATCAAAGCGAGCCAGTGAGCAGCAGCCCCCGCCGCCGCCGGCACCGGTGGAGTCTGCAGGCACGGCTGATCACCGCCGTCGTCTCGTTCGTCTCGGTCATCCTCATCACCGTCGGCCTCGGCACCGGGACGGTCCTCGAATCCGTCCTGCGCGAGAACCTCGACGCGAAGGTGACGCGCGCGCAGGACTCGCTCGTCATCGACCTGAACAGCCGCGCCGAGGCCATCCTCAGCCGCAGCCGGCCGGAGCGCGGCACCCTGCTCATCGTCAACAACATCGCCGGGCCGAGCGCGGCGTACATCGACGACGAGGGCGACGTCCGCACCCTCAACATCGGCCGTATCGCCAGCACCCCGCTCGACGAAGCCGGCTGGGCGGACGCGAACGTCGAGGGACTCGGCGACTACCGCCTGCACGTCCAATCGGCACCGTATTCGAGCATGACCACCGGGCTGCCGACCTCCGAAGTCACGAGCGTGAGCGCACGGATCGTCACGACCGTGGCGCTCCTCACGACCGGCGGGCTGCTCGTCCTCGCCGCGATCATCGCGCTTCTCATCCGTCGCGCCCTCGCCCCCCTCCGTTCGGTCGCTGCGACCGCCTCCCGCGTGGCGGCGATGCCCCTCTCGGAGGGGACGGTGCGTATCTCCGAGCGCGTCCCCGACGAGGACACCGACACCCATACCGAGGTCGGCCAGGTCGGTCACGCCCTCAACACGCTGCTCGACCACGTCGAGACCTCCCTCGCCGCACGCCAGCGCAACGAGGAGCGCATGCGGGCGTTCGTCGCGGACGCGAGCCACGAGCTCCGGACACCGCTCGCCTCGATCCGGGGATACTCCGAGCTGTCGCTGCGCGGCATCCGTCAGGCCGAGTCGTCTGGGACGGCGGCTCCGGGCATCGTCGCCGAAACGACCCGTGAATCGCTCGAGCGCATCCAGGCGCAGTCGCTCCGGATGACGGCGCTCGTCGAAGACCTCCTGCTGCTCGCCCGCCTCGACGAGGGGACGGAGCTCGTCTACAGCGCCGTCGATCTCACCCGCCTCGCCGTCGAGGCCGTCTCGGACGCCCGCGTCGCGGGCACCGACCACGAGTGGGTCCTGGACGTCGCGGACGAACCGGTCATCGTCGCCGGTGACACGGGGCGCCTGCACCAGGTCGCCGCGAACCTCCTGGCCAACGCCCGCGTGCACACCCCTGCGGGCACCCGCGTGACGACGACGGTGGAGACCCGCGACGGCGAGGCCGTCCTGCGCATCCACGACGACGGTCCCGGTATCGACCCCTCGATCGTCGACGACCTGTTCGAGCGCTTCAGCCGCGCGGATTCATCGCGCGCCCGCCAGACCGGCGGGACGGGCCTCGGTCTCTCGATCGCCCGGGCGATCGTCACCGGCCACGGCGGGCGCATCGTCGTGGCATCCGAACCCGGTTCGACGACCTTCGAGGTGCGTCTCCCCGCCCGGCCCGACTCCCCCGCCGACACCGCGGGAGCATAGTCCCCGGCCCGCACGGGGGAAGCAACACGTGAGGTCCCACTCCGGCCGGGAATCGAGACGGCTTTCCCGGCCGGAGTGGGACCTCACGCACGCGCCGCGGGCTCAGTACCCGCTGAACGCGTCGGTCGTGATCGACTTCGCCCGCTCGAGTGCGGGGGTCAGCGTCGCGATCAGGGCGGGCGGGCCCGACACGTACGCGTGACGCCCGGCGATGTCGGGCACCAGGCGCAGGAGGCTCTCGGCGTCGAGTCGTGCCCCGCCGCCCCACGTCCACCCGACGGGCAGGTGAGCGGGCTCGTCGCGGGTGATCACGATGACCGGGATGCCGGCCGCCTCGAGGTCCTCGCGGAACGCGAGCTCCTCGCTCGCAGACGCCACGTAGACGAACACGACGTCGCGACTCTCCTGCGTGAGCCTGATGTGCCGCAGCTGCGACACGAACGGCGTCACGCCGATGCCGGCGGCGACCATGAGGACGGGCGCGTCGGTACGACGCGGAAGCACGAAATCGCCCCAGATGCCCGTGATCGCGAGCTCGTCGCCGGGCTCCACCGTGGCGATCGCCTTCTTGTATCTCGACTGGGATCCCTCGCGCATCGCGATCTTGACGAGCGGCAGTTCGGCCGGCGAGGAGAGGATGCTGAACTCCCGCCGGGTGCCACGGGAGTCCGCGCGCGCGTGCGGGACTTCGAGCTCGAGGTACTGACCCGGCGCGAAGCGAACGGGACGCTCCGTCCGGAAGCTGTACTCGCGGACGCTCGGCGTCACCGCCGTCCGCTCCACGATCGTCAGCCGGACCGCGGTGCGCATCGCGAAGACGAAGGCGACCAGGTTGCCGATGAGGAGCGCACGCTCCTGACCGAGCGTGATGGCACCCAGCGAGATCGGCCATCCCGCCAGCACACCGACCACCGCGGCGACGGTGAACTGCTGCCAGCGTCGCGGCGGCAGCGTGAGCGGCTCGGACAGCATGAACGCACCGAGGAAGAGGAAGGGCGACGACAGCACGAGGCTCGTGAACGTCATCCCCGGGTCGAGGGCGAAGCCCGCAGCCTGCGCCTGCACGATCGTGCGGACGAGTCCCACCGCGATCGCGATCACAAGGAACAGTCCCACGACGCGGACCTTCTCGGTGCGGACCAGGACCGCCAGTCCCAGCAGCAGCACCGGTACGACGAGCGCGGGGCTCCCGACCCACCACGCCGATGCACCGAGGTCGGGGGCCCAGATGCTGACGATGGTGAGTGCGGTCGCTCCAGCGGCGGCCGGGTTGAGGATGTGACGCCCCTGCCAGGCGATGAGGTACTTAGACAGCGACGCGATCACGCCGGCGATCACGAGGCCGAGCAACGGCAGCGGCTCGAGCGAGGGCCGCAGGACGAACACCAGGATGAGTGCCGTGATGAGGGCCGACTCGATGCGCCACGGCCGGCGGACGATCCGCTGGGCGATCGCGTCGACGGCCGCGATCGACACCGCGAGGACGGCGACCGACACGACGAGCGCGAGGGGGTCCACTGACACGGCGCCGGTGAACGAGAGCACCAGCGCGATGACGGCCAGCGCGGACAGCGCGAGGAGGACCAGGCGGTACATCGACAGCCGGCCGAGGATGCCGAGGAGACGATTCCAGGTGGCACTGAGGGACGAGATCACGAGAACAACTCCGCTTCGCATTGTGGGGACCACTCGACGGAGCCGTCGGTGCGCATTCGCACCCACCCGACTCCCCATTCGGCGGCCAGCTGGGGGCCGCCGTCGAAGAACAGCGCGGTGGCGACGGCATCCGCCGTCATCGCATCGCGCGCCACGGCCCAGGTGGCCGCGTACTGCCGCACCGGCTGGCCGGTGCGGGCGTCGAGGACGTGATGGAGACCCTCGCCCCACGCGCGTCTGTTGACAGCGGAGGCGCAGAGGGCGGCATCCGTCACCGACCAGACCCCGATCGCCACGGACGCGTCGTACGGGTGCTCGAGGGCGATCCGCTGGGTCGTGCCTCGGATCGCGATGTCGCCGCCCGCATCGACGACCGCAGCGCCGCCGGGCACGCGCGTCAGGACGAGGTCGGCGAGCCGGCCCTTGCCGAGCGCACCGACGTCGAGCAGGGCCGGTTCGGCGAGACGGAGGGTGCCGTCCGACCACGTCACCGATCGTCGCCAGTCGAGCGGAGCCGCCACGGCCCCGCGGTCGACGAGCGAGTACGTCGCGTCGTATCCGCGGCGGGCGAGGCTCTCCCCCACGAGGGGGTTCACCGCACCGGAGGTGGCGGCGTCGAGGGCGTCGTAGGCGTCGAGCATGGCGGCCGCGTCGGCGGGCGCCGGTACCCCTCCTCCCGTCTGCGACAACCGCGTCACGAGCGAGTCGGCACGGAAGCGCGACCACTCGCGGTCGAACGCGACGATGGCGTCCGTGATCTCATCACGGACGCCATCGTCGAGAGGGGAAGCGGCGTCGATGCGCCAGAGCGTCCCGATCGCCTCGAACGCCCAGGAATGGGCGAGGGGCGCGGTCGGGGTCATGACGCGGCTTCGGTCCGGATCTCCTTGACCGCCGCGTTGAACCCGCCGCTGGTGAGCGACGAGCCGCCGACCTTGTCGACCGTGAGGTCGGCGAGCTTCTTGCCGACGGCGACATCCTTGATGCCCCCGATGAACTCGCCCTGGTACCTCTTGGATTCCTGAGCCTGCGGCTCACCGGTGACCTCGACGTCGGTCACCACGTCGGACGCGACCGTCAGGGTGACCGAGATCTTCTCGATGGTCTCGGGGGTCTGATAGGTGCCGTCGGCCGTGTAGGTGCCGTCCTTGAAGCTGGTGGACCCGGTCGACGAACCGCTGCCGGCGTCGGCCGAGGCGGCCGGATTCTGAGAGGCGGTGCCGGAATCGGCGGTGGACGTGGTCTGGCCCGCGCATCCGGCGAGCAGAGCGAGGCCTGCGACGGATGCGGCGGCTGCGCCGACGCGGAGCGGTCGGGGTACGGCTGTGGTGCGGATCATGAGTGGTCCTCCTCGGGTCGTGCCCGCCCGGTCTGGAGCGAAGGGCGATGACTCCAGGAAACCGATCCCGGACATGGCGATGCTTGCAGAAGCCTATGCATCGGCTGACAACGACGGCCGCCCGGTGAACGAGACGCTACCGGACGGCCGACGGATGAGGAAGATTCAGGCTGCGCCGTCGAACATGCTGGTGACGGACCCGTCCTCGAACACCTCGCGGATCGCGCGGGCCAGCAGCGGCGCGATCGGAAGGATCGTGAGAGCGGGGAACCGCTTCTCGACGGGCAGCGGGACCGTGTCGGTGACGACGACCTCATCGATGGAGGGGTCCTGCAGGCGCTCCACGGCGGGGTCGCTGAAGATCGCGTGCGTCGCGGCCACGATGACACGCTCCGCGCCGTTGGCCTTGAGGGCCTGCGCGGCCTTCACGATGGTGCCGCCGGTGTCGATCATGTCGTCGACGAGCAGGCACACGCGGCCCTCGACCTGACCGACGATCTCGTTGACCGTGATCTGGTTCGCGACGTTGGGGTCGCGACGCTTATGGATGATGGCCAGGGGCGCGCCCAGGCTGTCGGACCAGGTGTCGGCGACGCGGACGCGTCCGGTGTCGGGCGACACGACGGTGAGCTTCGCGCGGTCCTCGGTAGAGAGGGTCTTCTCGAAGTACTCGAGGAGGACGGGCTTGGCGAACAGGTGGTCGACGGGACCGTCGAAGAAGCCCTGGATCTGCGCGGCGTGCAGGTCGACGCTCATGACCCGGTCAGCGCCCGCGGTCTTGAACAGATCCGCCACCAGGCGCGCACTGATCGGCTCGCGCCCGCGGCCCTTCTTGTCCTGCCGCGAATACGGGAAGTACGGCGCGACCACGGTGATCCGCTTCGCGGAGGCGCGCTTGGCGGCATCCAGCATGATGAGCGTCTCCATGAGCCACTCGTTGACCGGCGGGCCGAAGCTCTGGATGAGGAAGAAGTCGCAGCCGCGGATCGAGACCTCGAAACGGGTCAGGATCTCGCCCGAGGCGAAGGTGCGGTGCTCGGTGGGCACCAGCTGGGTGCCGAGGGCTGCGGCGACGTCGGTCGACAGTTCCTCGTGCGAGCGGCCCGACGCGACGACGAGGCGCTTCTTGGTCTTGG
>Ga0207790_1000722_pt1 | contig 10482 bp, 9 predicted proteins | sample HigsolmetaGSP14D_FD_184842 | JGI IMG/M metagenome (GOLD analysis project Ga0207790, IMG submission 184842) | High solid enriched microbial communities from the Joint BioEnergy Institute, USA - SP1-4-D (SPAdes) | ecosystem: Engineered > Bioreactor > SSF (Solid state fermentation) > Aerobic >...
GACGGCCTCGACCTTGCGGTCGCGAGTTCCGTTCTGCGTGTACATCGGGAACACGACGAGGTGGCGGAGCCCGTCGACGCGGTTCTCCTGCGGCTGGAACGACATGAGCGAGTCGAGGAAGTCCGGGACGCCGAAGCCCTCCGACACCCAGCGGTCGAAATCGGCGATGCTCGCCTCGAGGTAGGCGGTGTCGTGCGGGAAGGCGGGGGAGAGGGCGCGGATGCCGGCGGTGATCGCCTCGACGTGCTCGCGGGCCGCGTCGCGGTCGGCAGTGTCGGGCACCGAGCCGTCGGCGATCTGCAGATCCTGCAGGGCGGTCGCGGCATCCCGCAGCATCACCCAGGCGGCGGAAGTCTCGGCCCGGCGGGCGTCTTCGACGACCTCGGGCATTCCGATGATCGTCGATGTGGTGACGGTGCTCATGGCGGACCTCCTATCGGTTCCTCACGGTCTCCTCGCGATAGTGCGGGAAGATTTCCGGTGATTTCAGCGTAAGGCCGTAAGGATCTCGTGTGCAACCTGTCTGCGGTACCGTCGGAGCGTGCCCGCAGACGAGACCGACCCCGCCGATTCCGCGATCATCGCCGCGCTGTCGAGCAACGCCCGGGCGACGCTCGCAGAGCTGTCGGCCGTTGCGGGTCTGTCCGTATCCGCGACGCAGGCGCGCGTGCGTCGGCTCGAGGCGAGGGGGCTGATCGCGGGCTACCGCGCCGTCATCGATCCCGAGGTCGCCGGCAAGCCGCTCGCGGCTTTCGTCGAGATCACGCCGCTCGACCCCGGTCAGCCCGACAACGCCCCAGAACTCATCGCGCACCTCGACGAAATCGAGGCCTGTCATTCGATCGCGGGCGACGCGGCCTACATGCTGTTCGTCCGCGTCGCCACCCCGCGAGACCTCGAGCGGCTGATCCGCGACATCCGGTCCGCTGCATCGGTCAATACCCGGACCACGGTCGTGCTGCAGACCTTCTTCGAGCACCGCCCGATCTCGCCCGCCTGACCGCAGAGCACGAGGCGCGCTGTCAAGAGGCGGCGCGCCCCGCTCGGCCTGCCTACCGTGGAGGCATGAGCGACACCCCCATCGGCCGCGAGGTCCTCGTCGTCGCCAACAGTCGATCCGGCGCCTCGCTGGGACGGCCCGACCGGGTTCCCGACGTGCGTCGGCGGATGCCGGGGGCCACCGTCCACGAGCTCGCCGGGGATGAGACCCTCGACGACGTCGTGGCGGACGCGATGACCGGGGAGAACCCGCCCACCGTGCTGGCGATCCTCGGCGGCGACGGGTCGGTCTCGCGCGCGGCGCACCTGGCCCGGCGGCACGACCTCACCCTGCTCGTCCTGCCCAACGGCACGTTCAACCACTTCGCACGGTCGGCGGGCATCCCCGATGTCGACGCCGGACTCGACGCCTACGCGGCGGCGGACATCCGGTCCGTGGCGGTCGCCGAGGCGTCGGTGAACGGGGCGGAGCCCATCACGGTGCTCAACGCCGTCTCGCTCGGCGCCTATCCCGAGTTCCTGGCCGAGCGCGAGCGCCGCACGAGCCTCGGCAAGTGGTGGGGCGGCGCCGTCGCCGCGTGGCGGGAGATGCACGACGCGCACGCCGTCGAGATCGCCCGGGGCGGCAGGCGCGCCTCGGTCTGGTCGGTGTTCGCCGGCGTCGGCCGCAACGATCCCGGCCGCATCGCCACGATGCAGCGGGCGACCCTCGGCGATCCGACCATCGACATCCGCGTGCACCATGCGCGCGGCACGCGGGCTCGGGCCATCGCCTCGCTCGCCTTCGGCCGGAAGACGGTCACCGTCCTCCGGGCGCTCCGCGTGATGCCCCCGGCGTCCGACATCGAACGCATCCTCGACGACGACTTCGAGATCGACGTCCGCGCCGGCAGTGCTCCTGACATCTGGGTCCACGACGGCGAACTCGAGGACGTGGGCCAGGACGGCTTCCGGCTGCGGGTCCGGGCGGTCCCCGACGGGCTGCGGGTCTACCTGCCCGCCCGGTGAGCGCGGATACATCCCGAGACGGATGTCCCGCCCTGCCGTGACCGCGTAGCGTTCAAGGGTGTTCCGCTCGCTCCGCCCGTACCAGGTCGCCGTCGACGCGTCCGTCGCGGTGCTGTTCGCGCTGGTGTCCCTGCCGTACGAGCTGGGAACGTCGACCAGTTCGTCCTACGACATCGGCGGATGGGGAGCGATCCCGGTCGTCCTGCTCCTCTCCGCCGCGCTCGGACTCCGCCGGTTCTCGCCGGGGCTCGCGCTCGCCGTCGCCTGGGGTGGCGCGATCGTGCAGATGGGACTCGGACGCGGACCCGGGTTCGCCGACATGGCGATCTTCGCGGTGCTCTTCGCGACTGCCGCCTACGGCACGAGGTTGGTGTTCTGGCTCGGTCTCGCGTCGGTCGTCGTCGGCTCGGGCACGATCACGATCTACCTCTTCCGATGGGCGTTCCTCGGCAGCGGGTCGCTCTCCGACGTCCCGACGCTGATCTTCGTCCTGCTGGCGGCGCTGTTCGCACTCGGTCTCTCGTGGACCGCCGGCGCCCTCGTCCGCACCGCGATGCGCGCCCGCGCGAACCGCGCCGCGCAGTCACGCGCCGAGGAGCAGACGGTCGCCGAGCAGGAGCGCACCCGCATCGCCCGCGACATGCACGACATCGTCGCGCACTCCCTCGCCGTCATCATCGCCCAGTCCGACGGTGCGCGGTACGCCGCGGCATCCGATCCCGCCGCGCAGGCCGCGGCGCTCGGCACCATCTCGTCCACTGCGCGGTCGGCCCTGTCGGACGTGCGCCTGCTCCTCACCCAGCTGCGCCACTCGCAGGCCGAGGGCCCCCAACCGACCCTCGCCGATCTCGAGCAGCTGTACGCGCAGGTGCGCGCGGCGGGTGTCGAGCTGCGCGTGGACGTCGATCCGGCCCCGCGCGGCGAGGTCGCGGCATCCGTGCAGCTCTCGGTGTACCGCATCCTGCAGGAAGCCCTCACGAACGCCCTCCGACACGGCGCCCGAACGGGTGTCGACGTCACGCTGGCGTGGCACCCGGATCGTGTCGACCTGCGGGTCCGCAACGACATCGCTCCGATCCCCGAAGGAACGGAGCGCCGCACCGGCGGCCACGGCCTGATCGGCATGCGTGAGCGCGCGCAGCTGATCGGCGGTCGGTTGGATGCCGCGGCCGCCGGGGGCGTCTTCACCGTCGAAGCGTCGCTGCCGACCGGCGCCGCGTCCGAGAAACCCGACCCCCTCGAGAGGAGCGCTCGGTGAGCGTCATCCGCGTCGTCCTCGTCGACGACCAGGCTTTGTTCCGCGCCGGCATCCGGATGGTCGTCGCCTCTCAACCGGACCTCGAGGTCGTCGGCGAGGCCTCCGACGGCGCACAGGCGATCGAGGTCGTCCGCCAGACGCGACCCGACGTCGTCCTCATGGACATCCGGATGCCGGTGATGGACGGGCTGGCCGCGACCGAGGCTCTGCTGGTCGACGCCGATCCGCCCAAGGTGGTCATGCTGACGACCTTCGACCTCGACGAGGCCGCCGCCCGCGCGATCCAGCGCGGCGCCAGCGGATTCCTGTTGAAGGACGCCGATCCCGAATTCCTGCTCGCCGCTATCCGGACGGTCCACGCCGGGTCGTCGGTCATCGCCGCTGCTGCGACGCGGGAGCTGTTCGCGCAGCTGAACGAGCCCGTCCGCGCCGTCCCGCCGGCATTCGGTGAGCTCACCGACCGCGAGCGCGAGATCTTCGCGCTCGCGGCCCGCGGACTCTCGAACGCCGAGATCGCGGCGCGCGAGTTCCTCTCGGAGGCGACGGTGAAGACGCACGTCTCCCGGATCCTCGCGAAGCTCTCGCTCCGCGACCGCGTCCAGCTGGTCGTCTTCGCCTTCGAGCACGGTCTCGCCTGATCGGCGCACACGGGATCATCCTCCCGATGTAGTCGGTCGAGACGAGCGACCGACGCGGCGCCCCGGGGGTGCTCCGTAGCGTCGGAGACATGCAGATCACGACCACCGAGATGGGCCTCGCCGCCCGCGTCCAGAACCTCACGAAGACCTATGGCGGCGGCGAGAACGCCGTCCGCGCGCTCGACGACGTCACCGTCGGCATCCGTCGTGGCGAGTTCACCGCCATCATGGGCCCGTCGGGATCGGGCAAGTCGACGCTCATGCACATCATGGCCGGCCTCGACGCCCCCGCCTCCGGCTCCGTCTGGATCGGCGACACCGAGATCACCGGCCTGTCAGACGTCGAGCTCACCATCCTGCGCCGCCGCCGGGTCGGCTTCGTCTTCCAGTCCTTCAACCTGGTTCCCACCCTCGACGCGATCGGCAACATCACGCTGCCCTTCGACCTCGACGGACGTCGTCCCACGTCTCAGGAGAGGACCCGTATCGACGGTCTCGTCGAGACGCTGGGTCTCGGGCCCCGGCTGCGGCACCGCCCGCACCAGCTCTCGGGCGGCCAGCAGCAGCGCGTCGCGATCGCCCGCGCCCTTGCGACCGCGCCCGACCTCGTCTTCGCCGACGAGCCCACCGGCAACCTCGACTCCCGCTCGGGGCGCGAGGTGCTCTCGCTCCTCGCCGCCGCCAGCCGCGAGCACGGCCAGTCGATCGCCATGGTCACCCACGACCCCGTCGCGGCCTCGTACGCCGACCGCGTCCTGTTCCTCGGCGACGGTCGGATCGTCGCCGACAAGCCCCGGCAGACCGCCGAGCAGATCTCCGCTCACATGCTCAGCACGGAGGTGACCGCGTGACCGCCCTCGCCCCGTCCGCCGTGAACACCATCGTCCCCGAAGCCGCGCGGACGCCTCGCTTCGCCTGGCTGCGCGAGCGCGGCATGGGTGCGACGATCCTCGTCTCGGCCATCTCGACGGCGTTCGGCGTCGTTCTCCTCTCCGCCACGGGGTACCTCGGCGTCGCTCTCGGCTCCAATCCGGACTACGGGTCGTCCGACACGATGATCGTCGTGCTGGCGCTGCTGAGCGGCATCCTCCTCGCCGTCGCGGTCTACGTCGCCGCGATCGTCACCGCCAACACGTTCTCGACGATCATCGCGGGGCGCACCCGCCGCATCGCCCTCATGCGCCTCATCGGGGCGACCGCGCGCTCGCAGCGCAGCGAGGTCGCGACACAGGGGCTCATCGTGGGAGCCATCGGCGCGGTCCTCGGTCTCGTCGTGACGACGGTCGGCGTCGTCGTGGCCGTCCCCATGCTCGACCGCGCCCTCGAGGTCACCTCGGACTGGTCGCCCGTGCAGCCCGTGCTGCTCCTGCCGGCGGTCGCCGTCGCACTCACGACCTGGATCGCCGCGTGGTCGGGGTCGCGCCGCGTTCTGACGGTCACGCCGCTCGAGGCGCTGGGCGGCTCGGTCGAGCGTTCGCGCGAGGAGATCGCCGAGAAGCGGGGACGCCGGGCGGGCGCCGTCGTCCTCGGGTCGATCGGTGTCGTGCTCCTTGTCGGCGGACTCCTCCTCGGCCTGCTGAGCCCCGCCGGCGTGCTCGTCGCGTTCTTCGGCGGACTCTTCTCCTTCACGGCCGTGTCGATCAGCGCGGTATCGGTCATGCCGCCGCTTCTGAAGGCCACCGGACGACTGTTCGGGAAGTCCGTGACCGCGCGCCTGGCCGCGGAGAACGCGGTCCGCTACCCGGAGCGTTCGAGCCGCATGGCGATCGGCGTGGTCATGGGTGTTGCGCTCGTCGTGATGTTCGCCGTCGCGGCGGAGTCGGCCAAGGCCCTCGTGGCGGCATCCGCCGGCGGTGAGCCCGACGCGAGCTTCAACGAGATGATGGACGTGTTCTCGACGGTCATGATGTGCCTCGTCGCCGTCAGCGCCGTGATCGCCGCCGTCGGCCTCGTGAACCTCCTCACGATCGGCATCGTGCAGCGCAAGCGGGAGCTCGGTCTCCTGCGCGCCCTGGGGTTGACCTCCGCGCAGATCCGCCGGATGGTCCTCATCGAGGCGGCGCACGTCACCGTCACGGCGCTGCTGTTCGGCCTGACCCTCGGGGTCCTGTACGGCTGGGTCGCGGCGCAGTCGCTGCTCGGATCCGTCGCCATGCCGCCGCTGTGGATGTCGCCGACCTTCGTCGCCCCCGCGATCCCGTTGCTCCCGGTCGCGATCGTGATCGTCGCGACCGCGGCGCTCACCCTGACGGCAGCGGTCGCTCCGACGCGGATCGCGACGCGCACGGCTCCCGTCGAGGCGCTGTCGGAGTGACGCGGCGCCGCCCCGCCACGCCCTCGACGGACGTGGCGGGGCGGCCTCCGTTCATCAGTCGGTCTCGGCGGCGGGCGGGTCGTACGACCACGTGGGTGCCAGCGCGCGCAGGCGGAGCCCCCGGTACTGCCACGCCGCCCACAGCACGGGCCACAGCGGCAGGGCAGCGGGTCCGCCGATCGTCAGGCGGTCGCGCCACAGCGTCTTCGTCGGGTCGCCCGGTAGGGGGCTCACCGCCATCTGGTGGTCCCAGACATCGAGGGTCGCCAGTGCGCCGGTGAGCGGGATGCCGCTGTCTCGGAAGATCCGCACCGGACCGTTCGCGTCCTCCGTGACACGGTCGCTCGCGTGGATGAGCTGCTGGCCGGCGGGGATGACGCCGAGAGCGCGGATTTCGACCGGCACATCGGTTCCCGGTTCGAACGACGTCGGGAGTTCGCCGGCCATCGGCGACATGGTGAGCAGCGGACCGTAGAGCTCGGTGACCGCGCGAGGCGAGTGGAGGGCTCGCCAGGCGGCATCCGCGGTGCAGTCGAGTTCGAGCTTCAGGAGGATCCGCATCGGACCACTCTCGCATTCCTCGGCGGCACTCGATACGTTGGGAGCGCTCCCATCCTCTCGGCGTCATCGTCGACCCCTCGGAAAGACCGCTATGCCTCTCGAACCCGCCATCGAATCCGGCGACCGCTCGCACACCCTGGCCCCCGTCGAGTCGGTCGCGCAGATCTCCTCGATGCTGCTCGACACCGATCCCACCCTCGACCCGGCGCTCGCCGAAGCGGCGCGGGCGGCGGCTGCCGAAGGAGTCGTCCTTCTCACGAACGACGGCACGCTCCCGCTGGGCGAGCGTCCGGTCGCGGTCTTCGGGCGCGTGCAGATCGACTGGTTCGCCGTCGGCTACGGCTCGGGCGGCGACGTCAAGGTGCCCTACATCTGGAACCTGCTCGCGGGCCTGCGCGACGCGGGCGTCCGCGTCGACGACGAGCTGGCGGCGCAATACTCCACGTGGTCCGCCGCGAACCGCCCCGCCTTCGCCGCCACGTGGGGCGAGTGGCCGCATCACTTCCCCGAGATGGCGATCGCCGACGCCGACGTCGCAGCCGCGGCATCCCGTGCGGACACCGCCGTCGTCGCGATCGGTCGCGCCGCGGGTGAAGCGCGCGACAGCATCCTCGAGCCCGGCAGCTACTACCTCACAGCCGAAGAACGGACGCTGCTCGACTCCGTGACCTCGCACTTCGCCCACACGGTCGTCGTGGTCGACGCAGGCAACGTCATGGACCTCTCCTGGGTCGTCGACTACGGCGACAGGATCGGCGCCGTGCTGTTCGCGTGGCAGGGCGGAATGGAGGGCGCCCGCGCCGTCGCCGGCGTCCTGGCAGGAGAGTCGGGCCCCAGCGGCAAGCTCACCGACACGATCGCGCGCAGCTACGAGGACTATCCGAGCGCACCCAACTTCGGTGACCTCCACGTCAACGTGTACGCCGAGGACGTCTTCGTCGGCTACCGCTACTTCGAGACCTTCGCTCCCGACCGGGTGCTGTTCCCCTTCGGGCACGGACTCTCGTACACCACGTTCGATCTCGCGACCGCGGCGACGACGGATGCCGAGACGGTCCGACTCGAGGTCGTCGTGACCAACACCGGCGCGCGCCCCGGCAAAGAGGTCGTGCAGGTCTACACGGGGGCGCCCGACGGTGCCCTCGGCAAGCCCGCCCGCCACCTCGCGACGTTCGCCAAGACGGGTCTGCTCACCCCCGGTGAGAGCGAGACCATCCGGCTGGAGGTCCGCCTCGACGAGCTCGCGTCGTACGACGACGGCGGCGCGACGGGTGCCCGGAGCGCCTGGGTCCTGGAGGCGGGCGCATACCCCGTGTACGTCGGGACCGACGTCCGATCGGCCTCGCGCGTCGCCGCGTTCGAGGTGCCCGAGACGCGCGTCGTCCGCACCGCGACCGAGGTCGCAGCCCCGGTGCGCGCGTTCGAGCGCCTCACCGTGGCCCGCGCGGACGACGGTTCCGCCCTCGTTTCGCATGAGACCGTTCCCACCCGCACCGTCCTCCGCGCCGAACGCGTCCTCGGTTCCCTGCCGGTGGAGATCCCGCAGACCGGCGACCGGGGCATCGACCTCGCCGACGTCGCTCGCGGCGCGGCATCCCTCGACGACTTCGTCGCTCAGCTCACCGACGAGGAGCTCTCGCTCCTCGCCCGCGGCGACGTGACGATGGACAGCCCGCTGGGCGCCGCCGGCAACGCCGGCGTACTCGGCGGGGTCTCGGAGTCGCTCCGCGCGAAGGGCGTGTCGCCCGTCACGACGACGGACGGACCCAGCGGCATCCGTCTCTCGGCGTACGCGTCGCTGCTTCCCTCGGGGACGGCGCTCGCCTCGACCTGGAACACCGCCCTCATCGAGGAACTCGCCGCGCTCCACGGCGAGGAGATGCTGCGGAAGGGGTCCGACGTCCTGCTGAGCCCGGGCATGAACATCCACCGCGACCCGCTGTGCGGGCGGAACTTCGAGTACTTCAGCGAGGACCCGGTCGTGACGGGGCGGATCGCCGCAGCGGTCGTGCGCGGGGTGCAGAGCACGGGCCTGTCGGCCTGCCCCAAGCACTTCGCTGCGAACAACCAGGAGACCAACCGCACGCGGAACGACTCGCGCGTCTCGGAACGGGCTCTCCGCGAGATCTACCTCCGCGGGTTCGAGATCTGCGTCCGCGAGGCGGCGCCCCGCACGATCATGACGTCGTACAACCAGATCAACGGCGTGTGGGCGCACTATCACTACGACCTCGCCACGGTCGTCCTCCGCGAGGAGTGGGGCTACGAGGGCGCCGTCATCACCGACTGGTGGATCGAGAACGCCGTCGATCCCGACTTCCCCGCCCTCGAGGACAACGCCTACCGCGTCCGTGCCCAGGTCGACGTCCTCATGCCCGGCGGTGTGAAACGGGATGCCGCGCCCCAGGCGCAGGCCGACACGACGATCCTCGACTCGCTCGCCCGGGAGGACGGGATCACGCGCGGCGAACTCCAGCGGACCGCACGGAACGTCCTCGGCCTCGTCATCTCGCTGAAGCCGGTCGTCGACGCTCGTACGCTGGAGGGATGACCGCGAGCCCGTTCGATCAGTCCCGCTACCAGCTGCGCTTCGACTGGGGGCGGGACGGGCTGACCCGGCTCGCGCCCGCGGACGTGATCGTCGTCGTCGACGTGCTGCGGTTCTCGTCGACGGTCTCGGCGCGCGTCGCCGCCGGTGAGACGGTGCCGCACGACGACGCCGCTCGTGCCGTGTCGCGTAACGGCGCTGCCGTCGCGTCGGCTGCGGCCGAAACGGGCGCGACCGTCTTCCTCGGGAGCCTCCGCAATGCGACCGCCGTCGCACAGGCGGTCCTCGCGGAGCAGAACCGTCGCGCGGCGCGGACGAGCGTGAGCATCGTCGCCGCCGGCGAACTGCACGGATCGGGGGATGCCGCGGTCCTGCGCTTCTCCGTCGAGGACCACCTCGGTGCCGGGGCGGTCTTCGCAGCGCTCGAGACGATAGGCCTCGACCACTCGTCGCCGGAGGCGGCAGCGGCATCCGAGGCGTTCCGTGGGCTTCGGTCCGCCGTCCGCCACCTCCTCACGGCGAGCGGCTCGGGCCAAGAGCTCCTCGACGCCGGCCGTCGCGACGAGGTGCTCGCCGCCGCGGTCCATGACGCGGACGAGACGGTTCCCGTCCTCCGTGACGGCGTGTGGCGCGCCTACGAGGCGATCAGCGCGGCGTGAGGGCCTCGCGTCGGGTGGCAGCGGTGATCTCGCGTCGCCGCCAGGTGATCAGGTAGCGCTCGTCGAACGTCGGCGCGCACCGCGCGCACGAGGTGGCCCGCGTCGCCGCGCGGTGGCGGTAGGCGACGTGACCGGCGGGGCACTCGCCGACCCACGGCGCGAGCTCCGTCGCCGTCTCGCCGCGATGGGTGACGCCGCCGGTGTATCCGAGTGATCGCGCGATGCGCTTCCACTCCGCGCCGTGCCCCGCGGCTGAGCCCGCGATCGCGTGGGCGATCTCGTGCAGGATCGTCTGGCGGTTCGTCTCGGCGTCGTAGCGCGCGGCCAGGTATCGCGACAGCGTGATGCGCTTGCGCAGGTAGTCGCACGCACCGGCGCGGCGCTTGGCGTTGTCGAATGCGAAGCTCCACGAGTCGTCGAGCAGCTGCCGCAGCAGTGACTCCGCCTCGCGGCGCACGTCGATGAGGTCGCTCATGCCAGCACGATAGGACGCAGGT
>Ga0207790_1000724_pt1 | contig 10470 bp, 9 predicted proteins | sample HigsolmetaGSP14D_FD_184842 | JGI IMG/M metagenome (GOLD analysis project Ga0207790, IMG submission 184842) | High solid enriched microbial communities from the Joint BioEnergy Institute, USA - SP1-4-D (SPAdes) | ecosystem: Engineered > Bioreactor > SSF (Solid state fermentation) > Aerobic >...
TCAGCCACCAAAGGTTCCAGCTGTTTGCCCCAATACAGAGGTGCTATACCTGAACTTTCATCTTCAATGGATTGAGTCTGACGACCTGTTTTGATCAGCCAAAGCTCTAACATGGACATGTAGGGATTTAAGCCACATGCTGTTGCTGCATCACTGCTGCCAATGCCTTGTTTACGAACTTCAAGCCAATCTTGATACGCCATATCTTTGGTGTTGACTAAGCGTTTTGCAGAACTAGCTCGTTTAGGTGTAGTTAATGGATTTAATGCAGTTTGAACACCTGCCTGTACAGTCTGATTTGAAATCGGTGCGATTTGATTCATGGTTCTATCCTTATAAATTTCAGTTTTTGTAAAAAAGAAGCGCATAAAAAAGCCATACCCGACACGAGGTCGGGTATGGCGATATGCATGCTGATTCAGATTATTGATTGTGAGTAGTAAATAGAGAGAGTTACGTGTGTGCTGTACTCAGCGATTGTTGAGACTTGCGGGGTTAAGGTTGGATGGATTACATGAGCTTAGGCTATCAAAGATAAAGCCTGTTCCAATCCTCTTTGTTTAAGACCAGCACCTGCACCGAACCAAGCTGAATCAAGACGGTGATCTGTACTCATGGCACGTCGTTCATGATCCACAAATTCTGTAATCGAACACAGTAAACCATAAGCCGTATCTTTAGCTGATGACAATTCAGCACCACGTCCTTGCCCATTGAACATGTCCAAAGCTTTATTCATGGCACGACCATTGGGTTCAGGCTTTTTCTCTTGAGCTTGCTGTGCGACATTACGATAGAACTGAATGATGTTTTCTTCAGGATCGGAAATTGACATGGTGCTGTTGTTGAATACGGCATCAAAATAAGCTTTGGCTTCCTGCTGACTCACCTTACGCTGTGTGAGCTGTTTCATTTCATACATGTGCTCATCCCATGCACGAACTGAAATACCCAATTGCTGTTTCACTTTCTCTGCATCAAACTTGGTGCTATGTGGAACCTTCACTACACCTGCACTACTGCTCTGCCCACGTAGAGCAATGGCTAAAGTGTTGTTACAGACCACCCGGATACTGGTGAACTGCGCTGTCGTTGCCAAAGTGCCATCACATGCAGTAGCCAGCAAAATATAACCATTACTGACATCCTTAGACTTTAATGCAGTGCTTTGCCCGGTACGTGCCAAAGCCCAGAACTTCTTCCCACCTTTCAGCACCCCCGCAGTTTCTAGCTCAAAGCCTGATTGTTCAGTCAGATCCCGGTAGAACTCCAGAATCTCTTTAGGCTGAACTTCCTGATAACGCTGACTGACTACAGATAAAGGTGCATGGGTATCTGAACGATACAAGACACGCTGCTCTTCAAATGGCATGATAATGCTCTGACCACGTTCATTTTGTGCCATATAGCTGACGTTCGAGGATTCAATCCGCCAGTCCATCCCGGCTTGCTGTGCCCATACTTCGAGTGGTTGATTCGGACTTAGTTGATTACCGAGACCATGCCAAGGGGTTTCGCCAACATAGGCGATTTGTTCGATTTGATGTGCCATCGTTCTTATCTCCTATGATGATTCAACGAAAGTTTTGCTGACAGTGGTTGCAATGGTAATACGTCAGCGTGATCGGCTTTTTAGGCTCATCAAACACACTACTGAATAGGCCACCAATGACTGCACCTGCAAGCCCGCCAAGCAGTGGTGATACAGGCAAAGGTAAACCCTTTGAAATGGATGCACCAATGGTTGCGAACGATGCAGATGCGGCTAGACCTGTAGAATCAGATCCACTCACCTGCTGATTAACCACTTGAATAACCTGATCCGAAAAACAATAAGGACAATTTAAACTCATAATATATACCTCTAGAAATGACAAAGGCTCACCGATTGGCAAGCCTTGCAAAGTATTTAAAACCTCGTTTTCATCTAGATAATGTATATCTGAGATTATTTTCAACTCATTGAAATGTACGCATCTTGGCTTTGCATTTCACACGCAGATGTTGCGCATCTTTTTCAGGCCGTACTAAATAGCGCACAGCATTAACCATTTTTTCTACTTCACTAGAATTATTTCTGTAGATTTGACCAACACCTAAAATACCCAATTCCGTGTATTCTTGGATCTGCTCAGAATCATGACAGTTAAAAAAGTATCTTAACTTGCCTGTGATGAAATCGATTGTAAGCAGTTTGCAAAGGACAGAGCTCTTGAGGAATATCATGCCATGTCGCACCCGTACATAGCCTCCATAAGATAGCTTCTATGATATTTTTACTGTTTTTTTGAGCAGTAATAACCATGTAATCGTATAGTATATTGAATTTACTACTAAATATTATCGGCAAGAAGAGTACGGGCAATTGAAAAATATAGAAATGAAAAGAGCTTAAAAGAGAATTTATGGCACCCACGGAATAAGATTAACTTTCAATACGATATTGGAAGGTATTTTTAACATTCGACACACTGGTCGGTTTGCCATCGACGAGACGAGGCTGATATTTAAAAGTGAGAGCAGCCTGAATCGAAGGTCGTACAAACATCGGATGGCAGTCGCCTTGTGCCTTTGGATTTTCTACCCGTCCTTTTTCGTTCACGCTATACACCACCGTACAATCCCCCTCCAGCTTACGATCCAAAGCTTGTTCAGGATAAGCTGGTGCTATTTTTGTAACAGGTTGATAATTTTTAACATCAAATGATTCAGGATGAGTTTGTGCTTTAGGTTCTACTGATTTCTGGGTCTTCGTCTGAGTTGGTATATCCGCTTGAGACTGCGTATCTACTGTTTTCTGAGATTCCGCTACTGCCGTTTGCTTTTCCGTCACGACTTGCTGTGTCGGTTTAGACGCTGTAGGTACAATTTTGTTGCTCTGTGACTCTACAAACTTCTTGGTGGTTTTCGGTTGGACTTCAGTAGGTTTCTCAAGCTGTTTCTTGACAGGCTCATGTAAGGGTTTTTCTTCGACTATCGGCTCAGGCTTTTTAGGTTCAGGTTGTTGTTTGGCTGGAGGGGGTATTTGCACAAATTGTAATTGAATGGTTTTCGGCTTGGGTTCCGCCAATGTTTCATGCATCTCAACCGTACATAACCATGCAATTAGCGCAATATGCAATCCAGCCGTGACCGAAAGTGCTAGGCCTTGATCACGAAACCTAATTTTGGAAACGGTTGTCATCATGATTGTGGTTCCTCTGTCACTAGCCCCAAGTTCGTTACCCCACTTTTTTGCAAGGATGCTATGGCCTGTGCAACCAGTTGATAATCAGCATCCTGATCGGCACGTACATAAAACTGTAAGCTTTTATCTTTTTGAATAATCGGAACGAGCTTTTGTTGCATAGTGGCTAAATCAATGGCCTGATCCGTAACTTTCTCGGTATTCACTTCTGATCCAATATTCCAGTAATACTGGCCATTGGCTTGAATAGATAAGGTTACAATACGCTGCTGTTGTGACGCGGGCATGACATTGGCATCCACTTTAGGCAAATCAATTTGAATGCCTTGCGTCAACATTGGTGCAGTCACCATAAAAATTACCAACAACACCAACATGACATCAATATAAGGAACCACATTCATTTCAGCATTGGGTTTTAATTTTTGAGGACGCTTAATCATGGTTCTTGCTCCTTAACGCGAAGTGCGCTCAGTGTGCCCCAACAAACGATAAATACGCGTTTGCAACTCATTGGCAAAACCGTAATAACGACTGGAAAGCTTGTCAGCACGTGCCGAAAAGCGGTTATACGCCACGACCGCAGGAATAGCGGCAAATAAACCAATAGCTGTCGCAATCAGCGCTTCTGCAATCCCTGGTGCAACTGTATTGAGGGTTGCCTGTTCAACGGCAGACAGTCCAATAAACGCATTCATAATGCCCCAGACCGTTCCAAATAAGCCTATATACGGGCTGACTGAACCGACTGTTGCGAGAAAGGTCAGATTTTGCTGAAGCTTTTCTTCTTCTTCACTGATGCTACTGAGTAAACGACGTTCTACCCCATCAATCACATCACTTGTGGTGAGTTGCTCATCTTTGATCAATTGATGGTATTCATCCACCCCATGTTGAAAAATGCTGACAACGCCTTTTTGTTGTTCAGGCTGTTGGTAATCTTGCTGTAAAAGATTGAGATCTTTTTGCTGTCTAAAATTCTTTAAAAAACGGTTCCAAAGCTGCTCTTGTCCACGAAGTAACATGCCGTGACGCACGATTAAATACCAACTTACGACTGAGGATAAAACCAAAATTAACATCACTACTTTTACCAACACACTGGCATGGCTAATCAACATCCAAACTGACATTTGATCCATCGTTGCTTGCATAACGCACTCCAATTTTTTTACTGCATGGTGCAGTACATATATATTTTTAAAATGGGCTGTGATTCTTTAGCAGCCCATGTACTCACTCAGGTACTAAAGCGCTATTTAGTCCAAATGCAGGGCTTGAGCGATTTTTTCCCAAGGCACATATTTAAAGTTCTGATTGGTTTCAGGCATACGTTTACGTCCGTCTTGCACCACCAACATGCCTCGCTTCCATTTGCCACCAAAATTTAGGGAACTCACATCTAGTCCATCTGTTTCAGACACAGCGTCAATGCCTTTGTCGGTATTGATGCCGATACGAAATGCGCCACGAACCGTGTAAGGTGCAGCGGCATCAAGTACCACAAAGCTGTCATTGCCTTGGCTTGAAACCACCAAATAACTTTGGTTTTTGCCGTGATAAAGTCCCATGCCCTCAATGTCATCATGCATCACCTCTCCTACACCAATCACCTGCTGCATAGGAAGCTGAGTTTTTCGGTTGAGATCTTTTACCCACACCGCGACATCTTCTTCACCCAAGAAAATACGCCCTGTGGCATCGTCTACGACACAGCCTTCCGGTTGGGTTTTAACTGAAAAACGTTGTACTTCTTCAGCCCGTAATTTTTGCTGTGCAGCCGTGATGTGGTATTGAACAAAAGTCCCGTTTTTATCGTTGGGAATGGCATAGATTTCCCCTTGAGCGTCGCGGTACATGCAAATGCCATAAATATCATCCAATGTAGTTGCTAGCTCGCCAAGCACAGAAACCTTGCCCGTTTTGGGTTGAATCGCAAAGAGATGCAGGCTGTTATGATCTCGGTTCGATGCCACCGCCAAATCGACTGTCTGATTGCCCCATTTAAAACCGTGGCGTACATCGACATTATTCAATCGCCCTACTGGCAAGTACTGCACAGTTTTGCCCTGTAAGTCGTTAACCTGTAGACCACCTTGTTTATCTGTCGCTAAAATACGGGACTGACTCGGCTGTGCAGCGTTATGCCAAATCGCAGGATCATCAGCCGCGTCACCTGTACTTGGCACACCCTCCGTCTGCACTTCTGCTGGAATAGTGATGATATTTTGGGCTTTGATCTGGGGGTGAGTTTCCCATTCCACATCTGTCACTTTCACGGTTTTATCATCTAAAATCAGCAAGGATTTATCAGTTAAATTACCTTGAACACTCAAAGTCTCTGCTTCTTTCACCGTGTCTAGTTGTAAAGGCGGCTGTGCTTTCCATTGCTTATCTTGCTTTTGATAACGATAAAGCAAAGGTTTTTCTGCATCGAGTACCGCGACATGATCATCTACAATCGCAATTGCAGAAGGTGAACCTTGAATCGAACCAAAGGGTTGCACGAGATCCACCGCCTGACGCACCATGTCTGCTTCGGAATGAGCTGGATATGCCCAAACGCCAACATTCGCTTCATTAATAAACAGCTCTGCTGTGGCATCATTCACTTTGCATACACTACTAGCAGGTGGAAAACTGAGACGGCGTACCAACTGTGGTTGACTCAAAGCCTTCTCATGCTGAGCCACCAACCATTGTTCACCAAGCCCCTCTTCACCCACTAAAAAAGCAAAACTCAGCCCTTGAGCATCGGTATATAAGCAAACATCTTCAGACTTAAATGAACGCTTTGGAATAAAGCTGGGTTTGTCCCATGCTTTATTTTTTAAGTTCATGCTCATCAGTTGAATTTGCTGTTGTTGCAAATTTGACGCAGCAATCAATAAACGCTCCGAACCAATCCGATAATCAAAACGCCCAAACTGACCTTGAATTTGATGTAGTACATTTTGTTGATCATCTAAAATTTGTAGCCCTTTATTTTTACTGCTCAACAGTGCGGCAACTTCAGGCCATGCACTCAAGCTTAACCATTGCACATCCTCAGTTTTTGCCCCATTCATGTCGACTTCACGTAATTGCAACTTCGCTGCCATAGGCTGATCTATTGGTATTTCAGCCGAGCTTAACGACTGGCTATTTTGCGGAGCTTGGGGCACGCTGTGCTGACTGCATGCGCTCAATAACAGCAAGCAACTGCTTAAAGCAGACAATTTAAAAGATGAAAATTTCATAGAGACACTCAAAATTGGGCAAGGAAACTCAGGTCTGCTTTTGCTGAGCAAACCTGAGAACTAAATTTAATTCGACTTAAAAATGGGTGTAGGTCAGTGCAAGTTTGTATGCTGGGCCATATTCTTCATATTGAGCGTTATAAGCCTTAGAGCCTGCATAGTTGTAATAAGTTTCATCGGTGATGTTTTGCACATCAAACGTCAATTGTAAGTTTTTAGATAAATTCACATGACTACTGAAATCAAGGAAGATTTGGTCATCGGTATAAATGTCTTTTTCTGGCGTGTCGATATCACCTAATGCATACAAATAGTTCGATTTATAATTTGCTGAAAGTCGTACACCAAAGCGCTCATTTTCCCAACCAATCATGGCATTACCGACCACATCCGACTGGTTTGGTAAATGAATACGACGGCTCAGAAGTTCGCCATCTTTCATCGAATCAATATCCGCCTCTGACTTACTAAAGGTGGTATTTAAACCCAACAAGAACCCGTTCCATGGTGCTCCTAGATGGTCAAACTTTTGTGAGTAGGCAAACTCCATCCCGTACAGTTTTGCTTCATTACCATTTTTATAGGTTATAGCTTCATCAAAGTCAGCCCATTGCCCTGTTCCTGCAATATTGGTGTTATAAATAAAGTTATCGATATCTTTATAAAATGCGTAGAAACCCACCATACTGGCTTTGCCAAAATACTTTTCCACCCCCAAATCAAAGTTAGAAGATTCTAAAGGCTTTAACATTGGGTTACCAAACTCAGCTTCATCGCCATCGATATAAACACTTGGTGCACTTTGCGCAAAGTTTGGACGTACCACACTATTGGTCCAAGCGGCACGGAGGTAAGCGTTATCGGCCAATTGATAACGTAAATGTAGGCTTGGCAACCAATGATCATAGTCATTTTTATATTTAGTCGCAGTGATCACATCATCGTTGAACTCAAAACCACGTGCTTCAAAGTTGGTATTTTCATAACGTAAGCCTGCAATCACACGCAGTTGATCCAAATCAACGGTATTCATGACATAAGCCGCTTGTATGTCTTCATTCGACTTAAAGTCATTAATGATTGAACCGTCAGCAACCACATAATCATTTGGATTTAATCCACTGATTTTATCTTTAATAGCGTTTTTATTAATGGTTGGACCAAACTGACCCAGTTCATAATGGCTGTTTGAATTGAAATCTGAACTTGACGTACTGAGATCTTCATATTTCCATTCATCGGTATTGTTGGTTTTTTCACGTTGACTGATTTTTCCGCCGAACTTCAATGCAGCAGCATAATTCCCCAGCATATAGTCTTTCAAAAAGTCTAATTTACCGTTGTATTCTTTATCGGTGGTTTTAGATTTTTCCCACGACACCGAATCTAACTCATAGTTGGCCGCATCATAAAAATCTTGGTCTGCCGTAATTACAGGTTTTTGCGTACTATTAAATCCAACATTACTAAAATCACCTTGGTATTTTGCCCCCGAAATTCCCCCTGGATTTTCCTCCGATGCTTCGCTATAACCGAGCTGACCTTCCACCGTCCACGTGCCAAAACCTTGCTTACCACCGAGGACAAAAGACTGTATTTCTTGTGTTTCTTCACGGCTCTTCAGTGAACGAGTCACTTCTGCATCACCACGCTGGCCTGCAAGTTGTGGATCAGAAAATTCAGCCGCCACTTCCTGACGTGATTCAGTGTCTTTAAAGCGACTATATAAAGTTCTTAAATAGTATTCGCCTGTGTCATTCGGATGGTAGTCAAAGTTTAAACCCGCACCAATGCGCTCACGCTCGATGTCATATTGACGCATTGCGGTTTCTTCAAGTGCGTCACCATCCCAAGCCCCACCCGTTTCAACATTGTCCGAGCCAAATTTTCGGTTTTGATAACTCAGTGCCAGTGCCACCCCAAGGTTGTCTTGCCCCTCACCAACACTGAAACGATTACTGATAGCACCAGATGCTTTAGGGCTATATTTTTCCCGTTTTTCATCATAACCACCTTCAATCGTTCCCGTATAAAACAAACCGTCATGGTCAAAAGCCGATAAACTTTCAACCTGCACCGTACCACCTAATGAGTTGGCATCCATGTCTGGTGTCAGCGTTTTCACCACAGCCAATGACTGTACTAGCTCTGAAGGTAAGACATCCAATGCTACGCCACGGCGATCGCTTTCAGGCGCGGGAACCAAAGTACCATTGATGGTTACTGCATTTAAGTCAGCGCCTAAACCACGAACGGAAACAAAACGTCCTTCGCCTTGGTCACGCTCTATAGATACACCTGGTATCCGTTGCAACGCTTCTGCGGCATTGTCATCGGGTAATTGTCCAATGCCATCGGCATGTACCACACTGCTGATTTGGTCGGCACGTTTTTGTTCTTTGAGTGCTTTATCCATACTTGCAGCTTGACCAATGACCTGTACATATTCCACCGTGTTATCTTCGGCATGTAGATGCGTCATGCTCAGCATTGACAGGACCAGTGTGCTGAGCTGAAAACCCGCACGCTTATGTTTCATGAAACGGCTCTGATTATTTTGCATTATGTTCTTCCCCTCAAGCCAAAGTGGCATGGTTTGAACGCACAATAGAAATTGAATGTGAACATGATGTGACAGTGCCTTTTACGATCTGCCCTTTTTATTTGTTTTTGGCCTTTTTCAGCAAAAAATGAGCTAATTTGATCTGTATAGAGAAAATACTGAGCATACAGAATGATGCATATTCACCTCAAAGATAGGGTTTTTCAGCATTTTTATTCTCAAAAATCAAAAATACCCTGATCTATTTTGACCCTAGCCATTGCCATCAAACTGTCATCTAAATCTGTTTAGCTTGGGCGAAAATAAATCATTTCAAAAAATGCTATGCCTAAATACTTTGCTTACTACCGCTGGCCTTTATTATGTGTAGCGACTGCCTGTAGCTTATCCCTTTGGTTGTTTATCTTACTTGGGCAGAGCAAGTCATTTGCTGAATGGAACTGGGTCGATATTTTAGGTGAAGGGGGAGCAACTGTTTTTATTGGTATTTGGATTTTCTTTATTATTAAAAGCCGTCCTTTGGGCCGTGTAACCAACTATATCTTTTATGGACTGTGTTTTATTTTTTTCCACATGTGGATGGACAGCTTAGATGAGTTTATTCGCCTGCCTAAAGAAATCATGTGGGATGCATGGCTTGAGTCCATTCCTTTTCCAATTGGACTGTATCTATTTACCATCGGGATTTATTTTTGGCATCAAGAAGAACAGGCAATTTCTAAACACATGCAAAAACGAGAACGTATTTATCGGGATCATCGCTTATTCGATGCACTCACCCCTTTGGCCGATGCTCATTATTTTAAAACACAGCTCAAAGCCGCAATCGAGCAAAACTTGCATGAACCCAGCGACATGTCCGTCATACTGCTAGATATGCATAATTTTAATCAGATTAATCAAACACATGGCTTTGATGAAGGCACATCTATTTTACAGCATGTTTCACAATTGATTAGCTTAAACTTACGACCACAAGACCTGCTCTGCCGCTTCGCAGGAGATCGTTTTATTATATTGTTACCAGAGACTAAGCTACAACAGGCTGAAAAAATGGCTGCTCAACTTGAACGCATGCTTATGGTCAGTGCTTATTATCAACGTGATCTGTCCGTGCACATTCCTCTAAAAGCACTCACGACCTGCTGCGCTGTCGGACAATACCAAACTGCCCAACAACTCTTGAGTGCCTTAAATCAGCAATTGCTCCAAGTGAAGCAGTACTACTCACCGAAGCGAGTCATGGTATGAGCTTTGAATGCGACTACAACTACATTCCTGCGCATCATCAATTGTCTATTTTAATTGATTTGGCAGCGAGTCATGAAGTCGAACATCACGTCCTGCTCAGTGGCAGCAGTATTTTCTTAGAAGATATCTTTTCAGGGCAAAAACTAATTAGTCAGCAACAGTTACAACAGGTTTTAAAAAATGCTGAACAGTGTTTTCGCAATCAGGACATCAGTTTTTTATTTGGTCAA
>Ga0207790_1000726_pt1 | contig 10450 bp, 8 predicted proteins | sample HigsolmetaGSP14D_FD_184842 | JGI IMG/M metagenome (GOLD analysis project Ga0207790, IMG submission 184842) | High solid enriched microbial communities from the Joint BioEnergy Institute, USA - SP1-4-D (SPAdes) | ecosystem: Engineered > Bioreactor > SSF (Solid state fermentation) > Aerobic >...
CGCTGATGACGCCCAGCAGCAGGGCCAGCCACAGGCCGTTGCGCAGCAGGCGGGTGACGCCGGCCGGGTCGCCGGCGCCGTGGCGGATGGCGATCATGCTGCCCACGGCGGCGATCACCCCCGCGCAGAAGATCGAAAAGATGAAGTAGCAGGTCGCGCCCAGGGCGCCACCGGCCAGCTGTTCGGGGCCGAGCATGGCCATCATCAGCGTATCGGTGAAGATCATCAGCGCGTGGGCCAGCTGTGCGGAGATCAGCGGGCCGGCCAGGCGCAACAGCGCACCCAGTTCGTGACCAAGGGAGTTTTTCATGATGAGTAAAACTTCGGTAGGGTAAGCATCCCCGGGCTGTCGGAAGATGCGTAATGGCGGCTATTCTCCGGTTTGCAGCCGGTTCCCACAAAAGGAAAATAGCGATGCCAGGCATGATTAAAACTCATGGTTCAGTGCAATGACGCGGCGCCTGCCACCGCTCTACGCCCTGCGCGCCTTCGAGGCTGCCGCGCGGCATTGCTCTTTCACCCGTGCCGCCGATGAGCTGGCGATCACCCAGAGCGCCGTCAGTCGGCACATTCGTACCCTGGAGGAGCACTTCGCCTGCCGGCTGTTCGAGCGCCGCGGCCGGGCGTTGCACCTGACCGAGCCGGCGAGCCTGCTGCTGCCGGGCGTGCACGAAGGTTTCGAGTCCCTGGAGCGGGCCTGCGCGACCCTGCTGGTGGAAGACGGCACCCTGCGCCTCAAGGCGCCTTCGACCCTGACCATGCGCTGGCTGCTGGCGCGCCTGTCGTTGTTTCGCGCCCGGCATGCCGACCTTGAGGTGCAGCTGACCAGCGCCTGGATGGATCTCGACCGCGTGGATTTTCTTCATGAGCCGTTCGATTGCGCCGTGTTGCTCAGTGCCGGCACCTTCAGCAACGAATGGCATAGCGTGCGGTTGTTCGAAGAATGGTTGATCCCGGTCTACGCGCCCAGCGCCTCTGGCGAGCAGCCGTGGGACGTCAGCCGCCTGCAGCAGGCCGAGCTGGTGCATCCGACGCCCGACCGCCGCGACTGGCGGCGCTGGCTGCAGGCCATGGGCCTGGCCGACCAGGTGTCGCTCAAGGGCGGCCAGGTGTTCGACACCCTGGAGCTGGGCATCGTCGCCGCCGCCCGTGGTTACGGCGTGTCGATCGGCGACCTGGCGATGGTCGCCGAGGACGTGCTGCTCGGTCGCCTGGCGCTGCCCTGGCCGACCGCCGTCTCCAGCGGCGAAAGCTATTACCTGGTGTGGCCCAAGGCGCGCCGTGGCCAGGAGCGCTTCGAGCGGCTGGCCGAGTTCCTGCTCGCCGAGGTGGCGGCCATGCAGTTGCCCGACGTGCAACTGCGGCGCTAGAAAAGCGCTGAAAAACGCCCAAAAGTCTCATTTTTCACAAGGCCCCGTGAAAAATGTGGTGATCACGGCGCGTTCGCCATTGACGCACTAAAACTCTCAAGTATTCTCCGCGCTCGCCGACGTACAGGCTGATCAAATTTTATTCAATTACTCCATTCAGGGACGATGGAGCACGGAGATGTTTTCATGAACCAACCTCGTTCGCGTATCGCCTGGCAGCTGGCGACGGCCCTGGCCGCCATGCTGGTACTGCTGATCAGCGTCAGCACCGTATTCGCCCTGCGCTCGCTGAGCAGCGCCAACCTCGTGACCCGGGAAGAACACCTGGGCAGTGAAGCGCGCCTGTTGGCCGACCAGCTGAGCACCTTCCACGAGAGCCTGCGCGAAAGCACCCAGCGCCTCGCCGGGCTGTTCGAGCGACGCTTCAGCAGCGGCCTGCGGGTCAGCCCGGACGAGCGGGTGGCGGTGGGCTCCCTGCAGGCACCGGCGCTTTACCTGGGCGATAGCCGGCTGAACAACGATTTCAGCGAAGTCGATGAATTCCGCAACCTGACCGCCGGCGTGGCGACCATCTTCGTGCGTGACGGCGAAGACTTCGTGCGGGTGACCACCTCACTGACCAAACAGGATGGCAGCCGTGCCATCGGCACCGTGCTCGATCGCACTCACCCGGCCTACGCGCGCCTGCTCGCCGGCGACAGCTACGTGGGCCGCGCGCTGCTGTTCGACCGTTTCTACATGACCCAGTACACGCCGGTGCGTGACGCTGCCGGCCGGGTGATCGCCGTGCTGTTCGTCGGCTTCGATTACACCGATGCGCAGAATGCCCAGTTCGCCAATCTGCAGCAGTTCCGCATCGGCAGCACTGGCTCCCTGGCGCTGCTCGACGACCAGAGCAAGTGGCTGGTGGCGCCCTATGGCGCGCAACGTCCCGAGCAACTGACCGGCAACATGAGCAATGTGCTGGGCTCCCCGGGCAAGGGCGGTTTCTGGAGCGATGGCACCCAGGATTTCTACAGCGTCGCCGTGCCCTTTGCCGGTGGCCCGTGGATGGTGGTGGCGAGCATGCCGGAAGCAGAGATCCAGGCCGTGACCTGGCGGGTCGGCAGCCAGCTGGCCATCGGCAGCCTGGTGACCCTGGTGCTGGCCGTGCTGGCGGTGATCTGGCTGCTGCGCCGCAAGCTGCGCCCGCTTGGCGATCTGGTCGAACAGGCCCAGGCCCTGGGGGCCGGCGACCTGAGCGTGCGCCTGCAGGTCAGCAGCCATGACGAGATCGGCGAGCTGTCGCGCAGCTTCAACCAGATGAGCGAAGCGCTGTCGACCATGGTCGCGCGCATCCGCAGTGCCGCGGGCAATGTCAGCCAGCGCGCCGAGGCGCTGTCCGGGCTGTCGCGTGGTGCCTACGAAGGTATCGAGCAGCAGTCCGGCGAGATCAGCAGCATGGCCGGCGCGGTGGAAGAATTCAGCGCCACCTCGCTGAACATCGCCGACAACATGCGCAGCACCGAACGCATGGCCAGCGAGAATGCCAGCCAGACGCGCATCGGTCGCACCTCGATGGAGGAGGCGTCCGCCGCGCTGGAGCAGATCTCCGTCTCGGTCAACAGCGCCGCCAAGGTCATCGACAGCCTCGGCCAGCGCTCCCAGGAAATTGGCGGCATCCTCAGCGTGATCACCTCGATCGCCGACCAGACCAACCTGCTGGCGCTCAACGCCGCCATCGAGGCTGCCCGTGCCGGTGAGCAGGGCCGCGGCTTTGCCGTGGTGGCTGACGAGGTGCGCAGCCTGGCGGGTCGTACCCGTGAGGCGACCACCGAGATCTCCAGCATGATCGGCAGCATCCAGGGCGAAACCAGCAGCGCGATCAGCACCATGGAGCAGGGCCGGCAGCTGATGCAGAACGGCCTCGAACTCAATGCCAAGGTCGCCGCCGCACTGACCCATATCGCCGAGCAGACCAGCGCCGCCGGTGACCAGTTCGCCGCCATCACCACCGCCACCAGCGAGCAGAGCAGCACCGCCACCTTGCTGAGCAGCAACCTGCAGAGCATCGCCCTGGCCAACGGCGAGCAGCGCGAAGTGATCGCCAACCTGGCGCACACCTCCAAGGAACTGGAAACCCTGGCCACCGACCTGCATCGCGAAGTCGAGCGTTTCCGCTAGGCCTTTAAGTAGGTGGTACCCCGACGGCTGGCGCCGCTGATAGTGGCTGCGCCAGCCCCTCGCCGGGCCCCGTAGCGAGGCTCGTCCAGGCGAACGTCATCATCATGAAAAGCATCCTGTGCCAGGCTGTGGCCCTGGCGCCGGTCGTGCGCGTGCAGCCTGCGGCTGTGCAGCATTTCGGCGCGCTTCGTGTGGAATCCGAAACGTCTGGAAAATCAGTTCCCGCCGTGGGCAATTTTTGATTGATCTGAGCGAGTCATGGTCTTAAAGTCCGCGCCCGAGCGTCCATGCTGGCAACGATCCATTCGGCTCAAGTACTGACGACGAGAGGTTGTGCGGCCTGTTTTCAGAGCGTGCAATTCTCGGCGACATGCCTTGGGAAGTAGGCGAACCAAAGTGGGGAAACTGATCAGACGTTCGTGGCCTGGCAACAGGCTTTCCGGCCGATTGTTCGATGGCCGCCCCCGACACCCGGTTGAACCTGTGCCCGGTTCAACTGCCCGAATCCTAGTGTTCATGGTTCAGCCATCAGGAGTGCCGCATGTCGATCAAGGTCGAAGATTACTACCCACGTGAAACCTTCAATAAAATGAAGGCCTTCGCCGACCAGCAGGAAACCCCGTTCGTGGTGATCGACACCGCGATCATCAGCCAGGCCTACGACGACCTGCGTGCCGGTTTCGATTTCGCCAAGGTGTACTACGCCGTCAAGGCCAACCCGGCGATCGAAATCATCGAGTTGCTGCGCGACAAGGGCTCGAACTTCGACATCGCCTCGATCTACGAGCTCGACAAGGTGCTGTCCGCCGGCGTCAGCCCGGACCGCATGAGCTACGGCAACACCATCAAGAAAGCCCGTGACGTTCGCTACTTCTATGAGAAAGGCGTGCGCCTGTTCGCCACCGACTCCGAGGCCGACCTGCGCAATATCGCCAAGGCCGCGCCGGGTTCGAAGATCTACGTGCGTATCCTCACCGAAGGCTCGACCTCGGCCGACTGGCCGCTGAGCCGCAAGTTCGGTTGCCAGACCGACATGGCCATGGATCTGCTGATCCTCGCCAAGCAGCTGGGCCTGGTGCCCTATGGCATTTCCTTCCACGTTGGCTCGCAGCAGCGCGACATCGACGTGTGGGATGCGGCCATCGCCAAGGTCAAGGTGATCTTCGAGCGCCTCAAGGAAGAAGACGGCATCGTCCTGCAGATGATCAACATGGGCGGCGGCTTCCCGGCCAACTACATCACCCGCACCAACAGCCTGGAAACCTACGCCGAGGAAATCATCCGCTTCCTCAAGGACGACTTCGGCGACGAGCTGCCGGAGATCATCCTCGAGCCGGGCCGTTCGCTGATCGCCAACGCCGGCATCCTGGTCAGCGAAGTGGTGCTGGTGGCGCGCAAGTCGCGTACCGCCGTGGAGCGCTGGGTATACACCGACGTGGGCAAGTTCAGCGGCCTGATCGAAACCATGGACGAAGCCATCAAGTTCCCCATCTGGACCGAGAAGAAGGGCGAGATGGAAGAAGTGGTCATCGCCGGGCCGACCTGCGACAGCGCCGACATCATGTACGAGCACTACAAGTACGGCCTGCCGCTGAACCTGGCCAGCGGTGACCGCCTGTACTGGCTGTCCACCGGGGCCTACACCACCAGCTACAGCGCGGTGGAGTTCAACGGCTTCCCGCCGCTGAAGTCCTTCTACCTGTAAGCCCTGCTGCAAGGCCAAACGCCCGCACCCGTTGCGGGCGTTTTACGTTCTGCGTCGCGCTTTGCCGTGTACCGCCATTGGCGCCTTGCCAGGGGGAAGGAGGCAGCGCGAGAATGCAGACACTTCTCCGCGGTATTTAAGGATCCCCGATGCCCGATCCCGTTGCAGCCGGCCTGCGCCTGGCGCCCGATGCACTCACCCGTCCCTTCTCGCCCACGCAGTTCGCCTTCACCACCACCGATGACCTGGAACCCTTTCGCGGCGTGCTCGGCCAGGAGCGCGCCGTGCAGGCGCTGCAGTTCGGCGTGGCGATGCCGCGCCCCGGTTACAACGTGTTCGTCATGGGCGAGCCGGGCACCGGCCGCTTCTCGTTCGTCAAACGCTACCTGCGGGCCGAGGGCAAGCGCCTGGAAACCCCGCCGGATCGGGTCTACGTCAACCATTTCGACGAGCCCCGCGAGCCCCGCGCGGTAGAACTGGCGCCCGGCACGGCCAGCGAGTTCATCGCCGACATCAACGCGCTGATCGACAACCTGCTGGCAACCTTCCCGGCGGTCTTCGAGCACCCGTCGTTCCAGCAGAAGAAGAGCGCCATCGACCGCGCCTTCAACAAGCGCTACGACCAGGCGCTGGACGTCATCGAGCGCCTGTCCCTGGAGCGTGGCATCGCCCTGTACCGCGACAGCACCAATATCGCCTTCACGCCCATGCTCGACGGCAAGGCGGCGGACGAGGCCGAGTTCGCCCAGCTGCCGGAAGCCGACCGCGAGCGCTTCCACGCCGACATCGCCGCCCTGGAGGAGCGTCTCAACGAGGAGCTGGCCAGCCTGCCGCAGTGGAAGCGCGAATCCAGCAACGCGCTGCGCCAGCTCAACGAAGAAACCATCACCGTCGCCCTGCAGCCGCTGCTGGCACCGCTCTCGGAGAAGTACGCCGAGAACGCCGGGGTGTGTGCCTACCTGCAGGCCATGCAGGTGGACCTGCTGAAAAGCGTGATCGACCTGCTCATCGAGGTGGAAAAGCCCGACGCCCAGACCCGCAAGCTGCTCGAGGAGCTGTATTGCCCGAGCCTGATCGTCGGCCACCACGTCGATGGCGGCGCGCCGGTGGTGTTCGAGCCCCACCCGACCTACGACAACCTGTTCGGCCGCATCGAGTACAACACCGACCAGGGCGCGCTCTACACCAGCTACCGGCAACTGCGCCCCGGCGCGCTGCACCGTGCCAACGGCGGCTTCCTGATCCTCGAGGCGGAGAAGTTTCTCAGCGAGCCGTTCGTGTGGGAAGCGCTCAAGCGCGCCCTGCAGTCGCGCAAGCTGAAGATGGAATCGCCGCTGGCCGACCTGGGCCGTATCGCCACCGTGACCCTCAATCCGGAAACCATCCCGCTGCAGCTCAAGGTGGTGATCATCGGCTCGCGCCAGCTGTACTACGCGCTGCAGGACGCCGATCCGGACTTCCAGGAGATGTTCCGCGTGCTGGTCGACTTCGACGAGGACATCCCCCTGGCCGACGACAGCCTGGAGCAGTTCGCCCAGCTGATGAAGACCCGTACCACCGAGGAAGGCATGGCGCCGCTGAGCGCCGCCGCAGTGGCACGCCTGGCCACCTACAGCGCGCGCCTGGCCGAGCACCAGGGGCGTTTGTCGGCGCGCATCGGCGACCTGTTCCAGCTGGTCAGCGAGGCGGACTTCATTCGTAACCTGGCCGGTGAAGCGGTCACCGACGCCGATCACATCGAGCGTGCCCTCAAGGCCAAGGCCACGCGCACCGGGCGCGTCTCGGCGCGCATCATTGACGACATGCTGGCCGGCATCATCCTGATCGACACCGCCGGGGCGGCCATCGGCAAGTGCAACGGCCTGACCGTGCTGGAAGTCGGCGATTCGGCCTTTGGCGTGCCGGCGCGGATTTCCGCCACCGTCTACCCGGGCGGCTCGGGCATCGTCGACATCGAGCGCGAGGTCAACCTCGGCCAGCCGATCCACTCCAAGGGGGTGATGATCCTCACCGGTTTCCTCGGCAGCCGTTATGCCCAGGAATTCCCCCTGGAGATTTCCGCGAGCATTGCCCTCGAGCAGTCCTACGGTTACGTGGACGGTGACAGCGCCTCGCTTGGCGAGGTCTGCACGCTGATCTCGGCGCTATCGCGCACGCCGCTCAAGCAGTGCTTCGCCATCACCGGTTCGATCAACCAGTTCGGCGAGGTGCAGGCGGTCGGCGGCGTCAACGAGAAGATCGAAGGCTTCTTCCGCCTCTGCGAAGCCCGCGGGCTGACCGGCGAGCAGGGGGCGATCATCCCGCACTCCAACGTCGCCACCCTGATGCTCGACGAGCGTGTGTTGCAGGCCGTGCGCGCCGGGCAATTCCACGTCTACTCGGTGCGCCATGTCGACGAGGCGCTGAGCCTGCTGGTCGGCGAGGATGCCGGTACGCCGAACGACAAGGGTCATTTCCCCAAAGGCAGCGTCAACGCACGGGTGGTCGAGCGCCTGCGCGAGATCGCCGAGATCGGCATGGGCGAGGAAGACAAGCCCGAGCAAGCCAAGGAAGCACTCACCGCGGCACTGCCGGAAAAGCCCAAGAAGCCGCGGGCGAAAAAGCCGACGCCGGAATAGGCCGCCAGGCGGGCTGATCAATCGCTGATCGGCTCGCCTGCCGCCGTTGGGCCGCTAGCGTGCAGGTGCTTGCGCACCTGTCGTGCACAAGGTTATCCACAGCTTCTGTGTATAAACCTGGCTTTGCCGGCAGGCGCTACGGGTGTAGGCTGCAGGTCTGTCTCTGCGAGGATTGCCGCCATGTCGCGTAGCCTCTGCCTGACCCATGATTTTCTCGGCGTGACCACCCGCATCGAATTCACGGTGCTGCCCCTGGCGGGGGAGCAGGGTTTGTGGACGCTGATCTGCGTAGCCGGCCTGGCTGCCCGGCAACCCTCCGCCGTCAAGGCGCAAGGCCCATTCCACGGGCCTCTGGTCGTCGAACAACTGCTCGAGGACATCGCCGAGAGCCTGGCCGAGCAGGGCTATGTTGCCTGTCACGAAGCGCCGATCTGGCGCTTGCACGCCCAGGCCCAGCTGCGCCGCTTGAACGGCGCGCGCAGCGGCGCTCGCGGCGTATCCCTGTCGTTGCCCGATAGCTGAGCGATCGGTTTTGCCACGTTCGTGGCGCGACCGATCGGTCAGGCTGCGACGCCAGGCCGAAAATCTTATCCACAAGCGCCCAGGCGCCGGCGTTGGCGGCTTTTTCGGGGCGCTGGCGAACCCGCGTGGCTTGCCTGTGGTCGGACGCTGGGTATACTCGCCCGCTGTCGATTACCTGTGAGAGTCCATGGAACGTTTTGTCGAAAACGCGATGTACGCATCGCGCTGGCTGCTGGCCCCCATCTATTTCGGTCTGTCGCTGGGCCTGCTGGCGCTGGCCCTGAAGTTCTTCCAGGAAATCTTCCATATCCTGCCCAACATCTTCGCCATGGCCGAGGCGGAGCTGATTCTGGTGCTGCTGTCGCTGGTCGACATGGCGCTGGTCGGTGGCCTGCTGGTGATGGTGATGATGTCCGGCTACGAGAACTTCGTCTCCCAGCTGGATATCGACGACCACAAGGAAAAGCTTGCCTGGCTCGGCAAGATGGATTCCAGCTCGCTGAAGATGAAGGTGGCGGCTTCCATCGTGGCGATTTCCTCGATCCACCTGCTGCGGGTGTTCATGGATGCGCGCAATCATGATCCCGAGCACCTGAAGTGGTACGTGATCATCCACATGACCTTCGTGATCTCGGCGTTCGCCATGGGTTATCTGGACAAGCTGACCAAGCACTGACCGGCGCTGCCAGAAGCAGACGCCCGGCCCGCAGATGGCGCGCCGGGCGTTTTGTTATCTGCAGCCCGACAATCGTATAGTGGCGCTTCTTGCCTGCGAGGACATGCCATGACCCTGCCTGAATTGCTGCAAGCGGCTCGCGCTGGCGCGGTGAGCGAACTCGAACTGATTTCCCTGGAAGGCGGCATCTACCTGTTGCAGATTCTCGGCGCCGAACGGCGTGCTTACCTGCACGACGAAGCGGGGCGCAACCTGCACCTGCGCTCGGTGGAGCATGCCCGCGACCTGCTCGAAGCGCTGCCGGACGTGCCGCTGTTCCTGGTGCATGCCTCGGCCTACGATGAGATGTGCGGGCTGCCGAGCGGCAGCCGCGAGGCACTGCGCGTGCCGGTTGGCCTGCGCAGCCGCTGGTAGGCGCAGAGCCTGGCTGGAACCGTGATAGGCTAGCCGGCCTTTTTTCCTGCTAGCGGAGCGGCGACATGTCCGAACTCGATCTTTCCACCGACGAAGCGCGCGTCAGCTACGGCATTGGCCGTCAACTGGGCGGCCAACTGCGTGACAACCCGCCGCCGGGCGTGAGCCTCGATGCCGTCCTGGCCGGCCTGGCCGATGCCTTCGCCGGCCAGCAGAGCCGCGTCAGCGAAGCCGAGCTGTCGGCCAGCTTCAAGGTGATCCGTGATGTCATGCAGGCCGAAGCCAAGGCCAAGGCCGAGGCTGCCGCCGGTGCCGGCCTGGCCTTCCTGGCCGAGAACGCCAAGCGTGACGGCGTCACCGTGCTGGCCTCCGGTCTGCAGTACGAAGTACTGACTGCAGGCGAGGGCGCCAAGCCTTCGCGCGATGACAGCGTGCGCACTCACTACCACGGCACGTTGATCGACGGCAGCGTGTTCGACAGCTCCTACGAGCGTGGCCAGCCGGCCGAATTCCCGGTCGGTGGGGTGATCGCCGGCTGGACCGAAGCCCTGCAACTGATGGGCACCGGCAGCAAATGGCGCCTGTACGTGCCGAGCGAGCTGGCTTACGGCGCCCAGGGCGTTGGCAGCATCCCGCCGCATAGCGTGCTGGTATTCGATGTCGAGCTGCTCGACATCCTGTAAGCGCTGAAGGCTGCTGCGCGTCGGCCCTGCGGCGTTAAAAATCGCCGAGGAATGCGTGCAGTTGGCCGTTTCCTCGGCTATTTTTTTGGTTCTTCGCTTTTTGCGGGGAGGATAGGCTTGACACCGGACTGGCAAGTTTATGTGCGCATCGCTATTGGCTTAGCACGATCCATTACCGCGTCTACTGAACCATTGTGTTTCGCCCCTTACGGGCGCCACACCTTGATTCGCTGCGCTCACCCTTCGGGCCAGCCTGCGGCTGTTACTGCGCTTCGCTACGTTTCTTTGCTTGCCCAAGA
>Ga0207790_1000729_pt1 | contig 10436 bp, 8 predicted proteins | sample HigsolmetaGSP14D_FD_184842 | JGI IMG/M metagenome (GOLD analysis project Ga0207790, IMG submission 184842) | High solid enriched microbial communities from the Joint BioEnergy Institute, USA - SP1-4-D (SPAdes) | ecosystem: Engineered > Bioreactor > SSF (Solid state fermentation) > Aerobic >...
CCGACACACGCGTTCACATCGATTGACACTGCCCGGCGCCCGGGCGGAAGGTTCCGGGGAACCCATCCGATCGCGTCGCCCGACCGCGTCGCCAGCCCAGGGAGAACACCATGACCGAGCAGACCTCCTCGTTCGACCCGGCCTCGACCCACGAGCCGCTGAAGTTCGCCTACTGGGTACCCAACGTCAGCGGCGGCCTCGTGGTCTCGAACATCGAGCAGCGGACGTCCTGGGACTACGAGTACAACGTGAAGCTCGCCCAGACGGCCGAGCGCGTCGGGTTCGAGTATGCGCTGAGCCAGGTGCGCTACCTGTCGAGCTACGGCGCCGCGCAGCAGCACGAGTCGACCTCGATCAGCCTCGCCCTACTGCTCGCAACCGAGAAGCTGAAGGTCATCGCCGCGGTGCACCCCGGCCTCTGGGAGCCGGCGGTGCTCGCGAAGTTCATCCTCACCGCCGACCAGTTCTCGAAGGGTCGCGCTGCCGTCAACGTCGTCTCGGGCTGGTTCAAGGACGAGTACACGAAGCTCGGCCTGCCCTGGCTCGAGCACGACGAGCGCTACCGTCGCTCGGCCGAGTTCATCCAGGTCCTGCGGAAGCTCTGGACCGAGGAGAACGTGCAGTTCCACGGCGACTTCTACCGGGTGAACGACTTCACGCTGCGCCCCGGGCCGTACCCGGTGCCCGGCAGGCCGCATCCGGACATCTTCCAGGGCGGCAACTCGACGGCCGCGCGGTTCAACGGTGGTGCGCACGCCGACTGGTACTTCTCCAACGGGAAGGACTTCGACGGCTTCACCGAGCAGTACGACGACGTCACGCGGGTCGCCGCGGAGCACGGCCGGACCGTGCGGTTCGGGCTCAACGGGTTCGCGATCGTCCGCGACACCGAGGCCGAGGCCCGCGAGCAGCTGCGCGAGATCATCGCGCAGGCCGATCCGGCTTCGGTCGAGGGTTTCCGCAGGTCCGTGCAGCAGGCCGGGGCATCCACCGCGGACCGCAAGGGGATGTGGGCCGACTCCTCGTTCGAGGACCTCGTGCAGTACAACGACGGCTTCCGGACCCAGCTGTTCGGCCCGCCCGAGCAGGTCGCCGAGCGCATCATCGCCTACAAGAAGCGCGGCGTCGACCTGTTCCTGCTCGGCTTCCTGCACTTCCAGGAGGAGCTCGAGGCGTTCGGTGAGAAGGTCATCCCGATCGTCCGCGAGCTCGAAGCCGACCTCGCGCGCACCGGCGACCCGATCGGCGTCGCCCGTTGACGAAGGGAGGGGGCCGACGCGACGTCGACCCCCTCCGTTCGCGTCTCCCGTGCGATCAGCCCGGGTACACCTGCACGACCGACGGACGCGGTGCGTTCGGTACGTCGCCGCGACGCGTCGAGCCGTAGTCGGGGAACAGCGACGTCGGCGCCGCGACGGTGCCGTTCTCGCCGGGATGCTGCACGGCGACGAACACGAGCTTCTCGCGCGCGTGGATCACCGGGCCGCACGTCTCGGCCTCGCGCGGCACGGCGAGGAACTGCTGCACGCGCCCGCGCTCCCGTCCGGTGAGAGGGACCCGGAACAGTCCGTCGTTGAATCCGATGGTGCTGGGAGCGCCGTCCGTCGAGATCCAGAGGTTGCCGTCTTCGTCGAACGCGAGGTTGTCGGGGCACGAGATCGGCGACACCTTGTCCTTCGGGTACCCGGCGAAGTAGGTGCTCGGATCCGAGGGATTGCCGCACTGCAGCAGGATGCTCCACCCGAATGACGTGCCCGCCTGCCCGCGGCGCTCGGTCATCTCGAGCACGTGGCCGAAGCGGTTTCCGGTGCGGGGGTTCGCCTCATCCACCATCGAGGTCTTGCCGCGGTCGGAATTGTTCGTCAGGGCGACGTAGACCTTGCCCGTGCGCAGGCTCGGCTGCACGTCCTCGGGGCGGTCCATCTTCGTCGCCCCCATCTTGTCGGCGGCGAGGCGCGTGTAGACGAGGACCTCCTCGGTCGTCATGCCGGGCACGACGCTCTTGCCGTGGCGGGTCAGTGCGATCCACTCGCCGGTCCCGTCGAAGGAACCGTCGGCGGGAAGCTTTCCGGACCCGTCGATCTGGCTCGCGGGGGAGTCTCCGCGGAACCGCGCGACGTACAGGTCGCCCTCCGAGAGCAGCATCATGTTCTTCTTGCGCGACGAGCTGATGCGGTTCTTCGACACGAACTTGTAGAGGTAGTCGTTGCGCTCGTCATCGCCCATGTAGGCCACGACGCGGCGGTCCTCCGCGACGATGACGTTCGCGCCCTCGTGCTTGAAGCGGCCCATCGCGGTGTGTTTCTTGGGCGTCGAGGTGGGGTCGTCCGGGTCGATCTCGACGATGTAGCCGAAGCGGTTGGGCTCGTTGACGTAGCCGGGGTCGAACGAGTCGAACCGGGGGTCGTACTGCTCCCACCCGGTCGAGGTCGTCCGCGAGGCGCTCGCCTGGTATCGCTTCTGGCCGGCGGTGTCCGCCGCCCACGCGAAGTATCCGGTGAAGTTCTCCTCGCCCGAGAGGATCGTGCCCCACGGGGTGGTGCCGCCCGAGCAGTTGCCGAGCGTGCCGTGGACCCAGCGGCCCTCGGGGTCGGCGGCCGTCTTCACGAGATCGGAGCCGGCGGCGGGACCGGTGAGCTCGAACACGGTCTCGACGGTGATGCGCCGGTTGCGGCGCCCGTCGACGACGTAGTGCCACGGCTTGCCGCGCCGACGGCGCTCGATCTCGACGACGGACATGCCCTGCGCGGCCTTGTAGACCTCGCCGCGGCGGCGGAGCTCGGCGGCATCCGTCGACGGCGGGAACATGATGTTCGGGTTCACGTACTCGTGGTTGTTGACGAGCACGCCCGTCTTGCCGCTGCGATCGGCGAGGATGTCGAGGTAGTCGCTGTTGTAGCCGAACTGCCGCTCCTGCGACGCGCGGCTCTGGCCCTCGAGCGAGAACGTCGGCGCATCCGAGAACAGGGGGTCGCCCCAGCGGATGATCGGCGACCACGTGTATCCCTTGGGCACCGTGAGCGCATCGACGGATGCCGCGACCGGGGCGATCGGCTGGAACGGCAGGCTGTGGTGTCCCCAGCCCCACGTCGATTCGACCGGTCCACCGGGGTGCGCCGAGGCTGACGTCGGGTTCACGACACCGAACGCGTCAGTGGCGACGACGACGGCGCTCGCCGCGGCCGCACCGATCAGCATCCGACGCGAGAGCGCGATCTCGGCGATGCTCCGGAACGTCGGGTTGTCGGACCCGTTGCACTCCGGGCCGAGGCACGCGTTGGCGCACTTGAACTGGCAGGTCACCGCGGAGCGTTTGCCGACGGCGTGGGCGGCGAGCGGCAGGTTCGTGCGGGTGGTGGGGGGTTCCACAGTGGTCACAGGGGGGTCCTCTCGTGCAGATCCGTTCCAGGATCCGTCGGCGTTCCTGCGACGCGGTGAATCGCCGGTGAACACCGGGTGACGGTCGTCCGGATGCCACGATGGGGGCATGCCTCGCCCGTTCCGGATCCTCCCGAAACTCCGCCGTGGCGACCGCGTCGCCGTGCTGTCGCCGTCGTTCGCCGCGCCCGGCTTCGCGCCCGCGGTGCACGAGCAGGCGCTTCGTCGGATCCGGGACGACCTCGGGCTCGAACCGGTGGAGTACCCGACGACGCGGATGCTGGGCGCCGACCCGCGCGCCCGCGCGGCCGACGTCGAGGCGGCATTCGCGGCATCCGATGTCCGTGCGGTGTTCGCGAGCATCGGCGGCGACGACCAGATCACCGTCGTTCCGCACGTCGACGTGGGCCACGCGCTCGCCGACCCGAAGCCGTTCGTCGGCTACAGCGACAACACGCACCTGCTGAATGCGCTCTGGCAGGCCGGCGTCCCCGGCTTCTACGGCGGGTCGACGCAGGTGCACATCGGCGCGGGGCCGGCAATCGACGCCATCCATCTGCAGTCCCTGCGCGCCGCTCTTTTCGACGGCGGTGAAGTGGAACTCACGGAGCCGGGCGAGTCCGAGGACATCGGGGTCGACTGGCTCGACCCGCGGGCACTCACCTCGTACGGCGACCGCCGCGCGACCGAACCGTGGACGTGGTCCGGGGCCGAACGCGTCGTCGAAGGGCGCACCTGGGGCGGGTGCCTCGACGTGCTCGACGAGATCGGCGTGGCGGGACGGATGCCGGATCCCGAGGACCTGCGCGGCGGCATCCTGCTGCTGGAGACGAGCGAGGAACTGCCCTCGCCTCGCCTCGTCGCCCGGTGGGTCAGAGCGCTGGGGGAGCGCGGCATCCTCGGCGCCGCCGCCGGCGTGCTGGTCGCGCGTCCGCCCGTCAGCGCGTTCGACGACGAGCCGGATGCCGAGACCCGCCGCGCGCGACGCGACGCGCAGCGCGAGGTGGTCACCGAGCTGGTCCAGCGGTACAACCCCGACGCGGTCGTCTGCGTCGGGGTGCCCTTCGGACACACCCGCCCCCAGTGGATCGTGCCGTACGGCGGGACGATGCGGCTCGACGGCATCGAGCGGCGCGTGTTCGCCTCCTACGACTGAGAAGGGTCGGCGACCAGCGCGTACTCGGTGCCGGAGCGGGTGCGTTCGACGAGCTCGTGGTCGACGAGATATCGGCGGAGCACGGCCACATCGTCGGTGAGTGCTGCGAGTCGCTCGTTGATCCCGCGTTCGTCGAGAACCTCCCCGGGGCGCAGCACCCGGTGGGCGAGGACCCTGAGCAGCTCACGACGCTCCGTCGGGCTCGACGGGTAGCCGGTGAGACGCCCCTCTCGCGAGAGGTGGCGCTCGACACCGGTCGGTCTCGGCGCCGCCGGAGCGGACGCGAGGACGCGGGCGAACACACCGCCGTCCGCCCGCAGGTCGTCCGTGACGAGTCCGGCGCGCTGCAGCGTGTCGACCACGTGGCGCCGACGCGACGGCGACAGGCCCTCGAGAGCGTCGTCAGCGCTGGCGCCGAGCGTCAGCCGGGCGAACGCCTCGCGGACCCGGTCGTTCGCGAGTGCGGCCACGAGCGGACGCCACTTGTCATCGCCGGATCGGTCCATGCCAGCACGTTATCGCGCGGCGGGCAGGCGCAGCATCGCGACGGGCTGCGCTCCCGGCAGCCCCTCGATCGGGCTGAGCTCCTCGAATCCGAGGCGGCGGTAGAGCCGCCGGTTGTCGGGCGTGGACGACTCCAGGTACGCGACCTGGCGCGTCGTGTCGAGGGTCTCGAGCTGCGCAGACAGCAGAGCCTTGCCGACGCCCCTGCCGCGCGCCGCGGAGCTCACGCCGATCTCCGCGAGGTACCAGTGCGGAGCGCGCGGCCGGTGGCGGGCGAGGCGCGAGAGCAGGGCGAGGGCCCGTGGCATCCCGAGCCAGCCGAGGGCCCGGGCGAATCGGGGCAGCTCCGCCGCCTGACGGCCGAAGGCTCCCCGCTCGGCGTGAGGTCCTTCCCATGCGGCGACGCCCAAGATCGTGCCGTCGGCATCGCGGGCGAGGTCGACCGTGCCCGTGGCGTACGGGCCGCTGGCCAGAAGCGCGTGGAACAGGTCGGTGAGCCGCTCGCGTCGTCGCGTCGAACCCGGGACGACGCTCGACATCACCGGGTCCTGCGAGAAGGCCTCGGCGAGGATCGCAGCGGCCGGGGCGAGGTCGGTGGCGCGGGCGGGGGTCACGCTGATCATGATTCCTCCTGAATTGGTCCGAGTGGATAAAACTAGTATGGACAGGCCCACGTGCTGCACGCTCGGAGATCGCTGTGAACGAACCCTCACCTCGCCGGACCTATCTCGACGTCGACGACCGACGTCGGCAGCTGCTCGATGCCGCGGTGCAGGTGATGGTGCACGACGGGGTGGCGGCCCTGTCGCTGCGCACCGTGGCCCAGTGCGCCGGCGTGGCGCATCGTGTCGTCAGCTACGCCTTCGGCTCCAAGGCCGACCTCGTGACCGCTCTGCTGCAGCGCGAATCGGAGCTCCTGACGCGCAGGCTCTGGGCCGAGCCGCTGGCCCCGGCCCCGCTCGTCGAGGCTGTCGCCGCGGCACTCCACACCTTCATCGGCGAACTGCGGCGCGACCGCGTGCGGCACGAGCGGCTCGCCGAGCTCACCGCGATGGCCCGCTCGTCCGATGCGCTCGTCGACGCGGCGCACGCCGAGACCGACGCGGTGCGGAGCGAGATCGAGCGGCTGGTCGACGCCTGGGCGGCGTCCCGCGCCGCGGCGCTGACCGTCCCGACCTCGACCCTCGTGGCAGTGATCCACGCGGCGGCCGAAGGCCTCGCGGCCTGGTGGCTCGCCACGGGAGACGACGACCACGTCGACGACGTCATCCGGGTCTTCTCCACCGGGCTCGCCGGGCTCGAACGCGCGTAGCGGACGCACAGGAGATGCATCGAAAAACCGCCCTACGCTGGCGGGACACCGAGGAGGACACGACGATGACTTCGACACCGCCGGCATCCGATCTGCAGGAACGCCCCTGGCTCGCGGCCTACGCGCCCGGCGTCCCGACCGACATCGACCCGGTCGACGAGACGCTCGTCGACCTGCTCGACCATTCGGTCGCCCGCTACGGCTCGAAAGTGGCGACGGAGTTCTTCGGCGCGGAGACGACCTACGCCGAGCTGGGCGAACAGGTCTCCCGCGCAGCCAACGCGCTGCGCAAGCTCGGCGTCAGCGCGGGTGACCGGGTCGCCCTCGTGCTGCCCAACTGTCCGCAGCACATCGTCGCGTTCTACGCGGCGCTGCGGATCGGCGCGATCGTCGTCGAGCACAACCCGACGTACACGGCGCGCGAGCTCCGTCACCAGTTCGAGGTGCACGAGGCGGTCGTCGCGATCGTCTGGGACAAGGTCGCCGACATGGTCGCCGAGTTCCCGAGCGACGTGGCACCCGCCGCGATCGTCGCGGTCGACATGACCGATGCGCTGCCGTGGGCCATGCGCACCGCGCTGCGCGTGCCCGTGCCCGCGCTCCGCGAGCGGCGCGAGGCGATGACCTCCAAGCCCACCGCCCGCGGCGTCATCCGCTGGTCGCAGTTCACGAACACGCGCCGGTTGCCGCGCAAGTACGCACGTCCCGTCCTCGACGACACCGCGCTCCTGCAGCTCACGAGCGGAACGACCGGGATGCCGAAGGCCGCCGTCCTCTCGCACCGGAACCTCCGCTCGAACGCCGAGCAGGGGCGGGCGTGGGTGCCGGGGCTCACGGAAGGCGCTGAGACGTTCTACGCCGTGCTCCCGATGTTCCACGCCTACGGCCTGACGCTCTGTCTGACCTTCGCCGTGTCGATCGGCGCGAGGATCGTGCTGTTCCCGAAGTTCGACGTCGACCTCGTCGTCGGTGCATTGAAGAAGTCGCCGCCGACGTTCCTGCCCGGTGTCCCGCCGATCTACGACGCGCTCTCGCGGGCGAGCACCCGCAAGGGCGTCGACCTGTCCAGCATCCGCTTCGCGATCTCGGGGGCGATGAGCCTGCCGGTCCCCACCGTGACGCGGTGGGAGGAGGTCACGGGCGGACTGCTCGTCGAGGGCTACGGCATGACCGAGACGTCGCCCGTCGCGCTCGGCAACCCGATCGGTCCGACACGGCGCCCGGGCACGGTCGGCGTGCCGTTCCCGAGCACTTTCATCCGCGTGGTCGACCCCGACGACCCGACCGTCGACCGGCCCGCGGGCGAGGCGGGCGAGCTGCTCATCCGCGGGCCGCAGGTGTTCCAGGGGTACTGGCGCCGCCCCGAGGACACCGCCGCCGTGCTGCTCGACGGCGGGTGGCTCCGCACCGGCGACATCGTCACGGTGTCGGAGGACGGCTTCGTCACGGTCGTCGACCGCGTCAAGGAGCTCATCATCACCGGCGGCTTCAACGTCAGCCCGAGCGAGGTCGAGCAGGTCCTGACCCTGCACCCCGACGTCGACTCCGCCGCGGTCGTGGGCGTGCCCCGGCCGGCGGGCGGCGAGGACGTGGTCGCGGCCGTCGTGATGAAGCCGGGGACGGCGTTCGAGGCATCCGCTCTCAAGGACTTCGCCCGCTCGCACCTCGCGGCCTACAAGGTGCCCCGCAAGGTCGTGCAGCTCGACGACCTGCCGCGCTCGCAGATCGGCAAGGTGCTCCGCCGGCAGGTGCGGGAGCAGCTCACCGCACGCTGATCCGTCCGCGCTGATCTGCCCGCGCTGATCTGTCCGCGCTGATCTGTCAAGGGTCGTCGCGCCGGACGGTGCCGACTGGCAGGGTGGATGCCGCACCCCACCCCGTCGAAGGAGACCCATGTCGCAGCGCACTCTCGGACCGTTCACCGTCTCGGCCATCGGACTCGGCGCGATGCCGGTGTCGATGAACGGCAACGGCCTGCCCTCGCATGACGACGCCGTCGCGACGGTGCGCGCGGCGCTGGACGCGGGCGTCACGCTCATCGACACGGCCGACATCTACGCCCCCAGCTGGGACGAGATGGGCCACAACGAGCGCATCGTCGCCGACGCGCTCGCCGGCTGGGACGGCGACCGGTCGTCGATCGTCGTCGCCACGAAGGGCGGCATCACGCGGACAGCTGAGAAGGACTTCGGCCGCGACGGTTCACTCGAATACCTGCGCAGCGCCGTCCAGAAGTCGCTCAAGAACCTGCAGGTCGACGTCATCGACCTGTACCAGTACCACCGCCCCGACCGCTGGATGGTCTACGGCGAGGTCATGCAGAACCTCAAGACGCTGCAGGACGAGGGACTCGTCCGCACGGTCGGCATCTCGAACGCCAGCGTCGAGGAGATCCAGATCGCGCAGGAGGTCCTCGGCGAGGGGAATCTGACGAGCGTGCAGAACGAGTTCTCGCCGCGGCATCCCGGCAGCTACGGCGAACTGACCTACTGCGCCGAGAACGGCATCGCCTTCCTGCCGTGGAGCCCGCTCGGCGGCATCGGCGGCGCCGGCTCCATCGGCGAGCGGTTCAGCGCATTCGCCGAGATCGGCCAGGCGCACGGCGTCAGCCCGCAGCAGGTCGTCCTCGCGTGGGAGCTGTCGCTCGGCGAGACCGTCATCCCCATCCCCGGGGCGAGCCGCCCGGCATCCATCACCGACTCGTTCCAGGCGCGGAACCTCGAGCTCTCCGACGACGAGCTCGCGCGCTGTTCCGCCGCCGTCGGCATCGAGGTCTGAGGTTCGTTCGGATTCGGAGATGTGCCGCGGATTCGGACCGGGAAGCGTTCCCCGGTCCGAATCCGGCGGTTCGGTCCGAATCCGAGGGGCACGTCAGCCGGCCTTGAGCAGGTGCTCGCGCTCCACGATCTCGAGGGAGAGCACCTTGTAGCCCTCGCTGTCGAAGAACACCCGCATGCGGTCGTCGTCGATCGAGACGACCGTGCCCGGGCCCCATTCGCGGTGCGACACCTTCTCGTCGATCTCGAAGCCCGAGTCCGAGACGGATGCCGGGTCGCGAACGACGTCGGATGCCCCCGCCGCGCACGTGTCGCAATTGCCGCACGGCTCGTCGAGGTCTTGTCCGAAGTAGCCGAGCAGCACCTGGCGGCGGCAGCGCCGCGTCTCGGCGTACTCCCGCATCGTCTCGATGCGGGAGCGCTCGATGCGCTCGCGTTCCTCGACCCGTTCCAACGCCGCCTTCACCGCGGCGCGCTCGTCGAGGTTCCGCCGGAGCGACACCCCGGACTTCGATGCGCGCGCCGATCCGGTGTCGATCAGCAGGGTGAGCAGTCCCGTGACGCGGCGCGGCGAGAGTCCGGACTCTTCCGCGAGAGCGGACTTCAGGCGTGCCCGCGTCGACATCGCCCGCATGAGGCGGCGGAGCTCGGCGGCATCCGGATTCTTCGTCGCGAAGTAGCGCCGCAGCGCCAGGTCCTCGGCACGGTAGTGCAACGTCCCGTGGGCCTCCTCGCCGTCGCGGCCGGCGCGGCCGAGCTCCTGGAAATAGGCGTCGATCGATTCGGGCACGTCGGCGTGGATGACGAAGCGCACGTTCTCCTTGTCGATCCCCATGCCGAACGCGCTCGTCGCGACGACGACGTCGAGCTCGTCGCAGAGGAACTGCCGGTGCACCTCGGCGCGCTCCTTCGACGGGAGCCCCGCGTGGTACGCCCGCGCCCGCTTGCCGCGCTCAGTCAGGTCGTCGGCGTACTGCTCCGCCGAGCGGCGGGTCGATGTATACAGCAGCCCCGGCACGGGAAGCGAAGCGACCTCGTCGACGACGGCGGCGCGCTTCTCCCGGTCGTCGCCGTGGCGGCGGACGCCGAGGCGGATCGACGGCCGGTCGACGTCGCCGATGTGGATCGACGGGTCGACGAGTCCGAGGCGGGCCGCGATCTCCTCTCGGACGGGGGTGGATGCCGTCGCGGTCAGCGCGAGGATCGGTGGCCGCCCGAGGCGCTCGGCGACCTCGCCGAGACCGAGGTAATCGGGACGGAAGTCGTGCCCCCACGAGGCGATGCAGTGCGCCTCGTCGACGGCGAGGAG
>Ga0207790_1000733_pt1 | contig 10380 bp, 9 predicted proteins | sample HigsolmetaGSP14D_FD_184842 | JGI IMG/M metagenome (GOLD analysis project Ga0207790, IMG submission 184842) | High solid enriched microbial communities from the Joint BioEnergy Institute, USA - SP1-4-D (SPAdes) | ecosystem: Engineered > Bioreactor > SSF (Solid state fermentation) > Aerobic >...
CCGCGCGGCTTGCACTCCCTATGGTCGAGTGCCAGAATGATTTAGCACTCACTCATCCTGAGTGCCAGAACGATCCCGCTCCCAGTCCCTGGGGGCACGGTACTGAACCTCACGTCCGGGAGGGACGACACACTTATGGCAAAGATCATCGCTTTCGACGAGGAGGCCCGCCGCGGCCTCGAGCGCGGCCTCAACACCCTGGCCGACGCCGTCAAGGTGACGCTCGGCCCCCGTGGCCGCAACGTCGTGCTCGAGAAGAAGTGGGGCGCCCCCACGATCACGAACGACGGCGTGTCGATCGCCAAGGAGATCGAGCTCGACGACCCGTACGAGAAGATCGGCGCGGAGCTCGTCAAGGAGGTCGCCAAGAAGACCGACGACGTCGCCGGTGACGGCACGACGACCGCTACGGTCCTCGCCCAGGCGCTCGTGCGCGAAGGCCTGCGCAACGTCGCAGCCGGTGCCGACCCCATCTCGCTCAAGAAGGGCATCGAGAAGGCCGTCAAGGCTCTCTCCGACGAGCTGCTCGCCGGCGCGAAGGAGATCGAGACCAAGGACCAGATCGCGGCGACGGCATCCATTTCGGCTGCCGACCCCGAGATCGGCGCCCTGATCGCCGAGGCCATCGACAAGGTGGGCAAGGAAGGCGTCGTCACGGTCGAGGAGTCCAACACCTTCGGCACCGAGCTCGAGCTCACCGAGGGCATGCGCTTCGACAAGGGCTACATCAACCCCTACTTCGTCACCGACGCCGACCGTCAGGAAGCCGTCTTCGAGGACCCTTACATCCTCATCGCGAACCAGAAGATCTCGAACATCAAGGACCTTCTGCCCGTCGTCGACAAGGTGATCCAGGAGGGCAAGGAGCTCCTCATCATCGCCGAGGACGTCGAGGGCGAGGCTCTCGCGACGCTCGTGCTCAACAAGATCCGCGGCATCTTCAAGTCGGCTGCCGTCAAGGCTCCCGGCTTCGGCGACCGCCGCAAGGCCCAGCTGCAGGACATCGCGATCCTCACGGGTGGCCAGGTCATCACCGAGGAGGTCGGTCTCAAGCTCGAGAACGCCACCCTCGACCTGCTCGGCCGCGCGCGCAAGGTCATCATCACCAAGGACGAGACCACCATCGTCGAGGGTGCCGGTGACGCAGCGCAGATCGAGGGTCGCGTGACCCAGATCCGCCGCGAGATCGACAACACCGACAGCGACTACGACCGCGAGAAGCTCCAGGAGCGCCTCGCGAAGCTCGCCGGTGGCGTCGCCGTCATCAAGGCGGGAGCCGCGACCGAGGTCGAGCTCAAGGAGCGCAAGCACCGCATCGAGGACGCCGTCCGCAACGCGAAGGCAGCCGTCGAGGAGGGCATCGTCCCCGGTGGTGGCGTCGCGCTCATCCAGGCCGGCGAGAAGGCGTTCGCCAAGCTCGAGCTCGTCGGTGACGAGGCGACCGGTGCGAACATCGTCAAGGTCGCCATCCAGGCGCCGCTGAAGCAGATCGCCCTGAACGCCGGTCTCGAGCCCGGTGTCGTGTCGAACAAGGTCGCCGAGCTGCCCGCGGGTCAGGGCCTGAACGCCGCGACCGGCGAGTACGTCGACATGTTCGCCGCGGGCATCATCGACCCGGCCAAGGTCACGCGCTCGGCGCTGCAGAACGCTGCGTCTATCGCCGGCCTGTTCCTCACCACTGAGGCAGTCGTGGCCGACAAGCCCGAGAAGGCGGCGGCTCCGGCCGGCGACCCGACCGGCGGCATGGACTTCTGATCCAGCGCTGACAGCCAGCACGAAGGGCCCTTCCTCCGGGAGGGGCCCTTCGTCGTATCCGGGCGGACGTCCGCGTCAACGGAACATGCCGGCGGCGGCCATCTCGGTCTGCGCGTACTGCTGCCCCGCGGCACCCAATGCCGTGCTGATGTCGGCGAGAGCGGCATCCAACTCGCGCTGCGCGGCGCGCCAGCGTTCGACGACGGACTGGAAGGCGATCGACGCGCTACCGGTCCAGGACCCCTGCAACTGCGTCAGGTGCCCGAGCATCGCGGTGGTCTCGGACTGCACCCGGTCGCCGGTCGCTCGGATCGTGGCGGTCGCGGTGAGGACGGCGTCGCTGTCGACGGTGAAGGCGGTCATGGCGGTTCCTTTCGATGGGATGCCGCCACGCTAGGGACAGCGCCGTCCGGGCCTCGTGCGGATACGCCGCCCGGGGGACGACGGCGGGCATCCTCGTCCTGGGGAGGAGGCCGCTCAGTCCTCGGTGCGAGGCGCCCGTGGCAGCGGCTGCGTCGCCATGTCGACGGCCTCGCCGGCGGTCGCGCGATCCATGGCCAGCGGGAGGGAGACCGTGAAGGTCGCGCCCCCGCCGGGTGTGTCGGTGACCTCGATCTTGCCGTGCAGCGTGGCGACGATCGAGGCGACGATCGACAGCCCGAGCCCGGAGCCGCCCGTCTCGCGGGTGCGGGACGAGTCGGCACGCCAGAATCGCTGGAAGATCTTGCTGCGGATCTGCTCGGGCACGCCCTCGCCGTGGTCGGCCACCGAGATCCACCCGCGTCCGGAGTCGATGTCCGCGCCCACCGACAACTCGATGGGGGAGCCTGAGGGGGTGTAGCGGCGCGCGTTGCCGAGCAGGTTCGCGACCACCTGGCGGATGCGGTTCTCGTCGCCGAGGACGATCGGCAGCACCATCTGCGGTGCGGGGAGCCTGATCGGCTCCGTCTCCAGCGCCGGAGTCGCGGCATCCGTCCGGGGACGACGGCGCAGCAGACGCCCGGCTCCGGCGATCGCGCCGTTGCGGCGCTTCGGAGCGGGTTCCTGCGTCGTGAACACGGCGAGCGGGATGGCCGATGTCGGGGTCTGCCCCGTGAAGGTGACCTCACGGTCGGGGGACGCGGCGCGGGCGTCGAGAGCGGCATCCCGTGCGATCGGGCGGAGGTCCACGGGGACGACCGCGATGTCGCGCTGCTCGTCGAGACGCGCGAGGGCGAGGAGATCCTCGACGAGCGCGCCCATGCGGATCGCCTCTTTCTCGATGCGTTCCATGGCCTGAGCAGTCTGCTCGGGATCCTGGATCGCACCCATGCGGTACAGCTCGGCGTAACCGCGCACCGTGACGAGCGGTGTGCGGAGCTCGTGACTCGCGTCGCCGATGAACCGGCGCATCCGGTCGACCGTCGAGTCGCGCTCGCCGAGCGCCTCGTCGATGCGTTCGAGCATGACGTTGATCGCCGTCTTCAGGCGTCCGACCTCGGTGCCGGGGGCGATGTCGCTCATGCGCTGGCTGAAGTCGCCTCGAGCGATCGTCATGGCGGTGGACTCGACCTGGCCCAGTCCGCGGAACGCGAGGGTCACGAGCCCACGGGTGAGGATCGCGCTGCAGATGATCGTGAAGAGAGCCAGCGCCGTGTAGATGCCGATGTAGTTGGCGACCGTGCGGTTGACGTCGTTGAGGGGCAGGGCGACGAGTTGCGTGTAGTACTCACGAGACCCCGGGATCGGCAGAGTGTCCACGCTGGCCCGATAGCGGACGGTACCGTCGGCGGATGTGAGGTCGAACGGCGTCGTGCCGTCGAGGACGGTCTGATCCAGCGAGAACGTGTCCGGGAAGGCGGGTGGCGCCAGTGAGCCGTCGCCTCCGGCGACCGCCAGGCGCTCGCCCTTTCCCTTGCCGCTGTACACCGCGACCGAGAAGTCCGTCGGTGCTGCTGCGATCGGGGTGAAGGTCGCCTCGCCGTCGTCCAGCGTGACGTTCATCAGGTTGCTCGCGATGTCGGTCGTGACCGTCTGCGTCAGCGACTGGTCGACGGCGGACAGCTGCGCGTTGCGCAGGAAGATCATGGTGCCCACACCCGCGGCGATCATGCCGAACGCGAGGATGCTGACCGTCACGCCGGTGACCTTGGTGCGCAGGCTGAGGCCGCGCCACCATCGCGTGACGCGATCCTGCGATGCCGTCGGGCCCAGGGGGCGCCTCCGTTCAGGCGGTGCGGTCGGCCTTCAGCATGTATCCGAAGCCGCGCTTGGTCTGGATGAGGGGCTCGGAGGAGTGCGGGTCGATCTTGCGGCGGAGGTACGAGATGTAGCTCTCCACGATGCCGGCGTCCCCGTTGAAGTCGTACTCCCACACGTGGTCGAGGATCTGCGCCTTGCTCAGCACGCGATTGGGGTTGAGCATCAGGTAGCGCAGGAGCTTGAACTCGGTCGGGGAGAGGTCGATCGAGATGTCGCCGACCTGGACGTCGTGCGTGTCCTGATCCATCGTGATCTCACCGGCCTTGATGATCGAGTCCTCGTCGGCCTGCATCGTGCGCCGCAGGATCGCCTGGATGCGGGCCACGATCTCGTCGAGGCTGAAGGGCTTGGTGACGTAATCGTCGCCGCCCGAGTTCAGACCTTCGATCTTGTCCTCCGTGGCATCCTTCGCCGTGAGGAACAGGATGGGCGCCGTGTAGCCCGCGCCGCGGAGCCGCTTCGTCACGCTGAACCCGTTCATGTCGGGCAGCATGACGTCGAGGATGATGAGGTCGGGTTCTTCTTCGAGGACGGCCGAGATGGTCTGGGCGCCGTTCGCGACGGCACGGACCTGGTATCCGGCGAACCGGAGACTGGTGACGAGCAGATCCCGGATGTTCGGCTCGTCGTCCACGACGAGGATGCGTGCAGCGGTCATGAACCCATACTGGCACCGGAATCAATCGGTTTGCTGGACATTCCGGCCCCGGGTCGCTCAGGGGTACGATCACGTCCCGCGGTGGGACAGGATGGAGGAGTGACTGTTCCGCAGCCCGTTCCCGTTCCTCGCCGCTCCGCGCCGGCTCTTCCCGCCGACACCACCGGCCCGGGTGCCGCTTTCCACCGTCTGCTGTTCGCGCGTCAGCGACGCGGCTGGTGGACGCCCCTGGCGACCGGTGCGTTGGGCGTCGTCCTCTACCTGGTCCTCACCACCGTCATCGGTCTCGTCTTCGGGATCGTCGTCTTCGTCACCGATCCCGCCGCCGACATCTACGCGCTGACGGACCGCCTCGTCACCATCGACGTCAGCGACCCCATCGGGCTCGCCGTCGTCCTCGTGTCGCTCGCCGTGATGTGGCCGATCTACCTGCTGTCTTCCTTCGTGGTGAACGGCCGACGCGTGGGCCACATCTCCTCGGTCGCCGGCCGACTCCGGTGGAACTGGCTGCTCCTGTGCGTGGGCGTCGCCGTGGTCGTCTACATCGTGATCTCGGCGCTGTCCTTCCTGCTCCCAGCGGAAGAGGGCAGCGGCAACGTCGTCGCGCCGGCGGAGAACCCGGCCTTCGTGGCATCCCTCCTCATCGTCCTCCTCCTCGTCCCGTTCCAGGCAGCGGCGGAGGAGTACGTGTTCCGCGGGTACCTCATGCAGACGGTCGGCCGCTGGCTGAAGCACCCCGCCTGGGCGATCCTGCTGCCGGTGCCCTTGTTCGTCCTGGGGCACATGTACGACTGGGCCGGCCAGGTCGGCGTCGGTGTGTTCGCCGTCGCCGCCGGGTGGCTCACGTGGCGTACCGGCGGTCTCGAGGCGGCCATCGCCCTGCACATCGTCAACAACCTCGCCGCGTTCGGGTTCTCGGTCTTCGGTCTGAGCGATGCCGCGGCGACCGAGACGAGCGTGATGGGGCTGGTGTCGTCGGTCGTCATGATCGGCGCCTTCGTCGGCGTCGTCGAGTGGCTCTGGCGTCGCGGCGACGGTCGGCGCACACTGCGGCTCACTCCGCCGCCCGAGCCCGTCTACGCGGCGCCGGTATATGCGGGTCACCCGCCGGTGTACGGCCAGCCGCCCGTCTATGGTCAGCCGCCTGTCTACGGCCAGCAGCCCGTCTACGGTCAGCCGCCTGTATACGGGCAGCCGCCTGTGTACGGCCAGCCGCCCGTCTATGGTCAGCCGCCTGTCTACGGCCAGCCGCCCGCCGACCAGACGCCGTACGACGGACCGCCGCTCCAGCCGCACCAGGCGCCGCGGTGGGGCGAGTACGCGCCGTCATTCGACGCGACCCCGACGCCCGACTCCGCGCCACTGTCCGACGGCGGGACCGGGTCGACGGGATCGGATGCCGGTGGTTCCGCCGCATCCGACGGCGGGTCGTCCGGTTCGTCGTCGGACTGAGGCCTGTCAGGCGGCGAGCAGGTTGTCGGCGTCGAGGATGGTGTAGCTGTACCCCTGCTCGGCGAGGAATCGCTGGCGGTTCTGAGCGAAGTCCTGGTCGACCGTGTCGCGCGCGATGAGCGTGTAGAAGCTCGCCTTGTGGCCGTTCGATTTCGGGCGGAGCAGGCGGCCGAGGCGCTGCGCCTCCTCCTGCCGTGACCCGAACGAGCCCGAGACCTGGATCGCGACCGACGCGTCGGGCAGGTCGATGGAGAAGTTCGCGACCTTCGACACGACCAGGACCGGGATGCGGGCGTGCCGGAAGGCGTCGAACAGCTCTTCGCGCTCGTCCACGGGGGTGGAGCCCGTGATCTTCGGTGCGCCGAGTTCTTCGGACAGGATGTCGATCTGGTCGAGGTACTGACCGATGACGAGGATCTGCTCGCCCTGGTGCTTGGCGACCAGGTCCCGGACGACGTCGATCTTCGCGTGGGCGGTTGCCGCGAGGCGGTACCGCTCATCGTCGGCGGAGGCCGCGTACTCGAGTCGATCGGATGCCGGCAGGTCGATGCGGACCTCGTAGCAGACAGCGGGCGAGATGAAGCCCTGCGCCTCGATCTCCTTCCACGGTGCATCGAAGCGCTTGGGGCCGATGAGGCTGAACACGTCGCCCTCACGGCCGTCCTCGCGCACGAGAGTCGCCGTGAGACCGAGCCGGCGCCGCGCCTGCAGGTCGGCGGTCAGCTTGAAGACGGGCGCGGGCAGCAGGTGCACCTCGTCGTACACGATGAGTCCCCAGTCGAGCGCATCGAGCAGCGCGAGGTGAGCGTATTCGCCCTTCCGCTTCGCCGTGAGGATCTGGTACGTCGCGATCGTGACCGGCTTCACCTCCTTGGACTGGCCGGAGTACTCGCCGATCTCCTCGGGGGTGAGCGAGGTGCGCTTGAGCAGCTCGTCGCGCCACTGGCGTGCACTGACGGTGTTGGTCACGAGGATGAGGGTCGTGGTCTTCGTGTCGGCCATCGCCGCCGCGCCGACGAGTGTCTTGCCCGCGCCGCAGGGGAGCACGACGACACCCGACCCGCCTTCGGTGAAGATGTCGACGGCTTTGCGCTGATAGGGGCGCAGCGTCCAGCCGTCTTCGTGGAGTTCGATCTCGTGCGGCGTGCCGGGCGTGAAACCGGCATGGTCCTCGGCCGGCCAGCCGATCTTCAGCAGCTCCTGCTTGATCTGGCCACGAGCCCACGCGTCGATGACGTACGTCTCCGGAGTGGGGTGCGCGATGAGCAGAGGCTGGATGCGACGGTTGCGCGCGATTTCGGCGAGCACCGGCTTGTCCGTGGAACGGAGGATGAGGGTGCCCTCGTCGTCGCGCTCGATGACGAGGCGGCCGTAGCGACCGACGGTCTCGCGGATGTCGATCGACACGGACGGCGGGACCGGGAACTTCGCCCACCGCTCGAGGGTGGCGAGCATGTCCTCCGCGTCATGCCCGGCGGCGCGCGCGTTCCACAGCCCGAGCCGGGTGATCCGGTAGGTGTGGATGTGTTCGGGGGCGCGTTCGAGTTCCGCGAAGATCGCGAGTTCGTGCCGCGCGTTCTCCGCGTCGGGGTGAGCCACTTCGAGCAGCACGGTGCGGTCGCTCTGGACGATGAGGGGGCCGTTAGCCATAGCGGACGAGTCTACCGGCCCCGGCGGTCATACCGGCCGGACGCTCACGATGCTCGACAGCGGCAGGGTGCGTTCGACGTCGGCCGCGCGGTCGCGTCCGCGCAGGCGCCCGCCGCCGAGGCCCGCGGCTTCGAGGGTCACATCGCGCGTCGACCCGTCCGGCATGCGGACCGTGATGTCGATCGTCGCCCGGGTGCGGACCGCCTGGTCGAGTTCGCGTTCGAGCCAGGCGGCATCCGCGTCTTCGGACAGGCTGGCCCGCAGCGTCTCGATCAGCGGACGGTAGCGTTCGGATGCCGATGTCTCCGGTGCCGGGCCGTCGGCGACGTCGTGGCGGCCGAGGGAGCGGGGAGCGCCGTCGGCATCCACCGCCAGGATCGGATAGCGGGCGTCGGCGAGCATCCAGAAGGTGGTGTCGACGCTCGTGCGGGTGACGAGGTCGTCACCGTCGGCGATGAGTCCGAGCGGTCGCAGCGCCTGGTCGACGTTGATCGCGTCCAGCAGGTCACGCTGACCCGACACGCGTGCGTAGCCCTGCCGATCCGGCCCCACCCGCAAGGTGCCGTGGCGGGTGGCGGCACGCTCGATCTCATAGGCGAGCGGCTGCGGGACGCCGGTGAGAGACAGCTCGGTGAGGAACCCGGTGAGGGATCCCGCGGTCTCACCGGCGGCGAACGCGGCGCCGATCGTCTCCGCGGTGAACCGGTAGGTCGCCGCCTGGGCCCGGGATTCACGACGCGCGGTGGTGCGCAGGCGCAGATCGAGACGTGGTTCGAGAGGCCCCGGCGCGATGGCGGTCAGGTCGTTCTGGAGGTAGACCTTGTCGACCTCGTGGGGCAGAAGGGTGCGCAACGCCTCGGCGTCGGCATCGGCACCGTCCGCGAGTCCCGCCGCCCACGTCGGCGCCGTGCCGTCGGGGGCGAGCATCGCCCACTGGACGAGCATCGCCACCAGGCGACGGACCCGATCGGGCCATGCTGAGTCGAACGGATACGCCCCCGGCCACTGCGCCAGCGGACGCCACCCTCCATCGGGGGAGTGGAGAGCCGACGGCAACCGGTCACGCAGACGGCCCGCGACCTCGAGCCAGCGCTCGACCGTGCGGGTGCCGAGCCACGTCGTGCCGGTCTCGGTGACCGTCCAGCTGCGCTCCGAGCTTTCGAGGAGCCCGGCCTCGTCCGCGATCCCGACGAGGATGTCGGCGTCGTCGGGGCCCGCGGCCGCGCCCGCATCGACGAGGCGGCGACGGTCGCCCGCGCTGAGCGCACCCGAGCCGATCCGCCCGAGCGGAGCGCGTGCGGCGGAATGCAGGATGTCGGCCAGCGACGCGACGGCGTCGAACGCTCGCTCGGCGCTCGCGGCATCCGATTCACCCCTCCCCGTGACCACCGGTGGCGCGTCGACGGTCGTGGCTGACGAGAGGGCTGCCGCCACGGCGTCGTAAGGGGTTCCGTTCTCGTCCGTCAGCGCGCGCGCGACGAGGGCGGTGCGCAGCGACGCGTCCACGGGCGCCCCGTTCCGCAGCGCCTCACGCAGGGCGGTCGCTTCGAGATCGGAGACATCGGCAAGAGCGCGGTGCAGCTGAGCCGGGTCGAGGAGCCCGTCGGCCGCGTCGAAGAAGTCGGTCCAGGACGAGTGAGGGGCGACGTGCCGGGCGTCGAAAAGGGACGCGAGGGCATCCGGATCGAGCGTCGCGAGGCGGGTCGCGAGGGCACGAGCGTCGGAGGCGGTCACGTCAACGGCCCTTGTTGGCCCGTCCCCGTCGCGCGAAGGTCATGATCAGCAGCGCCAGCAGCAGGGCGAAGGCCACCGGCGGCGCGACGTAGACGATGAGGCTCACCGCCGGCCAGACGCCGGAGGCGAAGTCCTCTTGTTCCAGGCCGCCGGGGCCCGAAGCGATGATGATCGCGAAGAAGCAGATGACCGAGAGCACCAGCAGTCCCAGGGACATGAACGCCAGGATGCGGTCGATGCGACGAACGGGAAGGTCGCCGGCCGGGGGCGGAGTGCTCATCCGATCAGAGTAGCGGCTCGCCACGGTGCCGTAGTCTGGTGGTGGGGCTGAGACGGTCCCACTTTTCCATGCCCGCACGCGGGCCGAGCAGCGAGGTTCGACACATGCCCACCGGCAAGGTCAGGTTCTACGACGAGGCGAAGGGATTCGGCTTCATCACCGGCGACGACGGTCAGGACGTCTTCCTGCACGCGACCGCGCTTCCCGCCGGGACCACCACGATGAAGCCGGGCACGCGTCTGGAGTTCGGCGTCGCCGACGGCCGCCGCGGCCTGCAGGCGCTCGCCGTGCGGGTGCTCGACGCTCCCGTCAGCCTCAGCAAGCGCAATCGCAAGCCCGCCGACGACATGGCGGTCATCATCGAGGACCTCGTCAAGCTGCTCGACGGCATCGGCGGTGACCTCCGTCACGGACGGTACCCGAGCGGCGCGCACGGCAAGAAGGTCGCCGCAGTGCTCCGCAAGGTCGCTGATGACCTCGATGCCTGAGCCGACCGAGTCGACGGAGCCGACGGAGCCGACTGAGTCGACTGAGTCGACCGAGTCGACTGAGCCGACGCAGGTCGCCGAGTCGAGCGACGCGTCGGGGCAGGAGTCCGCTCCGACGGACC
>Ga0207790_1000734_pt1 | contig 10374 bp, 12 predicted proteins | sample HigsolmetaGSP14D_FD_184842 | JGI IMG/M metagenome (GOLD analysis project Ga0207790, IMG submission 184842) | High solid enriched microbial communities from the Joint BioEnergy Institute, USA - SP1-4-D (SPAdes) | ecosystem: Engineered > Bioreactor > SSF (Solid state fermentation) > Aerobic >...
TGCAGTTCCGAGGTCGGGCCCCGATGAAATGGGAACTGGGTAGTGACGGGCTTGAGAGCGCCCAGGTAGAGCATGGTGGGAAGTGGGCGCCAGTCAAGATCCATAGAAAGGTCTTCTCAGGAATGACCGGATCCAACTGGGCGCTTCAGGCCAGCATGATGCGACGGGCAAATGAGCCACCGGCAGCTACGCCGATGCGCGCAGTAATTATCGTCACCTTGCGCTCGCACGATGAGAACGCTGACATCTATAACGAGGGGGCTCGAGCGCTCGCGACAGCCAACTGGGTCACACAGACGCTGCCCCTCACTGTACCGATCAACGTTTCCACCTGACCAGGATAGGGCGCCAACTCCTCAGCGAGTAGCAGGGGCTCTGGACTTCTGTCCCCGCATTGTCGATCCGGTGAAGTTGCTGGACTCTCCTTGGTTCACATTTTAGAAAGATCGAGGTTTAGAACTAATGATAAATATGGAAGTTGCTCTGGAGATTCTCACGGTCTCTGGCGTTGCCGCTGTTGGCGGCGGATTCTTGGTTAGAACTCTTGTGAAGAGCGGGATTGAGGAGGCGGTGAAGCTGAACTTCTCGCGCCACCTTGAAGACTACAAGTCTGAGCTCAGCAGTGAGTTGGAGAAGTTGAAGGTCTCTCTTAGGAATTCCGAGACGTTCTTCTCTCATCAATTGGCAGCTCTGACGGATCTGCGAAGTCTTTTCCGGAGGATCATGCCCAAAAAGTCTGTGCCGGATATGGACTGGCATGAGGCATGTGAGGAGATGGCGCACTCGTTCTCAAAGCATGCTGACGCAATTGGCGAATTTCTATGCAAACATGAGGCGGTTCTGCCCAGCGATGTAATAAAAAAGCTGGATAGCGCTGCGTCTATCGCCACCGACGGGACTTTCGAGTTCACATGGAATCGCCATGACGGTCTTGAGACTACGAAGGATGCCCCTGACATGGCGAACGAGATGTGGCATCTGATCAAGGAGTCAGTGAATCTTCTGCAGACTGCTGTCGATGCTCAGGTGGATCGTCGGGGAGTCTAGCTATCTTCAGGGCCTAGCTTTGGTGGTGTTGCCGGGTGTGTGGAGGAGCGTTGGGTGATCCTTCGCGTTCCGGTGTCCGGCGGCACCTTCTCGTGGTTCCTGATACTGCGGGGTGTCCGGATGAGTCCAGTGGCATCCACACTCGCTGGGGGTGCAAATGGGGGTATATTCAGCAATAATTTCTGAATAAAAGCTTTTGTTTCAGTGTGATGAATGATCTTTGTGGTTCGGATAAGCGCACCACGACGTCAGGGCTGGATGCCCCTGGCGATCTGCAGCAGCAGCGCCTGGTCCTGCTCGATTCGACTCCCGTCATCGGTCAGCAGCGTCAGGGCGTACGCGCGTTGAGCGGTGACCCATCGAATGTCCGCCTTGCCCCGGCCGTCTTCTGAACGGGCCGAGTACGCGATCGCAGGCACGCCGTTCACGTCCTCATTGAGCGTTTCGCGGATCACGGTCAGTTCCGTGCCGGACGCGTGGTAGTCATCCTCGGACAGGATGATGACGCCGACCTGCGGAAGCCTGTAGGTGCGCGACACCCCCGTCCATGTCCCCCCGTTCGTGGACCCGCTGGGCTCTGTGCGCACCCGCTCGGCCGCAGCGAGCGGCGTCCGCGACACATCAGCCAGCGCAGGACCGGGGCGTTGCTGCAGCTCGGCGCTGTTGCGACGCGTAGCGGTCAGGCCCCCCACCACATCTGTCGTTGATGGAATCGCACCAGCAGGTACCCGCAAGGGACCTTTACGTCGTTCATCAATCCCCGCCAACACGCTCGAGGTGATCGAGGCGGGGGCATCCATGTCCGCAAGGGAGAGGATCCTCAGCCTTCCTTTATGCCCCGCCGAACCGCGAGCTGTCTCAGCGTTGTGCTGCGCAAACGCTCTTGCCGCACGTGCTTTGAGCCATTCGTGGATCTGCTGATCGGCCGAATCCTTCGCGGTAACCGTGCTCTGTGCGGGAAGCAGGGTCGCAGGCATCGAGGTCGCGATGGCCACGAGCAGGATCTTCGTCGTCATACCGGTCACTACGCTGAAACAGTGCAATCCGTTCACTCCTTGCCGGCAACGTCCTTCAACCACGCCTGCTTACCACCCCCTCGCCACGGCGACAACCGTTGGGTCGTGGAAGTGAAGGCTGGGTCACACACCGTGCTCTCCGGGCGGGTGGTTTGGCAACTACCGTCGACACGTCGTGCCCGTCCAGTGTTTCTACACTGTTCACCCCGTGTCTGGGGTACGGATTCCGCGCGATCAACGAACTGGCCAGAACGTCCGAAGCATTGATACGCCTTGCGCCTGCTCACGCCGTGGATCGGTGCTGCGGTAACGCCAACCCCTTCCGCCGCCCTGCTCACGGCGTCGTCCGACACGGCAGCAAGCAGTGACGCCCATTTTCTTCACGCCGCGCTTATAACGCTCTGGCAAGACTCCAGCCCTCGACAGAAGAGGGATCTTGATGTCCATGCCCGTTGCCTCCCGAAGTGCCGGCGCGTTGCCGCTGGCCATCGCACTGGCCCTGCTGGCCGGCTGCTCACCCGACCGCTCTGGCGATGCCGGATCCGCGTCCGGCGATACCGCCGCCACGGGAACAGGCACCACCGCCGCAGCGACCGATGATGCGGCGGAGACGGCGTCCGACAGCGAGGTTCCGGCATTTCCCGTCATCCCGGCCATCGTGGTCCCGCAGATTCTTGGCGTGACACCCGCACAGCAGGCGCTGGAAGCCTCACTGCAGTCCATTCTCGATCCCATGGAGGGCATCACGGTGTCCCCGGCGCGCTGCGACAACGGCGGCAGCCTCATCAACGGGTCCGGCATCACGCTGATGGACGCGCAGGGCACCCTGACCCGCAACAGCGAGGAGGGCCTGTTCAAGATCAACGCCGATGGCAGCGGCACGGCCAACTTCGAAGGCGGCCTGGTGGAGATCAACGCCGACGGCAGTGGCACGATCAACGGCCCCGCCGCCGGTGATGGCGGAGACAGCGCGATCATCCGCGTCCAGGCTGACGGCAGCGGCACCTACAACGGTCCGGCGGGCCTCATCCAGCTGGACGGCAAGGGCGGTGGCACCTGGAATGGTGACAAGGGCCTGATCACCAACACCGGCGACGGTGGCGGCACGTGGAATGGTCCCCTGGGCCTGGTCCGTGTCAACGCGGACGGCTCCGGCACCTGGAACGGCGACGCCGGTCTGATCGTCAACAACGGTGATGGCACCGGCACCATCGGTCCGCCGGCGCGTCAGGTGAAGATGCCACCGATGCCGCGGCTTCCACCCGCCGGCAAATTCCCGCCGCTGGGGAAGTTCGCGCCCCCGGGTGCGCCGTGCGGCTATCTCATCACGTTGAATGATCGGGTCCTGTTCGATTTCGACAAGGCCTCCATCCGCCCTGATGCCGCGCAGCTGCTGGATACGTTGGCGTCCGCGTTGGCCAAGGTGCAGGCGTCGCGCATGGAAGTGCGCGGGCATACCGATTCCAAGGGCGAGGATGCCTATAACCAGCAGCTGTCCGAGCGTCGCGCGCAGGCCGTGCAGGCCGCGCTGCGCGAACGGGGTACCACGCAGCAGATGGACGCGCGCGGCTTTGGCGAGCGCGAACCGGTTGCGCCCAATGAGCTCGAGGGCAGCGACAACCCCAGCGGCCGCCAGCTCAACCGCCGTGTCGAGATTTTTGTCCGCACCTGATGCCTGGAGAATCGTGAAATGCGCAACGCTGTGACGAAGTCGCTGAAGGTCGCTCTCGCCGGTGCGGTGATGATGGCGTCGCTGCCGGCGATGGCCGCCTCGGAGTTCAGCCTGGGCTACGATGTGGATCGCTTTCCTGCCACCCAGCTGAGCCTGGCCAGCTGTCGCGCGGCGATCGCCAGAGGTGCGGCCGCGCTGGGTTACACCACGCGCGTGGATCAGGGCCAGGGCACGCTCACCGTGCATGTGTCCGCACCGCGTACCGACGGTCGCTCGCTGATCGCGTACTGCATCGGCGCCGGGAACCAGACGGTGTTCGTCATCCAGGCGTTCGATTACAGCGGGCCGGGCAACCCGGATGTCGACCGGGTCAAGCAGCGCGTCGGCGCCGAAGTACGCAAGGCCGCCAAGGGCTGACGGCGCAGGAATGCCACCGCGCACGCGTCACCTTCGCCTGCACGGTCAGCGCTGCGACCGGATGCCCGGCGCATGCTGCGCCATCACCTCCACGATCCAGTCGATGAACACGCGCAGCTTGGCGCTGACGTGCCGGCTGGGCGGAAATGCCACGTACAGCGGCATCGGATCCAGCTGCCAGTCCGCGAACAACCGCACCAGTTCGCCGCGTGCCAGTGCGGGCTGCGCCATGTACTGCGGCAACCAGAGCACCCCGACACCGGCGATGCCTGCCGCCAGGTAGGTGTTGCCGTCATCCACCGAGAGCACGCGGCGACCCTGCACCCGATGCTGCTCCTGGCCGTGCCGCAGCGGCGACAGCAGCGCGCTGCGGGCGCGCGCGTTGCGATAGCTGACGATACGGTGCCCGGCGTCATCCAGTTCCCGCGGGTGCGCAGGGGTTCCGCTGCGGGCCAGGTAGGCCGGCGCCGCGTACACCCCCAGCAGGAGATCGGCCACGTGGCGCGCGCGCAGCGAGGTATCGGTGAGCTCACCGCCGCGCACCACGCAGTCCACGTTCTCGTGGATGAGGTCCACCTTGCGGTCGCTGGCGCCCAGGTCGAGCTGGATATCCGGATAGCGCGCCAGGAACCCGGGCAGGGCCGGCACCAGGACCAGGCTGGCCAGCGGCGCCGGAACGTCCACGCGCAGCCGTCCGCGCGGCGAAACCGAGGCCGCGGACAGACTGGTTTCGGCATCGTCCAGGTCCGCCAGCAGGCGCAGCACGCGCTCGTAGTAGGCGGCGCCATCGGCCGTGACGGTGACCTTGCGCGTGGTGCGGTGGAGCAGCTTCACCCGCAGGTGGGTTTCCAGCTGCTGCACCAGCTGGGTGATACGGGTCCGGCTGGACCGCAGCGTTTCGGCCGCCTTGGTGAAGCTGCCGGTTTCCACCACGCGCGCGAAGGCCTGCATTGCATCGAAACGGTCCACGTCCGCGTTCCCTGACCGGATGAGATTGTTTGGATTCTACGAACACTGTTGCCGCTGCAGGGAGGTTTATCGCGCGGGTGCGGCTGCCTACAGTGGCTGGCATCCCCTGTACTACCGCGTTGGCGCTCCGGTCCGCGCTGCCCGCCACCTTCTTCCTCGCCCGTCCCAGGAGTGTTCCCATGCCTACGCACACCGCTGTGTTTCCCGCCGGCCGTCATGAGCTGTACGCCGCCCATGCCTACTCCGCTGCGATCCGCTCGGGCGATCTTCTGTTTGTCTCCGGCCAGGTCGGCAGCCGCGCCGATGGAACCCCCGAGCCGGATTTCGAAGCGCAGGTCCGCCTGGCGTTCGACAACCTCACGGCCACCCTGCACGCGGGCGGATGCGGGCTGGCGGACATCGTGGACGTCACCTCCTTCCACACCGATCCGGAGCGGCAGTTCGACACCATCATGAAGATCAAGGGCGAGGTGTTCCCGTCGCCGCCCTATCCGAACTGGACCGCCGTCGGGGTGACCTGGCTGGCGGGGTTTGATTTCGAGATCAAGGTGATCGCGCGCGTGCCCGACGTGTCCCCGCCGGAAAGGTGAGCACACCGGGGCGGTGCCCGCCGCACTGCTGCGCTGCCGCGAGAGACGCGCGGCGCAGCGGGCTAGACTGACCGCCTTTGCCTGCGGAGTTGAACCATGTCGATCCATCCCCCGGTGTCGCTGATTGGCGTGCCCACCGATATCGGCGCCGGCCACCGTGGCGCGCGCCTTGGACCGGAGGCGCTGCGCATTGCCGGCCTGCCGGAAGCACTGGCCGCGCGCGGGGTGGACGTGCGCGACGTGGGCAACCTGGACGGCCCGCGCAACCCGTGGACAGCGCCGGTGGAGGGCTACCGCCACCTGCAGGAAGTGGTGGCCTGGAACCATGCGCTGATGGAGGCCAGCTACGCCGAGCTGCAGGCCGGGCGCATGCCGATCATGCTGGGCGGTGACCACTGCCTGGGTATCGGCTCGATCACCGCGGTGGCGCGCTGGTGCCGCGAGCAGGGCAAGCAGTTGCGGGTGCTGTGGCTGGATGCCCATTCGGATTTCAACACCAGTGAGGTCACCCCGTCGGGCAACGTGCATGGCATGCCGGTGGCCTGCCTGTGCGGGCTGGGACCGCAGGCGCTGACCGGGCTGGGCGGCAGTGCGCCGGCGATCAGTCCCTCGCAGGTGCGACAGATCGGCATCCGCTCGGTGGACCCGGAAGAAAAGCGCCTGATCAAGACCCACCAGGTAGACGTGTATGACATGCGCTACATCGACGAGAGCGGCATGAAGCGCACCATGGAAGCCGCGCTGCAGGGCATGGACGAAAATACCCACCTGCATGTGAGCTTCGATGTCGATTTCCTGGACCCCAGCATCGCCCCGGGCGTGGGCACCACGGTGCCGGGCGGGGTGAACTACCGCGAAGCGCAGCTGGTGATGGAGATGATCGCCGACAGCGGTCGCATGGGCTCGCTGGACATCGTGGAACTCAACCCGCTGCTGGACACCAACAACATCACCGCCGAACTGGCCGTGGATCTGGTGGAGAGCCTGTTCGGCAAATCCACCCTGATGCGCGACTGAGCCCCACGGGCGGGCGCGGCCGGGCACCGTGTTGCCTGAATGAATGGAGGTCTCATTCACGCGCGCTGCACGGCCGGCACGCCACATTGCCGTCCATGCGGCGACGTGACAGTACGGGTTGCCGCACCGGAGAGGCGCCGACACCGTCGGCCTGTTCGTCGTGGATCGTCCGATCTGACGTGCTGTAACCAACCAGGAGAAGTCCAAATGAAGCGTGTCGTTGCCCTGATGCTGTTGTCGATGTTCTCGGTGGCCATGCTGGCCGGCTGCAACACCGTTGCCGGTGCCGGTAAGGACGTGCAGAAGGCGGGCGAGAAGGTCGAGGACGCCGCGCGCACCAATTGATCGGATGCGTCTGCAGTGCAGGAAAAGGCCGGGTTTTCCCGGCCTTTTTCGTTTCCGGCATCCACGTTTCGCAGTCTGGCCGGGCGAAGTCGTGAGCAGGTAGTGAACCATTCAAGCAGGTGAGCGTGTGTTTCATCCACGCTTGACCGGCGCTCAACGTGCGCTGATGCACTCTGGCTTCGCGGTAACAACTTCAGCCGAAACCATAACGAGGTAGCGCAATGAACAAGGACATCATTTCCGGCAAGTGGTCCCAGCTCAAGGGCAAGGCCCAGGCCAAGTGGGGCGACCTCACCAATGACGATTTCGATGTTGCCGAAGGCAATGCCGAGTACCTGTCCGGCCGCCTGCAGGAGCGCTATGGCTGGGCCAAGGACCGCGCCGAGAAGGAAGTGAAGGAGTTCGACGCTGACCTGCGTCGCGACTACCCCGACTACCGCTGATCGCGGACGGGTAAACCGGTAGAGCAGAACGGGCCGCAGCGATGCGGCCCGTTTTCGTTGGGGTGAGCCGCATCACCGGATGGACGCATCAGCGCGGTGCGGGGTCGGGGACGTACTGGCGCGGAAACGCCTGCGGCGCCCGCTCCTCCCGCACCGGGCGCAGGACGATGCCGCGCGCACGCAGCGTGCGCGCACTGTCGTAACGCAACTGGGTCAGCTGCACTGGCGTGGCCGAGCTGCGCAGGAACGTGGTATCGCGCACCGGTGCGTATTCGCGCTCGCCATGACCGGTGCCCAGACGTTGCACGGGTGCCGCAGCGGGGGCAGGTGGGCTGGGCGGCAACAACCGCGCGCCTGCGTCTGCCTGCTCGGCGCGTGTCTGCGCGGCGCCCTGCACGGGTGCAGGCCGCGGCGCCGGGACCCGCAGCGAGGGACGCACCGCCGGCGCGCGCTCGGTGAACACGGCAACGCCGATGGCGCCCAGATTGTCGGCCCGGCCGGTACGTGCGCCGTAGCTGTCCGCCGGGTTGCTGAAGACGAACTGGGCGATCTCATCGCTGGATTTGCGCCACCCGGCGATGTCCGTGCTCTGGCCGGCGGCCAGCACGTAGCCGGTCTGCCCGGGGTCTGCGGTCTCGCCGCTGATGGCGTTGATGCCATCCACCGAGAGCACCACCAGCACCCGCTGGCGGCTGGTGTTGTGCAGCCGCACGGCATAGCGGTGCCCCCGCTCGCCGGCCACCCAGTGCTCGCCGGCGTGATCGTAGCGGGGCAGCACGGTGCCGGTGTCGCGGTCGAGCAGTTCAAGGCGGACGGGACCGGGCACGGCAGCGGCGTGGCTGGGCGCGGGCAGCAGCGCACCGGCAAGGGCCAGCAGGGGCAGCAGCAGGGACAGAGGCAGGGCGGACATGGCGCATCTCCAGGGTGGGCTGTCCGTAACAACGCGCCGGGCCGGGCAACGGGGTTGGCCGGTGGAGGGTAAACTTGCGCTGTTCACCGCACGTTTCCCCAGAGCAGTCATGACCACTCGCGTCCTTACCGGCATCACCCCCTCCGGCACGCCCCACCTGGGCAACTATGTCGGCGCCATCCGTCCGGCCATCGCGGCCAGCCGCGCCCCGGACATCGAGAGCTTTTTCTTCCTGGCCGACCTGCACAGCCTGATCAAGGCGCAGGATCCGCAGCGCACGCAGCGCGCCACGCTGGAAATCGCCGCCAGCTGGCTGGCCTGTGGCCTGGACCCGGAACACGTGTGGTTCTACCGGCAGAGCGACATCCGCGAGACCACCGAGCTGATGTGGTTCCTTACCGCCATTGCCAGCAAGGGCATCCTCAACCGCGCCCACGCGTACAAGGCGGCCGTGGACAGGAACCGCGAAGAGGGTGTGGATGAAGACGCCGGGGTCAGTGCGGGTCTTTTCATGTACCCGGTGCTGATGGCTGCCGACATTCTCATCTTCAAGGCGAACCAGGTGCCGGTGGGCCGCGACCAGATCCAGCACATCGAGATGGCGCGCGATTTCGCCCAGCGCTTCAACCACGTGTACGGTAAGGAGTACTTCCCGCTGCCGGACGTGGTGATCGACGAACAGGTGGCCACGCTGGCCGGCCTGGACGGCCGCAAGATGAGCAAGAGCTACAACAACACCATTCCGCTGTTCGCCCCGCGCGAGGAGCTGCGCAGGCTGGTGTTCTCCATCCTGACCGATTCGCGCGCGCCGGGCGAGGCGAAGGACACCGAAGGCTCGGCGCTGTTCCAGATGTACCAGGCCTTCGCCACCCCGGAGCAGACCGCGGCCTTCGCCCAGGCCTTCGCCGAGGGCATCAGCTGGGGCGATGCCAAGCAGCAGCTGTTCGAGCGCATCGACAGCGAACTGGCCCCGCTGCGCGAGCGCTACGACGCGCTGATGGCCGAGCCGGAGAAGATCGAGGCCCTGCTGGTACGCCGTGGCCAGCAGCTGCGCGAAACGCTGGCGATGCCGTTGCTGGCCGAGCTGCGTCACGCCGTGGGCCTGCGCGACCTGTCCAGCGCCGGCGCGGTGGCCAGCGAGGCCGCCGGCACCGCGCGTGCGGCGCCGCCGCTGTTCAAGCAGTACCGCGAGAAGGATGGCCGCTTCTATTTCAAGCTCACCGCCGGTGATGGCGCGCTGCTGATCCAGAGCGAGGCGTTCGATTCGCCTCGCGATGCCGGGCAGATCATCGCGGTGATCAAGCAGGCCGAACAGGGCGACCAGCTGCAGAGCGATCTGTTCAAGCTGGAAGCCGAGGTGGAAACGGTGCTGGCCGCGCTGGCGGTCCTGCGCCAGGACGACTGACCCTGCCCGTAGCGCCGGGCCATGCCCGGCGGCCTTTACCCCGCACGCCCTGCGTGCCCCGTAGCGCCGAGCCATGCTCGGCGGCTTTTACCCCGCACGCCCTGCGTGCCTCGTAGCGCCGAGCCATGCTCGGCGGGATGCACAAGGAGCCTGCCATGGTGTGGTTGTCGCTGCTGTTGTTCCTGCCGTGGTTCGGGCTGCTGGGCAGCCTGTACTGGATCTACCCGCGCCAACCGCGCGGCACGCGGCGACGCGTGTTCGACGTCGCCGCGCTGGGGTTGGCGCTGCTGCTGAGCGTGCTGGCCATGCACTGGGGCTACCAGCTGGGCAGCCGCCAGGGCGATGCCGGGCCGATCTGGCCGCAGGTTCTGGCGGTGCTGTACGCCTACGGCACCTTCCTGGCCGTGATGGCCCTGGCCGTGCTGCTGCGCCAGCGCCAAGCCCCGTAGCCCCGTAGCGCGGTAGCGCCGAGCCATGCTCGGCGAGCGTTACCCCGCACGCGATGCATGCCCTGTAGCGCCGAGCCATGCTCGGCGAGCTTTA
>Ga0207790_1000735_pt1 | contig 10362 bp, 9 predicted proteins | sample HigsolmetaGSP14D_FD_184842 | JGI IMG/M metagenome (GOLD analysis project Ga0207790, IMG submission 184842) | High solid enriched microbial communities from the Joint BioEnergy Institute, USA - SP1-4-D (SPAdes) | ecosystem: Engineered > Bioreactor > SSF (Solid state fermentation) > Aerobic >...
AACCATTAAGACCGCCTGGTACTAACTGATAACGGGACGCAGCACGCCCCGATCCATCAGTGGGCTTCATCCCAGTTGTTGCCGACACCAACCTCGACCAGCAGCGGTACATCGAGCTTCACGGTCTCGCCCATCAGCGGACGAATCTGTGCGCTGACCTGCTCGACCAGGTCCTCACGCACCTCCAGCACCAGTTCGTCGTGCACCTGCAGGATCACCCGGGCGTCCAGCCCCGAGTCGGTCAGCCACTGGTCCACGGCGACCATGGCTTTCTTGATGATGTCCGCTGCGGTGCCCTGCATCGGCGCGTTGATCGCCGTGCGCTCGGCACCGGCGCGCTCCTGGGGGCGGCTGGAGTTGATCGCCGGCAGGTACAGGCGCCGGCCGAACAGGGTTTCCACGTAGCCCTGCTCCGCCGCCTGGCGCCGGGTACGGTCCATGTACTCGCGCACGCCGGGGTAACGGGCGAAGTAGGTTTCGATATAGGCCTTGGCGGTTTTGCTGTCGACGCCGATGTCCTTGCCCAGCTTCTGCGCGCCCATGCCGTAGATCAGCCCGAAGTTGATGGCCTTGGCGCTGCGTCGCTGGTCATTGCTGACCTGATCGAGCTCGACCTTGAACACTTCCGCGGCAGTCGCGGTGTGCACGTCGAGGTTATCGCGAAAGGCGTTCATCAGCCCTTCGTCGCGCGACAGATGCGCCATGATGCGCAGCTCGATCTGCGAATAGTCCGCGGCCACCAGCTTGTAGCCCTTCGGCGCCACGAACGCCTGGCGAATGCGCCGGCCCTCGGCGCTGCGGATCGGGATGTTCTGCAGGTTCGGGTCACTGGACGACAGCCGCCCGGTGGACGCCACGGCCTGTTGATAACTGGTGTGGATGCGCCCGGTGCGCGGGTTGATCTGCTCCGGCAGGCGATCGGTGTAGGTGCTCTTGAGCTTGCTCAGGCTGCGGTACTGCATCAGCACCTTGGGCAGCTCGTAATCCTGCTCGGCCAGCTCGGCGAGTACCGCTTCGGCGGTCGAGGCCTGGCCCTTGGCGGTCTTGCTGAGAATCGGCAAACCGAGCTTTTCATAGAGAATGGCGCCGAGCTGCTTGGGCGAGCCGAGGTTGAATTCCTCCCCCGCCACGTCGAACGCCTGGCGCTCCAGGGCCACCAGCTTCTCGCCCAGTTCCTGGCTGTGCTCGCCGAGCAGCTTGGCGTCGACCAGCGCGCCATTGCGCTCGATGCGCGCCAGCACCGGCACCAGGGGAATCTCGATGTCGCGCAGCACGCTGGCCACGCTTGGCACCTGTTGCAGGCGGCTCCACAGGTTCTGGTGCAGGCGCAGGGTCACGTCGGCATCTTCGGCGGCGTACGGGCCGGCCTGCTCCAGGGCGATCTGGTCGAAGGTCAACTGCTTGGCGCCCTTGCCGGCGATGTCCTCGAAACGGATGGTGCTGTGGCCCAGGTACTTGAGCGACAGGCTGTCCATGTCGTGGCGGGTGGCGGTGGAATCCAGCACGTAGGATTCGAGCATGGTGTCGAAGGCCACGCCCTGCACGTTGATCGGCGTGGTGGCATTGGCCAGTACGTTGATGTCGTACTTGGCGTGCTGGCCGACCTTGGCCTTGTTCGGGTCTTCGAGAATCGGCTTGAGCGCGCGCAGCACGGCGTCGCGATCGAGCTGCTGCGGCACGCCCATGTAGCTGTGCGCGACCGGCACGTACACTGCCTCGCCGGCCTTGACCGCGAACGACAGACCAACCAGTTGCGCCTGCTGGGCGTCGACGCTGGTGGTTTCGGTGTCGAAGGCGATCAGCTCGGCCTGCTTCAGGTCCTCCAGCAAGGTATCGAACTCGCCCTGCTCGAGAATCGTGCGGTACTCGCCGGCAACCATCGGCGTCTGGCCCGCGGCGGCGGCCTCTGCCACGTCGGCGGCTGCCGCGACCGCCGGCACCTCGCCCTGTGCCTCACCGGGCTCCCCGCCAGGCGCCGCACTGGCCGCCGCACTAGCCGCCGCACTGAACAAGTCGCCAGCTGGCGGGGCGAGCTCGGATTTGCCGGCCGCCTTGGCCTTGGGCGCAGCGCCCTTGGTCTGGCGCAGCAGCTCGTCCAGCCAGCCCTTGAACTCCAGATTCTCGTAGAGTGGGCGCAGCACCTCGATATCCGGCTCGCCGGGCATCAGTTGCGAGCAGTTCAGGTCCAGCGGCACGTCCAGCTTGATGGTCGCCAGCTGGTAGGAGAGGTAGGCCATCTCGCGGTGTTCTTCGAGTTTGGCCGGCAAGGTCTTGGCGCCGCGAATCGGCAGGCCCGGCACCTTGTCGAGGTTGGCGTAGATCACGTCGAGGCCGCCGCCAATACCGACCAGCAGGCCCAGGGCGGTCTTCTCGCCAACCCCGGGCACGCCGGGAATGTTGTCGATCTTGTCGCCCATCAGCGCCAGGTAATCGATGATCAGCTCCGGGCCGACACCGAACTTCTCCTTCACCCCTTCGATGTCGTAGACGCTGCCGGTCATGGTGTTGACCAGGGTGACGTGCTTGCACACCAGCTGCGCCATGTCCTTGTCGCCGGTGGAGATCACCACGTCGCGGCCCTCGGCGGCGCTCTGCCGGGCCAGGGTGCCGATCACGTCGTCGGCTTCCACGCCCTCCACGCACAACAGCGGCAGGCCCAGGCCACGCACGCTGGCGTGCAGCGGCTCGACCTGCAGGCGCAGCTCGTCGGGCATTGGCGGGCGGTTGGCCTTGTAGTCGGCGAACAGCTCGTCGCGAAAGGTCCCGCCCTTGGCGTCGAAGACCACCGCAAAGGGGCTGTCCGGGTACTGCCGACGCAGGCTGCGCAGCATGTTCAGCACACCCTTCACCGCTCCGGTAGGCAGGCCTTTGGAGTTGGTCAGGGGCGGCAGGGCGTGAAAGGCGCGGTACAGATAAGAAGAACCGTCGACCAGGACGAGGGGAGCTTGGCTCATGAGGGCAATCAACCTTTTCGGCGGGCGTGGCGCTAGAATACAAGGCACCGTTGATATCAAAGGGACAAGGTTACCATGGGACCATTCAATCGCTTGATCCTGCTTGCCGTGCTGGCAGCCGTGCCGTTCGCCGCGCAGGCCAGTGATGCGCCCTCGGCGGAGCCCGACGTAACCATCCGCCAGGACGGCGACCGCACCGTGGAGGAGTACCGGGTCAATGGCTTCCTCTACGCCATCAAGGTCACCCCCAAGGGTGGCAAACCCTATTTCCTGGTACGGGCCGACGGCAGCGACGGCAATTTCGTGCGTTCCGATTCGCCGGATATGTTGATTCCGGCCTGGGAAATCTTCAGCTGGTAAGGCAGTCAATTCATGTCGGTGTTCACCCCGCTGCAACGTCCGCAACTGGAAACCTTTCTCGCGCCTTACGGGCTCGGCCGCCTGCTCGACTTTCAGGGCATCGAGGCCGGCAGCGAGAACAGCAATTTCTTCGTCAGCCTGGAACAGGGCGAGTTCGTGCTCACCCTGATCGAACGCGGGCCGAGCGAGGACCTGCCGTTCTTCATCGAGCTGCTCGATGTTCTCCACGAGGCCGGGCTGCCGGTTCCGTATGCCTTGCGCACCGACAACCACGAAGCGCTGCGCAGCCTGGCCGGCAAGCCGGCGCTGCTGCAGCCGCGGCTGAGCGGCAAGCACGTGCGCGACGTCAACGCCCAGCATTGCCATGAAGTGGGCGAGCTGCTGGCGCGCATTCACCTGGCGACCCGCGACCACCCGCTGCAGCGCAAGAGCGACCGCGGCCTGGAGTGGATGCTGCGCGAGGGCAAGCTGCTGGCAACCCATCAGGCCGCAGATGCCACCGCGCTGCTCGAAGATGCGCTGGCAGAAATCGCCGCGCTGCAGGAGCAGGTGCGCAAACTGCCGCGCGCCAACCTGCACGCCGACCTGTTCCGCGACAACTGCATGTTCGAAGGCACCCACCTGAGCGGGGTGATCGACTTCTACAACGCCTGCTCGGGGCCGATGCTCTATGACCTGGCGATCACCGTGAACGACTGGTGCTCGGACCAAGCAGGCCGCCTGGATGAAGGCCGCGCTCGTGCCTTGCTGGGCGCCTATGCCGCGCTGCGCCCGTTCACTGCCGCAGAAGCGCAACTCTGGCCAGCCATGCTGCGCATCGCCTGCGTGCGTTTCTGGCTGTCACGCCTGATCGCCGCCGAGGCCTTTGCCGGGCAGGATGTGCTGATCCACGATCCGGGTGAGTTCCAGCGCCGCCTGGCGGCACGCCAGCAGGTCAGCCTGGCGCTGCCGTTCGCCCTGTAGGCGGACGCAAGATGTGACGTAATGGTGGCGCCTTGCCCAGGCGCCGCTCTTGTTCCCGGCAAACCCCTGCGCCTATGCTGCGGCTCTCAATCGCCTGCCGCCGGGGTCGCGCATCGCGCCCGCGGCAGGCCGTCATCATCGGCTCGTCCAAGGCGAGCCAGCTGCACGACAAGGGCCACCATGCGATCACCCTCGCCCCAGCACCCGCGGCGCTCGACGCCTGTCACCTGGGCCCGCCGTGCCCTCGGCGCGCTCGCCTTGCTGGTGCTCGCCGTGCTGATCTGGAATGCCTGGGATCATCAGGCGTTCATCGCCTGGCGCGAAGAGGCCGGGGTGGTGCCGTTCTTTCTGGCCATGGCGCTGCTGCCTGCGCTGGGCGTGCCGATCACCCCGTTCTTCATCGTCGCCGGGGCGACCTTCGGTACCGCCGTGGGCCTTGCCGGCAGCGCCGTCGCCCTGTCGGCCAACCTGCTGCTCTGCTACTGGATCGCCCGCAGCGGCCTGCGCCCCTGGCTCGCCCGGCTGCTGGCGCGCACGCGCTATGAGATTCCCGATTTCGAAAAGGACGATGGCGCGCTGCGTTTCGCCCTGCTGGTAAAACTGGCACCGGGCGTGCCGATCTTCATCAAGCACTACCTGCTGGGCATGGCCGGCGTGCCGTTCTGGATCTACTTCGGGGTCTCGGGGTTGATCACCGGGATCTACGCCGTTGGCTTCGTGGTGCTCGGCGAGTCGCTGCTCGAACATGATCTGGGCAATGGCGCCATAGCGCTCGCCGTGCTGGCCGCGGCGGGCCTGGCGATCTACCTGTGGCGCCGGCGCATGGCGGCCCGGCAAGCGGCCTAGAGCTTGCCGAGGCAGCCGCTGAAGCCATCGGCCAGGGTCTGCAACATGGCCTGGTAACCGCCGGCATCGATGGGCGCGGCGCTGCCCATGGCGTCCAGCTCGGCCAGCGTCGCCGGCAGCCCCGCGGTCAGCGTTTCGGCCAGGCGCGGGCGCAGCGGCGGCTCACTGAACACGCAGCTCGGCCCCACTTCCTGCAAGCGCTCGCGCATGGCCGCCACATGCCGGGCGCCCGGCTGCACTTCGCTGGCAACGCTGAACACGCCGACATGCTTGAGGCCATAGGCGGCTTCGAAATAATCGAAGGCTTCGTGGAACACGAAATACGGCTTGTCTGCCAGCGGCGCGAGCTGTGCCTGCAGGCGCGGCTCCAGGGCATCCAGGCGCTTGCCGAACGACGCCAGGTTGGCCTGGTAACGCGCCGCGTTGGCCGGGTCGGCCTTGGCCAGATCCGCCGCCATGCGTGCCGCGATCACCCGGGCATTGGCCGACGACAGCCACAGGTGGGCGTCCAGGCTGCCGGGGCGATGGTCATGGTCGTGCTCGTCCGGCGCTGCCTGGGCCTGTTCAGCCTCATGGCCATCGTGATCGTGATCGTGATCGTGATCGTGATCGTGATCGTGATCGTGGCCATGCTGCTCGCCGAAGTGCCGCAATGTCATGCCCGGCAGGCTCTGCACGGCCACGCTGGGTTTCTCGCGGGTGGCCAGCACGCGGGGCATGAAGCCCTCCATGTCCGGGCCGATCCAGTACAGCAGATCCACCTCCTGCACCCGACGCATGTCGGACGGGCGCAGCGCGTAATGGTGCGGCGACGCGCCCGCTGGCAGCAGCACCTCTGGCTCGCCCACGCCGTCCTGCACGGCAGCGGCGATCAGTTGCAGGGGCTTGATGCTGGTCAGCACACGCACCTCGGCCTGGGCGGTGCCTGCAGCGAACAACAGGAAGGAGAACAGCAACGTAAACGGGGAGAGCAGGCGCGGCAACATAGGCAGGAGCGTCGATCAGAAGCGAATGGAAGTAATACAATAACATCTCTTTCTGCCTCGCGTCGAAGCGCGCCGACCGGCAGGCGGGCCGATACGTGGCGCCAGGCGGTCAATGCGTAATAGAATAACGTCCTACGTTTCGAGGCCCACGCCATGTACAAACCCGCCAGCGTCGTGCCGCCACTGGCATCGCGCCCCCACGATCACTCCCACTGCGTCAGCCATGCGCTGGCCGAAGCCGAGGCCATCTGCGCCCGCCAGGGCCTGCGCCTGACCGCCCTGCGCAAGCGGGTGCTGGAGTTGGTCTGGGCCAGCCACAAGCCGCTGGGCGCCTACGACATCCTTGCCGTGCTCAGCGAGGAAGACGGCCGCCGCGCCGCGCCACCCACGGTCTACCGCGCGCTGGATTTCCTGCTGGAAAACGGCCTGGTGCACCGCATCGCCTCGCTGAACGCCTTCGTCGGCTGCAGCCACCCGGCCCACGCCCACCAGAGCCAGTTCCTGATCTGCCGCAGCTGCAGCGCTGCCGTGGAGCTGGAGCAGACCGCCATCAGCGACGCCATCGTGCGCGGCGCCAAGGGCGTCGGCTTCGTGGTGGAAAGCCAGACCGTCGAAGTCGTCGGCCTGTGCGCAGGCTGCCAGGGCAGCCAATGAGCGACGCGCTGATTCGCCTCGAAGGCGTGACCGTGGGTTTCAGCGGGCAGACCGTGCTGGACAAGGTCGCGCTGACCATCAACCCCGGCGAGATCGTCACCCTGATCGGCCCCAACGGCGCCGGCAAGACCACCCTGGTGCGCGCCGTGCTCGGCCTGCTCAGCGCGGACAGCGGCACGGTGTGGCGCAAGCCCAAGCTGCGCATCGGCTATATGCCGCAGAAGCTGCACGTCGACCCGACCCTGCCGCTCAGCGTGCTGCGCTTCCTGCGCCTGGTGCCGGGCGTGGACCGCGCCCGCGCCCAGGCCGCGCTGGCCGAAGTGGGCGCCAGCCAGGTGCTCGACAGCCCGCTGCAGGGGATTTCCGGTGGCGAGCTGCAGCGCGTGTTGCTGGCCCGTGCGCTGCTGCGTGAACCGCAGTTGCTGGTGCTCGACGAGCCGGTGCAGGGCGTCGACGTGGCCGGCCAGGCCGAGCTGTACCGGCTGATCACCCGCCTGCGCGACCGCCACGGCTGCGGCGTGCTGATGGTTTCCCATGACCTGCACCTGGTGATGAGCACCACCGACCAGGTGGTGTGCCTGAACCGTCACGTGTGCTGCTCGGGGCATCCGGAGCAGGTCAGCTTCGACCCGGCCTTCGTCGAGCTGTTCGGCCGCGATGCCCAGAGCCTGGCCGTCTATCACCACCACCATGACCACGAACACGACCTCACTGGCGGCGTGGTCAGCGACAAACCGGGCCTGACCATTCATGGCCAGGTGCGCCCCCACGTACATGGAGACGGCTGCAAGCATGGCTGATTTTCTGCTCAACGCCCTGCTCGCCGGCCTGGCCCTGGCCCTGGTCGCCGGCCCCCTGGGCTCCTTCGTGGTGTGGCGGCGCATGGCCTATTTCGGCGACACCCTGTCCCACGCCGCCCTGCTCGGGGTGGCGCTGGGCCTGATGCTGGACGTCAACCCGACCTTCGCGGTGACCGTCGGCTGCGTGCTGCTGGCGATCCTGCTGGTCACCCTGCAGACCCGCCAGCCCCTGGCCAGCGACACCCTGCTCGGCATCCTCGCCCACAGCACCCTGTCGCTGGGCCTGGTGGTGCTGAGCTTCATGCGCGACGTGCGCATCGACCTGATGGGCTACCTGTTTGGCGACCTGCTCGCTGTCAGCCCCACGGACCTCGCCTGGATCCTCGCCGGCAGCGCCCTGGTGCTGGTGCTGCTGGTGCTGATGTGGCGGCCGCTGCTGGCGATCACCGTGCACGAGGAACTGGCCCGGGTCGAAGGCCTGCCGGTGGCGGCGATCCGCCTGGGCCTGATGCTGCTGATCGCCATCGTCATCGCCGTGGCCATGAAGATCGTCGGCGTGCTGCTGATCACCTCGCTGCTGATCATTCCCGCCGCCGCCGCCCAGCGCCATGCCCGTACGCCGGAGCAAATGGCTTTTGGCGCCAGCCTGTTGGGAATCGTCGCGGTGTGCTGCGGTCTGAGCCTGTCGTGGTTCAAGGACACCCCGGCCGGGCCGTCGATCGTGGTGTCGGCCGCCAGCCTGTTCCTGCTGAGCTTTCTGCTGCCACGCCGCAAGGCCTGACGCAGCCGCCGTGATGGCACATTTGGTGGCCCGCCGGCCGCCGTGTAGAATTGCGTATTTTTTGCACAAACCGAGACCCGCAGCCATGACATCGTTCCCTTTACGCTGCGCTGCCCTGGCCGTGCTGGCCCTGCTGACCGCTGGCTGCCAGAGCCAGCAGGCAGCCGAGCCGGCGCCAGCCCCGGCTGCAGCAGCGACGGCGCCGGGCGCCCAGGAGCAGTTCGACGCGTACCTGGCCGCCGGCCAATTGGCCGAGGCCGAGGCCCAGCTTCAGGTCCTCAAGGCCGATAACCAGCCCGCTGCACTGTTGCAGGCCCGGCGCCAGCTCTCCGAAGCCTACCTGCAGGCAGGCCAGAAGGCCCTGGAAGCCGGCGACCTGGACAAGGCCGCCAAATCCCTGGCCCACGCGCGCACCCTGATGCCCAAGGCGCCGGCCCTGACCACCGGGCTGGACGGCGCCATCGGCAAGGCCCGCCAAGCCGAACTCAGCGCCGTCGAGCAGGCCCGTCAGGCCGGTGAGCAGGCCCAGGCAGCACGCCAGGAACAACTGCGCCTGCTGCGCCAGGCTGCCGAAGCCCAAGCCGCTGCCAGCCGCGCGGCCGATGGCGCGCCGGCGCAGGTGCCGGCACAACTGATCGACCCGGCGGCCAAGCGCAGCGACGTCAGCCTGGCGATGCTCGACAGCCGCGACGAGGCGGCGCTGTTCGCGCGCCTCGATGCGGTGGCCGCGGATATCGTGGCCTTCGACCGCAGCGTACATATCCAGGTGCGCAGCGCCGAGGATCTGCGGCGTGTCACGGCCTTGCTCGAAGCGCGGGTGATGAAGCTCGACCCGACCTTCAAACTTGCGCTCAGCCATGCCGTCAAACCGGTTCAGGTGCCGCGCCTGGTCCTGCGCCCGCGGGGCCAGTGAGGCTCTGAGTAACGCTGTAGTTATAGCTTTTTAGATATAAACATAGGCCTACAAAGATTTTTGAGGTCTAACGAGCGCCGGGTAGACTGGCCATCCATTCATGCCTATCCGGCACAACGAAGAACCCAAAAGGTTTAACGCGTGATCGACTTTCATCAGGTTCACAAGGCGTACCGCGTCAGTGGCCGCGATATCCCCGCCCTGCAACCCTGCGACCTGCATATCGAACGTGGCGAAGTGTTCGGCATCATCGGCCACTCCGGCGCCGGCAAGAGCACCCTGCTGCGCCTGATCAACCGCCTCGAGGAGCCCTCCGGCGGGCGCATCGACATCGATGGCGTGGACGTTACCGCCCTGGGCGCCGACGGCCTGCGCAAGTTCCGCCAGCAAGTGGGCATGATCTTCCAGCACTTCAACCTGCTGTCCTCCAAGACCGTCGCCGCCAACGTCGGCATGCCGCTGAAACTGGCGGGCGTAGCGGCCCGGGAAATCGACCAGCGCGTCACCGCCCTGCTCGAGCGCGTCGGCCTTCAGGAGCACGCCAACAAGTACCCGGCGCAACTCTCCGGCGGCCAGAAGCAGCGCGTCGGCATTGCCCGCGCCCTGGCGACCCGGCCGAAGATTCTGCTCTGCGACGAGGCCACCAGCGCCCTCGACCCGCAAACCACCGCTTCGGTGCTGCAGCTGCTGGCCGAGATCAACCGCGAGCTGGGCCTGACCATCGTGCTGATCACCCATGAGATGGACGTGATCCGCCGGGTCTGCGACCGCGTGGCGGTCATGGATGCCGGGGTGATCGTCGAACAGGGGCCGGTCGCCGAGGTGTTCCTGCACCCGCAACACGCCACCACCAAGCGTTTCGTGCAGGAAGCCGAGCATGTCGACGAGAACGACCAGCGCGACGACTTCGCCCATGTGCAGGGGCGCATCCTGCGCCTGACCTTTATCGGCGAATCCACCTACTCGCCGGTTCTCGGCCAGGTCGCCCGGGAAACCGGCATCGACTACAGCATCCTCGCCGGGCGCATCGACCGCATCAAGGACACGCCCTATGGCCAGCTGACCCTGGCGCTGACCGGCGGCGACATCGACGCCGCCCTGGCCC
>Ga0207790_1000738_pt1 | contig 10340 bp, 11 predicted proteins | sample HigsolmetaGSP14D_FD_184842 | JGI IMG/M metagenome (GOLD analysis project Ga0207790, IMG submission 184842) | High solid enriched microbial communities from the Joint BioEnergy Institute, USA - SP1-4-D (SPAdes) | ecosystem: Engineered > Bioreactor > SSF (Solid state fermentation) > Aerobic >...
GTTTGATTTGCCAACCATTATGTCAGGAATGCCAAGCTGTTTTTCAATAGTTTGTGCTTTCCTTCACAAATCAATCATAACTCCTTTTTCCTATTTTGTGCATGACTATCCTGTGAATTCCCTCACACTATTGATAGCGTTTACATACGTTGTCTGGTCTACCTTCTAGTCATTCCGTTCTAGACACGACAAACTGTGCGATTTATCACACCTCGCATTTTCCTGACTTGATAGCCGTTTCGTCATCTTGTATTCTGATATGGGGTACATATTAAGAGCTACCACTAAAGGAGGACACTTGAATGTCAGTCGTACAGGAAATGCTAGCTTTCAACGAGCGATTCGTCGCCGAAAAACAGTATGAGCAATTCGTCTCGGATAAGTTCCCAGACAAAAAAGTCGTCATCTTGACGTGCATGGATGCCCGTTTGACGGAGCTTCTTCCACACGCACTCGGTTTGAAAAACGGGGATGCGAAGATTATCAAAAATGCCGGCGCTATCCTATCGCATCCATTCGGTTCCGTCATGCGCTCGATTCTCGTCGCGTTGTATGCACTTGGTGCTGAAGAAGTCGTCGTCATCGGTCACCACGACTGTGGTATGAGCACGATTGATCCCAAACACATGATCAGCGAGATGAAGGGTCGAGGTATCGACCAGCAGATTCTTCACACGCTTGAAGTATCAGGTGTTGATTTGAATCAATGGTTGCGTGGCTTCACGTCAGTTCAAGAAAGCGTCGCTCATTCGGTCAGCCTCGTGAAGAACCACCCATTACTGCCACCTGGTACGAACGTCCACGGACTCGTCATCGATCCAGGTACCGGTAAACTCGACGTCGTCGATTGCTAAGCACTCTCTTATAGAAGAAACGCAAACAGAGTTCAGTATTTTTTTAGGTCTCAGCCTGATAACAACGTGTCATTTTTCTCTAAACGGAGAAGGATGGCACGTTTTTTCTTAAGCGTGAATTTCATTGATCAAAACGCTTCTCACTTCATGCTTCGGGGTATAACAGAATGTAACTTCTTGTGGAGAGCTAAAAAGCGTATCATTCATCTTTTGATTACGAGGTCAGACTTTTACTCTTGACAGCATTCCAACATGGCTGTAAGATACTTTAGTATAGTACAGTGATAACAAAAGAAAGTGTGGTTTTACTGAATGATAAACGCCGTATTGTTTGCCGTCTTTTTACTATTTATTTTAGCGATCTTCCGCGTCCATATCGTGGTCGCGATGGTCATCAGTGCGTTTGCCGGCGGTCTCGTCGGTGGTCTCGACCTGACTGAGACAACAAAAGCGTTCTCCGATGGTCTTGGTGACGGGGCAGAAATCGCCCTTAGCTATGCATTGCTCGGTGCTTTCGCTGTTGCACTCTCGAAAACCGGATTACCGGATGCACTTGCACACGCCTTGATTCAACGTTCACGCGGCGATGCAAATGCTTCTTCTGTCAAAAAACTAAAAGGATTCATCTTGTTTGCGATTCTCTTACTTGCGATTAGTTCACAAAACGTCTTACCGATCCACATCGCATTCATTCCAATCATCATTCCGCCGCTTCTTGGTCTCTTCAATCAGTTGAAGATGGATCGTCGCCGGATTGCAATCATCATGACGTTCGGTCTTGTGACACCGTACATGTTCTTACCAGTCGGTTTCGGAGACATTTACCTCAACCAGATTCTACTAAAGAACTTGAAGGCAAATGGTCTCGATACAGCAGGAGCATCCGTCATCGAAGCGATGGCGATTCCGGCACTCGGGATGGTCGTCGGTCTCTTAATCGGTCTATACTCATATCGTAAAGAACGGACATATGAGATGCGTGACATCGCACCGGACGATTATGAAATTCCGGTCATCACGAAAACAAAGCTTGTCTTAAGTGGTGTTGTCGTCATCGCGACCTTGATCGTCCAACTGCAAACCGGATCAATGATTCTTGCTGCGACAACAGGACTCATCCTCTTCTTGTTGCTTCGTCTTGTTCGCTTCAGTGAAGCAGATGACGTCATAACACGCGGTATGCGCATGATGTCATTCATCGGTTTCGTCATGATTTCAGCAAATGGATTCTCAAACGTCTTGCGTAAGACGGGAGATATCGAGCCACTCGTCGAGAACTCGAAATCGTTGATGGGCGATTCCCAACTCGTTGCAGCATTCGTCATGCTCTTGATCGGTCTTCTCGTCACGATGGGGATCGGCTCAAGTTTCTCAACTGTTCCAATCATTGCAGCAATCTTCGTTCCACTTTGTATCCAGTACGGATTCAGTTTAGAAGCGACGATCGCTATCATCGGTACATCCGGCGCACTCGGTGACGCGGGTAGTCCGGCATCTGACTCGACACTCGGACCGACAAGTGGTCTAAATGCCGATGGTCAGCATGATCACATGCGGGAAACAGTCATTCCGACGTTCCTTCACTACAACATTCCATTAATCATCTTTGGTACGATCGCTGCTGTCGTATTATAAAAACAAGACGGGTTCGCTGTCATAGCGAATCCGTCTTTTGAATTGTCTCCGTTTTTTTCCTTTTCATTTTACCGTCAGTTCTCTAAAATAAAGGAATGAACTGATACAAAGGAGTTGTCTTACGTGTTATCTCAAGTCGTCAACCAAATTTTGCTTTCGCTTGCCGATCTCGGATATTTCGGCATCGCCCTCGGGTTGATGATTGAAATCATACCGAGTGAAATTGTCCTCTCTTACGGTGGATTCATGATCTCCCAAGGAACAATCGGCTGGCCGCTCGCCGTCGTCGCTGCCGTCATTGGTGGATTGTTCTCGCAATTATTCTTATACTGGTTCGCGCGCTATGGCGGTCGTCCCCTGATCCTGAAATACGGAAAGTATGTCCTGATTTCAGAACACCATCTCGATTTAGCCGAGCGTTGGTTCTTGAAATACGGACAAGGGGTCATCTTTGGCGCTCGTTTTATTCCAGTCGTCCGCCATGCTATCTCGATTCCAGCTGGTCTTGCAAAGATGGATCAGACGAAGTTTTCCCTCTATACAGTCCTGGCGATCATTCCATGGTCGATTCTCTTCTTGTACCTGGGTGAAACGCTCGGAACGAACTGGCGCTCGATCAAGGAAGTCGCAGCACCTTACACGAACGGTGTGTTGATTGCTGCTGTCGTCTTAATCATTTTTTACGTCATCTTTAAACGCCGTCAACGAACGGTTTGAACAACTAGCAGTCTGTCTTACGACGGACTGCTTTTTTAAACAAACAGGAGGTCCTGCCATGCTCACATCCCCACTCGCCCATTTCCCATTACGTCGTTTGACCGCATCCTATCGTACAGGACGTCCAGTCGCGACTGGCATCACTGTCGATGGTCATATTTTAATCGTCGAAGAAACCGTTGACGAAACACGAAAGAAACATGTTCTTTCTATTCATCAGTTGATGGACGATTGGCGGAAGACGACGATCATTGAAAAAAATGAGATTGATTTTTCGCTCGTCGATCGCTTTCCTGATGGACGTCTGCTACTCGTCGCTTCTCGTTGCGATGATGATGTAGACGGTACTTGGTTACCGAATGCTTTTATTTATGATATTCAAGGAAACCTAGTCAACCAATTTTGTTTAGACGATGGGATCCAAAACATGCAAATTGATAAAGACGGTTTAATCTGGGTCAGCTATTTCGACGAAGGTATATATGCAGATGCAGCAACGGGCTCAAATGGCGCTTTCGGTTTAGTCGCTTTTGATGACGCTGGTGAAGTACAGTATAAAAATCGTCAGTATCCGATCGATGATTGTTATGCACTCAACGTCTGTTCCTCAAAAGAAATCTGGTTCTTCTATTATTCCGATTTTCGTTTCATTCGAATTGGTCAAGATGAAGACCTCGTCTACGAGGCACCTACAATCGCCTTTTCTCAGTTCGCTCGATATGATGACTATATTCTTGCTGCAAATTCTGATGAAGTACAATTGTTAGAACGGAAAGGAACAGTTTTAGAAAGTGTTCGTTCGATTCGTTTTACGAACGAGCAGGGAGAAATCCTGTCAGGTGACCTTACAATGCGTAATGATCTGATTGTTTTATCCACTTCGAATCAGCTATTTTTCGGTAAATTAGAAAGACACCTTTCAGCTTTACTAGCCAACGAATGAAAGCTGTTACATGTTTGTTTCATAAATTCCTGATTTTTGAAACCTCCATTTCAAATTTTCAAAAAGACTAGCCGAGTCCTATCTGAGAATAGTATACTCAGCGTTATAGTTATTCGGACAAGTTGTCTGAACATTATGACGTCACAGATTTTTTGGGGGAAATGATGAGTTCGAATTTGAAACGTGATTTAACAGCACGACAAGTACAAATGATTGCACTTGGAGGAACGATCGGGGTTGGTCTGTTCCTTGGAGCATCGAGTACGATTGCTTGGACAGGTCCATCCGTCTTACTTGCGTACATGCTAGCAGGAGTCTTTATCTTTTTTATCATGCGTGCACTTGGTGAGATGGTCTACACCCATCCTCACAGTGGTTCGTACGCAAAGTTCGCAAATGATTATATCCATCCAGCTGCTGGTTTTTTGACAGCAAGCAGTAACATCTTCAACTGGGTCGTCGTCGGGATGAGCGAAGTCATCGCTGTCGGGACATACCTACGCTTCTGGTGGCCGGAACTTCCGACTTGGATTCCAGGTGTCGTCGTCATCGTTCTCTTGACACTCGCGAACCTCGCTTCGGTCAAGATGTTCGGTGAACTCGAATTCTGGTTCGCTTCCATCAAGGTAATAACGATTCTTCTAATGATCGTCGCCGGATTCGGAATCATCTTCTTTGGTCTAGGAAATGACGGGAACCCGGTTGGCTTCTCGAATCTATGGGCGAACGGTGGATTCTTCACGAATGGTTTCACAGGCTTCTTCTTTGCCCTCTCGATCGTCTTCGCCTCTTACATCGGTGTTGAGTTGATCGGTGTGACAGCTGGAGAAACGAAAGATCCAGAGAAGAACATTACGAAGGCGATCAATGGTGTCGTCTGGCGGATTTTGATTTTCTACGTCGGTTCTATCTTTATCATCGTCACGGTCTATCCGTGGAATGAGTTGTCGGATCTCGGCAGTCCATTCGTTGCGACATTCGCGAAAGTAGGTGTCACGATTGCTGCTGCTATCATCAACTTCGTCGTCATCACAGCCGCGTTATCTGGGTGTAACTCAGGGATATTCAGCGCAAGTCGGATGATCTATGCATTGGCAGAAAAAGGACAAGTACCGTCCTTCTTCTTAAAAGTCAACAAACGTGGAATTCCATTCTATACGGTCTTCGCGATTTCCATCGGGATTTTCTTCGGTGTTATTCTTGATATCACCTTACCGCTCGTTCTCGGGAAAGATACAAATATCTTCGTATATGTCTACAGCGCTTCGGTACTTCCAGGGATGGTACCGTGGTTCGCCATCTTGATTAGTCATATTCGTTACCGCAAAATTGAAAGTGAACGAACGGCTTCACATCCATTTAAGATGCCAGGAGCTCCAGTGACGAACTATCTATCAATTGTTGCACTCGTGACAGTACTCGTCGGGATGTTGTTCAATGACGAGACACGCGTTTCCATCTTAATCGGTATCGCCTTCTTGATTTTAAGTACAATCTATTACGTCGTAAAAGTACCAAAATTCGAAAAGTAATCGTATTTCTCTTCCTCTCATAGCAATATGAGAGGATTTTTTTGTGTTTTCTATTTTTATATTGACATCACTTTTTATTCATGATAGCAAATCAAATACGAACCAATTCACCTTAGAACGCCAAATCATTCATGATTTTTTCGTCAAATGTCATATTTCATTTACTATTTTTTTAATAAACAGACTAATTTTCAGAAAATATAATCTATTTACCTAAAGTGTACTTTGATGTTTTAAGGTCTTTTGAACGGGAATAAACTCACCATACACATAATATTTCATGTGTAGCACAAAACGATTAAAACAATTTAACGACAGAAAGGAGAGATGTAAGATGAACGGATTCAATCGTTTCCTACTCGTTCTGATCGGCATTCTCGGCTTGATCAGCGTCGGTCTTCTTGTACTCGGCGTTTATGATGTTCCACGCCTCAGTCCTCTGATTGAACAGTGGCAAGATCAACAATGGTACAGCTACACGATTTTATCGCTTGGTGGCTTCCTAGCATTCGTATTTGTCATTCTATTATTCACTGGACTGCTTAGCCGGTCTAAAGGACAACGCCTTCTGATCCAAACTGGTGACGGCAATATCACAATCTCAAAACAGACGATCGAACGAACGGCACTTGAGTCGATCCGTGGTATCAACGGGGTTCGATCCCCACGCGTGAACGCGGACATCCACTCAAAAAAAGAAACAGTTGCTCTTGAAGTCGACTGCTCTGTCTTTGGTCAAGAAGGATTACCAACAATCGGGAAAGACATTCAAGAACGCGTCAAACACGCGGTCGAATCGTTACTTGAACTGCCCGTCACAAAAACACGTGTCCGTATTAGCGACACTAAGACAAAAACGTCTGAACGTGTCGTCTAAGACAAGGGAGGAGGAAGATCATGAAAACGAGCGAAGCACTTCGTCCGTATCGCTACCGACTACTCGGTGGACTAGTTGGACTTATCCTCGCCATCTTGTTCTTGACGATCGGTTTTGGACCAACGTTGTTAATCATCGTGTTCGCAACAATCGGTTTCTTGATTGGTCAATGGCGAGACAATGCGCTTGATGTCGAGGGATGGATTCAGTTCTTTCAACGGGACTGAACGTAAAGAACAGTAAAAAATCAGTTAACAAACATTAAAAGGAGAGATTTCTCATGGCTAACGAAATCAACACGAAACAAAACGAAAACGAAGTAGTACGCGAAAACAAACTCACATTCGAAGATCAAGTCATCAAAAAAATTGCTGGTATTGCATCAAATGATGTCAAAGGCATCCTTTCAATGAGCGGCGGCTTCATGAGTGGGTTGACAGACCGCTTCCGGAGCACGGAAGACATCACAAAAGGAATCGACGCAGAAGTCGGCGAACGACAAGTCGCACTCGATTTAAAAGTCATCGTCGAATACGGCAAAAACATTCCATCGATCTTCCAAGACGCTGTAACGAAAATCAAAAAATCAGTCCATGATATGACAGGACTCGATGTCATCGAAATCAACATGCATGTCGAAGATGTCATGACACGTTCTGAGTTCGACGCAAAAAGTAAATCATCTAAAGAAGAGGAAGAAAAACGCGAAATCAAGTAATCACAAGCAAACTAAAAGCTGGAAACGGAAAAATCCGTTCCAGCTTTTTCTTATTCAAATTCTTTTAAAATGACTGCTTTATTCAGAACGTCAAACACGTGCGTCTCTTTGGCATTCGTCGTCTCAATCTCTTGCAAACGATTGAGTACGAAAGAACGTTCTTCGCCTGTCAAAAGAGGTACGAGCATTGCATAGACGGAGCTTGACTCGTCTTTCATCGTCGGCTTCGCAGATAAACGGTCGTAACGCGCATATACTTTCCCGTTCTTCAGTTCTTTAGAGATAAACGCCTGAAAAGTCTCGTCCGCTTTACCGGTCACTCCTACTCGTAATCGTTCAATCAAGACTTGATCAATCATATTAACGACTTTGTCATCTGCCCACTTCGACTCATCTTGATTCGCATAGTATAGTTCTGCCGTGAACGGTCCTTCTCGTTTCGCTTGAGCCACTTTTTCTTTTGCAAAATCGAGTAACTGCAATCGTTTAAGTGCCGGTGGTTCTAGATAGTTCAAATGCAGTACATCTGTAGCCTGTTGCAAATCCCAATCGTAAAAATCAACGATATTACCATCAATTTGCTGTCGCTTGAGTAAGGTGGTCTCGATTCGACTCGCAAGCTTTGAATAGGTCGGTTCATTGAATTGCTTTCCGGCTTGTAGTAACGTTTCCGAAATTCGTATGTCGTCAATCCAAGCATTTGTTGCCGTTTTCTCACCTAACTCCCATTTGATATATACCTCTGATCCGCGTTCGACTAAAAAATGATCCTTTAGTATCTTCACCTGTTCCTTGAACCGCACTTCATCGTCGAGTAGTAATACATATTGCATATACTGACCCAGACTCTCCGACAGACGTTGGGCATTCGAACGATCATAGGCGCGAATGATACCGTTTTGCATATAGTCCTCTTCTACTTGTTGCACGATATCATCCTCTTGTTTTTGCACGAAATACCAAACTCCCCCCGCTAACACAATCATGAGTAGACCAATCCCTAGTCCTTTTTTCATGACTCAATCTTGACGCGCTTCGTCTTATCCCAGACGATGACCTCTTTGCGTACCTTACTTTTGAGATATGCATACATTCCGCGGAATAAAAGAATGACGAATAATTGGGCGTAGGTAAAGTACATGATCAACCCGACGAGGACATTCTTCGGAGTGGCAGTTCCTTCGAGTTCTTGCGCCGCTAAGATTTGGATCGTATAGACAAGATACGTCATGAACCAAAACATGATGAGTGGAGTCGTCGCCTCATCGAAAGCATAACCAAATAGTCCAAGGATTAAAACGATATCAGAGATTAACAACAAGAAGATGAAGAGGAGGTACGTCATGATATGCTGCAAGGAATGAACGAGCGTGCTTCCTTTCCAAAAATCTCGTGTCCGAAGTGATTTTTCTAATAAATAGATGTTTCCAAGCATCCAACGCGTCCGTTGCTTCATGTATACTTTCATCGTTTCCGGCTCTTGTTCCCATGTCTCCGCCTCGTAGACGACAGGAAGTGTGTAACCGAGTGCCGTGATCCGCATCGTCAATTCCGCATCCTCTGCCAGTGCATACGGATCATACCCACCTAATTCTTCGATGACATCCCGTTTCAATAACATATTCGTTCCTGCTAACGATCCCGTTTTGAATGCTTTCCAACGACCGCTTTGCATGATCAGCTGAAACACTTGAAATTCAATCGCAATCATCCGCGTCAGCAGGTTCGTCGTTGCATTGATCGTCTTGACGATTCCAACCGCTCCGCACGCATTCTTTTGGGTCATTGCTTGTTCGACGAGTCGTGTCACAGTGTCTGCTTTCGGTTGATTATCCGCATCAAAAATTAAGAAATATTCGGAATCCGTGATCGATAGCCCATAGTTCAGGACACGTGATTTTCCGATTGGTTCACCTTTTGGGACATGGATATAGTGGACTCGACTGAACATCGTCGTAAATTCCAGAGCAATCTCTTGCGTCTCATCCTGCGACTGATCATCGAGTAAAAATACATCGAGTTTCCCTGGGTACTCGATCCCCATCATCGCCTCGAGTGTTTGACGCATGACGATGCCTTCATTATGTGCTGGGATCAGAATAGCGATAGATGGATACTCTGTTAAAGTGACCGGCTGTTTTCTTCCATAGCGATCGAGAATGCCGGCAATCGTCAGATAAGAATAATACAGTAATAGTAACCAAAAAATCGCCATGATAACGTTCAAGACGAGGTTCATTGATCCACCACCTTCCGTTGCTTCAACGTCTCTTCCACAGATGAACGTACAGGAAGAATTTCGACCTGAAACGGAAAATCAAGTACCGTAAAGCGTTGACGGAGTTCATCCTCATAACGTCGCCATGCGATCTCCGCACCACTATGATCGGTATTTTGCAGAAAGATAATGAATTCCTGACGGTTTCGTTGCGACATGACGTCATAATGAGCGCGAAATACCTTTAGTCCAGCATCAGTTAGCTGTTGCATAATCGTTTTCTTGTTTAAACTAGCGTATGGAATCTGAAGATGAAGCAACATATTTTGTTCTTGACGACGATTCGCTCCCGCAATCAAGAAATCCGTTCGGTCTAAAAATTCACTGTAAGAGAGCAATTGGGGTGAAGCGGAGAACCCCTCAAGCAAAGCAACCCGCTTTTGAAGCGATGCATTCTCTTCGAATACACTCCGTAACTGCCGTAAGAACAACCAGTATAAAAAGACACCGACTGAGGATAAGAGGTGTTGTCCGATGTAGGACAACTGTCGCTCGTTTGATGCTTCGTTATACCACGATAAAATGAGATAGAGAAAACCCATGATAAGAACATAGCTGATCAATATCAAGAAATTTTTTCTTCCATTCAAGAGCGTCATGATGATCAATACGGGAACCAATAAGAAATGAAGGATCGACGTTGTGATGTCAAACGTCATTTGATACAAGACAAGAACAGTAGCCAAGAGACCTACTAATAATAAAAGTGATAACGCATATCGCCTCATTGAACCCCTCCTCTTTAATCGTTGAATGCTACATGTATACCCTGAAAATGGATGGAAG
>Ga0207790_1000740_pt1 | contig 10310 bp, 10 predicted proteins | sample HigsolmetaGSP14D_FD_184842 | JGI IMG/M metagenome (GOLD analysis project Ga0207790, IMG submission 184842) | High solid enriched microbial communities from the Joint BioEnergy Institute, USA - SP1-4-D (SPAdes) | ecosystem: Engineered > Bioreactor > SSF (Solid state fermentation) > Aerobic >...
CCCTCCGCGTCAGCGCGTCGCTCGAGCGGATGGGTGACATCGCTGAGCACATCGCCCAGCTGACGCGCATGCGCTTCCCCGAGCGCGCCGTCCCCAAGGGGCTCAAGAACACGTTCACGAAGATGGGCGAGATCGACACCGAGGTGGCCCGCACACTGGCCGACCTCCTCCGCACCGAGGATCTCTCGCTCGTGAACCGCCTCCACGAACTCGACGACCAGCTCGACGCCCTGCACCTCGCCGTCTTCGAGAAGGTGCTGAGCGACAACTGGCAGGGCGAGGCCTCCGCGACGGTCGACGCCACCCTGGCCTCGCGCTACCACGAGCGCTTCGGCGACCACGCCCTCTCCGTCGCCAAGAAGGTCTCATACCTGGCGACCGGCACGTGGGCGGCCGACCCTGAAGGTGTCGACGCCGAGGTCTGATCTCGCTCCGGGTCCGCCCGGACGACGAAGAGCGGATGCCGCGAGGCATCCGCTCTTCGTGTCTTCCGAGGTGTGCGGCTTACTTCTTGCCCTGCGAGGCGACCGCGGCGGCGCCGGCGGCGGCGGCCTCGGGGTCGAGGTATTCGCCCGGCCCGAGGGGCTCGAGGTTCTCGTCGAGGCGGTACACCAGCGGGATGCCGGTGGGGATGTTCAGCTCGGCGATGTCGTCGTCGCTGATGCCGTCGAGGTGCTTCACCAGTGCGCGCAGCGAGTTGCCGTGGGCGGTGACCATGACGGTCTTTCCGGCCTTCAGGTCGGGGACGATCTCGCTCTGCCAGTAGGGAAGCAGACGGTCGATGACGATCTTGAGCGACTCGGTGCGCGGAACCTCGCCGTCGATGCCGGCGTACCGGACGTCGCCCACCTGCGTGTAGGGGTCGTCGTCGGAGATGTCCGGCGGCGGCACGTCGAACGACCGGCGCCACAGCATGAACTGCTCCTCGCCGAATTCGTCGAGGGTCTGGGCCTTGTCCTTGCCCTGCAGCGCGCCGTAGTGACGCTCGTTGAGACGCCACGAGCGCTTGACCGGGACCCAGAGACGGTCGGCCGCGTCGAGCGCGATGTTGGCGGTCTGAATGGCTCGCGACAGCACCGACGTGTGGAGGATGTCGGGGAGCAGGCCCGACTCCTTCAGCAGCTCGCCGCCGCGCTGGGCCTCCGCTTTGCCCTGGTCGGTGAGGCGGACGTCCACCCAGCCGGTGAACTGGTTGGACTTGTTCCACTCGCTCTGACCGTGCCGAAGAAGGATCAACGTGTAGGGGGCTGTCATGCTCGCAATCCTACCGGCGCGGGCGATGGGATCATGGGGTCATGACGCGTTCCGAGCCGGTCGTGGGGCAGGTGACCCGAGGGACGACGAACACCAACCGGCTTCGCCGTGTGGACCGCTGGATCGCGCGGCATCCGATCCTGCGACGGACGGCGGATCCGCTCGTGGTCGACCTCGGCTACGGGGCGAGCGGCGTGACCGCGTTCGAGCTCGAGGCGAGGCTCCGCCACGCTCGGCCCGACGTCGAGGTGCTGGGGCTCGAGATCGAACCGGCGCGCGTCGCTCGGGCGCGGGAGCAGCTCGCGCGCGTGCGAGCCGGCGACGGGGTGTTCGCCCCGGACGCGCGGGTGTCGTTCGCGCGCGGCGGCTTCGAGGTGCCGGTGCCGGGAGACCGTCGGCCCGCCGTCATCCGAGCGTTCAACGTGCTGCGGCAGTACGACGAGCAGGACGTCCCCGGGGCGTGGGCGCGGATGGCGGCGCGACTGCGTCCCGACGGCATGCTCGTCGAGGGGACGTGCGACGAGCTGGGGCGCATCTCGACGTGGATCGAAGTGGGACCGGATGCCGCACCCCGCAGCCTCACGATCTCGTTGCGACTCGCGGAGCTCGACTCCCCCGCGATCGCCGCCGAGCGTCTGCCGAAGGCGCTGATCCATCGGAACGTCCCCGGCGAGCGCGTGCACGAGGTGATCGATGCGCTCGAGCGGGAGTGGACGCGCGCCGTCGCGGCCTCGTCGTTCGGTCCCGTCCAGCGATGGCGCTCGACTCTCGAGGCGTTGGCCGGCGCCGGCTGGCCGATCGGCTCGCGCTCGCGCTGGCGGCTGGGTGAGTTCACCGTGCCCTGGGAGGCCGTCGCACCGCGGTGACGGGGTGCGGGAGGCCGTCGCACCGCGGTGACGCGGTGTGCGTGTCACACTCGCGGGAGCAGCGCCCTCGCGTCGGCCGGGCTCAGCCCGGCCGCGCACAGGAGATCGGTCGCGAGAGGGCGAAGCGCGGTGACGAGAGTCTGATCGCCCAGCGAACCGTCGGGCACGAGCGCCACCGGGTCGAGGCGGGCGGCGACGGCGGTGAGCAGCTCGCGCGCGGCGGGCTCGAAGGTGATGTCGGTCAGGGAGGACTGCAGGAGATCGGCGCCACGCGTGAGGTCGAGGAGCAGATCCGCTGCGACGTCGCGCGTGCGACCGTCGTCGACGAGGTACACCGAACGACGGGCGACGACGCGGAGGTTCCGCACCGCGAGGTCCATGCTGATCCGCATCCGCTCGTAGCGTGCGAGTTCGAACCGCTGGCGCCGCAGGAACGGCGAGATGCGCGCGATGGCGATGCCGGACTCGACGGACGTCCGCCAGTCGTCGACGAGGGTCTGCAGACTCCGTGCCTTCTCGAGCCCGCGCTCCGCGCGCACACGGCTGCCGCGGCGCAGCCCCTGCGCGACGGTGCCCGCCGCGCCCTGGAACGCGTCGAACAGCCGGGCCGCGTCGGTCAGCGCGGTGCGGAGAGGGCTCCGCGGGATGAGGGCGGTCACCAGAAGGGCCATCGCCCCGCCGATGAGGGCGTCGAGAAGACGGAGGAACGGCACCTGCGCCGGTACGACGACGACGATGATCGACTGGATCGCCGCCGCGATCGCGAACCCCGCCTGCGGAGACACGAACCGGGCGATCGACAGACTCACCGCGAGCGTCAGTGCCAGCTGCCACCAGCCGCTCCCGGCGGTGACGACGACGAGCTCCGCGACGAACACGCCGAGCACCATCCCGATGACGGTCTCGAGCACCCGCCACGGCCGGGCGTCGCGGACCAGGCCGAGGCTCGAGATCGTGACGGTCGCCGCGATCAGCGGGGCAGGATGCCCCAGCCCGTAATGCGCGATCGAGAACGCAGCGCTCGCGGCGACGACCAACTGCACGATCGCGACGGCCGACCCGCGCAGGCGCGCCCAGCCCTCCCGCGGATACTTCCGGACGGTGGGCACCGGAGCCGTGGCGGTCGGTTCCCCCGTCATCGTCAGCGGCGCTGGGAGAGTCGGGGCAGACGAGGGACGGATGCCGCGCGCCCCGCATCCGGTGGCACGACGACCTCCTGCGCGGCAGCGACCTCGCCGTCGCCGACCTCGACGGTCAGTGCGGCGTCGACGGGCACCGAGCGCTTCACGATCGCCAGCGCGATGGGACCTTCTTCGTGGTGACGGGCGACCGAGGTGACCGCGCCGACGTCGGCGCCGTCGAGGCGGACGGCGCTGCCGGCGGTCGGGAGCTCGGCATCCGATCCGTCGAGCTGGAGGAAAACCATGCGACGCGGCGGATGCCCGAGGTTGTGGACCTTCGCAACCGTCTCCTGCCCGCGATAGCAGCCCTTGTCGAGGTGGACGGCGGTGCGCAGCCAGTCGACCTCGTGCGGGAGGGTACGTCCGTCGGCTTCGGCGCTCGCGCTCGGGCGCCAGGCCGCGACGCGCAGCGCGTCGGCCGCAAGGTAGCCGGCCAGTCGGACATCGCCGCGGACGGCCGCCGCGGCGAGATCGTCCCAGGCGGCGCGCGGGACGACGGCTTCGGCCCAGTCTCGGTCCGCCCCGGGATGCGGCTGCGTCGCCGCGTACCCCCACCCGCCGACGCCGACGTTCGGCCATGGGTCACGCCAGACGACCGCGGCACCGAGCACGCCGACCGCTGCACCGGTACCCGCCACGACGCCGAAGTCGGCCGACGCATCCTGCGGATCCACGCGCAGCCGGAACCGCATGCGCGTCAGCCAGGTCAGCAGCCCCTGGGCGCGGTCCCGGTCGACGATGAGCCACGTCCGCTCGCCGTCATCGACGACGGATGCCGCGTGCTCCACGTGCCCCTGCGGGTCGAGCACGAGCAGCTCGGTGCCGACCGCGGGGGCCAGCGAGGTCAGCGCCTGCGAGGTGATCGAATCCAGCCACGAGAGCCGGTCCTCACCGGCGACGGTCAGGACGACCCGGTCTGCGAGGGGCACGATCGCCGCACCGGCGGCGAGCTCGCGCTGCTCGCGGACCGGGTTCCCGAGGTGGGCGAGGCCCCGGTCATCGACGACGGCGCCGGGGACTGCCGCGAAGGCGTCGCTCATCACTGGACCTTCGCGAGCCGTGCGGAGGCGTGCGACGACAGTGCGGACCCGAGGGCGGCGACGTCCCACGCCCAGAGCAGGTGCCCGTCGACGAGCCCGTACATCCGGGTCGCCGACGCGTACTCCTTGGCGCCGGCGGGGCGCACGATGGCGTCCGTCGCGATGTCGATCCGAGGTCCGCGGACCTGACCGAGGTAGAGCTCGCTGATCCCGTCGGAGTGGACGAGGGCCACCGTGATCTCGAAGCCGCCCGCCTCGGTGCGAAGCTCCTCGACGTCATGGACGGAGCGCGGCTCGGAGCGGGGGGCGAGGGCCGGAAGGAGCGCGGGACCGGCGTCCGCCTCGGTCGCAGGGCGCGAGAGGCGCCAGTAACCGGTCTCGGCGACGAGGTCGGTGCGGTTACCGTCGGCATCCTCGAACCAGGCAGTCGCCGAGTAGTTCAGGGCGTCGCCGCCGTCGTGGCTGAAGCTCACGCGGTGCGAGAACTCACCCGACATCGTCCGGCCCTGCGCGTCGTACTCGAGAACGCCGGTGCCTTCCCAGACACCCAGCAACCAGGAGAGCGGGACCAGATCAGCCGGAAGGTCCGTCGGCAGATCGATCACGAGCTCAGCGCTGACCGCGGTAGAGGTTCCAGACGACGACGCCGGACACGAACGCGATCGCGAGCGATGCGAGGCCGAGCAGCCCGACGAAGAAGAGTTCGAGTGCGACGAGATCCATGCCGTCCACTTTAGCGGCCGGATGCGGCCCCACGGTCGGCGGACGACGCGGTCACGCCGAGGCGAGGAGTTCGGCCAGCGCGAAGCCCGCGCCCAGTAGCCCCATGACCACCAGCGCGCCGAGCACACTGGCCGAGATCCTGAGGATGAAGCCCTGCGAGCGCCCCGTCGCCAATTGGACGGCGAAGGCCAGGAAGAAAGAGAGTCCGAGGCCCACGAGGAGCCATGCCCCGCGCCAGTCCGGTTCGACGAAGATCCCGATGGCCAGGGCGATGAGAGCCGCCGCCACCCAGACGGCGATGACACCGGCGGCCCGCGAGCGGGGAAGGATCTCGGGCGAGGTCATCCCCCCATTGTTGCGCACGTCCCGGCGGTGCGCAGGGACGCGGCGCAGGCGGCACCGGGGCTACCCCTAAGATGAGACGCGGTTCCGAGTCCGCACCGGAGGGTCCCCCTTGGCACAGTTGCTCGTCCTGAGCTCCGCCGCCGGCGGCGACTCCGTCCTGCCCGCTCTCGAACTGCTGAGCCACCGCGTCCGGCAGATCCCCGCGGAAGCGGCGCAGCTGGTCAACGCCCCTCACGCAGACGTCGTCTTCGTCGACGCGCGCCGAGACCTCGTCGGAGCGAAGTCGCTCTGCAAGATCCTCACGACCACCGGGCACGACGCACCGCTCATCCTCGTCGTGACCGAGGGCGGATTGACCGCCGTCTCGCCCGACTGGGGCATCGACGACGTCATCCTCGTGGCCGCCGGCCCCGCTGAGGTCGATGCCCGGATCCGCCTCGCCGTGGGGCGCGTGTCCAAGGAGCAGGTCTCGACCCGCATCCAGACCTCCGGCATCACGATCGACGAGTCCTCCTATTCCGCGAAGGTCCACGGCCGACCGCTCGACCTCACGTACAAGGAATTCCAGCTCCTGCACTTCTTCGCGACGCATCCGTCCCGCGTCTTCACCCGCGAACAGCTCCTGAGCGAAGTCTGGGGCTACGACTACTTCGGCGGCACCCGGACCGTGGACGTCCACGTGCGGCGGCTGCGCGCCAAGCTCGGCGACCTCGAACAGCTCATCGGGACGGTCCGCAACGTCGGCTACCGCTTCAACGTGTACGAGGACGAGCAGCTGCCGGGCTCCCCCGCCTGAGCGCGACACAGCGGCATCCGCTCGTCGTGTTCACGCACGGGACACGTCCCCCTGCAATGATGTGGGGATGATCGACACCCAGGTTCACGACTCCGGACTGGGCGACGCGGACGACGACGACTTCGATGACGTCGTCGAAGCGTACGACTCGCAGCTCCCCGACAACCGCTATCTCGACCGCGAGCTCAGCTGGCTCGCCTTCAACCAGCGGGTTCTGGAGTTGGCGGAGGATCCGAACCTGCCGACCCTCGAGCGCGCGAACTTCCTGGCGATCTTCGCCAGCAACCTCGACGAGTTCTTCATGGTGCGAGTCGCCGGACTGAAGCGCCGCATCCTCACGGGACTCGCGATCCCCACCAACGTGGGGCGCGCACCGCTCGACGTGCTCACCGACCTCGCGACCGCCGCACACGCCCTCCAGGAGCGACACGCCGCGGTCTGGTCGGAGCAGGTGCGTCCCGCGCTCGCCGAGTCCGGCATCGAGGTCGTCTCGTGGGCCGACCTCTCGGACGAGGAGCGCGAGATCCTCTACGACTACTTCTCCTCGCAGGTGTTCCCGGTCCTCATGCCGCTTGCGGTCGACCCGGCGCACCCGTTCCCGTACATCTCGGGACTCTCGCTCAACCTCGCGATCCGCATCCGCAACGCGCGCACCGGCCGCCAGGAGTTCGCGCGTCTCAAGGTGCCCCCGATGATGCCGCGACTCGTCGAGGTCCGGAAGGACGGCAACACCGTCCGGTACCTCCCCCTCGAAGAGCTGATCTCCGAGAACCTCGGCGACCTCTTCCCCGGCATGGAGATCCTCGAGCACCACACGTTCCGCCTCACCCGCAACGAGGACGTCGTCATCGAGGAGGATGAGACCGAGAACCTCATCCAGGCGCTCGAGGCCGAGTTGCTGCGTCGCCGGTTCGGCCCGCCGATCCGCCTCGAGATCACCGAGGACATGGACGATGTGACGCTGTCGCTGCTGCTCGACGAGCTCGACATCACCGACAACGACGTCTACCGTCTGCCCGCCCCGCTCGACCTCCGCGGCCTGTTCTCGCTGTCGCAGATCGAACGGCCCGACCTGCGCTACCCGGCGCACGTGCCGAAGACGGCGACACCGTTCCAGCCCGCGGAGCAGAACGGCCGGGCGGATCTGTTCGCGGCCATCCGCAAGGAGGACATCCTCGTCCACCACCCGTACGAGTCGTTCACGACGAGCGTCGTCTCGTTCCTGCAGCAGGCCGCGCGCGATCCGCACGTGCTGGCGATCAAGCAGACCCTCTACCGGACCTCGGGCGACAGCCCCATCGTCGAGGCGCTCATCAACGCGGCCGAGAACGGCAAGCAGGTGCTGGCCCTGGTCGAGGTGAAGGCGCGCTTCGACGAGGCGGCGAACATCGGCTGGGCGCGCACGCTCGAGAAGGCCGGCGTTCACGTGGTCTACGGCCTCGTGGGCCTGAAGACCCACTGCAAGCTGCTGCACGTCATCCGAGAAGAAGACGGCGCGCTCCGCAGCTACAGCCACATCGGCACGGGCAACTACAACCCGAAGACGAGTCGCATCTACGAGGACTACGGCCTGTTCACCGCCAACGAGCAGGTCGGTCGCGACCTCACCCGTCTGTTCAACGAGCTCAGCGGTTACGCGATCGAGAAGAAGTTCAAGCGGCTCCTCGTCGCTCCTCTCCACCTGCGCAAGGGGCTGCTGCGTCTCATCGACGCCGAGCGTCGCAATGCGCTCGACGGCAAGCCCGCGTACGTGCGCATCAAGGTCAACTCGATGGTCGACGAGCAGATCATCGACGCCCTGTACCGCGCGAGCCAGGCGGGGGTGAAGGTCGACGTGTGGGTGCGCGGGATCTGCTCGCTGCGCACCGATCTTCCCGGGGTGAGCGACAACATCACGGTCCGCTCGATCCTCGGTCGCTACCTCGAGCACTCCCGGATCTTCGCGTTCGGCCACGGCGGCGAACCGCAGGTCTTCATCGGCAGCGCCGACATGATGCACCGCAACCTCGACCGCCGCGTCGAGGCGCTCGTACGAGTGACCGCGCCCGCCCACGTGAACGAGCTCATCGAGCTGTTCGACCTCGCGATGGACGACTCGACCAGCTCGTGGCACCTCGGCTCCGAGGGCGAGTGGACGCGTCATCACCTGGCCGCCGACGGCACGCCGCTGGTGGACCTGCAGGAGAAGACCATGGCGGCGGTGCTCCGTCGGCGACGCCAGCGGGCGGTGCGATGACGGAAACCGCGGTCTACGCCGCAGGCGGCGTGGTGTGGCGGATGCTCGACGGCAAGCTCCTCGTCCTCGCCATCCACCGCACGAAGTACCGCGATGTGACGTTGCCGAAGGGCAAGGTCGATCCCGGCGAGACGCTCGCCGAGACGGCCGTGCGCGAGATCCATGAAGAGACCGGCATCCGCGTCAACCTCGGAGTCCCCGTCGGCGTCTCGACGTACCGCATGCCCAGCAAGCGGACGAAGATCGTGCACTACTGGAGCGCGCAGGCCACCGAGAAGGCCATCCGCGAATCGGCGTTCGTCCCGAACCGCGAGATCGCCGCGATCGAATGGATGCCGGCGCGCAAAGCCCTCGCGAAGATGAGCTACCCGGTCGACGTGGAGATCCTGGAGAACTTCCTGCGCCTCGTCGACGACGGCGTGCTCGAGACCTTCCCCCTCGTCGTCCTCCGTCACGCGAAGGCGACGCCGCGGGAGGAATGGTCGGGGGCGGATGCCGAGCGTCCCCTCGCCGCTCGCGGCAGGAAGCAGGCGCAGTCGATCGTCGGGCCGCTCCGCGCGTTCGGCGTGCGGCGCGTGTACTCGAGCGATGCGGTGCGGTGCGTCGACACCGTCGCCCCCCTCGCAGAAACGCTGGGCCGCGACATCCACCGCACCTCGACGATCTCGCAGGACGCCTGGGATGCCGGCGATGCGGATCCGCGGACGCTGGTCGGCAAGCGGGTGCGTGCGCGCAAGTCCGCCGTGCTGTGCTCGCACCGGCCCGTCCTGCCCGAGCTGATGCACGAGATCGCCCTCGCGACGGGCACGGTGAAGGGCTCGTATCTGGGCGAGTCCTCCGCCCTCGAGCCGGGTGCGTTCTCCGTGGTCCATCTCTCGGCCACCAACCCCGGATCGGGGATCGTGGCGATCGAGACGCACGCCCCCCAGGTGTGATCGGGCAGACGAATCCGTTCGGACCGGGTTCGTTCACCTGTCGTTCACCTCTGGAGCGGAACCTGGTCACCGGCGGCTCTTAGCGTCGAGCCAGCCCCGCACCCGGGGTGTCCCGATCACCCGAAGGAAATCACACGTGAAGCTCAACCGCATCGCCCGCGTGGGCGCTGTCGCAGCAGTCGCCGTTCTGTCGCTCTCCGCTTGCGCGGCGAACGAGGGCACCCCCGCTGGCGGCAGCCAGCCCTCCGACGGCGGAACCGCTCTGTCGGGCACCGTCAAGGCCACCGGCGCCTCCTCGCAGGGCGCCGCCCAGCAGGCATGGACCGCCGCCTTCCAGAAGGCGAACCCGGACGTCACGATCAACTACCAGCCGACCGGATCGGGAACGGGCCGCGACAACTTCATCGCCGGCTCCAGCAACTTCATCGGCTCGGACCGCGCGTACACGGCCGACGAGATCGCCGCCGGCAAGTTCGGCGCCTGCGCGACCCCCGACATCATCGAGGTCCCCGCGTACATCTCGCCCGTCGCGGTCGTCTTCAACCTGGACGGCGTGAAGAAGCTCAACCTCACCCCCGAGGTCATCGCCGACATCTTCAACGAGAAGATCGAGAAGTGGAACGACCCGGCGATCGCCGACCTGAACAAGGACGTCACGCTCCCGGACCTCGCCATCACGCCCGTCTTCCGCGGTGACGAGTCGGGCACCACCGGCACCTTCACCTCGTACCTCGCCTCGGTCGCCCCGACGGAGTGGCCGTACGAGGACGACGACGCCTGGCCCGTCAAGACCACGCGCTCCGAGGCCGCACAGCAGACCTCGGGCGTCGAAGCGACCGTCAACGGCGGCAAGGGCACCATCGGCTACATCGACGCCTCGCGCGTCGGCGAGCTGGGCTCCGCCGCCATCAAGGTCGGCGACGACTTCGTGCCG
>Ga0207790_1000741_pt1 | contig 10308 bp, 6 predicted proteins | sample HigsolmetaGSP14D_FD_184842 | JGI IMG/M metagenome (GOLD analysis project Ga0207790, IMG submission 184842) | High solid enriched microbial communities from the Joint BioEnergy Institute, USA - SP1-4-D (SPAdes) | ecosystem: Engineered > Bioreactor > SSF (Solid state fermentation) > Aerobic >...
CGGGCGCCATGATAGAGCTGCCGCCACTGCGTGTGGCGGTGCAACAGGCGGTCGGACGCGGGCATAAATTTGCCCTGCAGCCTATCGCCCAGGATGAGCTGGTGATCAAGTATGGGTTGCCGATTGCCCATGCCACCCAGCCTGTGGCCGCCGGTGAGTTAATCCATTCGCAGAACGCCCGCACCAATCTCAGCGATCTGGATGAGTATGCGTATCAGCCTGAGTTCGTGACCTTACCGCCGCAGCCGGGTGATCGTGAGGTACAGATCTATCGTCGTGCTAACGGCGAAGTCGGCATCCGCAATGAGCTGTGGATCCTGCCGACCGTCGGCTGTGTAAACGGCATTGCGCGTCAGATCCTGCAGCGTTTCCTGAAAGAGACACAGGAGGCCGAAGGAATCGATGGCGCATTCCTGTTCAGCCACACCTTCGGCTGTTCGCAACTGGGGCAGGACCACGAAAATACCCGCACCATGCTGCAGAATATGGTGCGCCACCCTAATGCGGGTGCGGTGCTGGTGATTGGTCTCGGTTGTGAAAACAATCAGGTCGATGTTTTCCGTGAGACCCTCGGCGCGTTTGAAAGCGACCGGGTCGAATTTATGGTGTGCCAGCAGCATGATGATGAGGTTGAAGCCGGGCTGGAGCGCCTGCATGCCTTGTATGAAAAAATGCGGCATGACCGGCGTGAACCAGGCAAACTCAGCGAGCTGAAGTTTGGTCTGGAGTGCGGCGGTTCGGACGGTTTGTCTGGCATCACGGCCAACCCGTTACTGGGGCGTTTCTCGGACCAGATGATCGCCAATGGCGGCACGACCGTGCTGACTGAAGTGCCAGAAATGTTTGGCGCAGAGCGGATTCTGATGAGTCGCTGTCGCGACGAAGAGACCTTCGGCAAAACAGTCGCCATGATCAATGACTTCAAGCAGTACTTTATCGATCACCAGCAGCCCATCTACGAGAATCCGTCGCCGGGCAATAAAGCAGGCGGCATCACCACGCTGGAAGAGAAGTCACTGGGCTGTACTCAGAAAGCGGGGCAGAGCCAGGTCGTCGATGTGCTGAAGTATGGCGAGCGGTTAAAAACGCCTGGTCTCAATCTGCTGAGTGCGCCGGGCAATGATGCGGTCGCTACCAGTGCGCTGGCAGGAGCCGGTTGCCACATGGTGCTGTTCAGTACCGGACGCGGCACGCCATATGGCGGTTTTGTGCCAACAGTGAAGCTGGCGACCAACACGCCGCTGGCGGAGAAGAAACCGCACTGGATCGACTTTAATGCCGGACGGTTGATCGAGGGCATGAGCATGGATGCGCTGCTGGAAGATTTTGTCGACAGCATTGTGGCGATTGCCAGCGGTCAGCCGACCAACAACGAGAAGAACGACTTCCGCGAGCTGGCGATTTTCAAAAGTGGTGTGACGCTCTAAAACCAAACGCGATCTTGTTCTTTCAGATAGCTCAAAAGCTCAGAGAGCGGGTAGCAGAGTCCGAAGAGCAAAGCGTCCCGCGCCAGGGAAGGCGCGGGCCGAGCGTGCAGGGATGCGTAAAGCGACTTTGCGATCGGACTCTGCCATCCGCGAAGAGCACAGGATTAACAGACGGTAATAACTATCTTAAGCCCGGCTGGCTTCGCGCTCTGCTTCTGCCTGACAGACGGCGGCAGTAAACAGAATATCAGTAGAGGAATTCAGCGCGGTTTCCGCCGAATCCTGCAGTACGCCGATAATAAAGCCGACCGCCACCACCTGCATCGCCAGGTCATTCGGAATGCCGAACATATTGCAGGCTACCGGAATCAGCAGCAGCGAACCGCCCGCCACGCCCGATGCACCACAAGCGCAGAGTGACGCCACCAGACTCAGCAGAATCGCCGTCGGCACATCAATGCTGATCCCCAGCGTATGCACCGCCGCCAGCGTCAGCACGGTAATCGTGATCGACGCACCCGCCATACTGATGGTTGCGCCCAGCGGAATCGACACCGAATAGGTATCCTCATCCAGATCCAGACGTTTCGCCAGCGCCATATTCACCGGAATGTTGGCAGCAGAACTGCGGGTAAAGAAGGCGGTGACGCCACTTTCACGCAGGCAGGTGAAGACCAGTGGATAAGGGTTACGGCGGATTTTAGAGAACACCAGCATCGGGTTCACCACCAGTGCCATCAGCAGCATACAGCCGATCAACAGCGCCAGCAGATGCGCATATTGCCACAGTGCCCCAAAGCCGGTTGAAGCCAGAATCGATGCCACCAGACCGAAAATACCGACTGGCGCGCAGCGGATGACGCAGCGTACCAGCCAGGTTACGGCATGAGACGCATCATTCAGCAAGGCGCGGGTGCTGTCACTGCTGTGACGGAACGCCAGCCCCAGGCCAATGGCCCACACCAGAATGCCAATATAGTTAGCCTGCATCAGCGCGGTGATTGGGTTGGCGACCATGCTCATCAGCAGCCCATGGAGCACTTCGGTGATGCCGGAAGGAGGAACGATTTCCGTTGTGCCTGCCGCCAGTGTAAGTGTCTGCGGAACCAGATGGCTGAAGACCACCGCGACCACCGCCGCGAAAAAGGTGCTCAGCAGATAGAGCATGATAATTGGCCGGATATTACTTTTCTGGCCCTGCTGGTGGTTGGCAATCGAGGCGATCACCAGCATCAGTACCAGCAATGGCGCGACCGCTTTCAGCGCACTGACAAACAGTTCACCCAGCAGACCGACTGCCAGCGCGGCATCGTGTGAAATCCAGGCGAGCGCCACACCAGCGATCAGCCCAATCAAGATTTGCTTCACCAGGCTTCCGGCGAGCAGCGTGCCCAGTCGTGCGGAGAAAGTTTTCTGCATAATATTTTCTGTATTTTGTCGCGGATGTAGTTTCAGACGCGATGTTTTACATCGGCTAAAACGGTTTGCCCGGCGGAGTATAAGGAAAACATCAGATGAGAAAAGAGAAAGTTCTGTCAGTGTGGCGCAGGTCAGATTTTAATTATGCTGAATAGTGGAAGTGTGACAGAGGGATGAAATGGCACGACAGTCTGTCGCAAAATAAAACAGGGGCATACGCTGCCCCTGCAGGTAATTATGGTGCGATCTTTTTCTGATCTCTTTTGCGGTTAACCCAGGCATTAATCAGCAGGGTTGAGGCCAGAATGGCGCCGACCACACCCAGTGAGATACCAACCGGGATATGGTACAGGTCCACAATCAGCATCTTAAAGCCGATAAACACCAGCACAATCGCCAGACCATACTTCAGCATCGAGAAGCGTTCTGCCACGTTTGCCAGCAGGAAGTACATGGCACGCAAGCCCAGGATAGCGAACAGGTTTGAGGTCAGCACGATGAACGGGTCGGTAGTCACGGCGAAAATGGCCGGGATACTGTCGACGGCAAAGATCACGTCGCTGAGTTCCACCATGATCAGCACCAGCAGCAGCGGGGTCGCAAACAGCACGCCGTTTTTGCGGGTAAAGAACTTCTCGCCGTCGAGATCATCGGTCATGCGTAAATGCTTACGTAACCAGCGCACCACCGGTTTGTCACCCACTGCACCGTCATCCTCTTTCGCCAGCGCCATCTTCACACCGGTAAACAGCAGGAAGGCACCGAACACATAGAGGATCCAGCTGAACTGGGTGACCAGCCAGCTACCGGCAAAGATCATGATAGTACGCAGCACGATAGCGCCTAACACGCCGTAGATCAGTACACGGCGCTGCAGGTTAGCCGGAATAGAGAAGTAGCTGAACAGCATCAGCCAGACGAAGACGTTATCTACCGCCAGCGCTTTTTCCAGAACGTAGCCGGTCAGGAAGGCGAGCGTCTGGGTGTTAGCGACTTCACGTCCCACGCTGCCCTCCAGATACCACCAGAAAGCGGCGCTAAACAGCAGTGAGACGGAAACCCAGATCAGCGACCAGACAGCCGCCTGTTTGAAAGACATGGTCTGCGCGCCGCGGCGTCCCTGCAACAGCAGGTCGATAGCCAGCATGATAAGCACCACAACCGCAAAGCTGCCCCAGAGTAAAGGCGTACCCACAGTTTGCATATTCGTATCCTGTCTTAAAAAGAAAAAAAACGGCTGAAGTCAGAAGACGTCAGCCGCTTATTTTTGTGTAAGCAAACCTCGCCTTCCGGCAAGGTCTCACTTACAACACAGAAATCGATTCCGGGTTGCCTGATGACCGGATGCTTTCGCAACGTAGTGACGATCAATCAGCTTACAAGTTACTCCCCTTTGCAGGAGAGTAAGTTACGTTTTAGCCGCACAGGAAGCAACCTATCCCAGACATATTTAGAAATATTTACACAGCAGCCTGATCGGCCGGGAAGATAACACCGGTCTGGCGGCGGATTTCGGTCAGAAGCGCGGCGGTAATCCGCGAAATCTCCAGTCCGGGATGGTCCACCTGACGCTGCTCAACCAGCCGGGCAAACGCGGCCACTTCATATAGCATGGTGTTGATATGCTGCGGCTCACTCAGCGCCTGCTTTTCAGCACCACGAGGAATAAAGGTCAGCTTCTGGCACTCCGAAAGCTTCTCAATGACCAGCGTACCCGCTTCACCCTGAATTTCGCTGGGCAGTGAAGAGTCACTCACCTTGGAATGCAGAATCGTCACGTCGAAATCGCCGTAGCTCAGCACCACCACGCCATGGGCATCCACGCCGCTCGCCAGCAACGTCGCGGTGGCCTGCACACGGTCTGGCTCGCCCCATAGTGCTACTGCCGACGCCAGGCAGTAATAACCGATATCCATGACTGAGCCATTCGACCAGCGGGGATCAAAGGTATTAGGGTTCTCGCCGTTGAGATAACGCGGATAACGTGAGGAGTACTGGCAGTAATTCAGCAGGGCTTTTCGCAGTGTACCCACGTCTGGCAGCGCCTGCTTCAGCCGCTGGAAGTTTGGCAGGCTGGCGGTTTTAAACGCCTCGAACAGCACCACCTGATGCTCACGGGCGCAGGCGATCATCTGCTCCACTTCCGCCAGGTTAGAGGCCAGCGGTTTTTCGCAAATCACATGCTTGCCGTGCGACATAAACAGCAGCGCCTGCTGGCAGTGCAGGGCATTGGGGCTGGCAAGATAGACCGCGTCGATCTCCGGGCAGGCGGCCAGGGCATCCAGTGAGGTAAAGGTCTGTTTGCAGGGATAATCAGCAATAAAGGCGTCGGCCTGCTGCTGACTGCGTGAGTAGACCGCACAGAGCTTCATCGCTCCGGTTTCATGGGCGGCATCAATAAACTGGCGTGTAATCCAGTTTGTTCCCACAATGGCAAAACGAATCACGTCATCTCTCCGGCAGCGTTAAAGCGGCAGAGTAACATCTCCCCGAGGCGGTGCAAGGGGGCCGGGTACGCAAGGATTGATCCTGCGATCCGCATTCCAATAATATGCTGAAGCCATGATATTCAGGCATCAACCAGGGAGCGAAGGTGAAAGCAAGTAAGCACGCATTAAACTGGACCACACTACTGATCGCCATTCCGGTCGGGTGTGCGGCGTCGCTGGTGACGCTGGCTTTTCGCGGCGTGATAGAACTGATCAACCATCTGCTCTTTGCCCGAAGTGGCGAAATTACCGAATCCCTGCATCTCTGGCCGTGGATCTTCTGGCCGCTGCTGGTGGGGGCGGGCGGGGTGCTGGCGGGCTATTTTTTGCGTTATGCGGTTGCCATTGAGCAACAGCAGACGGTGAAAACGGATTATCTTGAAGTGATCAACGCCCGACTCGATGCGGTACCGACGCGAACCTCGCTGTTCCGTGCCTTATCGTCGATTGCCAGTATCGGCAGCGGTGCGTCGATCGGTAAAGAGGGGCCGATGGTGCAGCTTTCGGCGCTGTGCGGCAGTGCGATTGGCCGCCTGTTACCGGCCTCACTGAACCTGAAAAACAGTGACGTGGTGGCGATGGCGGCTGCGGCGGGCCTGGCGTCGGTCTATCATGCGCCGCTGGCCTCGGCGATTTTTGTGGCGGAGATTGCGTTTGGTATTTCTGCGTTGCAGCGGCTGATCCCTCTGATTATCGCGTCGGCGACAGCGGTGATGACCATGTGGACGCTGGGCTTCCGCAGCGCGCTCTATCCACTGGCAGACGCAAACTTCGCCATGGATCTCAGCAGCCTGTTGATGACGGTGGTCATTGGTTTGAGCGCCGGTCTGGCGGGCTGGCTTCTGATTAAATGCATCGCCCGCAGCAAAGTGTTGTTCAGCGGCATCGCTTCTCTGCCCTTGCGCCTGGGCGCGGGTGGATTCGCCGTCGGCTTACTGGCGCTGATCTCTACTGATATTCTCGGCAACGGCTACGAAGTGATCGTCAAAGTCATGGCAGGCGACTATCTGCTGCCGGGATTACTGCTGTTGCTGGTGCTGAAAACCCTCGCCACCAGCCTGTCTGTGGGGTCGAACGCTGTCGGCGGACTCTTTACGCCTTCGCTGCTGATAGGCGCGCTGCTTGGGGTGATTATCGCGATGATCGGGGCGGCGCTGCATTTGCCGCTGGGCAATGTGCTGCTTTATGCCGCGATTGGCATGGCAGCGGTGCTGGCGGCGGTCAGTCAGGCGCCATTGATGGCGATGCTGATGGTGCTGGAGATGACGCTGAATAGCAGCCTGCTGTTTCCGCTGATGATAGCAACAGTGCTGGCGTCGATGGTGGTTTATCGCCTGCAATCCGCCAGTACTTATCCAGTGGTGAGTCATCACTTCAGCCGTTCAGAAGCGAAATACGATTTCGATAACATGCGCATTGCTGAGCTGATCATTCCTGGTGCGGCGTTGCAGCCGGAGGAGTCAGTGGGGCAGGCGCTGGCGGTCAGTTCGCTGAAGCGTGAGCGCTACGTCTATGTGATCAACGCCGCAGGTGCTTTCCTCGGTGTGGTCTCGATCCATGAGATTTCGCGCCGGGTACTGGCGCAGGAGATCACCCTCGACTCCCCGGTGCAGTGCGTCATGGATCAGGATTTCCCGGTGGTCTTTCAGAATCAGAGCATGCGTGAGGGATGGGAGGCGTTTGCCGCGGTCACGCTGGAGCGTCTGCCGGTGCTGAATAATCCTCAGGAGCGACGCTTTCTGGGGGCGCTGACTAAAACCAGCCTGATTCAGAAAGCGCAGGAGTTTCTTTAAGCCGCATTGCCGCGCATCGCCTGGTCAGTCATCCACAGGCGTGCGTCAAATTCGAGCTGGTGGTAATCCGGCTCCATATGGCAGCAGAGCTGGTAAAACGCTTTATCGTGGTCTTTCTCTTTCAGGTGGGCCAGCTCATGCACCACGATCATCCGCAGAAATGGCTCAGGGGCGAGGCGGAAAAAGGTTGAGATACGGATTTCCGCTTTCGCCTTGAGTTTGCCGCCCTGAATCCGCGAGATAGCCGTGTGCAGTCCAAGTGCATGCTTCATCACCTTGATCTTGTTATCCCACATCACTTTGCTGATTGGCGGCGCGTTGCGCATATAGCGGTTTTTCAGCGCCTGCGTGTAGTCATACAGCGCCTTATCACTGATCACGTCGTGGGTGTCAGGATAGCGTTCCTGCAGAAATGCACCTAAGCGCTGGTGGGCGATTAGCGTCTGGACCTGCTCAAGAAGAGGGGCAGGATAACCCTGAAGGTAGATCAGTGAGGACATTAGGGATTCCTGGCGAAAGACAGTATACTGCGCCCCCGATTTTGGGGCGAAAATCAATCAAAGTGTACCACGCCGGAGAATTCATGAGCCAACTTGAACTGAACGATCGCACACTGATCCTGCATCGCTTCCCGCAGATGCGTGACGAAAGTCCATTACAAGCCTGGGATGCGGCTGATGAATACCTGTTACAGCAGGCGCTGCCAGAAGGACCCGTGCTGATCTTCAACGACAGCTTCGGGGCGTTAACCTGCGCACTGAATCCGCGCACTGTCTGGCACGTCAGCGACTCCTGGCTGAGCCAGCAGGCCGCTCGTCAAAATCTGAGCTTCAATGAGATGGATGACAGCAACGTGCACTTTGTTGATAGCCTGGCTGAGCTGCCCGCGGCTCCGGCGGCGGTGCTGATTAAAGTGCCTAAAACGCTGGCGCTGCTGGAGCATCAGCTGCGTGCCATTCGTGAAGTCGTCACGCCAGATACGGTGATTGTGGCGGCGGCGCGTGCCAAAGAGATCCACAACTCGACTCTGCAGCTGTTCGAACAGATCATCGGTGAAACCAAAACCTCACTGGCCTGGAAAAAAGCGCGCCTGATCTACAGCCAGTTCAGTCAGCCTGAACTGCGTGAGGCCACGCCGACGCTGGTCTGGCCGCTGGATGGCACCCCTTATCAGATCCACAACTACGCTAACGTCTTCTCGCGTTCTTCGCTGGATATCGGCGCACGACTGTTTGTGCAGCATCTGCCGGAAAACATTGAAGGTGAGATTGTCGATCTGGGCTGTGGCAACGGTGTGGTAGGACTGGTGGCGCTGGAGCAGAATCCGCAGGCCGAGGTGCATTTCCTTGATGAGTCTTATATGGCGGTCGCCTCCAGCAAGCGGAACGTGGAAGTAAACCGTCCTGATGACCTGTCGCGCTGTCAGTTCCTGGTCAATAACGTGCTGAGCGGCTATCCATCAGATCGGCTGCACGCGGTGCTGTGCAACCCGCCATTCCATCAGCAGCACGCTGTTACCGATCATCTGGCATGGCAGATGTTCCGCGATGCGAAACGCTGCCTTCAGTATGGCGGCGAGTTGCGCATTGTCGGCAACCGCCACCTCGATTATCACCACAAGCTGAAGAAGTTGTTCGGCAACTGTACGCTGATCGCCTCAAACCAGAAGTTTGTGGTGCTGCGCGCGGTGAAAATGCGCTAGTCAGATCGTCAAAGCGAGTTGCGTTGCCTGCGCAATCGCGCGGCGCGCATCCAGTTCCTCCGCGACATCTGCGCCGCCTATTACGGTTACCACCTGTCCTTTTGCACGCAGCGCGGCTTCCAGTTCGCGCTGCGGCTCCTGTCCGGCACAGATAATCACGTTATCGACCTCCAGCAGCAGCGTTTCACCGTTACGCCTCAGGTGCAGGCCGCTGTCATCAATGGCCAGATATTCAATGCCGCCCCACATCTCCACGCCGCGCGCCTGAAGGCTGGTGCGATGAATCCAGCCGGTCGTTTTTGCCAGCCTGGCACCCGGTTTCCCTGATCGGCGCTGCAATAGCCAGATTTGCCGTGATGCGGCAGGCGGCTGTGGGGCAACCAGGCCGCCGCGCTGCGTCAGGCTGTGGTCGATGCCCCATTCGGCGTAAAACGCCGCCAGGTCCTCGTCATGCGACGGCTGAGACAGATACTCCGCCACATCAAAGCCAATCCCACCCGCGCCAATAATCGCCACCCGTTTACCCACCGGGCGCTTATCGCGCAGCACCTCCAGATAACTCAGCACGCTGGGGTGATGGATGCCCGGAATAGCCGGCGTACGCGGCTTAATGCCGGTTGCGAGCACCACTTCATCGGCGTCACTCAGGGTATCTGCCGTGACCCGCCGGCCGGTCTGAACTGTCACGCCTGCTGCTGCCAGCTGATAGCGGAAATAACGCAGCGTTTCACTGAACTCAGATTTGCCGGGAATCTGCCGGGCAATATTGAACTGACCGCCAATCTCGGGCGCGGCCTCATAGAGCGTCACCTGATGTCCGCGCTGCGCCGCCTGCAGGGCAAACGCCATTCCGGCCGGGCCGGCACCCACTACTGCCAGTCTGCGCGGTGCGGTGCTGGCGATGACCGGCATCAGCGACTCATGGCAGGCGCGCGGATTGACCAGGCAGGAGGTGATTTTACCGGCGAACACCTGGTCGAGGCAGGCCTGATTACAGGCGATGCAGGTGTTGATGCTGTCCGGTTCGCCGCGCTGCGCTTTGCTGACAAAGGCGGGGTCGGCGAGGAAAGGGCGTGCCATCGACACCATATCGGCACAGCCCGACTGCAACAGGGCCTCAGCGACAGCGGGATGGTTAATACGGTTGGTGGCGATCACCGGCACCGAAATGTGGGCACGCAGGCGCTGCGTCACCCAGGCAAAGGCCGCGCGTGGCACGCAGGTGGCGATGGTCGGGATGCGCGCTTCGTGCCAGCCGATGCCGGTATTGAACAGCGTGACGCCGCACTGTTCCAGCTCGCCCGCCAGCAACAGGGTCTCCTCCAGCGAACTGCCTTCTTCGATCAGGTCGAGCATCGACAGCCGGAAGATAATGATAAAGGCGTCACCGGTAGCTGCGCGAACGGCACGGGTAATTGCCAGTGCGAACTGCATCCGCTGGCGGAAGTCGCCGCCCCAGCGGTCGGTGCGCTGATTGG
>Ga0207790_1000743_pt1 | contig 10298 bp, 8 predicted proteins | sample HigsolmetaGSP14D_FD_184842 | JGI IMG/M metagenome (GOLD analysis project Ga0207790, IMG submission 184842) | High solid enriched microbial communities from the Joint BioEnergy Institute, USA - SP1-4-D (SPAdes) | ecosystem: Engineered > Bioreactor > SSF (Solid state fermentation) > Aerobic >...
CTGTCGATGCTGATGCTCTGGCCGGCGTTGGCGCCGATCTGGAAGGCCTTCGAGGTGAACGAGCCGTCCAGCAGCTTGGTGCCGTTGAATTCGGTCTGGGTGGCGACGCGGTCGATTTCCGAGACCAGCTGCGACACTTCGGCCTGCAGGGCCTTGCGGTCCGAGGCGGAGTTGGTGGCGTTGGCCGACTGCACCGCCAGCTCACGGATACGCTGCAGGTTGTTGCCGATTTCGGTCATCGCGCCTTCGGCGGTCTGCGCCAGCGAGATGCCGTCGTTGGCGTTGCGCGAGGCCACGTCCAGGCCGCGGATCTGGGTGGTGAAACGCTCGGAGATCGCCAGGCCGGCCGCATCGTCCTTGGCGCTGTTGATACGCAGGCCGGACGAGAGGCGCTGGATGGTCGTGGCCAGCGAAGTGCCGCTGGTGCCCAGGTTGCGCTGGGCATTGAGCGACATGATGTTGGTATTGATGACTTGTGCCATGGTGGCGGTTTCCTCTTTGGCGTTAGACCCGGAAGCTGCGTCCGGTACCTGTGCAGCGCTGCGTATGGGAGCGTTGTTCTCGCTGCTGAAACCAATAACGGCACTGCGCAGGCCGCCTTTAGGAAAATTTCCGACGAAGTTGTCAAGCCCGGACTGCAGAACGCGAAAAGCCCTCCGGAGAGGGCTCTGCGCGGGTGATGGCCTGCGGGGTTACTGCTGCAGCAGGCTCAGCACGCTCTGGGTGGAGGAATTGGCCTGGGCCAGCATGGCCGTGCCGGCCTGCTGCAGGATCTGCGTGCGGGTCAGTTCGGCGGTTTCCTTGGCGTAGTCGGCGTCACGGATACGGCTGCGCGAGGCTGACAGGTTCTCGGAGGTGGTCTGCAGGTTGGCGATGGTGGAGGTGAAGCGGTTCTGCATCGCGCCCAGGTCGGCACGGCTGGAGTTGATGCTGGTCAGTGCCGCATCCACCGCGTTCAGGGCCTTGCTGGCGCCGGGCACGGTGCTGATGTCCACGGCGCTCATGGCCGTGCCGGTGGAGCCGACCACGGTGCCCGCCGGCACATCGGCCTGGCCGCCGATGGCGATGATGTTGTCGGTGCCCAGCGCGACGCCGGCGTAGTCGATCGAGTAGGTCGAGCGGGTGGTGCCGGCAACCGCCAGGCCGAACGAGGCCATGTCCGCACCCGTTGTATCGGTGTCGGCGAAGGCGGTGTTGATGTTGCGGCCGTCGGCGGCGGTCAGCTTCAGGCCTTGGCCGTCATCCGTGGCCACCACGCCCGTCACCGCGGACTGCGCATTGATGGCCGCCATCGCATTGGCGCGGTTGGTTGCCGCATTGCCGGTCGCCTGCACGGTGATCGCCACGTTGTTGACGGTCAGCGTGGTGGTGCCCGGTGCGGTCACATTGGAGGCATTGGTGGCGACCGAGCCGACCTGGGTGGCGTCGGCCTTGGCGGTCAGGCCGGCGATGCCGGCGTTGTTCAGCGCGGCCACCATGGCCTTGGCATCGTTGTCCAGCGTGCCGAGCGCAACCGAGTGGCCCGCGCCCAGGCTGATGGTGGTGGGCGTTGCGGTGGCGCTGGTACCCACCGCCTGGCCCTGCACCGAGAAGCCGGTATACATGCCCAGCGCGGAGGTGCGGGCATTGGCGATGCCGTCGATGGCGATGGTCTGGCCGGCATTGGCGCCGATCTGGAAGATCTGCGTCTCGAACGAGCCATCCAGCAGCTTGGTGCCGTTGAAGTCGGTCTGGGTGGCCACGCGGTCGATTTCCGAGACCAGCTGCGCCACTTCCGCCTGCAGGGCCTTGCGGTCCGAGGCCGAGTTGGTGGCGTTGGCCGACTGCACCGCCAGCTCACGGATGCGCTGCAGGTTGTTGCCGATTTCGGTCATCGCGCCTTCGGCCGTCTGGGCCAGCGAGATGCCGTCGTTGGCATTGCGCGCGGCAACGTCCAGGCCACGGATCTGCGTGGTGAACCGTTCGGAGATCGCCAGACCGGCCGCATCGTCCTTGGCGCTGTTGATGCGCAGGCCCGACGACAACCGCTGGATGGAAGTCGCCAGCGACGCACCGGAGGTGTTCAGGTTGCGCTGCGCGTTGAGCGACATGATGTTGGTGTTGATGACTTGTGCCATGGTATTTCTCCAGTGGTGGTTGCAGTCGAACCAGGAATGACAGGGGACGGGTTCAGCGGTGGGAGCCCCGGGGGAGGGGCGGGTGTCAGCGGATCATGTTGAACAGCGACATGGTCTGCATCTGGGCGAAGATGGTCTGTGCGGCCTGCAGCGCCGAGGTTTCCAGCTTGTACTGGCTGATCGCATCGGCGTAATCGAGATCACGCATGCCCGACAGCGTGGTTTTCAGGCTGACCGCGTTGGCTTCGCGCAGCGCATCGGCGTTGTCCAGTGCGGTCAGCTGCGCGCCGCCGGCCGCGCGGGCGTCGATCATGGTTTCGGCGGCACGGGCGATATCGCGGGTACCGGCCTGCAGCAGGTTCTGCTGCGCGGCGCGTCCCTGCGGCGTGGAGACATCCAGCTCCAGCGCGCCGATCAGGGAGTCCACGGTGGCGAAGATGTCGCGCGTGGCGGCCGGGCCGGCGCTGAAGCTGTCGCCGGCCGCCGGCTTGCCTTCCAGGGTGAGGCGGATGCCGGCATGGACGATGTCCTCACCGGCGGTGTACGTGCCGCTGGCCACGACCGTATTGCTGGCGTCCACGATGTCGTAGGTCTGCGCATCGGTGAACACCACGGTGAAGCTCTCACCGTTCCAGCTGCTGCCGGCATGGCGACCGGCATTGGTCAGGACCCCCGTGCCGGTATTGCCGGCAACGGCGGCGCCATCGACGCTGCCGTCGCCGGTGCGGATGCGCATGAAGACTTCGCTGCCGGGGATCGCATCGGCCACGAAGGTGCCCGGCGCGACTTCCACCTGGCGCTGGGTCTGGTCGCCGCCGTAGGTCACGGTGCCGCCGGAGAGCGAGAACGGCGCGGTATCGCCGGCGGTCCCGCCGAACAGATAGCGGCCGGTGCCGTCGGTGGTGTTGGCCAGCGACAGCAGGGATTCCTTCATCGAGCGCAGTTCCGAGGCGATGCCCTGCAGGTCAGGCCCGGACAGGGCCGGGTTGTTGGCCTGCACGGTCAGCTCGGTGATGCGCGACATCATCTCGCCGGCTTCGGCCAGGACGTTTTCCTGCAGTCCCAGACGGTTCTGCACCACTCCGGCGTTGCGGCCCAGCTGGTCCAGCGCGGCCACGGCACGGTCCAGCGACACCGCGGTGCCGGCGGCGACCGGATCGTCCTTGGCACTGACCAGTTTGCTGCCGGTGGCCAGCTGGTTTTCCAGATGGTTGAGCTTGCTCTGCTTGGCCAGCATCAGCGACACGGACTGGTTGAAGCTCATCCCGGTGGAGATTCGCGTGCTCATCGTGATACGGCTCCCAGGACCGTCTGGAACATGGTGTCGGCGGTGGAAATCAACTGCGATGCGGCCTGGTAGGCCTGCTGCAGCCGGAGCATGTCGGCGGCCTCCTCATCCAGGTTCACGCCGGAAATGGAGTCGCGGCGGGCCTGTGCCTGGTCGGTGATGACCTGCTGGGCATCCAGGGAGTAGCTTGCCGAACGCGCGGCTGCGCCCACCTGCGTGGTCAGCCCACCCAGTGCGCCGTTGAGCGTGACGGTGCCCCCGTTGAAGACCTTGGCGTCTTCCACCTTGGCCATCCGCAGGGCATTGCTGTTGTCGGACGAGCCCACCGGCGTGGGGGTGATGCTGAAGGTGTCGCCGGCCTTCGGCGCGCCGTCCAGGACGAAGCTCCAGCCATTGGCGCTGACCGTCTGGCCCGGCGTATAGGTGAACGGTCCGTTGCCATCGATGGTGTAGGTGCTGGCATCGCTGAACACCACGCTGGCCGGCGTGCGCAGGTCCGGATTCGTGACATCGGCCACTGCGACGCCCGACACTTTGCCGGTACCGGTGTTGGCCAGCGCGGCCGCGCCCTTGACCGGTGCGGCCGCCGCCAGGCGCGAGGTGTCCGAGATGGCCACGCCCATGCCCCCGGCCACACTGGTGGTGGGCTGCAGCAGGAAGCGGTCGTGGGTGGCCGGCGCTCCGCTGACCACCACGGAGACGCCGTTGATCACCAGCGGATCGGCCGCAGAGCCGGTGCCGGTCATCGGCACGGTCGCGCCGGTGTCGGCACGGGTCGCCAGCCAGGCGCTGCCATCAAAGCGCAGCACCACGTTCTGCGCGTCAAGCGCCGACAGATCGCCGAAGCTGGCGCTCAGCGTGGCAGTGCCGGTGTTGGCGGCATGCTGGCTGACCCGCGGGCTGCCGACGGTGAACAGATCCGTGCCCATCTGGCCGTACAGGTCCACGCCCTGGCGATGCGCCTGGTTGAACGTGGTGGCCATGCCGATGGCCATCTTGCCCAGCTCGGCCTGCGCCGGCGTCAGCACCGTATCGCGGAACTCCAGCATGCCGCCGATCTGCCCGCCCATCGTCTTCGGGTCCAGCACGATCGTCTGGCCCTGCGATTGCAGCGCCATCTGCAGGCGCTCGGGCTGGTACGGATCGGTGATCGTGGTGACCTTGCTGGCCGTGGTGCCCACCACCAGCGGGTGACCGCCCCCGGTGTAGACGTTCATCAGGCCGCCATCCTGGATCACCGCGGTCCCACCGGTGTAGCCGACCAGATTGCCGATCAGCTGGTCGCGGCGGTCCAGCAGGTCGGGCGCGGCGTTGGACAGGTTGCCCCCGATCACGCCGTTGAGCTGGGCGATTTCCGCGGCCAGGCGGTTGATCTCGGTGGCGCCGGCCAGCAGGCCGTTGTTGACCTCCTGGCTGAGGGTGTCGAGGCTGTTGTTGAGCTGCACGAAGCGGTTGGCGAGCGTGCCGGCATTGTCCAGCACGTTCTGCCGGTCACTGCTGCCGGAGGCATTGGACGACAACCCGCTGACCGAATCGAAGAAGTTCGACCAGACCCCTGCCACATTGGTGGCGGTATTGGAGAACAGTGAATCAACCCGGTCGGCCATGCTGGACAGCTGCTTCAGCCGCGCCAGTTCACCGCTGCCATCGAGCAGCTGCGAGATCGCCAGCTGGTCGGCCACGCGGCGGATATCGGTGATCCGCGTGCCGTTGCCCATCGTGCCGTAGCCGAAGTTCTGCGGGTCGGCGGTGGCAAACTCCACCGACTGCCGGCTGTACCCCGGGGTCTTGATGTTGGCGACGTTGTGGCTGGTGGTGGCCAGAGCCCGCTGGAACGCGAGCAGGGCGCTGGTGCCGGTGGAAAGTACGCTGGACATGGGGTTCCTTAACGGCGTGTGGTGCCCAGCGCAGCCACCTGGGCAGCGTTGGCGAAGGTCTGGCCCAGGCGGCTGCCTGCGTCACTGATGGCGGCCACGGCGCGCTCGATGGTCGGACCGCCGGCAATGGCGGCGATCTTGGCCGCGTAAGACGGGTCGGTGGCATAGCCGGCCTGCTGCAGCCCGCGGGCAAACCCGGCCACGCTGGTGCCGGCCTGCAGCGCCTTCTGGTAGCGCGGGTTGGTCTTCAGCAGGCGCACGTAGTCGGCGAAGCTTTCAGCGGGCGAGGCATAGCTGCGGAAGCTGGCGGTCTCGTTGCGGCGCACCCCATCCACATATTCGTGGGTCCCGGTGGTGGCGCTGGCGCCTTTCCAGCCGGTGGCCTTGATGCCGAACAGGTTGTGCGCGGTGCTGCCATCGCCATGCTTGATCTGCCGCTTGCCCCAGCCGGTCTCCAGCGCGGCCTGGGCCACCAGGGCCCGCGGATCGACGCCCAGTTCGCGGGCGGCGCCCTGGGCGTGCGGCCAGATACTGGCCACGAAGCCTTCCGGGGTGTTCGCGCCCAGCTGTGCCACGGCGGTGGTGCTGGCCAGCTGATCGCGCGCGTTCGGCGCCGTGCCGGCATTGCTGGCGGTGGCCGGCCACTGGTCATTCAGCGCCGCCCAGTCGTCATTGCCGGCCACCGGCGCGGCATACGGATCGTCCAGCCCCAGCGACTGGTGCAGGCCGGTGCTCTCGCGGCCGGCGATCAGATCCAGGGTCTGCTCCATCGGCCCGTTGAAGGCAGTGGAATCCCCGGCCGCCATCTGCTGCAGCAGGCGCACGGCGTGGTCGCGTCCACCGCTGGCATCCAGCGGCAGCGGGGCAGGGGCGTTGGCCGGTGCATTGAGCTGATAGGCCCGCGTGGCCTGGGTGGGATCGATGCGGGTGTCCACCGCCGGTGCGGTGTCCGGTGCCTGCGCCGCCAGCTGCCGGGCAATCACCGGGGACAGGCCCAGGCCACGACCGCGGGTCATCGCTTCGGCGATCTTCTGGTCATACATGTCGCGGAACATCGTGTTTTCCGCAGGAAACAGCGGATCCCCGAAGCTGGCATCGCGCATGCTCTTGACCAGCATCTGCGCGAACTGGCCCTCCAGCTGGCGCGCGACCTTGTCGATCTGCGCCGGGTCGTTGCTGCGTGCTGGAGTGAGCTCCAGCGCAGGGGTGATGCGCATGGTCAGATCACCTCGAGCTCGGCGCTCAGCGCACCGGCCTGCTTGAGTGCTTCCAGGATGGCGATCAGGTCGCCGGGCGCGGCGCCCACGGCGTTCACCGCGTGCACGATCTCATCCAGCGAGGTGCCGCCGTTGAACTTGAACATGCGGCTGCCATCGTTGGTGGCGGTCACCGTGGACTGCGGGGCCACTACGGTCTGCCCGCCGGCGAAGGCGTTGGGCTGGCTGACCGCGGTGCCTTCCTGGATGGTGACGGTGAGCGAGCCATGGGCGATCGCGGCCGCACCGACCTTGACCTGCTGGCCGATGACCACGGTGCCGGTGCGTGAGTTCACCACCACCTTGGCCGGCGCGCTGCCCGGGGTGAGCTCCAGGTTCTCGATGCGGGCCAGCAGGCCGATGCGCGCGCCCGGGTCGGTCGGCGCACGCACGGCCACGGTCACGCCGTCCACCGCACGCGCGATGCCGGCGCCGAACGCGTTGTCCAGCGCGGCGACCATGCGCGAGACGGTGGTGAAGTCGTTGTTGTGCAGGTTCAGGGTGATCTCGCCGCTGGCGCCGAACACATCCGGCAGGGCGCGCTCGACCGTGGCCCCGTTGGGAATGCGGCCGACACTGGGCACGTTGACCGACACGCGCGAGCCATCCCGTCCCTGTGCGCCGAAGCCGCCCACCACCAGGTTGCCCTGGGCGATGGCGTACACCTGGCCATCGGCGCCGCGCAGGGGTGCCATCAGCAGCGAGCCACCCCGCAGCGAGACCGCGTTGCCGATCGAGGACACGGTGATATCGATGGGCTGGCCCGGCTTGGCGAACGGCGGCAGCTCGGCATGGATCGCGACCGCGGCGACGTTCTTCAGCTGCGGATTGACGTTGGCCGGGACATTCACGCCCAGCTCGCCGAGCAGGTTCTTCAGGCTCTGCACGGTGAACGGGGCCTGGCTGGTGCGGTCGCCGCTGTTGTCCAGGCCGACCACCAGACCGTAACCGACCAGCGCGTTGCCGCGCACCCCGCCCACCTGGGCCAGGTCCTTGATGCGCTCGGCGCTGGCCGGTGCGGCGGCGCCCAGGCAGGCCGCCAGGGTGAGCAGCGCGGCGCGGAAGAAGCAGATGCGGGTCATGGTGGCGGGCTCAGAACGGGGTCAGGGCGGAGTTGAAGAAGCGGCTCAGCCAGCCCATGGCGTTGGACTGCGCCACCGGGCCGCGGCCGCCGTAGACGATGCGGGCGTCGGCCACCCGGCTGGAGGGCACCGAGTTGTCGGGCGTGATGTCGGCCTGGCGGACCACGCCCTGCACCTGCACCAGCTCATCGCCCTGGTTCAGGCGCAGATTCTTCTGGCCCTGCACCACCAGATTGCCGTTGGGCAGGCGCTGCACCACGGTGACGGTCACGCTGCCCTGCAGCCGGTTGCTCTGCGCGCTGTTGCCCTGGCCGTTGAAGTCGCGGCTGCCGCTGGCACTGGCGCCGAGGATGTCCTTGCCACCCAGCGTCACCGGTGCACCGAACAAGGTCGGCGTGCCCAGCGAGAGGTTGGTTTCCTTGTTGGTCTTGGTGTTGGCGGTGGTGGAGGCGGTGGTCGCCTCCTGCAGGGTGATCGTGAGCAGATCGCCCACATCGCGGGCGCGGCGATCACCGTACAGCTGCAGGCCCGGACCACTGGCGTAGATCGCACCGGCGCTGGGGGTTGCCTGCGGCGGCATGACGGTCTGCACCGGCGCCATCGCCGGATAGGGCCGCACGTCACCGGCGATCACGCAGCCACCCAGCAGGGCGGTGGCGGTGCTCAGCACAGCAAGGCGGACAAGAGAGGTCAGGGGCAGCATGGCGTCATCCCGGGTGTCTGGATCAGACGTTGTTGTTGAGGTAACCGAGCATGGAGTCGGTGGTGGAGATCGCCTTGGCGTTCATTTCGTAGGCGCGCTGGGTTTCGATCATCGAGACCAGCTCTTCCACCACGTTGACGTTGCTGCCTTCCAGCGCACCCTGCACCACGTTGCCCAGGCCGTTCAGACCCGGGTTGCCGTTCTGTGCCGGGCCGGAGGCGGTGGTTTCCAGGAACAGGTTCTCGCCGCGCGCCTGCAGGCCGGCCGGGTTGATGAAATCGGTCAGCGTGAGCGCCCCGATCTCCACCGCCGCGGCTTCACCGGCCATCTGCACGCTGATCGTGCCGTCGCTGCCGATGCTCAGGGACTGCGCGCCTTCCGGCACCTGGATGCCCGGCTGCACCGGATAGCCGCTGTTGGTGACCAGCTCGCCATCCTGGTTGATCTTGAACGAGCCATCGCGCGTATAGGCCGAGGTGCCATCGGGCATCTGGACCTCGAAGAAGCCACGGCCGTTGACCATCACGTCCAGGGCGCGCCCGGTCTGCTGCTGGCTGCCCTGCTCGAAGTTCTTGGCCGTGGCCACCACGCGCACGCCGGTGCCGATCTGCAGGCCGGTGGGCAGCTGGGTCTGCGCCGACGACGAGCCTCCCGGCTGGCGCACCTGCTGGTACAGCAGATCCTCGAAACTGGCACGGTCCTGCTTGAAGCCGGTGGTATTGGTGTTGGCGAGGTTGTTGGACACCACCGACATGCGCGTCTGCTGCGCATCCAGTCCGGTCTTTGCGATCCACAATGCCTGGTTCATCTGCGTATTCCTCTACGGAAGTAATGCGGTGGCGGCCAAGCGCCCCTGTGCTGCGTGCTGCAAGTGCCGTGCCAGTGCCGCGCCTGCTTTCCGGCGCGGCGGCCGGCTTACCCGTTCAGGCGCAGCAGACTGTTGGCGGTACGGGCGTTCTCATCACCGTGCTTGAGCACCTTCACCTGCATTTCGTACTGCCGCTGCAGCTGGATCATCTGCACCAGCGCGCCGGCAGCGTCTACGTTGCTGCCTTCCAGCTGGCCGCTTTCCAGTGATTTGCCCTGTGCCTGGACGAACGGCTGCTGCGGGTCGTCATTGCGGAACAGGCCGTCCAGCCCGCGCTGCAGGCGGTCATCGGGCGCGGTGACCACCTTGATGCGGCCGATGGTCGCCATCGTCTGTGGGCCTTCGCCCAGCGGGATGATGGAGATCGTGCCGTCGTTGCCGATCTCCATCGCCTGGTGCGGCGGGACGGCGATGGGGTTGCCGTTGTCGTCCAGCACCGGATGGCCGCCGGCGGTGACCAGCTGGCCGTTCGGGGTCAGCGACAGCGACGCGCCCCGGGTATAGGCCTCGGCATTGCCTTCCGGCGCCTGCACCGCCAGCCAGTTGCCGGCCTGCAGGGACAGGTCCAGCGGGTTGCCGGTGATGTTCTGCGCGCCCTGGCGCCGGTTGAAGCCGGCATCCACGTGCAGTGCATCCACCCGCGAGGCAAAGCCCTGGCCACGGACCGGGAAGGCTTCGGTGTTGGCCAGCGCTTCCTTGAAACCGGGGGTGTCGGTGTTGGCGAGGTTGTGCGCCAGCGTGCCCTGCGCCTGCAGGGAGGCGCGCGCGCCGGTCATCGCCACGTAGAGGGCTTTGTCCATGGTCAGGGTTCCGTGATGCGGTCAGTGGCTCATCAACGGATGTTGATGATGGTCTGGGTGATCTGGTCCTGGGTGCTGACCATCTGCGCGTTCGCCTGGAAATTGCGCTGCGCGGTGATCATGTTCACCAGCTGCTCGGTGAGGTCCACGGTGGACGATTCAAGCGAACCGGCCTGGATCTGCCCCAGGTTGGAGGTGTCCGGCTGCCCGCTGCGCGGCGTGCCCGAATCGAAGGTCTCTGCCCACAGGTTGTTGCCCTTGGCCTGCAGGCCCTGCGGGTTGTTGAAGGTGGTCAGGGCGACCTGGC
>Ga0207790_1000747_pt1 | contig 10279 bp, 7 predicted proteins | sample HigsolmetaGSP14D_FD_184842 | JGI IMG/M metagenome (GOLD analysis project Ga0207790, IMG submission 184842) | High solid enriched microbial communities from the Joint BioEnergy Institute, USA - SP1-4-D (SPAdes) | ecosystem: Engineered > Bioreactor > SSF (Solid state fermentation) > Aerobic >...
CCCTGGAGAGCGAGTTCTCCGGCAACCTGGTCGAGGTCTGCCCGACCGGGGTATTCACCGACAAGACCCACTCCGAGCGCTACAACCGCAAGTGGGACATGCAGTTCGCGCCGAGCATCTGCCACGGCTGCTCCAGCGGCTGCAACACCAGCCCCGGTGAGCGTTACGGCGAGGTGCGCCGCATCGAGAACCGCTTCAATGGCTCGGTGAACCAGTATTTCCTCTGTGACCGTGGCCGCTTCGGCTATGGCTACGTCAACCGTGAGGATCGCCCGCGTCAGCCGCTGATGGTGCTCAGCAAGATGAAGATGGGCATCGACTCCGCACTGGATCAGGCCGCTGCCCTGCTGAAGAACCGCAAGGTGATCGGCATCGGCTCGCCGCGTGCCAGCCTGGAGGGCAACTTCGCCCTGCGCGAACTGGTTGGCGAAGGCAACTTCTACTCCGGTATCGCCGCCGCCGAGCAGGCCAATATCCGCCTGATTCGCGATGTGCTGCAGAACGGCCCGCTGCCGGTGCCGACCCTGCGCGACATCGAAAGCCACGACGCGGTGTTCGTGCTCGGTGAAGACCTGACCCAGACTGCGGCGCGCGTCGCCCTGGCCCTGCGCCAGTCGGTCAAGGGCAAGGCCACCGAAATCGCTGCCGGTGCGAAGATTCAGGACTGGCACATGGCGGCCGTGCAGAACGTCGCCCAGCACGCGCTCAACCCGCTGTTCATCGCCAGCGTCACCGCTACCCGCCTCGATGATATTGCCGAGCAGTGCGTACACGCCGCGCCGGACGACCTGGCCCGTATCGGTTTCGCCGTGGCTCACGCCATCGACCCGAGCGCGCCGGCTGTCGAAGGCCTGGAGGCTGAGGCCGCCGAGCTGGTGCAACGCATCGCCGATGCGCTGCTGAACGCCAGGCGCCCGCTGATCGTCTCCGGTGCTTCGCTGGGCAATCGCGCCGTGATCGAGGCGGCTGCCAACATCGCCAGCGCCTTGAAGAACCGCGAGAAGAACGGCTCCATCAGCCTGGTGGTGCCGGAAGCCAACAGCATGGGCCTGGCCCTGCTGATGGGCGACAAATTCGCCGGCAACAGCCTGGACGACGCCCTCGAAGCGCTCACCAGCGGCCAGGCCGATGCCCTGGTGGTGCTGGAGAACGATCTCTACCACCGCGCCGACGCAGGCAAAGTGGACGCTGCCCTGGCGGCCGCCAAGGTGGTGATCGTTGCCGATCACCAGAGCACCGCCACCACCGCCAAGGCGCACCTGCTGCTGCCGGCGGCCAGCTTCGCCGAGGGCGACGGCACCCTGGTCAGCCAGGAAGGCCGCGCCCAGCGCTTCTTCCAGGTCTATGAGCCGTCCTACTACGACGCCAACATCCTGGTGCGTGAAGGCTGGCGCTGGCTGCACGCGCTGCACAGCACCCTGCAAAACCGTGGCGTCGACTGGACTCAACTGGATCAGGTCACTGCCGCTTGCGCCGAGAGCAACGCCCAGCTGGCCGGCATCCGTGATGCCGCGCCAAGCGCCTCGTTCCGCATCAAGGGCCTCAAGCTGGCCCGCGAGCCACACCGCTACAGCGGCCGTACCGCCATGCGCGCCAATATCAGCGTGCACGAGCCACGTCAGCCCCAGGACAAGGACAGCGCCTTCGCCTTCTCCATGGAAGGCTATTCGGGCAGCCAGGAAGATCGTCAGCAGATTCCGTTCGCCTGGTCGCCAGGCTGGAACTCGCCGCAGGCCTGGAACAAGTTCCAGGACGAAGTCGGTGGTCACCTGCGCGCCGGCGACCCCGGTGTGCGTCTGATCGAAAGCAAGGGCGCAAGCCTGGCCTGGTTCAGCGCACCGACGGCCTTCAACCCGGCTCAGGGCACCTGGCAGGCGGTGCCGCTGCACCACCTGTTTGGCAGCGAGGAGATGTCCTCGCGCGCCGCGCCGATCGCCGAACGCACGCCTGCCGCCTACGTGGCGCTGGCCAAGGATGAAGCCGACCGCCTGGGTGTCAACGATGGCGCCCTGCTGCAACTGAGCGTCAATGGCCAGAACCTGCGCCTGCCGCTGCGCGTCAGCGAAGAGTTGGGCATCGGCCTGGTCGGCCTGCCGGTAGGGCTGGCGGGCATTCCAGCCGGTATCGCCGGTGCGCCGGTGACCGACATTGGGGAGGCCGCACGATGAGCTGGTTGACACCCGGGTTGCTCGACATCATCCAGGAAGTGCTCAAGGCCATCGTCATCCTGCTCGCCGTGGTGGTCTGCGGCGCGCTGCTGAGCTTCGTCGAACGGCGCCTGCTCGGCTGGTGGCAGGACCGCTACGGCCCCAACCGGGTCGGGCCGTTCGGCATGTTCCAGATCGCCGCCGACATGCTGAAGATGTTCTTCAAGGAAGACTGGACGCCGCCGTTCGCCGACAAGATGATCTTCACCCTGGCGCCGATCATCGGCATGGGCGCCATGCTGGTGGCCTTCGCGATCATCCCCATCACCCCCAACTGGGGCGTGGCGGACCTGAACATCGGCATCCTGTTCTTCTTCGCCATGGCCGGGCTTTCGGTGTACGCGGTGCTGTTCGCCGGCTGGTCGAGCAACAACAAGTTCGCCCTGCTCGGCGCGCTGCGCGCCTCGGCCCAGACGGTCTCCTACGAGGTGTTCCTGGCCCTGGCGCTGATGGGCATCGTCGCCCAGGTCGGCTCGTTCAACATGCGCGACATCGTCGACTACCAGGCCGACAACCTGTGGTTCATCATTCCGCAGTTCTTCGGCTTCTGTACCTTCTTCATCGCGGGCGTGGCGGTAACCCACCGTCACCCCTTCGACCAGCCGGAAGCCGAGCAAGAGCTGGCCGACGGTTACCACATCGAATACGCCGGGATGAAATGGGGCATGTTCTTCGTTGGTGAGTACATCGGCATCGTGACCATTTCGGCGTTGCTGGTAACCCTGTTCTTCGGTGGCTGGCACGGCCCGTTCGGCATCCTGCCGCAGATCCCGTTCTTCTGGTTCGCGATCAAGACCTGCTTCTTCATCATGATCTTCATCCTGCTGCGCGCCTCCATTCCGCGCCCACGGTATGACCAGGTCATGGCCTTCAGCTGGAAGTTCTGTCTGCCGCTGACCCTGATCAACCTGCTGGTGACCGGCGCCGTCGTGCTGGCCACGGCCCAGTAAGGAGAGAAAGCGATGTTCAAATACATATGGGACATACTGGTCGGTACCGCGACCCAGTTGCGCAGCCTGGCCATGGTGTTCAGCCATGGTTTCCGCAAGCGCGACACCCTGCAATACCCCGAAGAACAGGTTTACCTGCCGCCGCGCTATCGCGGGCGCATCGTGCTGACCCGCGACCCCGATGGCGAAGAACGCTGCGTGGCCTGCAACCTGTGCGCCGTGGCCTGCCCGGTGGGCTGCATCTCGCTGCAGAAGGCGGAAACCGAGGACGGTCGCTGGTACCCGGACTTCTTCCGTATCAACTTCTCGCGCTGCATCTTCTGCGGCCTGTGCGAGGAAGCCTGTCCGACCACCGCGATCCAGCTCACCCCGGATTTCGAAATGGGCGAGTTCAAGCGTCAGGATCTGGTGTACGAGAAAGAAGACCTGCTGATTTCCGGCCCCGGCAAGAACCCGGACTACAACTTCTACCGCGTGGCCGGCATGGCCATTGCCGGCAAGCCGAAAGGCGCCGCGCAGGACGAAGCCGAGCCGATCAACGTCAAGGGGTTGTTGCCATAATGGAATTCGCCTTCTATTTCTCCGCAGGGGTCGCGGTTGCCTCGACCCTGGGCGTGATCACCGGCAAGAACCCGGTGCACGCCCTGCTCTACCTGATCATCTCGCTGCTCGCCGTGTCCATGGTGTTCTTCAGTCTTGGCGCGCCGTTCGCCGGCGCCCTGGAAATCATCGTCTACGCCGGCGCCATCATGGTGCTGTTCGTGTTCGTGGTGATGATGCTCAACCTCGGGCCGGCCTCCGTCGAACAGGAACGCACCTGGCTGACGCCGGGCATCTGGATCGGCCCGGCGCTGCTCTCCGCGGTGCTGCTCGGCCAGCTCCTGTACGTGCTGTTCGCGGTGCCGAGCGGTGCCACCATCGGCCATACCACGGTCGATGCCAAAGCCGTTGGCGTGCACCTGTTCGGCCCTTATCTGCTGGCCGTCGAACTGGCGTCCATGCTGCTGCTCGCCGCGCTGGTCGCCGCCTATCACCTGGGCCGCAACGACATCAAGGACGCTACCCCATGAACGGTATTCCAATGGAGCACGGCCTGGCGCTGGCCGGCGTGCTGTTCAGCCTCGGCCTGGTCGGCCTGATGGTGCGCCGCAACATCCTGTTCGTGCTGATGAGCCTGGAAGTGATGATGAACGCCGCCGCCCTGGCCTTCGTCGTCGCCGGCGCACGCTGGGGCCAGGCGGACGGGCAGATCATGTTCATTCTGGTGATCGCCCTGGCCGCCGCCGAAGCGAGCATCGGCCTGGCGATCCTGCTGCAGCTGTACCGCCGCTTCCACACCCTCGATATCGACGCAGCCAGCGAGATGCGCGGATGAACGTCCTATTCCTGACCTTACTGTTCCCACTGATCGGCTGGTTCATCCTGGCCTTTTCCCGTGGCCGCCTGAGCGAAGGCGCTGCCGCCGTCATCGGGGTCGGCTCGGTCGGCCTGTCGGCACTGACCACCGCCTGGATCATGTGGCAATTCAACAGCGCGCCGCCCGCCGGTGGCGTGTACACCCAGACCCTCTGGCAGTGGATGAGCGTAGAAGGCCTGGCGCCGAGCTTCACCCTGTATCTGGACGGTCTGTCGCTGACCATGCTCGGTGTGGTCACTGGGGTGGGCTTCCTGATCCACCTGTTCGCCAGCTGGTACATGCGTGGTGAAGAGGGCTATTCGCGCTTCCTCTCCTACACCAACCTGTTCATCTTCAGCATGTTGCTGCTGGTGCTCGGCGACAACCTGATGACCCTGTTCTTCGGCTGGGAAGGCGTAGGCCTGTGCTCGTACCTGCTGATCGGCTTCTACTACAAGCACGTGCCCAACGGTAACGCGGCGCTGAAGGCGTTCATCGTCACCCGCATCGGCGACGTGTTCCTGATGATCGGCCTGTTCCTGCTGTTCCTCAACCTCGGCACCCTGAACATCCAGGAGCTGATGGTGCTGGCCCCGCAGAAATACGCAGCGGGTGACACCTGGCTGTGGCTGGCGACCCTGATGCTGCTTGGCGGTGCGGTCGGTAAATCCGCCCAGCTGCCGCTGCAGACCTGGCTGGCTGACGCCATGGCCGGCCCGACGCCGGTTTCGGCACTGATCCACGCCGCGACCATGGTCACCGCCGGCGTGTACCTGATCGCCCGTACCAACGGCCTGTTCCTGCTGACCCCGGAAATTCTCCAGCTGGTCGGTATCGTCGGTGGCGTGACCCTGGTGCTGGCGGGTTTCGCAGCCCTGGTGCAGACCGACATCAAGCGCATCCTCGCCTACTCGACCATGAGCCAGATCGGCTACATGTTCCTGGCCCTGGGCGTTGGCGCCTGGGACGCGGCGATCTTCCACCTGATGACCCACGCCTTCTTCAAGGCCCTGCTGTTCCTCGCCTCCGGCTCGGTGATCCATGCCTGCCACCACGAGCAGAACATCTTCAAGATGGGCGGCCTGTGGAAGAAGCTGCCGCTGGCCTACGCCAGCTTCATCGTCGGTGGCTCGGCCCTGGCGGCGCTGCCGCTGATCACCGTGGGTTTCTACTCGAAAGACGAAATCCTCTGGGAAGCCTTCGCCAGCGGCAACTCCGGCCTGCTCTACGCCGGCCTGCTGGGCGCCTTCATGACCTCGATCTACACCTTCCGGCTGATCTTCATCGCCTTCCATGGCGAGCAGAAGACCGAGGCCCATGCCGGCCATGGCATCGCCCACAACCTGCCGCTGCTGGTGCTGATCGTGCTGTCGACCTTCATCGGCGCCTGGATCACCCCGCCGTTGGCTGGCGTGTTGCCAGAGAGTGCCGGGCATGCCGGTGGCGAGGCCAAGCACAGCCTGGAAATCGTCTCCGGCTGCATCGCCCTGGCCGGCATCCTGCTGGCCGCGATGCTGTTCCTCGGCAAGCGCAGTTTCGTGAGTGCCGTCGCCGGCAGCGCGCCGGGTCGCTTCCTGTCGGCCTGGTGGTTCGCCGCCTGGGGCTTCGACTGGCTGTACGACAAGATCTTCGTGCAGCCCTACCTGTTCCTCTGCCGGGTGCTCGCCCGTGACCCCATCGATGGTGCCATCGGCATCATCCCGCGCCTGGCGCGCGGCGGTCATGGCGTGTTGAGCCGCAGCGAGACCGGACATCTGCGCTGGTACGCCATCTCCATCGCCGGGGGTGCCGTGCTGGTGCTTGCCGCCGTGCTGGTGGCCTGACCGATGATCCCGAATACTTTTTCTAAGGAATCCCGTCCGTCATGATTCTGCCTTGGCTAATCCTGATTCCCTTCATCGGCGGCCTGTTGTGCTGGCAAGGCGAGCGCTTCGGCGCCACCCTGCCACGCTGGATCGCCCTGCTGACCATGTCCCTGCTGTTCGGCCTCGGCCTGTGGCTGTGGGGCACCGGCGACTTCAGCCTGGCCCCTGCGCCTGGCGCCGAGCCGCGCTGGGCCCACGAGTTCCAGGTGCAGTGGATCGCGCGCTTCGGCATCAGCATCCACCTGGCGATGGACGGCCTGTCGGTCTTGATGGTCACCCTGACCGGCCTGCTCGGCGTGCTCTCGGTACTCTGCTCGTGGAGCGAGATTCACAACCGCGTCGGCTTCTTCCACCTCAACCTGATGTGGATCCTCGGCGGCGTGGTCGGCGTGTTCCTGGCCATCGACCTGTTCCTGTTCTTCTTCTTCTGGGAAATGATGCTGGTGCCGATGTATTTCCTCATCGCGCTCTGGGGTCATAGCGGCAGCCCTGGCAAGAGCCGCATCACCGCGGCGACCAAGTTCTTCATCTTCACCCAGGCCAGCGGCCTGGTGATGCTGGTGGCGATCCTCGGCCTGGTGTTCGTGCACTTCAACCAGACCGGCGTGTTCACCTTCAACTACGCGGACCTGCTCAAGACCCAGCTTTCCGAGGGCACCGAATACCTGCTGATGCTCGGCTTCTTCATCGCCTTCGCGGTCAAGTTTCCGGTGGTGCCCTTCCACTCCTGGCTGCCGGACGCCCACGCCCAGGCGCCGACCGCTGGCTCCGTGGACCTGGCCGGCATCCTGCTGAAAACCGCCGCCTACGGCCTGCTGCGTTTCGCCCTGCCGCTGTTCCCGAATGCCTCGGCGGAGTTCGCGCCGATCGCCATGTACCTGGGCGTGTTCGCGATCATCTACGGTGCCCTGCTGTCCTTCGCGCAGACCGACATCAAGCGCCTGGTGGCCTACTCCAGCGTGTCGCACATGGGCTTCGTGCTGATCGCCATCTATTCCGGCAGCCAGATCGCCCTGCAGGGCGCGGTGGTGCAGATGATGGCGCACGGCCTGTCGGCAGCGGCGCTGTTCATCCTCTGCGGCCAGCTGTACGAACGCCTGCACACCCGTGACATGCGCGAGATGGGCGGTATCTGGGCGCGCATGTCCTGGCTGCCGGCATTGAGCCTGTTCTTCGCCGCCGCGGCGCTGGGCCTGCCGGGCACCGGTAACTTCGTCGGCGAGTTCCTGATCCTGATCGGCAGCTTCCCGGCCGCGCCCTGGGTCACCGTGATCGCCGCCACCGGCCTGGTCCTGGGTTCGGTGTACTCGCTGATCATGATTCACCGCGCGCACTTCGGCCCGGTGAAGAACGACAGCCCGCTACCCGGCCTGCAATTTCGTGAACTGAGCATGGTGCTGTGCCTGGCCGTGCTGCTGATCCTGCTCGGTGTTTACCCGCAGCCGGTGCTCGATACCTCTGCCGCCAGCATGCAAGGCGTGCAGCAGTGGTTCAGTGGCGCCCTCAATCAACTCGCTACGGGCCAGTAACGCTATGGAACATCACGCTGTGGAATTCACCACCCAACACCTGATCGCCCTGCTACCGCTGCTGGTCACCTGCGCCACCGTGGTGGTGGTGATGCTGGCCATCGCCTGGAAACGCAGCCATGGCATGACCTTCGTACTCTCGGTGATCGGCCTCAACGCCGCCCTGCTGTCGCTGTTGCCAGCCATCGGCGTCGCGCCGCTGCAGGTCACCCCGCTGATGCAGATCGACACCTTCGCCTGCTACTACATGGCGCTGGTACTGATCGCCACGCTGGCCTGCGTGACCCTGACCCATGCCTACCTGGGCGAGGCCACGGTCAGCGATGGCAAGACCAAGGGCTACCCGCGCAACCGCGAGGAGATGTACCTGCTGCTGCTGCTTTCCGCGGCCGGCGGCCTGGTGCTGGTCAGCACCGAGCACCTGGCGGGCCTGTTCATCGGCCTGGAGCTGCTCTCGGTACCCACCTACGGGATGATCGCCTACGCCTACTTCAACAAGCGCTCGCTGGAAGCCGGTATCAAGTACATGGTGCTGTCGGCGGCCGGCAGCGCCTTCCTGCTGTTCGGCATGGCGCTGCTGTATGCCGACGCCGGCAGCCTGAGCTTCGCCGAAATCGGTGCCAGCCTGGCCGGCGCCAGCGGCAGCCAGCTGGTACAGATCGGCATCGGCATGATGCTCATCGGCCTGGCCTTCAAGCTGTCCATGGTGCCGTTCCACCTGTGGACGCCGGACGTCTACGAGGGCGCACCCGCGCCGGTTGCAGCCTTCCTGGCCACCGCCAGCAAGGTCGCGGTGTTCGCCGTGCTGCTGCGCCTGTATCAGCTCTCCCCGGCCACCGCCGGCGGCTGGCTGAACGACCTGCTGACGGTCATCGCCATCGCCTCGATCCTGTTCGGCAACCTGCTGGCCCTGGTGCAGAACAACCTCAAGCGTCTGCTCGGCTATTCGTCGATTGCCCACTTCGGCTACCTGCTGGTGGCGCTGATCGCCAGCAAGGGCCTGGCCGTCGAGGCCATTGGCGTGTACATGGCCACCTACGTGCTGACCAGCCTGGGCGCCTTCGGGGTGATCACCCTGATGTCCACGCCCTACAACGGCCGTGACGCCGATGCGCTGTACGAGTACCGCGGCCTGTTCTGGCGGCGCCCGTACCTGACCGCCGTGCTGACGGTGATGATGCTGTCGCTGGCCGGCATTCCGCTGACTGCAGGCTTCATCGGCAAGTTCTACGTCATCGCCGCCGGTGTGCAGGCACAACTGTGGTGGCTGATCGGCGCGCTGATTCTGGGTAGCGCCATCGCGGTGTTCTACTACCTGCGGGTGATGGTCACCCTGTTCCTCAACGAGCCGAACCTGCAGCGCCACGATGCGCCGTTCAACTGGGGCCAGCGTGCCGGCGGCATCATGCTGATGCTGGTGGCGGCCCTGGCCTTTATCCTCGGTGTGTACCCGCAACCGCTGCTGGACCTGGTGCAGCAGGCTGGCTTGGCCACTGTGGCGCTCTGATCCGAGCCTGGCGTCATGAAAAACGGCTGCCATTGGGCAGCCGTTTTTGTTTGTGCTCTATGGATAGCGCGAGCGCTCTCACCGTTCTGGCGCCTGCTCCCCGGGTTTCACTTCGTTACACCCAGGCTACGGGGCCGGTGGAGTGCTTTGGTAGCCTGCTGCTGAGCGAAGCGATGCGCAGGGAGCGGGCTAGGATGCCCTCATTCCCTCGCCCGCTCCTGGGTTTCGCTGCGCGCTACCCAGGCTACCGTCCGAGTGACAAAGAAAAACGGCTGCCTTTCAGGCAGCCGTTTTGCTTGGCGCGGGCTGTTATTCGGGCAGCCTGACGGTCTTCTTGCCGGCAGCGAATAGGTTCCAGCTGGCGACGAACAAGGCGGCCACCAGGGGGCCGAGCACGAAACCATTGAGGCCCAGCAGTGCCATGCCGCCCAGGGTGGAAATCAGGATCAGGTAGTCGGGCATGCGGGTGTCCTTGCCGACCAGGATGGGGCGCAGGATGTTATCGACCAGGCCGATCACCGGCACGCCGAACAGGGTCAGCACCACGCCCTGCCAGATGTCGCCGCTGAGCAGCAGGTACACCGCTACCGGCGCCCAGACGATGCCGGCACCGGCCGCTGGCAGCAGCGACAGAAAGGCCATCAACACGCCCCACAACAGCGGGCTGGGAATTCCCAGTATCCAGAAGATCAAACCACCCAGCGCGCCCTGGACGGCGGCCACGACGATATTGCCTTTCACGGTGGCGCGTACCACCCGAGTAAACTTGATCTGCAGGCGGCGCTTGGTGTTGTCGCCCAGCGGCACGGCCATGCGAATGTCGCG
>Ga0207790_1000750_pt1 | contig 10215 bp, 12 predicted proteins | sample HigsolmetaGSP14D_FD_184842 | JGI IMG/M metagenome (GOLD analysis project Ga0207790, IMG submission 184842) | High solid enriched microbial communities from the Joint BioEnergy Institute, USA - SP1-4-D (SPAdes) | ecosystem: Engineered > Bioreactor > SSF (Solid state fermentation) > Aerobic >...
ATGCGTCACGCGCCCACCCTTGCAGAGGTGGACGCGTGACGCCAGGGATGCCGGGGCTCAGCTGCCGAGCTTCGAGAGCTCCGCGAACTCCTCGTCGGTGAGTTCGATGACGGCGCCCTGGAGGTTGTCCTCGAGGTGGGCGACGCTCGACGTGCCGGGGATCGGGAGCATGACCGGCGAGCGCTTCAGCAGCCAGGCAAGAGCCACCTGGGCGGGCGTCGCGTTCTTGCGCTCGGCGATGTCGGTCAGCGGCGAGTCCGCTCCGGTGAGGCCGCCGGTGGCGAGCGGGAACCACGGGATGAATCCGATGCCCTGCTCCTCGGACCAGTCGAGGAGCGCCTCGGCGTCGCGGTGCTGCAGGTTGTAGAGGTTCTGGACGGTGACGATCTCGGCGATCTCCTGCGCGGCCTTGACCTCGTCGATCGCGACCTCGGAGAGGCCGATGTACCGGATCTTCCCCTCGTCCTGCAGCGCCTTCAGCTCGCCGACCTGGTCCTCGAGCGGAACCTTCGGGTCGATGCGGTGCAGCTGGAACAGATCGATGCGCTCGAGACCGAGGCGCCGGAGGCTCATCTCCGCACCCTGACGCAGGAACTCGGGGCGTCCGAGCGGGGGCCACACGTTCGGGCCGGTGCGCGTGAGGCCGGACTTGGTCGCGATGACGATGTCGTCGGCGTAGGGGTGCAGAGCCTCTTTGAGGAGCTCCTCTGCGACGTAGGGGCCGTAGGACTCGGCGGTGTCGAAGAAGTTCACGCCGAGCTCGACGCTGCGACGGAGGACGCGGATGGCCTCATCGCGATCCTTCGGCGGACCCCAGACGCCGGGGCCGGTGAGCTGCATGGTGCCGTAGCCGAGCCGGTTGACCTCGAGGTCTCCGCCGATGCGGAACGTGCCGGACGACTGCGCAGGCTTCGTGTTGTTCGTCATGGGGTGTTCCAGCGCACGAGCGCGCCGGAACATTCCCGTTCGTCAGCTTTTCGCGCCGGTGAGGGCGAGCGCACCGCCGAGCCCGATCATGAGGAATCCCCCCGCGCCCGACAGGGTGGACAGTCGCCGCGGTGACCGCCCGAACCAGGTGCGGGCGGTCCCGGCGGCGACGGCCCAGGTGCTGTCGCAGACGACGGCGAGCACCTGGAAGATGAGGCCGAGCAGGAGCAGTTGCGCCCAGATCGGGCCCGCGTCGCGCACGACGAACTGCGGCAGGACGGCGACGAAGAACGCGATGGTCTTCGGGTTGGTGAGGCCGACGATGAAGCCCTGGCGCAGGAGGGTGACGACGGATGCCGATGCTCGCCCGTCCCGCTCGGCTCGGTGCTTCCGGTGCCGGATCGCCTGGACGCCGAGGTAGACGAGGTAGATCGCGCCGATGATCTTGATCGCCGTGAACGCGACGACCGACGAGGCGACGACCGCCCCGACGCCGAAGGCGACGAGAAGGATCGCGGGGATGTTCCCGAGCGAGTTCCCGAGGACGCTGAGCACTCCCGCGCGGCGGCCGAGCGCGATGGAACGGCCGATGACGAACAGGACCCCGGGACCCGGGATCACGATGATTACGATCGACGCCAAGGCGAAGGCGAGGAGGTTCTCGATCGGGATCATGAGGGAACGTTATCGCGCCCCGGCATCCGTCCCCGACCCTGCGCCTAGGCGCCGATCGGGCGAAGCCCCGCGGGCGATTCGATGAGCATCTCCAGGTCGCCGAGCGCGGGCCAGTCGCCGAGCTCTCCGAGGTCGCCGCCGGACTCGTACCAGGCGTCGCGCTGCTCGGACGTCCAGTCGGCGCCTTCGTCGACGAAGACACTCGTGAGCACACCGTCCGTCACCATGAGCCGCACGTCGAAGGTGACATCGCCCAGGGCGCGGAACCGACCGACGACCGGGAACGTCGCGTGCGCCGGAACGGCCCGCGGCAGGTCGTCGGCGACGAGGAGCTGCGCGTCCGGCCAGAACCCGCCGTCGCTGTCGTCGAAGACGAGACGCTCCGCATGCGCGAGCTGGGCGCGGAGCTCCGGCGCACCGAACAGGTCGGTGGCGGCGAGCAGGTGCGCAGCGAGAGCCCGGACGTCCTCCGGCAGGTCGACGGCGATCTCCTGCGCCTCGGGGGTGTCCTCCGGAGTGTCGAGGGTGCGGCTCGCCCACCACGAGCCGAAGGCGAGGATGGCCCCTCCTGCTGCCAGCCAACGGCGCGGATGCCGGGCGCCGGTGCGCGCGATCGCGCCTTGCACGCGGGCATCCACCGCTTCGCCTGCATCGGCGAAGCCGAGGGCCGCACCGGCGGTGCCCGCGACGAGGGCCGCCCGCCCGACCGGCGGGACGGCGCCGCTCGGATCGCTGCTGCGGAGACCGACGCCGACGGTCCAGGCGGCGAGCCCCGCGTTGGCCAGGCGGTAGACGAGGCGCTGCCCGACGGTGAGACGGCGTGGGTCGATGAGGGTGAGGGCGCCGACGACGCACGACGACACGACGCCGTGGGTGATGGAGGTGGAATCGTTCAGGGCACGAAGAGCGGAGCGGATCGGCATACTCCGAGGGTAACGATCGCCGACTCCGCGCCGCGGCCCGCGAGATCTGCGACCATCGAGGTATGCACTCCATCACGACGGCGCAGCTCGCCGAGGCCTCCCCCGCGAACATCATCGACGTGCGCGAACCCGACGAATTCGCCGCCGGTCACGTGCCCGGCGCGCGCAACATCCCCCTCGCCACGGTCCCCGATCACGTGGACGAGCTGCGCGAACTCGACGACCTGCACCTCATCTGCCAGGCCGGCGGACGCAGCGCCCGCGCGGCCGCGTTCCTCGAGCACCACGGTCTCGAGACGACGAACGTCGAGGGGGGCACGGGTTCGTGGATCGCGGAGGGCCGCGACGTCGAGAAGTGATTGAGGCTGACGTCGTCAGCCGCCGCGCTGCATGAGGCGCTCGGGCGTCGGGTACAGCTCGAACCCGAACTGCTCGTAGAGTCCGTGCGCGTCGGCGGTGACGAGCAGCGTGCGCTTCAGCCCCATGGGCTCGAGCGTGTCGACGACGGCACCGACGAGCGCCTTGCCGACGGCCTTGCCGCGCACTCCCGGATCGACGTACACGTCGCACAGCCAGGCGAACGTCGCAGAGTCGGTGACGACGCGCGCGTAGCCGAGGGGCGTGCCGTCGTCGTCGAGGGCGCAGAAGTTGATCGAGTTCTGCGCGGCGCGCTCGACGGTCTCGCGACTGCGTCCGAGTGCCCAATAGGCGCCCTCGGAGAGCCACCGGTGGACGACGCCGAGGTTGATCTCGGCGAGGTCGGTCGTGACCCTCATGCGCGTGATCCGTTCGTCGGCCAGGCGACGGATGCCGCGGGCCAGGGCGTCGTCCGGAGCTCGGCTAGTGCGTCGCGCTGACTCTGCACGGCCTGCAGTGAATCGGTGCGGAACGCGGTGGCGATGAGGACCTCGCGCCAGTACTCGTCCCAGCTGCGGTAGGTGGTGAACGCCTTCTCGGCGAGCGGCTCGAGCAGTGACCAGGTCTCGTCGGCGGTGAGGTAGCCGGCGACGTAGGCGTAGCGGATGCCGCCGATGCCGCGCTCGATGTCGGCGGCGAGAAGCAACCGCGCGGGGTGCTCCTCGGTGCCGCGGGCGAGGTCCTGGATGTCGAAGACGGGCAGCTCGGTGAGGGCGGCGACGCGCGACATCATGTGCTCGGCGCTGTCGCTGTGCACGACCTCGGCGAAGCGCTGCGAGTTGAGCCCCATGACGAGGGTGTCGGCGACGAGGAGCTCGGCATCGGCCTTCGTGACGATCTTGAACTGCTCATCGAGCGCGCCGCGCAACTGCTTGAGCGGTGCGACGGGCAGCGAGAACCACGGCGAGCCCTTCTCGCCGTCCTGGTGCTTCGCGCGCAGCTCCTGCGGGAGCTCGGCGAACGTCGGCGTGAAGGCGAGCGAGCCGTTCCAGCCGCGGACGGCGAAGTCGCTCGCGGCATCGAGCGCGAGGATCTGCTGCTGCCGCGGGGTGAGTGCCTGCCGACCGGATGCCGCGATGTAGGCGAGCTGTGCACGGCGGGGAGCACCGGCATCCCGTTTCGCGAGGATGATCGAGGCGATCATCAGGCCGACCGCCATGCCGACGGCGAACATGAAGAAGCTGACGATGATCTCGTCGACCTCCCACACGAACGACAGGATGAACGCCGCGATGCCGAACGGGGCGGCGATCAGGGTGACGGGCAGCGCGCGCCGGCGCATCTCGGCGGGATCGGCCTTGCGCTTGGCTTCGAGGGCCTGCGCGTAGCGGCGACGGGACCGGACGGGGTACTCGACGTCACCGGGATGGTTCTGGAGCGCGTTCACGTCAGGGGCCACCGGACCATCCTGGCACCGCTGCGGACGCGATCGCGTCAGGGGGCGTCGGCGACGACCTCGGCCGTGAACCCCGCGGAGTTCTCGAGCCATCCGGCGTAGTGATCCGGTCCGCCGGCGCGCGGGTACCGCTTCTGGTACAGCGGGCGCCAGCCGTAGTCGGGGGCAGCGGCCATGATCGCGTCGACGGCGGCGCGAGATCCGCCGGAGAAGGCGAGGCGGTTCACCCCGGGAGCGCGCCGGTCGTGCACGGTGGTCGACAGGTTCGGTGAGGTCGTGAGGGTCAGATAGGCGCCGCCCGCTGCCCACGACTCCCCTCGGGCCACACGCTCTCGCGGACGAAGCCGAGTCGTCGCACCCTCCGTTGCGAGTAGGGCCTCCGCCATCGTTTCGAGGTAGCGTGAGCACCACCCGATGAGAGGGGAAAGATGACCGAGACGCCGATGAGTCAGCCCGCCGCTGCGCGACCGTCGAACCGACTCGCGGTCGCGACCCTGGTCGTCGGGATCGTCGCGTTCCTCACCGGGCTCGTCCCGTGGCTCGGTCTGCTCCTCGGTCTGACGGCGTTCGGGCTCGGGATCTACGCCCTCACGCGCGGCCAGTCGAAGGTGATGGCGTTGGTGGGCGGTTCGCTCGGATCGATCGCCGCGGTCACCGGCTTGATCTCGACGAGCGCCCTCATGATGTGGCTGCTCAGCGGTAACGCCTGACGCACTTCTGCCCGCGGCATCCGTCCCGCTACGGTGACCGCATGAGCGATACGGCAGCAGGATGGTACGACGACGGTTCCGGCACGATGCGGTGGTGGGACGGGACCGCCTGGACCGAGCGGACGCAGCCGCCTCCTCCCCCGCAACCCGGGATCGGCGGCTTCATCGCGCAGGCGCAGGCCGACGCGGTGTCCGGCGCGCAGCCGCGGCCGGCGCAGGCGGGCATGAGCTACGTCGTCCTGCAGGTGGTGCTGAAGGAGAAGTTCTTCGGCAGCGGCTCGGGGAACCTCACGGAGCTCGAGCGGGCGATCAATGCGCAGGCGGCCCTCGGATACCGACTGCACACGATCACGACCGCATCATCGGGCAGCACGGGTTTCGGCGGCGGCGACCGGATCCAGGCGACGCTCGTCTTCGAGAAGCTCGTCTGACCGAGGCTGCCGTCAGTCCTCCGCGAGCGGGGCGCCGTGGAATCGGCGCTCGAGCACGGCGCCGGACTCGCTTCCCGCGAGGTACATGCGCAGCGCCGTCGCGAGGCCCGCGAGGTCGGCGGGGTCGAGGAGCAGACGCGCACCCTCGTCGATGACCCGGTCGATCTCGCGCAGGTGCGGGACGATCTGACGTCCGGCGTCGGTGAGCTTCAGCTCGAGGGCCCGCCGATCCTTCTCGTGGGGCGAGCGCTCGACGTAGCCCCGCTTGACGAGGGTGTCGACGATCCTGCTCGGGCTTCCCGTCTCGCAGACGATGAGCTCGCCGAGCTCCTTGAGCGACACCGGACCGTACTGGTCGAGCACCAGGATGATCTCGAACTGCGACGAGGTGAGGCCGAGCGGCGCCAGCTGGCGGCCGAGAGCGCGGTTGCCTTCTCGTTGAGCGGCGAGCACGAGGTAGCGCAGCTCGAAGGGAGCGAGGGTCGCAGGGTCTGCCTCGGAAGGCGTCAGCGCCGTGTCGGTCATGCTTCGTCCAGCCGTTCGGGTCGATCGCGGGTGTCGCTCTGCACCCAGTGTGCCAGGTGAGGAACGCCAGCCGGCGTCCGGGGGGAGGAGGTCCACCGGCCGGCATCCCCGCTCAGGTGAGCGCGGGTTCCCGGGTCGGAGCCTCCAGGCCCGCGTCGGGATCCGCCGCCGGCTCCGGCTCGGCGCGTCGTCCGAACGCCCGCGGACCGATGGCCCGGAGGATGCTCGGCATGACCAGCATCCGGATGACGACCGCATCGAGCGCGACGGCGATCGCCAGTCCGATCCCGATCTCGCGGACGATGCTGATCTGCGCCGTCATGAACGAGAGGAAGACGGCGATCATGATGACGGCGGCGCTGTTGATCATCCCCCGGGTCCGCGCCGCGCCCTGGAGGACCGCCTGCTCGTAGCCCAGCCCGTCCCGGTAGAGCTCCCTCATGCGGGACATGATGATCACCATGTAGTCCATGCTCAGACCGAACATCACGGCGAACAGCAGGATGGGCGTCACGGAGTTGAGGGGGACGTCGCTGATCGCTCCCTGGACGAGGGTCAGCAACCCGACGCTCGCCCCGACGACGAGCAGGTTGAAGACGAGGGCCAACAGCGGGAGCAGGATCGATCGCCAGGCGAGCGCGAGCATGATGAAGGTCAGCGTGAGCACGATGGCGGCGATGGCGGGGATGCTGCCGATGATCGTCTCGTCGAAGTCGACGCCCTGCGCGGTGGCACCGGTCACGGCGACGTCCACTCCCCCGTCGATGCGGCCGGTGAGGTCGGCGCGGATGCTCTTCACGAGGTCGTGGGTGCCGACGGTGTCCGGACCCTCCGACGTGGTGACGAGAAGTCGCGTGGCAATGGTGCCGTTCGTCGAGCTCCAGAGGCGCTCGACCTCGGCCGGGACGGTGCCGTCACCCAACGCCTGGGCAAGCGGGCTTCCGGACGGGGCGAACTGCGTCACGTCGAGCACCCCGTCGACGCCCGAATGATCGACGAGCCAGTCCCGTGCCTCTCCGGTCTCGGCGAGCGCGGTGGCGGCCGTGGTCCCCTCGGGGAAGGTGAGGATGACGTCCACCGGGAAGAGGCCTTCCTGCCCGATGTCGGTCTCGAGCAGTTCGAGGCCGGCGCGTGCCGGGTCGCCCGCGGGAAGCACCGTCGCGCTGGCGACCGGCGATTGGAGCGAGAGCCCCGCGATCGGCAGGGCGGCGATGATCATGACGGCGGCGCCGGCGAGACCGACCAGCCCGGGGCGGCGGATGCGGGTCGAGCCCGTGGCGGACGCCCGCTTCTTCTTTCGCGATGAGAAGGGCAGCCGGCCGGCGTCGATCCGCGTGCCGAGCAGAGCGAGACCTGCGGGCAGAACGAGCATGGTGACGGCGAGCGCGACGAGCGCGACGACGATGCCGCCGAGGGCGATGCTGGTGAGCGCCATGACCTGCGGTACGAAGAGCGCCGACAGGGCGAGGGCGACCGCGAACCCGCTGAAGAGTACGGAGTGGCCCGCGGTCGCCATCGTCACGTGGATCGCGTCGGGCGTTGACCTTCCGGCCGCGAGCTCCTCGCGAAAGCGTTTGATGATGAACAGCGAGTAGTCGACGGCGACGGCCAACCCGATCATCGAGACGATGTTCGTGTAGAGGTTGGAGATCTCGGTGACCCCGGTCGCGAGGGTGCCGATGCCCATCGAGATCATCAGAGCCGATCCGGCGACAAGCAGGGGCAGGATGGTCGCGACGACGGATCCGAACACGAGAAGCAGGACGACGATGAGGATCGGGAAGACGATCAGTTCGGCGCGAATCGCATCCGCCTTCGAGTGCGCGTTGAGCTGGTAGTCGAGCGCAGGCTGGCCGGTCACGTAGGCGTCGGCGGCGATGCCCTGTTCGTCGAGGGATGCCTGGAGTTCGGGCACGAGGTTCTGCACCGTCGTGCTGTCCGCTGTGAACCCCGCCACGACGGCGACCGTTCGCCCGTCGTCGGAGGCCAGGTCCGCCTGCTCCGACGGCAGGGTGACCCGGTCGGCCCCGGCCTCACGGGCGAGGTCGGCCGCCTCATCGATCGCGGCGTCGGTGACGGGGTCGGCCGCGGAGAGGACGATCACGAGCTGGTTGGGGGCTTCATCGAACTTCTCCTCGAGGACGGCCTGCGCCTGCAGGGCGTCGGCTCGTGGATTGGTGAACCCCCCGCCGCTCAGCGCACCGTCCAGCCGAAGGGCGAGCAGCGCGCCGGCGATGAAGAGCGTCGCCCACACGGCGAGGACGACACGGGGGTGTCGGATGGATACGGCGGTCAATCGATGCATGGCTTCCCCCAGTTAGGTGTTACGTCATACGTGTTGTGACATGTATACACGACATTGCCCGGTCATGAACATCGGTGACTTCCGACGTCTCATTCGTTGACGGGACACACGTGTATCCCTAGCGTCACGTGTTGTGACATTCATGCGACGACAACCGTCGCCGACATCGGTCACGAACGCCGTCTGGGCGGCAGAACTGGGGGCAGTCATGACTATGGAAATCGATGCGATCGTCGGGTCGACGCTGTTGGATGCGGCGGTCGACGCTATCGAAGCGATCCGACGGGGGGAGATGGTCGTCATCGTCGATGACGAGGATCGCGAGAACGAGGGCGACCTGGTCGTCGCGGCGGATCACGCCACGCCGCAGGTGATCAACTTCATGATCACGCACGGGCGCGGGCTGGTCTGCCTGTCGCTCACCCGCGAGCGGGCGCTGCAGCTGGAGCTGCCGCCGATGGTGACCTTCAACGAAGACCACATGGGGACGGCGTTCACCGTCTCGATCGACGCCACGCGTGCGCTCGGCGTCACCACGGGGATCTCCGCCGCCGAGCGCGCCAGGACCATCCAGGTCGCCATGACGGGTGCCGCGGGCGACCTGCAGCGCCCCGGTCACGTCTTCCCGCTGATCGCCCGCGACGGCGGTGTCATCGAGCGGACCGGCCACACCGAGGCATCCGTCGACATCGCGCGCGCCGCCGGCTGCACGCCCTCCGGGGTGATCGTGGAGATCATCGGCGACGACGGCGAGATGCTCCGTCGCGACTCGCTGCGCCGCTTCGCCGACGAGCACGGGCTGCTGATGACGAGCATCGAACTCCTGCGTGAACACTTCCTCGCGGGAGCGCGTTGACGTGCGCGGGGAGGTCACCGTCCGCCGGCTGACCGGCGCGATCGTCCGGCGGCGCCTTCGACGCCATCTCGTCACCATCGACGGCCTGCAGCATCTGCCGACGTCGGGGCCGTTCGTGCTGGTCCCCAACCACCGCAGCTACTTCGACCACTTCGTGATGGAACTGCTCGTGAATGCGACCGTCGGTCGCCCCGTCTGGTTCCTGACGAAGAAGGAGAGCTTCGACGCCTACGTCTCACGGCTCTGGACGCGGGCGTGGTACGGCATCCCGGTCGATCGAGATCGCCCGAGCCCGGAGACGCTGCGAGCGGTGCAGCGGGTGTTCGCGGCAGGCGAGGTGCTCTGCGTCTACCCCGAAGGCACCCGGAACGCGACCGACGAGATGCTGCCGTTCCAGGCGGGGGCGTTCCGCTTCGCCCTGTCGGCGGGGACGCCGGTCATCCCCGTCGCGATGGTCGGCACCGAGACGGTCCTCCCCAAGGGCAGCCGGCGGTTCCGAGATGACGGGCACGTGCACCTCGTCATCGGCGAACCGATCCTGCCCGATCTGACCGCGGGCAAGCAGCGGGCTGCGAGCGACCTGGCCCTCTCGACCCGGACGGCCATCGTCGCCCAGCTCGAGGCCGCCGCGAAGAATGCCCGGGATGCCGAGAGTCCCGAACTCGTGGTCGGTGCCGCGAACGCCCTCGATGAACTCATCACGGCGGCGCTGAGCGCGGACGGGCGACTGGCGGCATCCGACCGCCGGAGGCTCGAATTCGTGGTGTCGCTCCTGCAGCGGATGGAACGGCACCCGGTCCACCTCGAGACGCAGCGGATCAGGCTGAGCGGGTTGGCGATCTCGAATCTGCCGGCCGCCCTCCGGGTCCTGCCGGCGTTGCGGATGCGGTCTCGACTGGATCGCGTGCTCGCGCGGGATCCGGAGCATGCCGTCGCGAACTACCTGCTGGGGAGGTGGTGCCTCGCGATGCCGTCCGCTCTCGGTGGCGGTCGGGCACGGGCGGAGGCCGCCTTCGTCGTCAGCGCGAGGAATGCGGACCGCGGCGACAC
>Ga0207790_1000757_pt1 | contig 10149 bp, 8 predicted proteins | sample HigsolmetaGSP14D_FD_184842 | JGI IMG/M metagenome (GOLD analysis project Ga0207790, IMG submission 184842) | High solid enriched microbial communities from the Joint BioEnergy Institute, USA - SP1-4-D (SPAdes) | ecosystem: Engineered > Bioreactor > SSF (Solid state fermentation) > Aerobic >...
ATGCGGGAATAGCTCAGTTGGTAGAGCACGACCTTGCCAAGGTCGGGGTCGCGAGTTCGAGTCTCGTTTCCCGCTCCAGATTTACATCACCCTGTTTCAGTCCGTTTTCCGGCTGTTTTACGCCGCGGGGTTTTGATTGTTTCCTGAAGGTTATCCACAACACTGCATCCCATCATCTGCGCCCTTTACGGCGATCTGTAAATTGTTTTTGAACAGAGTTATCCACAGCTTTGTGCTTTAACCGAAGCGATAGCCTCATTATCAAATAAACACAACTTTTACATAAGTTATTGATATTTAGATAAATGAAGATATTTCAATGTGTTATTTCGCAGCGAAATCAGTGTTATTGCATTTGAATGACAACAGCTTTTTATTTTTATTCACAGCATGTGGAAAACGATAATTCACGATCGGGCTGTACAATCACGCATCACGCGGTAATCCCTTCTCTACTGCACGAACCAGCCGCTTCTGCTGGGCAGGCTGCACTTCAACCACGATTTGCTCGCGTTTCTGCTGCTGCTGTGCGATTGCCCACAGAATGTGTTCATCCAGTAGTTCACTCTCACCCAATCGTTGCTCCAGAATCTGAATAATTTCGGGTGACCAGGGCGCATTGCCCAGCGCGACAGCGATGTTACGCAGCCAGCGTAAATGACCAATGCGACGAATCGCTGAGCCTTCTGTTATGCGTAAAAACTTCGCCTCATCCCACTGAAACAGATCGATCAGTTCCGGTGCATGTAACGCCGCTCGCGGTGAAAAATCGCTTTCGTCACTAAGTTGTCCATAGCGATTCCACGGACAGATCAGCTGGCAGTCGTCGCAGCCATAAATCCGGTTGCCCATCAGCGGACGAAACTCTTCCGGGATAGCCCCTTCCAGCTCAATGGTGAGATAGGAGATACAGCGACGGGCATCGACGACGTAAGGCTCAACGATAGCGCTGGTGGGGCAGATGGTCATGCAGGCGACACAGCGACCACACTGCTCCTCCTGCGGGGCATCTGACGGTAGCGGAATATCGATGAGCAGTTCGCCGAGGAAAAACCACGAGCCCGCTTCCCGATTCAGAATCAGCGAATGTTTGCCCGTCCACCCCAGTCCTGCTTTAGCCGCCAGTGGGCGCTCAAGCAGCGGCGCCGAATCCACGAACGGTCGAAAATTCAGCTCGCCACAATGCTGCTGGATCATTTCTCCGAGCTTTTTCAGTCGATTGCGCAATACTTTGTGGTAATCACGACCGAGTGCATAACGGCTGACATAGCCCAATTGAGGATTTTTCAGCGTGCTGGCAAAGGCGGCTTTGGCCGGAAGGTAGTTCATGCGAACGCTGATGACACGCAGCGTGCCGGGTAGCAGTTCATGAGGACGCGCCCGCATCATGCCGTGTCGCGCCATCCACGCCATCTCGCCTTGATATTGTTTGTCCAGCCACGCCTGCAGGCGCGGCTCTTCTGCGCTGAGATCGGTGTCGGTGATGCCGACCTGCTGAAAGCCGAGATCCAATCCCCATTGTTTAATCTGTTGTGCGAGTTGATGAAGATCGAGAGGGTATGACATGAGTGACCAGGATTCGAAGAAAAACAGCCGTAGTTTACCATATTCTGTCTGGCCTGCGCAGGCTGTGCCAACGCTTGAGCAACAGGGCGCCGATGAACTCGGAATTACCCTGTATGAGCTCATGCTGCGAGCCGGGCAGGCTGCTTATAACCATCTGAATGCGTACTGGCCTGATGCCAGCCACTGGCTGATTCTGTGCGGTCACGGCAACAACGGTGGTGACGGTTATGTCGTGGCGCGGCTGGGGCAGGCGGCTGGGAAAACCGTTACGCTGCTGGCGTGCGAAAGTGAAAAAGCGTTGCCGGAAGAGGCGCAGCGCGCGCGGGAGGCATGGCTGGATGCGGGCGGTGAAATTCATGCGGCCGATGCCGCCTGGCCAGAGCGGGTGGATGTGATTGTTGATGCGCTGCTGGGAACCGGCTGTAATCGTGCGCCCGGGAAATCCTATGCCTCACTTATCCAGCGGGCCAACGCCCACGCTGCACCCATACTCGCCATTGATATGCCTTCCGGCTTATCAGCCGGCAATGGCACCGCGCCCGGCGAAGTAATTAATGCCAGCCATACGCTGAGTATGGTCGCACTGAAACCGGGTCAGATCACCGGCAAGGCGCGAGACTACATCGGACAGCTCTGCTATGCCGATCTCGGCCTGGCCACCTTTCTGGCGGGCGAAGCGGCGCCCATCGCGCGTTATGACGCCAGTGCATTAACCCGCTGGCTAAAACCGCGTAAGCCGACCTCCCACAAGGGCAGTCATGGGCGGCTGCTGGTCGTCGGGGGCGATGCCGGTACCGCGGGCGCGGTACGAATGACCGCAGAAGCCGCGCTACGCAGCGGCAGCGGATTAGTGCGAGTACTTACTCACAAAGATAATATCATTCCGATTCTTACCGCCCGGCCCGAAGTTATGGTCGATGAGCTGACCGATGAACGGCTGACTGAGGCGCTGGAGTGGGCCGATGTTATTGCGATTGGGCCTGGTCTGGGTCAGCGTGAATGGGGCAAGCGGGCGCTGGAGCAGGTCGCGCTTAGTGAAAAGCCGATGCTTTGGGACGCGGATGCGCTTAACCTGCTGGCAATCAGTGCGGAGAAACGTCAGAATCGCATTATTACGCCGCATCCTGGAGAAGCGGCGCGTTTACTGAATATCGAGACCAGTGAAATTGAGAGTGACCGCTTACATGCAGCGCAGACATTGGCGCAGCATTATGGTGGCGTAGTGGTTCTGAAAGGTGCCGGCACGATCATTGCCAGTGAGCGGGGCGAACTGGCCTTTGCGGATGTGGGCAACGCCGGCATGGCTTCTGGTGGTATGGGCGATCTCCTGAGTGGAATTATCGCCTCGCTGGTGGGTCAGAAACTCACGCTGTTTGATGCAGCCTGCGCTGGCTGCGTGGCACATGGTGCAGCGGCCGATGCGGTGGCTGCAGAACGCGGAACACGCGGTATGCTGGCAACTGATTTACTGGATCTGCTGTGGCAATTTGTTAATCCTGAGATGAATAAAGAAGCATGAAGACCTGTGTTATTTCTTTGCCCGATGAGGCGGCTACGCTCGATTTGGGCGCTCAACTGGCGCGCGCCTGTGGCAGCGCGGCAGTCATTTATCTCTATGGCGATCTGGGGGCGGGTAAAACCACCTTCAGCCGCGGCTTTCTGCAGGCGCTGGGCCATCAGGGCAACGTCAAAAGCCCCACTTATACGTTGGTTGAGCCTTACTCGCTTAACAACCATACGCTCTATCATTTCGACCTTTATCGACTTGCCGATCCTGAAGAGCTTGAGTTCATGGGCATCCGTGACTACTTCAGTGGCGATGCCATCTGTCTGGTGGAATGGCCGCAGCAGGGTGCCGGTTTTCTGCCCTCGCCCGACCTTACGTTAACGCTGCGCTACGTGGGCGAAGCGCGTGAGGCAGAGCTGACGGCACAGTCGGCATCGGGCCAGAAATGGCTGGAACTGTTTGATCAGAGCAGGGATAAGACATGATGTCACGGATGAAAATAGCGCTGGTAACACTGCTGCTGCTGGTCTGTACGCCTCTTTTTGCCGCTACTCTGTCAGATATCAAAGTGGCCAATGGCGACAGTCAGGCCACCATCACCCTGAACTTTGCAGGACAGCCTGCCTATGCCTTTTTCTCACTGCACAACCCGAATCGTGTGGTGCTTGATGTTAACCAAAGCGGCGTGGTTCAGGGACTGCCACTCAATTTCAGCGGCGAAAATATCGTAAAGCGGATTCGTACCAGCACCCCTAAAGATAAACAGAGTGTGCGGCTGGTGTTTGAACTGACGCAGGCGGGTAAAACCCGAGCGGTCACCCAGCGCAATGGCAATAGCTATAGCGTGGTCTTCACCATTACCGGTAAGGCGCCTGCTATTACGCGCAGTGCGCCTGCGCCGGTCACGGCCCCGAGACCTGTGCCGACACAGAGTGCTGACGCGGTTAACCCATTTAATTCCAATCCAGTGACCTCAGTGACCAGCACGGCCAGCACCGTACGTCCAGGTCGTGCGGTCAGCCAGAATGACACCGTGATTGTGGCGATTGATGCCGGACATGGCGGTCAGGATCCGGGCGCTATCGGGCAGCGCGGGTTGAAAGAGAAGAACGTCACAATCGCCATTGCCCGCAAACTGCGAGTGTTGCTAAACAATGATCCGATGTTCAAAGGCGTGCTGACGCGTGATGGCGACTATTTTATCTCGGTCATGGGCCGCTCTGATGTCGCGCGTAAAGCCAATGCCAACGTGCTGGTGTCAATTCACGCTGACGCCGCGCCGAGCCATGCGGCGACTGGCGCATCGGTCTGGGTATTATCCAACCGTCGCGCAAATAACGAGATGGCTAACTGGCTGGAGCAGAAAGAGAAACAGTCTGAGCTGCTGGGCGGCGCAGGTGACCTGCTGGCCAACAGTCAGGCCGATCCTTACCTCAGCCAGGCGGTACTGGACCTGCAGTTTGGTCACTCGCAGCGCGTGGGTTATGACATCGCCCAGAAAGTGTTACAGCAGCTACGCAGCGTAACGTCGCTGCATAAACGTCTGCCTGAGCATGCCAGCCTGGGCGTGCTGCGTTCGCCAGATATCCCTTCTTTGCTGGTGGAAACCGGCTTTATCAGTAATTCCTCGGAGGAGCGACTGCTTGGCAGTAGCGCACACCAGGATAAGATTGCGCAGTCGATCTACAGAGGTCTGCGCACTTATTTCCTGGCGCACCCGCTACAATCCATCCCAAAGGAGGAAAACCGGCCGCTGGGCTCGTCGCCAGCGGTCAGCGTAGCCAGTAATCCGGCGACCGGTGTACCGCAATACACCGGTGTGACACAGCGTCATACGGTGACGCGCGGTGAGACACTTTCCGGCATTGCCGCAAAGTATGGTGTCAGCATGGACACGCTGCGTGGGATGAACGCGCTGAAGCGTGATGTGGTGTGGGTCGGACAGCGATTAAAAGTCCCGGCCAGTGCAGTGGCCAGTCGAACTGCGCGCGCGGCACCACGCGGTGTAGTACGCCATAAAGTGGTGGTCGGTGATTCGCTGACTGGCATTGCCGCACATTACGGCGTCAGCCCGAAAGCGATAATGCAGACTAATAATCTCAAGTCGACCAACGTCATGTTGGGGCAGAACCTGAAAATTCCTGCATCCTGATTGCTTGCCCGGCCGCTGCGCCGGGCTACCAGTTAAAAGGAAAACCATGCCGATTCAAATTTTACCGCCACAACTGGCTAACCAGATTGCGGCGGGTGAAGTCGTTGAGCGTCCTGCATCGGTGGTCAAAGAGCTGGTGGAGAACAGTCTGGATGCTGGCGCTACGCGCATTGAAGTTGATATTGAAAAGGGTGGCGCAAAGCTTATCCGGATCCGTGACAACGGCTGCGGCATCGTTAAAGCTGAGCTGTCGATGGCGCTGGCCCGGCACGCTACCAGCAAAATAGCCTCACTGGATGACCTGGAAGCGATTATGAGTCTGGGCTTTCGCGGTGAAGCGCTGGCCAGCATTAGTTCGGTCTCCCGCCTGACCTTAACCTCACGTACCGCCGATCAAACTGAAGCCTGGCAGGCCTATGCGGAAGGGCGTGACATGACGGTGACAGTTAAACCGGCAGCGCATCCCTGCGGCACCACGCTGGAAGTGCTGGATCTTTTTTATAACACCCCGGCACGCCGCAAGTTTATGCGCACGGAGAAAACCGAATTCGGCCATATCGACGAAGTGATTCGTCGTATTGCGCTGGCACGTTTTGACGTGGCGATATCATTAAGTCACAACGGTAAAATGATGCGTCAGTACCGTGCTGTCAGTGAGGAGAGTCAGCGTGAACGGCGACTGGCGGCAATCTGCGGCACCACCTTTATGCAGCATGCGCTGCGAATTGACTGGCAACATGATGACCTCTCGCTGCGTGGCTGGGTCGCCGATCCCGCAGGGTCGCGACAGGTCACCGATCTGCAGTATTGCTACGTCAATGGCCGGATGATGCGCGACAAGCTGATCAATCATGCTATCCGTCAGGCATTCCAGACACAGCTTCAGGATGACCAGCAGCCCGCTTACGTGCTTTATCTGGAGATCGATCCGCATCAGGTGGATGTCAACGTTCACCCGGCCAAGCATGAAGTACGATTTCACCAGTCACGTCTGGTACATGACTTTATTTATCAGGGCGTGGTCAGCGCGCTTCAGGCGATGGCGGCACCCACCTTACCCGCGCTGCAGGCCGAAGAACCCGCGCCACGCTGGCAGCCTGAAAATCGTCAGGCGGCCGGGGGAAATCATTTTGCGCAGCCTGCAGCGTCTGCCAGTGAGACAAAACCCTCGTCCGCGCGTGAAACACCGCCTGCCTGGCAAAACAAAGAGAATGTTTATCGTCAGCGTGAAGGTGCGGTTTATCAGCAACTGCTGAAAACCCCTTCCGGCCCCCCCTCGTCCGGCACCACACCGCCGCTGAGCGCCCGTGAGCCAGCACCGCGTCCGGCCGCGAAACCCTCGCCGCTGGCCCCTCATGCCCAGAGTTTTGGCCGGGTGCTGACGATTTTGCACAATCACTTTGCGCTGCTGGAGCAGGACCAGACATTAATGCTGATGTCGCTGCCGGTTGCGGCACGCTGGCTGAAACTGGCTCAGCTGGAACCGGGTGAAGAGGGGCTTAAGCCGCAGCCGCTACTGATTCCGGTCAGGCTGAAAATTGCGCCAGGTGAACGACAGGCAGCAAAAGAAAACAGTAGTCTGCTCAATCAGATGGGTATTGATCTTCAGATCGATGGTGACCACGTGACGCTGCGCGCGGTGCCTTTACCGTTACGAACACAAAATTTACAAATCTTGATTCCTGAGCTGTTAGGCTATCTCGCCCGGCAGCAGGAGAACACTGCGACGCAACTGGCCCAGTGGCTGGCGCAGCGTCAGGAAACAGCGTCCTCCGACTGGAATCACTCACAGGCGATCAACCTGCTGGCAGAGCTTGAACGGCTTTGCCCACAGCTGCTGAAATCGCCGCCTTCAGGCTTATTACAGCCCATAGAGATTGAGAGCGCGGTCAACGCGTTGAAGCATGAGTGAATTAAACCAGGCTGGCCGGCCAAAGGCTATTTTTTTGATGGGACCTACAGCTTCGGGTAAGACCGCTTTAGCGATTGAGTTGCGTAAGCACTTACCCGTGGAACTTATCAGCGTTGATTCTGCCCTTATTTATCGTCAGATGGATATTGGTACGGCGAAACCGTCGGCTGAAGAGTTAGCAGTGGCGCCCCATCGTCTGCTCGACATCCGCGATCCCGCAGAAGCCTATTCGGCAGCGGAGTTCCGGCGGGATGCTTTAGCAGAAATGGCGGAAATCGTTGCAGCCGGACGAATACCGTTGCTTGTTGGTGGAACCATGCTCTACTTCAAGGCGTTACTTGAAGGATTGTCGCCGTTGCCCTCGGCCGATCCTGATGTTCGTCAGCGGATAGAGCAAACGGCGCGTGAAAAAGGCTGGGATGCTTTACACCGCCAGCTGTGTGAAATCGACCCGGTTGCCGGCAGTCGTATTCATCCGAATGATCCGCAGAGACTTTCGCGAGCACTGGAAGTTTTTTTTATTTCGGGTAAAACTTTAACGGAACTGACAAAAACATCCGGTGAAGCGTTACCCTACGACGTGCAACAGTTTGCCATCGCCCCCGCGAGCCGCGAATTGCTGCACCAGCGTATCGCGTTGCGTTTTGAGCAGATGTTAGCGTCAGGATTTGAAGCGGAGGCTCGGGCCCTGTTTGCACGAGGTGATTTGCATACGGACATGCCTTCCATTCGTTGTGTTGGCTATCGTCAGATGTGGTCTTATTTATCGGGCGAAATCGATCACAGCGAAATGGTTTATCGGGGAATTTGCGCGACCCGGCAACTTGCTAAGCGACAGATAACCTGGTTACGCGGTTGGGAAAATGTTCACTGGCTTGACAGTGACGAGCCCCGGCTGGCGCTTGATACAGTGTTACAGGTTCTTAGTGCGAAGCATGGGTGATTGTGTACAATTGATGGGTTATCGTGCGCAAATTTTTACGCAGTATTTTTCGAACCATAGGTTCTACTAGCAACAAACAACAAGCATATAAGGAAAAGATAGAATGGCTAAGGGGCAATCATTACAAGACCCGTTTTTGAACGCACTGCGTCGTGAACGTGTTCCGGTTTCGATTTATCTGGTTAACGGTATTAAGCTGCAGGGTCAGATTGAGTCATTTGATCAGTTCGTCATTTTGTTGAAAAACACGGTAAGTCAGATGGTTTATAAGCATGCCATTTCTACCGTTGTTCCTTCGCGCCCGGTTTCTCACCATAGCAATAATACCGGCGGCGGCGGCAGCAACAATTATCATCAGGGCGGCAGCAACACAACTGCGCAGCCACAGCCACAACAAGACGGTGATAGCGCAGAATAACGCGTCATCGTACAGCCAGGCACGGAAGACAAACGTTTTCCGTCCTGGTCTTTATTTAGCGAGGTTATAGCTTGTTTGACCGTTATGAAGCCGGTGAGCAGGCCGTACTGGTACACATCTGGTTCTCCCAAGACAAAGAAGTAGAAGATTTACAGGAGTTTGAAACCCTGGTTTCTTCTGCTGGCGTTGAGGCGCTGCAAGTGGTTACTGGCAGCCGTAAAGCGCCGCACCCCAAGTATTTTGTCGGTGAAGGAAAGGCCGTTGAAATTGCCGATGCGGTAAAAACAACTGGAGCATCGGTCGTGTTATTCGATCATGCCCTCACGCCCGCTCAGGAAAGAAACCTCGAGCGCCTGTGCGAATGCCGCGTCATAGATCGCACTGGTTTAATTCTGGATATCTTCGCCCAGCGTGCACGTACCCACGAAGGTAAATTGCAGGTTGAGCTGGCACAGTTACGCCATCTTGCGACACGTCTGGTACGTGGCTGGACTCACCTTGAACGCCAGAAAGGCGGGATCGGTTTGCGTGGTCCGGGTGAAACACAGTTAGAAACAGACCGACGACTGCTGCGCGGACGAATCAGTCAGATTTTGTCTCGTCTTGAGCGGGTTGAAAAACAGCGTGAGCAGGGACGTCAGTCTCGTGCCAAAGCGGATGTGCCAACGGTTTCGCTGGTGGGTTATACCAACGCCGGCAAGTCGACCCTCTTTAACGCCATGACTTCTGCCAACGTCTTTGCCGCAGACCAGCTGTTTGCGACCCTTGATCCCACACTGCGCCGCCTGAATGTTGCCGATGTCGGAGATGTGGTGCTGGCAGACACGGTCGGCTTTATTCGCCATCTTCCTCACGATCTGGTTGCCGCTTTTAAAGCCACACTGCAGGAGACGCGTCAGGCGACGCTGTTAATGCACGTGATTGATGGCGCGGACCTGCGCGTGACAGAAAATATCGCCGCTGTTGATGCCGTACTGGAAGAGATTGAAGCGGATGAAATCCCGACGTTACTGGTAATGAATAAAATCGATATGCTTGACGGTTTTGAACCGCGTATCGATCGTAACGAAGAGAATCTGCCCATTCGCGTCTGGCTCTCCGCTCAGACCGGTGTGGGTATTCCGCTGCTATGGCAGGCGCTCTCTGAACGTCTGGCGGGTGAAATTGCCCAGCATGCGTTACGTCTGCCACCGGAAGCGGGGCGACTTCGTAGCCGTTTCTATCAGTTGCAGGCGATTGAGAAAGAGTGGAATGAAGAAGACGGCAGTGTAGGATTGCAGATACGTATGCCCATCATTGAATGGATGCGTTTATGTAAGCAGGAACCGTCGCTGACCAGTTACATCGTTTGATATTGCCCGACGCACTTACCTCAAAATTGAAGATTGTCGCATTTTCGTTGCAGGCCAGATACGCAGGATTTACCCGGGTATTTCGGATTTCAGCAAGGCGGCAACTGAGTGAATCCCTGGGTGCTTACTGCTGTAAGTGACCGGGGTGAGCGAAGGCAGCCAACATCGCTGCAATCCGAAAGATGAAGGGTAAAAACCGTAATTACAATAAATGGAGTAGAGACATGGCGTGGAATCAGCCCGGAAATAACGGACAGGACCGCGACCCGTGGGGAAGCAGCAATAATCAAGGCGGCAAC
>Ga0207790_1000758_pt1 | contig 10137 bp, 9 predicted proteins | sample HigsolmetaGSP14D_FD_184842 | JGI IMG/M metagenome (GOLD analysis project Ga0207790, IMG submission 184842) | High solid enriched microbial communities from the Joint BioEnergy Institute, USA - SP1-4-D (SPAdes) | ecosystem: Engineered > Bioreactor > SSF (Solid state fermentation) > Aerobic >...
CGCCCGCAAGATCGAGCGCTTCTTCAGCCAGCCGTTCCACGTGGCCGAAGTGTTCACCGGTTCGCCGGGCAAGTACGTGCCGCTGAAGGACACCATCCGCGGCTTCAAGGGCATCGTCGATGGTGAGTACGACCACCTGCCGGAGCAGGCGTTCTACATGGTCGGCAGCATCGAAGAAGCGGTCGAAAAGGCCAAGAAGATGGCCGAGAAGGCCTGATCCAGGCGGGGCGGACGCGGTCCGCCCAAGCTGACCCCGGTGCCGGGCCTGCGCCCGCACCGGTGTTTACCCACGGTGGCGTTGTGCTGCCGCGAACAGCGAAGAGAGATTCATGAGCACGATCCGTTGCGACATCGTCAGCGCCGAGCAGGAAATCTTCCGTGGCGAGGCAACCCTGGTCGTGGCCACCGGTGAGCTGGGCGAGCTGGGCATCGCGCCCAAGCATGCACCGCTGATCACCCGCCTCAAGCCGGGCAAGGTGGTGGTGACCACGGCGACCGGCGAGCAGCTGGATTTCTTCATCTCCGGCGGCATCCTGGAAGTGCAGCCGCAGGTCGTGACCGTGCTGGCCGACACCGCGATGCGTGCGCAGGACCTGGACGAAGCGTCGGTGCGCAAGGCCAAGGAAGAAGCCGAGCGCATGCTGGCCAACCGTGGCGAAGCCGTGGATATCGCCGAGGCGCAGCAGAAGCTGGCCGAAGTGACCGCGCAGCTGCAGGCGCTGGAGCGTCTGCGCCGCACGCTGAAGCACTGAGGCGGCACCGGCTGCGCCTGGCGCACCCGACACGCCGATAAGACCGCGCTTCCCACGGGACGCGCGGTTTTTTTTTGCTTCCCCGGTCCCCTGCCGCCGGTGTGCCGGATCCGCCATGTCCATCGTGGAAAGCGTGGACGCGGGCACGGACAGCCGATGACCCGCCGGGCACGCTGGCACGCCCGTCAGCGAGTGCCTGCGCATGCTCTCCCGTTCTGTCTCACGACTCTCCGCCACCCTCGTGGCGCTGGCCTGTGCCGTCTGCGCGCCGGCGTCGGCACAGCCGCTGGACACGCTGTTGCACGCCGTGGCCGAACGCAATGCCATCGCCCACGCGGTGGCCGCCAGCAAGTATCCGCAGGACCGTCCGGTGGAAGACGTACCACGCGAAGCGCAGGTGATCGCGGCCAAGCGTGCGGCGGCCGCAGCGCGGGGGCTGGATCCGGATGCGGTGGAGCAGCTGTACCGTCAGCTCATTGCCGCCAACAAGCTGGTCCAGCATCTGGACTATCAGCAGTTCCGCCGTGGCGCGCCTGTGCCCCCGGCGCCGCCGCTGGCCCAGCTGCGGGCCCGCATCGACGCGGTTGATGCGCAGGTGCTCGACGCGTGGCCGGCGCTGCAGCAGCTGCGTCAGGCGCCCGCCTGTGCCGGCACGCTGGCGGCAGCGATCAGCCGCCAGGGACAGGACGGCATCGCGCATGCGGCACTGGTACGCGCCATGGTCGGCTTCTGCCGCCATGATGGCAGCGCACAGGCGCACCGGTAGACCCGCCACCGCAGCAACCGCAACCATACTCCGCCGTTGCCGCGTCATCGGTGCGGTTAATCGGGTGATGCAGCTCCATGCGGATCGTCGGATATGCTACCCCCCAATCCTGCTATCACCGCCGTTGGGCGGACTGTTCCCATGAGCCAACCCCTGCACGTGATCATCCTCGCCGCCGGTGCCGGCAAGCGGATGAAATCCGTTCTGCCGAAAGTCCTGCAGCCGATCGCCGGCCAGCCGATGCTGGCGCACGTGATCGCCGCCGCGCGCGAACTGCAGCCCGCCGCCATCCACGTGGTGTACGGCCACGGCGGCCAGGCGGTACGCGACCGGTTTGGCGACCAGCCTGATCTGGTCTGGGCCGAGCAGACCCAGCAGCTCGGGACCGGCCATGCCGTTGCCCAGGCGATGCCCGAAGTGCCCGACGCGGCGCAGGTGCTGGTGCTGTACGGCGACGTGCCGCTGATCCGCGCGCAGACCCTGCGCCACCTGCTGGCCCAGCCCGGCCGTCTGGCGGTGCTGGCGGCCGAGATGCAGGATCCGTCCGGCTACGGTCGCATCGTCCGCGATGCCGAAGGGCGGGTTGGCGCCATCGTGGAGCAGAAGGATGCCACCGATGAGCAGCTGCGCATCCGCACCATCAACACCGGCATCATCACTGCTGAATCCACCGCGCTGCGCCGCTGGCTCTCGCAGCTGTCCAACGCCAACGCGCAGGGCGAGTACTACCTGACGGACGTGTTCGCGTTCGCCGCCAGCGAGTTCACCGCCGCCGACATGGCGCTGGTGGAGGACGCGCAGGAAGCGGAGGGTGCGAATGATCCGTGGCAGCTCTCGCAGCTGGAGCGCGCCTGGCAGCTGCGCGCGGTACGTGCGCTGTGCGCGCAGGGCGCGCGCGTGCTGGACCCGTCGCGGGTCGACATCCGTGGCGAGGTCACCGTGGGCCGGGATGTACAGATCGATGTCGATGTAATCCTGGAGGGGCGGGTACAGCTGGCTGATGGGGTCAGCGTGGGTCCGTTCACCCGCCTGAAGGATGTACAACTGGGCGCCGGCACGCAGGTGCGCGCGCATTGTGATCTGGAAGGCGTCGTCAGCCAGGGCAGCGCACAGATCGGCCCGTTCGCACGCCTGCGGCCGGGCACCGTGCTCGCCGACGGCGTGCACGTGGGCAACTTCGTGGAAACCAAGAAGGTCACCCTGGGCGCGGGCAGCAAGGCCAACCACCTGACCTACCTGGGCGATGCGCAGATCGGCAGCCGGGTGAACATCGGCGCCGGCACCATCACCTGCAACTACGACGGAGTGAACAAGTCCACCACGACCATCGGCGACAACGCCTTCATCGGGTCCAACAGCTCGCTGGTGGCCCCGGTGGTGATCGGTGAAGGGTCCACCATCGCCGCCGGCTCGGTGATTACCCGCGGCGCACCGGACGGCAAGCTGACCGTGGCACGGGCCCGGCAGGAAACCATCGAAGGCTGGAAGCGGCCGCAGAAGAAGGTGTAAGCCGGTCCGCCGCGCGCCACGAACGCAGCGCGCGGCGGAGCCGTGCAGGCCTCATTCCTGCGCGGCGGTGAACACGTCGATCAACGGCGCGGCGGTCGGGTCGGCCAGGTAGACGGCGAGGATGTTGACCCGGTTCGGCTCGTAGACCACACCGGGTGCGAATTCCACGATGAAGCCGGCCCGCAGCAGGCGCGGCTGGCCGAAGCCCCGCCGGAAATCGAGCACTACCTCCTCGCCTTCCGTGGCCTGCACGGACACGATGTCTGCCGGCGCCTCCCCCGCACTCCACTGCGGGAAACGCCACTGGTAGTTCTGCTGGGCATCCACCTGCACCACCGGTGCGTGCAGCTGCGCTTCGGCATGGCCATAGCCGAACACCAGGGTGGCGCTGCCATCCAGGCGCAGCGCGGGGAAATCGGCAGGCGCGTAGCGGCCGATGCCCTGCAGCGCGTAGTGCACGCGCAGCGGTGCGGTGGACAGCACGGTGGCCTCGTAGAGGGTGTTGTCGGAGAAGCGGTTGGTCTGCGCCTGCGCCAGCGCGGGCGCGCAGCACAGCAGCAGGAAAAGAACGAGGCGATGCATGGCGGGCTCCAGATGCGCGGCCGGCGTGGCCGCACCTCATCAAGCGCATGCGTGTGTCGGCGCTGACATGGGCAAGATTGCAGAGGCGCCGGGAAGTGACGCATGGCACCTGCCATGCGTGATGCATGCGGCACCGGTGAGCAGGTCAGCCCATCGGCAGTAGCAGTGATACGCACAACCCGCCGTCGCTGCGGTTCTGCAGTGACACCCGGCCGCCATGGGCTTCGACGATCTCACGCGTCAGCGCCAGGCCCAGCCCGGTGCCGTTGCGTTTGGTGGAATAGAACGGCATCAACGCGTTCTGCAGGACTGCCTCGTTCATGCCCTTGCCGCGGTCGAGCACGTCCAGGCGCAGCCACTGCGGCAGGCGGGTCAGCTGCACGCTGACCTCCGCGTTGGGCGGGTCGGCCTCGCCACAGGCTTCATGGGCGTTCTTGAGCAGGTTCAGCAGTGCCTGGCCGAACTGGGCGATGTCGATGCGGCTGCACAGCGCCTCATCCACCGGCGCCATGTGGAACGGAATCTGCTGCTGCAGGCTGGCCAGGAACGGCGCCCAGTGCACGGTCTGCAGCTGCGGTTGCGGCAGTTTGGCAAAGCGCGCATAGCCCCGGATGAAGCCCTCCAGGTGGCGGGCACGGTCTTCGATGGTGGAGAAGATTTCCGGCAGCCGGTCGAACCGCTCGCGCCGCACCAGCTCGCCGCCGGAATGCGCCAGCGAAGCGATCGGGGCGAGCGAGTTGTTCAGCTCGTGGCTGATCACCCGGATCACCTTCTTCCAGGTCTGCACTTCCTGCCGGCGCAGTTCGGCGGTCAGCAGGCGCACCAGCAGCAGGTCGTGCGGGCGACCGTTGAGATGGAAGCCGCGCCGGGACAGATGGTAGATCTGCTCATCGTCCTCATCCTGGTCGTCCTCGCCGCCCACCACGAACAGGCTGTCACCGCCGCGCGCGATGGCATCGCGCAGGGCCGGTGGCATCTGCTCCAGCAGCTCGGCCAGGCGTTGTCCTTCCAGCTTCCAGCCGCCATGCAGCAGCTTGCGCGCGGCCAGGTTGGAAAACACCACACGCGGCAGCCCATCGCCGCCATCGGCCAGCAGCAGCATCGCCACCGGCGTGTTCTGCACCATGGTGTCCAGCAGCAGCTCGCGCTGCACCAGGCTCTGCCGCTGCGCACGCAGTACATCGCCCAGTTCGCGGTGGGCCTGCACCAGCGCGCCCAGCTCATCGCGCTGCGGCCAGTGCACGCCGAAGTTGTATTCGCCGTCACGGTAGCTGCCGGTGATGCCGGTCAGCGCGCGCAGCAGCGAGCGCACTGGCGCCACTGCATGCAGCAGGCTCCACCACATCAACAGCAGCACCACGCCCGCCGACAGCAGCACCACCGCCCAGCCGTGGTCCATCCAGTAGGCCAGCAGCCAGGGCAGGGCCGATGCCAGCGCCAGCACCGGCAGCAGGCGCAGGAACAGCCGCAGGGTGAACGAGTGGCGTTTCATTCGCGCGGAATGCCGTAGCGGTCCATGCGCCGGTACAGCGCCTGCCGGCTCAGGCCGAGCTCGGCGGCGGCCTGGGCGATGATGCCGTGGTTGTGTGCCAGTGCCCGTTCGATGCGCTGGCGGTCGGGATCGGGCGCGCTGCTGCCCCGCGCTGCGGTGGGCGCGCGCGGCAGGTTCAGGTCACCCACCTCGATGCGCGTGCCGGTGGCCAGCAGTTCGGCGCGCTGGATCACATTGCGCAGTTCGCGCACGTTGCCCGGCCAGGGATGACGCTGCAGCGCAGCGGCGGCGGCAGCCGACAACGGCCGCCCGTCCTCGAGGAAGCGCTCGGCCAGCGGCAGGATGTCACCGGGCCGCTCGGCCAGCGGGGGCAGCGCCAGTTCCACGGTGTTGAGGCGGTAGTACAGATCCTCGCGGAACGTGCCCTCGCGGATCATCGCCGGCAGGTCGGCGTTGGTCGCGCTCACCACGCGCACTTTCACCTGGCGCTCGCGGTTGGAGCCCAGCCGTTCAAAACGACCGGTTTCCAGCACGCGCAGCAGTTTCATCTGCCCGCTCAACGGCAGGTTGCCGATCTCATCCAGGAACAGCGTGCCGCCGTCGGCCGCCTCGAACTTGCCTTCGCGTGCCTTGTTGGCACCGGTATAGGCGCCGGCCTCGGCGCCGAACAGCTCCGCTTCGATCAGTTCACCGGGCAGGGCGCCGCAGTTCACCGCCACGAACGGCCCTTTGGCCACCGGCGAGTTGGCCTGGATGATCTGGGCGATCTTTTCCTTGCCGGCGCCGTTGGGGCCGGTGATCAGCACCGGTAGTGCCGAACGGGCCACCTGGCAGGCCAGCGCGATCACCCGCTCGCTGGCCGGGTCGGCGAACACCGCCCCGCACAACGCATAGCGGTGCTCCAGCGCACTGCGCTGCTGCTGCTCGCGCTGGCGGCGGCGGTCCAGTTCGCGCTGCGCCTCGGACAGTTCCAGCAGGTTGTTGACCGTGGTCAGCAGCTTGCGGTCATCCCACGGCTTGGGCAGGTAATCGGCGGCGCCGGCCTTGACCAGGTCCACCGCGGTGCCCAGGTGCGTCCACGCCGTGAGCAGGATCACCGGCAGGTCCGGATGGCGTTCGCGGATGCGCGCGAACAGTGCCTGGCCTTCCTCGCCGGAGGTGGTGTCCTCGGTGAAGTTCATGTCCTGGATGACCAGGTCCACCGGCTGCGCCTGCAGCAGTTCCAGGCCCTGTTCGGGCGAGCTGGCGTGCAGCGTGTCGATGTCGTGCAGGGAGAACAGCACATCCAGTGCGGTTCCCACGCTGGCGTTATCGTCAATGATCAGGATCGCAGGCATGGCATCCATCGGGCAGAAGAAGCGGGGCGCGCCGGAACCCCTCCGACGCGTCGTGCACAGGTCAATATAGCCAAACCGGCGGCGAACGGCGCCGCCGGCGTGTGCTGGGCGGTTGGATCAGCTGCCGCGTGTGGCCACCGCCGGCGGCACCGCTGCGGCCCGGCGTGCCGGCCCGAACACGGCGATCTGGCCGAGCACCCACAGCAGCACGGCACCCACCGGCAGGTAGAGCAGCGGCATCCGTGGCAGCGCGTACAGATTCATCAGGGCCAGGTTGATGGCGTACGCCGCCAGCATGCCCAGCACGATGCCCAGCGTGGCCAGCAGGAAGTTCTCGGTCTGGAAATAGCGCAGGATCTGGCCACGGGTGGCGCCCAGCGCCCGGCGGATGCCGATCTGCCGGCTGCGCTGCTGCACCCAGAAACTGGCCAGGCCGACAATGCCCAGTGCGGTCACCACCAGCAGCGCCACGCACACCGTGGTCAGCAGACCGACCATGGCACGATCGTTCTTGAAGAAGTCGCGGCGCTGGTCCTCGAACAGCCGGTTGTCGCGCAGCAGCCGGTTGGGATCGTTGCGCTCCAGCGCGGCCACGGCGGCCTTGAGGACCTCCGCGCGGCGTTCGGGCGAGGTCCGCAGCATGTAGAAGCCGCCTTCGTCATAGGTGCGGCGCAGCGGCAGCAGCATGGATCCGGTCCAGTTGTCGCCCCAGCCGTTGGGAGTGCTCAGCGCCTCCACCACGCCGATGACATGCAGCGGCTGGTTGCCCATGTAGTAGGTCTTGCCCAGCGCGTTGCCCTCCGGGTCCATCTTCGCCGCCGTGGCACGGGTGAAGATCACCGGGATGGCGGTGCTCTGTGAACCGGCGTTGGCGGTGGCCGCGTAGTCGCGGTACTCGTCCGGCAGGAAATCACGGCCGGCGATCAGCTTCACCCCCAGGGTGTCGATGCCCGCCTCGGACATCAGGTAGGTCGAGGCGTTGGTGGTGGGGGCATCCTGCTCCGGCTGGCGCTGGATGCTGCTGCTGGAGGAGCTGCCGTTGAATGGCAGCTGGCTGACGATGGTGGCGGCGGTCACGCCGGGAATGGCGCGCAGCGACGCCAGGTCCTCGCGGGTGCGGCTCATGGCATTGGTCTGCTTGCCGATGCCGCTGACGCGCACCACGACCAGTTCGTTCTCGGCAATGCCGCTGGGCATGCTGATTTTTTCCACGCGCTGGCTGACCAGGAACAGCGCGTTGCAGACGATCGCGCAGGTCAGGGCGATCTCCAGCACGATCAGGGCGGCGGCGGTCTTGTGCCGGCGCAGGGTGCTCAGGATGGGGCGGATGTCCATGGGGTGTCCTTGGGCAGGGTTACTGCGACTTGAGCTGGATGGCGGGGGTCACCTGCATGGCACGCCAGGCGGGCAGGAAGCCGGCGGCGATGCTCGCAAGCAGGGTCAGGCCGATCGCCAGCAGCAGCATGCTGCCGTCCAGATGGGCCAGCTTGGCGTAGCTCACCGGTTGCTGGCGCACGGCGAACAGGCCGAGCAGGGCCAGCCCGATGCCCAGCACGCCGCCTACCACGCCGACCGCGCCGGCTTCCACCAGGCACTGCAGGAAGATCTGCCCGCGGCTGGCACCGAGCGCGCGGCGCACGCCGATCTCCCCGCTGCGGCGCAGGAACTTGGCCAGCAGCAGGCCCACCGTGTTGACCAGGCACACGCCCAGAAAGCCCAGCGCCAGCCACAGCTGCAGCCGCACATCGTTGGGCACGGCGCCGTTGACGTCCAGCCACTCCATCACCGAGCGCAGGCGCACGTTCGGCGGGCGCTCGAAGCGACCGGCCTCGCGTTGCTGGCTGGAGTAGTTCTCCAGGTAGCGGCGGTAGTCATCTGCCTTGCCCGGGTCCATTTCCGCCCAGTACTGCAGCCACCTGCAGGGCGCGTTCAACGAATGGCTGTTCTCGCCTTTCGGCGGCTCGCCGAAGCAGTTCATGTCGCCGTTGTTGCCCAGGTTCATCGCAAACGAGGTGCTGACCGGCAGCAGCAGGTCCTCACGGGTGCCGAACGTGCCGACGGTCAGATCGTAGAAGTGCGGCTCCGGGCGCCAGTCCTGCATCACCCCGACAATACGGAAGCTCTGGCCGTCCATGCGCAGGTCCTTGCCCACGCTGTTGGCGCCCTGGTACAGCTTCTCGTTGAGCACCTTGGAGATGACCACCACGCGGGCACGTGCCTCGTCATCGGCGCGCGTCCACGGGCGGCCGTACTGCATCGGCACGTTGAACATGGGGAAGAAATCTGCAGAGGTCCAGCGGGCATCGATCGAGAACGGCTGCAGCGTGCTGCCGTCCGGCTCGATGGTGCCGCCGCCGCCGGTCATCAGCGCCTGGCGTTCGGCCCGGGCCTCGCGCAGCAGGGCCTCGCCGTCGAAGCGGGTGAGCTGCTCGGTCGGCTCCTCACCCGGCACGTAGCCGCTGCGGCCGTCGGAATCCAGCTGGACGTAGAACAGGCGATCGCTCTTGTCCGGAATGGGGTCGCCGGACAGCACGTGGAACACGGTCAGGGTGGTCATGGACGCGCCGATGCCCAGCGCGATGGCCAGCACCATCAGCGCGGTCAGGACCTTGTTGCGGCGGAAACTGCGGACGGCCAGGCGTGCGTAGTAGGCGAACATGGGCGCGGCCTCACTCAGCAACCGCAGCGACGCGCCGCGGGGTGGCCAGGACCGGTTCGCGGACCAGGTCGGTGACCTGGCCGTCGACGATGTGCACGTTGCGCTGCGCGCGTGCGGCCAGCTCCGGGTCATGGGTCACCATCACGATGGTGGTCCCGGCGGCATTGATCTCTTCCAGCAGTTCCATCACGCCGCGGGCCATCTGCGTGTCCAGGTTGCCGGTGGGTTCGTCGGCCAGCAGCAGGCGCGGGCTGCCGGCCAGCGCACGGGCGATGGCAGCGCGCTGCTGCTGGCCGCCGGACAGTTCATTCGGATAGTGCTTCATGCGCGAGCCCAGCCCGACCTGCTGCAGCGCGTGCTCGATGCGCTGGCGGCGTTCGCCGGCGGACATGCCGCGGTAGCGCAGCGGCACATCCACGTTGTCGAACAGGTCCAGGTCCGGAATCAGGTTGAAGCCCTGGAAGATGAAACCGATCTTCTGGTTGCGCAGGCGGCTGCGGGCATCGTCACCGAGCTGGCTCACGTCCTGGCCATCGAGCAGGTAGGTGCCGCTGGTGAAGGTTTCCAGCAGGCCGGCGATGTTGAGGAAGGTGGTCTTGCCGGAGCCGGACGGGCCGGTGACCGCGACGAACTCGCCTTCGTTGACCTTCAGGTCCAGCGACCGCAGGGCGTGGGTTTCCACCTGTTCGGTGCGGAACACTTTGGCGACCGAGCGCATCTCAAGCATGGGACTGTCCTTGTGGTTCGTGTGGGTGGGTACAAATGCGGGGAGTACGGCTTCAGTTGACGGTGACACGCTCGGCATCGCCGAACAGATCGCTGCCGGAGACCACGATGCGATCGCCCGGCTGCAGGCCGGAGACGACCTCGACTTCGCCCAGGCTGGTCACGCCCAGGCGCACCGGGCGCCGTACCGCGGTGCTGCCGTCCATCACGTAGACCTGGCCGTTGCCCTGTTCCACGAACGGGCCGCGCTCGACCTTGACCACGTTGCGGCGGGTGTCGAGCAGCACGCGGGTGGACATGCGCTGGCTCTGCCG
>Ga0207790_1000759_pt1 | contig 10132 bp, 7 predicted proteins | sample HigsolmetaGSP14D_FD_184842 | JGI IMG/M metagenome (GOLD analysis project Ga0207790, IMG submission 184842) | High solid enriched microbial communities from the Joint BioEnergy Institute, USA - SP1-4-D (SPAdes) | ecosystem: Engineered > Bioreactor > SSF (Solid state fermentation) > Aerobic >...
GTCAGCCGTGCCGCGGGCGTGCTCGACGGATCGCGTTCCCGGGGCCGCGGATCCGCTCGCCGATTCGGGCGCGGCGGCGGCGGTGCATCCGGCCAGAGCGAGAGCGATCATCCCGGCCGCGGAGGCGAGGACCAGTCGTGAGCGTGGGGACATGGTGAGCAGGACCTTTCCTTGGAGCTAAGTAAGGAGAGCCTAACCAAAGTCGAGCCATGGACCGGACCGCCATCTCCCTACCCGGGCCGAACGAGCCGCGGGCGTAGGGTGAAGGCATGCGGACCCGGGCGGACATCGAGTGCTGGCTGACCGACATGGACGGCGTCCTCGTCCACGAGAACACGCCGATCCCGGGCGCCGCGGAGCTCCTCGAGCAGTGGCGCGACGACGGCACCCCGTTCCTCGTCCTCACCAACAACTCGATCTTCACGCCGCGCGACCTCAGCGCACGGCTCCGCGCCTCGGGCCTCGTGGTCCCGGAGGAGTCGATCTGGACGTCGGCCCTCGCCACCGCGGACTTCCTCGCCTCGCAGAAGCCCGGCGGCACGGCTTTCGTCATCGGCGAAGCAGGTCTCACGACCGCGCTCCACGAGGCGGGCTTCATCATGACCGAGACGAGCCCCGACTACGTCGTCGTCGGCGAGACGCGGAACTACTCGTTCGAGGCGATCACCAAGGCGATCAGGTTCATCGGTGCCGGGTCGCGGTTCATCGCCACCAACCCCGACGCGACCGGGCCCTCGACCCAGGGGGTCCTGCCCGCGACCGGCGCGATCTCGGCGCTGATCACCAAGGCGACCGGCAAAGAGCCCTACGTCGTCGGCAAGCCGAACCCGATGATGTTCCGCTCGGCGCTCAACCGCATCGGCGCCCACTCCGAGAACACCGGCATGATCGGCGACCGCATGGACACCGACGTCGTCGCGGGCATCGAGGCGGGGCTCCACACGGTGCTCGTCCTCACCGGCATCAGCGACAGCGCCGAGATCGAGCGCTACCCGTTCCGTCCCGACGAGATCCTGGGCTCCGTGGCCGATCTCGTCCGGCAGGAGCCGCGCGAGAGCGACTCCCCCGACGTGCAGCCGTCGCTCGGGCTCTGACCGCCGGGGTCGCTCAGGGAGGGGTCACCACCCCATCGACCCCGCGATGCCCTTGAAGGGTCCCACCACCTGAGCGGTGATCCACCCGCCGTAGAACCGCCCCGGCTGCGGAGTGACGACCTCGCCGGCGACAGTGCACTCGTCCATCTCCTGCGCGTACACCGCCACGCGATCGGCGAGCTCTTCGTAGCCGAGCTCGGGGTTCGGATAGTTCCACGCCGCGCCGGGCACGGTCCGCCCGCCCCCGTGGACGTCGAGGTAGCGCGCAGCGCCCTTGAACTCGCAGAACGACGCTCCCGGCGCCCGCGTCAACGCGCCCGGGACGAAGTCGGCGATGGGCAGGTAGTAGACGGGCGGATGACTCGTCTCGAGGACCCGCAGCGCTCCCTTCGTGGCGACGATGCGTTCGCCGCCGAGGGTGATCGTCACGGTCCCGCGGACCGGCTCGACGCGAGGGGGTCGGGGATAGTCCCAGACGCTCTCCTGTCCCGGGCCGACGGGGTCTGGAGTGGGGTGCCGCATGCCCTCCAGATTAAGGGCGGAATCCCATCCTGGGGCCGCCTCCGAGCACCGGGCATCCCGCGATAATGGAGCCATGACGGCCCGGCGCCCGACGGCCTACAACGCGATCTCCACGTCCTCGCGCGTGGCGATCCTCCATCTGCTGCAGACGACCCCGCAGCAGACCGTCGGCGAGCTCGTGAAAGCCACCGGGCTGCACCCGAACACCGTGCGCGAGCACCTGCAGCGCTTGATCGAGCGCGGCTTCGTGGCCACCGAGGTCGAGAATCGCACCATCCGCGGACGCCCCCGCGTGTTCTACCGCGCGGTCGACGGTGCGAGCGTGTCGAGCCCCGAGCACCGTCGCAAGGTGCAGGCCGCGGTCGAGCGCGGCGACCTCATGCGCCGCGTCATGCCCGAGACCGCGGGGACCCTCACGGGCGAGGAGCAGCATCAGCTCGATGCGCTCGTCGAGCAGCTCCTCGACGGCGGGTTCGATCCGGAGATCGACGAGGACGGCCTCACGATCGATCTCACTCCGTGCGCCCACGCCGCCGACCAGGCGGATCACCGCGAGACCCTGTGCGGGGTCCACCTCGGGCTGATGCAGGGGGCGCTCCGCGAGGCGGGCGGACCGCTCGCCGTGGACGGCATGCGTTCGTCCTGCGACCCGCAGCAGTGCGTCATCCAGCTGCTTCGCCGGCGCCCCGACGCGTGAGTCAGTAAGCGAGGTTGCTGCGCACGGACGAGTACCAGATCCACGCGTAGCCGCCGCGGTAGTGCATCTTGTACCAGTGCCGCTTCGAGTCCGAGACCTGCAGCGGCGTGCCGACAGGCACCGTTCCGCCGACCGCGCCGCCCGCGCTCTTCCGCCACGTCGCGTTCTTCGTGGTCCGCACGTGCAGATCCGAATGGTTCGCGGCCGCGCCGAACGAGCCGTTGACGTGCGAGTAGACGGTGCGAGCGATGTCGCGGATGCCGGCCTTCGACGATCCGGCGTCGCCGATGACCGTGAGTACGAAGGTCCCCTTCGGTCCCCGGATGATCGCCGTGTCCGCCTGGAGCAAGCCGCCCTTCACCCAGAGGGAGCCGGGCTTGGACGCCTGCCAGGCGGAGGCGGGGATGCCGTTCGGGATGCGGGAGCGGAACAGCTGCGTGTGCATGAGGTCGAGCATGAGCGCCCTGCTCGACGCGCTCAGGAGCTGCTTCTTCTCGATCCGCGACAGCAGCAGGCTGAGGTCGTTGGACGTCGTGCGGTTGCCGCCGTAGAGGACGTCCTGCCCCTTGAGGACGCGCCCGTAGGAGGTCTGGCTGTACCCGCCGGCGGCGATCTGCTTGTTCAGGTTGGAGATCCCGATCCAGTGGACGAGGTCGGTGTGGCAGTAGTTGTCCGACATCCAGATGAGCTCTCGCAGGCACTCCTTCACGGTCAGCCCCGAGGACAGCTTCGTCGACAGCGACGCCTGCTTCTTGTCCACCCGGGTCAGCGCCGCCCAGGCGACGAACAGCTTCATCATGCTGGCCGGCTCGCGGCGGGTGGCACCGGTCACTCCGGACACGACCTCCAGCCCGCCGATCTGCCGCACGGTCACGGCGTACGACGATGACGGATGCCGCTTGGTCGCCGCCGTGATCTTCGCGCGCAGCGTGTCGGCGGCAGCGGTCCGGACGGCCGTGCACCCGTCGCCGGAGATGACCGTAGCGTTGAGCCGGCTCGTCGAGCCGATCGCGAGGACGGAATCCTTGCGCCGGTCGAGCATCGCTGCGGCGGCATCCGATACGCACTCGGTGCGGGCGTAGAGGAAGGGCTGGCGGAGCGCACCGGCGACCGCCGCCGCCGTGCCGGTCTCATGATTGGGCGCGTCCGCGCCCGAGACGACGACGGCGCGGGTGGTCGTGGCGGGGTACTCTCCGGCGGCCGAGACGGCCATCGCCTCGTTCGTCCCGCCGGGAAGGCGCCGGACGCTGATGCCTGCGGCCCTGATCTTGTCGACGAAGTTCCGACCCATCATCGACATCACGTTCGTGAGGACGACCTCCTTCGCCCCCACCGCCCGGAGCGCGTCCATCGTCGCGGTCGACGCCGTCCCGCGGCCGTCGACCGCCATGAAGCCCGCGCCGGTGGCGTTCGCGGCCGCGGCGGCGATCGGAGCGGTGCCCATCGTGCGACCGTCGGCCATGTACACCCGCTTCACCGGGCCCTGGAATCGGAGGACCGCTCGCGACAGCGCGTAGGTGTCACCGCCGGCGATCCGCTCGACCGGAGCGATGGCGCCGAGCAGGCCCGCCACCTTCGTCCCGACGGAGGCCGTCGACCCGACGACGAGGATGCGGGTGGGCCGCAGCCGCTTCAGTTCGGCCGTGATCGCGGCGGGGATCGCATCGGGCGCGACGTAGAGGAGGGGTGCGCGGCGGGCGCCGGCGAGGTAGGCCGCGGTCTGCGCGTCATGACGCTTGGCGGCCGAGACGACGACCTCCGTGCTGCCGTCGGGGAAGAGCGTGCGGCTCGCTGTGATCGTCTGGTCAGCGGCCGTCGGCGCGCTGATCCGCGTGATCGAGGGCATGCGCGGGGCCGGGGGCGCCGCCAGGCGTGCACCGGCATCCGGCGAAGGTGCGGGGGTCGGCGTCGGCGTGGGCGACGGCGACGGCTTCGGGGTCGGAGCGACCGTCGGCTTCGGGGTCGGCGTCGGCGTTGGCGTCGGCGTCGGAGTCGGGCTCGCTGTGGGAGTGGGGGTCGGCGACGGGGTGGGGACGGTCCCGGCCGCGGCCGGTCCCGCGGTGAGGATCAGCACCGCGGTCACCCAGACCGCCGTGAGCGCTGTCATCCGCCGCATCATCGCGGGAACACGGGAGGATTCGCCACGAGTCATGTGGCCCACCGTAGGGGGCGGAGACCGCTCCCACCATGGGGGTGGTGCGGCGCGGCGGCATCCGGGTGTTTTGCACGGCCCGATCCGATCCCGCGATCGGGACCGCGTCGTACCGTCGGAACATACCCGTGGAAGGACCAAGCCCGTGGACTTTCTGGACCCGCTCATCCTGGCTCGCCTGCAGTTCGGACTGACGACGCTCTACCACTACCTGTTCGTGCCGCTCACGCTCGGCATGGCGCTCACCGTCGCGATCTTCCAGACGATCTGGCACCGCACGGGCGACGTGAAGTGGCTGCACATCACGCGCCTGTTCGGCAAGATCTTCCTGATCAACTTCGCGATGGGCGTGGTCACCGGCATCGTGCAGGAGTTCCAGTTCGGCATGAACTGGTCGGACTACTCGCGCTTCGTCGGCGACGTCTTCGGCGCACCCCTCGCCTTCGAAGGCCTCATGGCGTTCTTCTTCGAGGCGACCTTCATCGGCCTCTGGATCTTCGGATGGGACAAGCTGCCGCGCCGCATCCACCTCCTCACCATCTGGGCGACCGCATTCGGCTCGATCCTGTCGGCCTACTTCATCCTCACCGCGAACGCGTTCATGCAGAACCCGGTGGGCTACACGCTGAACCCCGAGACCGGTCGAGCCGAACTGACGAACTTCTTCGCGCTGCTGACCAACCCGGTCGCCCTCGCCGCCTTCCCGCACACGATCTTCGCGGCGTTCATGTTCACCGCGGCCGTCATCATCGCCGTCGCCGCCTACCACCTGCGCCGCGGCCAGCATCTCGAGACGATGCGTCCGGTGCTCCGGTACGGGATGTGGTTCATGATCATCTCGTTCGTCGGCACGGCGATCAGCGGCGATCAGCTCGGCCTCGTGATGGTGCAGACGCAACCGATGAAGATGGCGGCCGCCGAGGCGCTCTGGAAGACCGCGTGCGGGGCGGACGCATCCTTCTCGATCTTCTCCATCGGCACCCCCGACGGCACGGCCGAGGTCTGGTCGCTGCGCGTCCCGTACCTGCTGTCGTTCCTCTCGACGCACACACTCGACGGCTGCGTCGAAGGCCTCAACAACCTGCAGGCCGATTACACGGCGCGCTTCGGCTCCGGCATCGACTACATGCCCGAGATCTGGGTCACCTACTGGTCGTTCCGCTGGATGATGGGCTTCGGCGGCATCGCCACCCTCATCTCGGTCGCAGGTCTCTGGGTCACCCGCAAGAAGGCCACGCGTCCCGTCGCCGGCTGGATGTGGCGCGTCGCCATCTGGTCCGCCCCGCTCCCGCTGTTCGGCAGCCTCGTGGGCTGGATCTTCACCGAGATGGGTCGCCAGCCCTGGATCGTCTTCGGTCTCATGCACACCGCGGACGGGGTCTCCCCCAACGTCCCCGCCTGGACCGTGCTCATATCGCTGGTCGCCTTCACCGCGATCTACGCGTCGCTCGCGGTCGTCGAGTTCCGCCTCATCCTCAAAGCCGCGCAGCAGGGTCCCGACCCGCTGCCCGGACCCGATGACCCCGACCCGCGGGACCTGCCGGTCGACCAGACCCCCTCGACGGTCTACTAGGAGCACGCCATGGATCTCGCCTACCTCTGGTTCTTCATCGTCGGTGTCTTCTTCGTCGGCTACTTCGTCCTCGACGGGTTCGACTTCGGCGTCGGGATGAGCCTGCCGTTCCTCGGCCGAGACGAGGTGTCGCGGCGCCAGGTCATCAACACGATCGGTCCCGTGTGGGACCTCAACGAGACCTGGGTCATCGTCGCCGGAGCCTGCCTGTTCGCCGCGTTCCCGGAGTGGTACGCCACCCTGTTCAGCGGGTTCTACCTGCCGCTGCTGCTCATCCTGCTCGCCCTCATCCTGCGCGGCGTCTCGTTCGAATACCGACACCAGCGCGAAGGACTCGCGTGGAAGCGCGGCTTCGACCGGATGATCGTGATCGGCTCCGTGATCCCGGCGCTTCTGTGGGGCGTCGCGTTCGGCAACATCGTGCAGGGCGTCCCGATCGACGCCGACAAGAACGTCACGGGCTCGCTTCTGACGCTCCTGAACCCCTACGCACTGTGCGTCGGGGCGACCACGCTCCTCCTCTTCTTCCTCCACGGGCTGTACTTCGTGGGACTGAAGGCCGACGGCACGGTCAAGGAGGAAGCGCACCGCCTGGCACGTCGCGTCGCCCTCCCGACGATCGCGTTCGCCGCCGCGACCGTCGTCTGGACCACGGTCATCGCGATGGATCGCGAGGCACCGGCACTGGCGGCGGTGATCGGATGCGGCGTCGCCGCCGCGCTCGCGCTGCTCGGGTCGGCCGTCGCGAACCTCCGTCGCCGCGACGGGTGGGCGTTCGCCCTCGGAGCGGTCACGATCGTCGGCGCCGTCCTGATGCTGTGGTTCGCCCTGTTCCCCTACGTCATGCCGTCCTCCACCGATCCGGCGAACTCGCTCACGATCGAGAACGCCTCGAGCACCGACTACACGCTCGGCGTCATGACCTGGGCGGCGGTCATCTTCCTGCCCGGCATCCTCGCCTACCAGGCCTGGACCTACTGGGTGTTCCGCAAGCGCATCTCGCGGGTGCAGATCGAGAAGGCGGATGCCGCGGCTGCTCACTGAGCCCGCGGGAGGATCGAGCCATGCCTGACGAGACCGAGCCGCGGCAGCCGCCGGTGGACCCCCGCCTGTGGCGGTACGCCGCGGCATCCCGATCGTTCTTCGTCGTCATCGCCCTGCTGTCCCTCCTGCAGACGGCGGTCATCGTCGGCTTCGCCTTCTTCACGACCCGAGCGATCGTCGATGCGATCGCCGGGGCCGACCTGGCCGGGACCCTTCTCGCCCTCGCGGGCATCGTCGTCGCCCGCTCGGTGCTCGCGCTGATCCGTGAACGCGTCGCCGCGCGCGCGTCGGCACGCGTCGAGTCGCAGCTGCGCGCGGCCGTGCTCGACGGCGTCGCGCAGCTCGGCCCGGAGTGGACGGCGTCGCGCAGCACGTCGCACCTCGCCCTCGTGGCGGGGCGCGGACTCGACGCCCTCGAACCGTACGTCGGGCGCTATCTGCCCCAGCTCGTGCAGACCGTGATCGCGACGCCGATCCTCGTCGCGGCGATGTGGTCGGCCGACGCGATCTCGGGCCTCACGGTCCTCCTCACCCTTCCCCTCATCCCGATCTTCATGATCCTGATCGGCCTGGCGACGCGCTCCGTGCAGCGCCGCCAGTGGGAGACTCTGACCCGGCTCGCGACCCGGTTCTCCGAGACGGTGCAAGGACTGTCGACGCTCACCGTCTTCGGCCGTCAGCGTCGCGCCGCCGACGCGATCGAGCGAGTGACGGACGACTACCGCCGCGAGACGATGACGGTGCTCCGGGTCTCGTTCCTCTCGGGCTTCGCACTGGAGTTCCTCGCCTCGATCTCCGTTGCGATCGTCGCGGTCGCGATCGGGTTCCGCCTGATCGACGGCTCCCTCACCCTGAGCGTCGGCCTGTTCGTCCTCCTCCTCGCACCGGAGGCGTTCCTGCCCCTCCGTCAGGTCGGCGTGCAGTTCCACGCCGCGAGCGAGGGGGTCGCGGCCACGCGAGACGTCTTCGCTGTGCTCGATGATGCCGCCGCGGCATCCGCAGACACCGCGCCGGCAACCGCGCCGACCGGGCCGGACCACGTGCTGCGCGTGCAGGACGTGCGTGTGCGCGATCTGCCGCCCGTGACGCTGGACGCGCGCTCGGGCGAGATCGTCCTGATCGAGGGGCCGAGCGGCGCCGGCAAATCGAGCCTGCTCCACGCGCTCCTCGGATTCGCCCCCGCGACCGGACGCATCGAGTTCGACGGCGTCGCGGCAGCCTCGCTCGCGCCGTCGGCCTGGCTCGGATGGGCGGGACAGCGCGCCGGTCTCGCCGCGGGCACGGTCGCGGAGAACATCCGCCTCGGCGACGACGACATGCCGGAACGGACGGTCCGCGAAGCCCTGGCGCTCGTGGGCCTCGGCGCCCTCGACCCCGCCCGGATGCTGGGCGTGCAGGGCGCGGGGCTGTCGGGCGGGCAGGCGCAGCGCGTCGCCGTCGCCCGCGCCCTCGCCCGGCACCTCCGCGGCCACGCTCCCGTGCTCGCCCTCGACGAGCCGTCCGCGGCCCTCGATGCCGACGCCGAGGCGCACCTGTGGCGTTCCCTGCGTCAGGTGGCGGATGCCGGGGCCCTGATCGTCCTGGTCTCGCACCGTGAGAGCGCCCGGGGCATCGCCGATCGCGTCGTGCGCCTGAGCGGTGCGGAGGTCACCGCATGACGACCATGCGTGACGTCCTCCGCGACGCGGTCCCGACACCGCGGAGATTCTGGCCCGCACTCGCGTCCGGGTTCCTGTCCGAAGCGTCGGCCGTCGCGCTCCTCGCCGTCAGCGCGTGGCTGATCGTCCGCGCCTCGGAGCAACCGCTCGTCATGTACGTCACGATGGCCGTCGTCGGTGTCCGCGCTTTCGCCCTCTCCCGCGCGTTCTTCCGCTACACCGAGCGTCTGTCGAGTCACGACGCCGTCCTCCGGCAGCTCGCCCGGACGCGGACCGATCTGGTGCGGCGGCTGCTCCCCCACGCCCCCGCGGGACTCGCCTCGTCATCGCGCGGCGACGCCTCTGCGGCCCTCGTCGACGACGTCGACGAACTGCAGAACCTGTCGCTCCGCGTGATCCTCCCGCTCGTCTCGTCGGCCACCGTCGCGATCGGATCGGTGCTCCTGGTCGCACTCGTGTGGTGGCCGGCCGCCCTCACCCTGCTCGCCTGCCTCATCGGCGCCGCGGTCGCCGCCCTCGCGTGGGGCTGGGTGGCGGGGGCGCGGGCGGAGCGATCGATTGCCCCGCTGCGTGCGCGACTGCGCGACGCGGTCCTCGAACACCTCTCGCGGCTCGACGTCCTCGTCGCCTTCGGTGCGGAGTCCGCCTCGCGCGCCGCCGTCCAGGACGCGGATGCCGCCCTCCGCCGTGCTGTTCTCCGTCGGGCGGGCGCACAGGCGGGAACGGCCGCCCTCGTCTCCCTCGCCGCGGGCGCCGCAACGGTCGCCGCCCTCCTCGTGGCCGCCCCGGCCGTCGCGGCCGGTGGTCTGTCGGGCCCCGCGCTCGGCGTCGCCGTCCTCGTGCCGATGGCGGTGTTCGAGGTCTTCACGGGCGTCCCCCTCGCCGCGTCCGCCTGGCGGCAGGTGCGGGCCGCGGCATCCCGTGTCGCCGGCGTCGTCCCCGAAGAAGCCCCGAGCGAGATCCCGGCAGAAGGGACTCCGACCGGCGAGGCTCCATCACTCGGCGACGGTCTCCGGCTGCGCGGCGTCGACGTGCGCTGGCCGGGCGCCGCGGCGCCTGCGCTGACCGGCGTCGACCTCGACGTGCACCCCGGCGAGCGCCTGCACATCGTGGGTGCGAGCGGCGCCGGCAAGTCGACGCTCGCTCACGCCCTCGTGAGGTTCCTCGCCGTCACCGGCGAGTACTCCATCGGCGGACGCTCGGTCGACGAGATCGCGCCCGACGACCTGCGCCTGACCGTGGGACTGTGCGAGCAGCATCCGATGCTCTTCGACGAGGACATCCGGCAGAACCTCCTCTTCGCTCGCGACACCGCGACCGACGGGGAGCTCGAAGCCGTGCTGGAACGGGTCGGGCTCGGCGACTGGCTCCGCGCCCGCGGGGGGCTGGGCG
>Ga0207790_1000764_pt1 | contig 10118 bp, 11 predicted proteins | sample HigsolmetaGSP14D_FD_184842 | JGI IMG/M metagenome (GOLD analysis project Ga0207790, IMG submission 184842) | High solid enriched microbial communities from the Joint BioEnergy Institute, USA - SP1-4-D (SPAdes) | ecosystem: Engineered > Bioreactor > SSF (Solid state fermentation) > Aerobic >...
AGGAGATGTTCTTGGACCTGTCAAACATGCGACACCGGTCACAGCAGCAGCCTTTGAAGCATACGAACGGGCGGAGGGAGAGACGTTGATCAATGGATTACCTGAGGAAATCCGAGCACCGTTCCGTCGGTTCGTCGTCGAAGCAAAAGATGAGACGTATGAAGGACAAATGGTGGACGTGATTGATAAACTCGATGCGTTGATCAAGATGAACATGGAGCGAAAACTAAATGGCGTCGAGTATGAGACTGGTTATCGCGCGCAACTCAAAAAGGTGCAAATGACGTACGAAAATCCGTCGGTCGTCTTTTTCCTTGCCTATGTCTTGCATGATTTGGATTACGTGACGTCATGACGAAGACAACCATGACTCCACGCCGCCTGACGTTGATCTTGATCCTCGGTTCACTCGCTGCACTTGGACCGCTCTCGATCGACATGTATCTACCCGCTTTTCCAGACATGTCACGCTCGTTTGATGCGAGTGCGTCCTTGATTCAATTGAGCTTAACGGCATGTATGCTCGGAATGGCACTTGGACAGTTAATTGTTGGACCGCTCAGTGATGTTCGCGGACGCAAACGTCCGTTAATGATTGCTCTGCTCGCGTATCTACTCGCTTCTCTCGCTTGTGCCATGGCACCGACGATTGAAGTATTGATTGCACTTCGCTTTGTTCAAGGGGCAGCTGGAGCGTCTGGCATCGTCATTTCCCGGGCAATCGTCCGCGACTTGTTTGAAGGACCCGAGTTAACGCGGTTCTTTGCGGCCTTGTCCCTCGTCAACGGAACGGCACCGATTCTCGCCCCGGTCATTGGTGGACAAATCCTTCGATTCGGTGACTGGCATTTCGTCTTCTACTTGCTTGCGATTTTAAGCACGATGATGTTACTTGCCGTCGCACTCCGTTTACCGGAAACGCTTCCGCTTGATAGACGTGTCGAAGGAAATCTGACAACGACGTTGAAGACGTTCGGACGCTTGTTGACGGATCGCGTCTTCATCGGCTATGCGTTCGCGCAAGCATTCGTCATGGGCGCGATGTTCGCCTATATCTCCGGTTCACCGTTCGTCTTACAAAATATTTATGGCGCTTCGCCGCAACAGTTCAGTTTTTTGTTCGGTTTAAACGGAATCGGAATCATCCTAGCAGCCCAAATTGCTGGTCGTCTTGCTGGTCGTGTCGATTCAGAACGACTGATGCGGATCAGTTTGACGATTGTAGCGAGTGCGAGTATCTTGTTGTTCCTCGCTTTGACGTTAACGGATCAACTAATCTTCGTCATGATTCCACTGTTCTTCGTCGTCTCAAGTGTCGGTTTGATCTCAACGCTCGGTTTCACTTTAGCGATGCAAAACTATGGATCAACGGCTGGGAGTGCCTCGGCACTCCTCGGACTATTACCGATGCTCGTCGGCTCACTAGTCTCACCACTCGTCGGCATCATGGGGGAGCAATCTGCTGTTCCGATGGGTCTGATCATCATGACACTCGATTGTTTAGCGCTTGTCCTCTATTACGGACTAATCGTTCGTCGACCGAATCGTTCATAAGCATGAGTTATTCAAAAACGTTTGTCCTCTTTATGGGACAAGCGTTTTTTTATTTAATGAAAGGAAAAGAAATGGAATTTATTTTGAAACATTTTCTAAAATTTTTGCGTAGAAGAGAAAGAAAGCCAGTACTTCAGAAAGGAGTGGAGCGATGAAACCGGAGTTGCCACGTGAACGAGAACTGTCGATCGAAGCAAGATTAGCACGTCATTTTGCCGCGCAAAAAAAATACTTACGTCGTCAAGAAGAAGCGACTGATCAACGAGACAAAGAGTTGGCTCGTCTATTGTTTGAGGAAAACCGGACTGCCTATCAGCGTGCTTACCACGAACTGTACGGCTCGCACCCTTATATCGAGGTGAACGAAGATGGACGTTAGTACACTTTATTTGTATGCGTTAGCGGCCGCCGCTTGCGGTGTGTTTGTGTCCATCCTATTCTCAGACGTCATTCCAGACGTCGATCAAATCTTTCATCCTACGTTGATCTTATCTTTTGTCATCATTACATCAGCGATCGGCTTCGGACTCGAACAGCTCAGTCCGCTTGGTTCGATGTTAATTCTGATCATCAGCAGTGTCATCGCGTTGTTAGTGACGACGCTAATGCATATCTTCTTGTTCGTTCCGATGGCGCAAGCGGAACAGTCGCTTGGTTTTTCGGAACAGATGCTAGAAGGGCGCAGCGCAACCGTCATCGTACCGATCCCGACTGAAGGATATGGTGAGATCTTACTCGATGATGTGTCAGGGCGCGTATCGAAGTCAGCTGTTCTATTTGAAGGACCAGCTTTACCACAAGGCACAAAGGTGCTCGTCATCGAGATCAAACAAGGAGTCGCATCTGTTGTGACGTATCCCCATCAATGGAAAAAGGAGATGTTTTTATGAATCCAGTGTTAATCGTATCGATCGTCGCGGTCGCTTTGATCGTTGCATTGATCGTCTTATTCATCACGAAGTACCGTACTGTCGGGCCGGAAGAAGCGTTGATCGTATCCGGTAGTTATCTCGGAGGACGTAACGTCAATACCGATGAATCCGGAAATCGCGTGAAGATCATTCGTGGCGGCGGAACATTTGTATTACCTGTCTTCCAACAAGCAACACCACTTAGTTTGTTATCGAGTAAGCTCGAAGTCACGACACCGGAAGTGTATACGGAGCAAGGTGTGCCGGTCATGGCGGACGGAACAGCAATCATTAAAATCGGCAGCTCGATTTCTGAAATTGCGACGGCAGCGGAGCAGTTCCTCGGAAAATCAAAAGAAGAGCGCGAAGGAGAAGCGCGTGAAGTCCTCGAAGGGCACTTGCGTTCGATTCTTGGCTCGATGACAGTCGAAGAAATCTATAAAAACCGAGATAAATTCTCGCAAGAAGTCCAACGAGTCGCGTCACAAGATCTTGCGAAGATGGGTCTCGTCATCGTATCGTTTACGATTAAAGATGTGCGTGATAAAAATGGATACTTAGAATCACTCGGTAAACCACGGATTGCACAGGTTCGTCGCGATGCGGATATCGCAACGGCAGATGCAGAAAAAGAGACACGTATCAAACGAGCAGAAGCTTCAAAGGATGCGAAAAAAGCAGAACTCGAACGTGCAACGGAAATCGCTGAAGCGGAAAAAGAAAATCAGTTGAAGATGGCAGATTACCGTCGCGAACAAGATATTGCGAAGGCGAAAGCCGACCAAGCATATGATCTCGAAAACGCACGTGCGCAACAAGAAGTCACTGAGCAACAGATGCAAATCAAAATCATCGAGCGTCAAAAACAAATTGAACTCGAAGAACGCGAAATCCTCCGTCGTGAGAAACAATACGATGCGGAAGTCAAAAAACGTGCCGATGCCGATCGTTACTCAATTGAACAAGCTGCTCAAGCGGACCGAGCGAAGCAATATGCAGAAGCAGATGCAACGAAATACCGGATTGAAGCATCAGCAAAAGCAGATGCTGAACGAATTCGTCTCGATGGTCTCGCAAAAGCGGACGCTGAACGGGCACAAGGGGAAACAGAAGCTGATATCATTCGTCTGAAAGGTCTTGCGGAAGCAGAAGCGAAAGAAAAAATCGCGCAGGCGTTCGAACAATTCGGACAAGCGGCAATCCTTGATATGGTCATTCGCATGATGCCAGAATACGCGAAAGAGATTGCAGCACCACTCGGCAACATCGATAAGATCACAGTCGTTGATACAGGTAGCGGTGAAGGTGGTGGCGCGAACCGTGTCACGGGTTACGCGACAGATTTAATGGCGTCACTGCAAGAGACGTTAAAAGCATCGTCAGGACTCGATGTCAAAGAGCTGATCGAGAACTTCTCCGGTAAAGGAACAGCAAAACCGTTGACGGTCAATCTGAATTCTCATGATGCGGTGGCAGCGTCGAAAACAGAAGACTGATATGCAGCGTCGCGTCTTATTGATCGTGTTTGTGCTCCTTCTTTTTCATGTCGCTTGGCCGCTTCCGTGGTATGCACTGGCAGTACTAGGTGGTGTCATTGGCATCATCAAGGGATATACAGCGGATGAAGGAATCGTCAATATATTTAATGTGAAGAAAGTGTCCTATTCGCTACACGATCGACAGACACGTCAGGAAGCCATTCTCGCTCTGATGTGTAGCCTGTTGACAGTCGATTTCCCGTATTGGTATGCCGGTGTGACAACAGGAATAGGATGGCGTGACGTCGGATACGTTGGGTTTGAAGTAGTGTCGACGATTTTATTCGCTTACTTCTTATTCCGTTTCCTATGTCTGAATCTTTTCCAACCGTTCTCGGTACCGGAAAGAAGGGAGCAAAAAAATGGATAGTCTCGTATTTCTACTGCAAGAGCGCTGGATGCTGTTGCTGCCGTTTCTCTTCGTATTCTTGATCAACGTTGGGTTATTGACTGCCCTTCTTAAGAAACGACGTGATTTGCCGAAGATGTTAGTCTTTGGAATGGGTGGGATGGCGAGCGTGTTCATCGTCTCTTCGCTCGTCTTAAGTGTTTCACTATTGTTCTTCGGATATAACTCATAATCATAAAAAAACGGGGCAGGCTCTAAACAGAGTCTGTCCCGTTTTAAATAAAGTAAGAATGAATGCCATTAACGTGGAAGATCGTATCCAATGACGACAAGTCCTGGTCCAGTATGTGAACCGATGGCTGCGCCAGCGATCGTCAAGATGACTTCGCTTGGTGAGAAATGTGCTTCAATCAATTGTTTTAATTGTTCTGCTCGTTCAATCGAATCCCCATGACCAATCATGATCCGGTGTCCATCAATCGCGGGACGCGCTTCCTCCATCCACTCGACGATCCGGTTCATGACCTTTTTCTGACCGCGGATCTTCTCTTTTGGAATCAACTTCCCGTCTTCGACGGTCAACAATGGCAAGATCGATAAGAGACCACCAATGAAGGCACTAGCACGAGAAACCCGTCCACCGCGCATCAAGTATTCCAGTGATTCTACCGTGAAGAGATGGCGAACCGTGTTCACCTTAGCTTCAGCATAAGCTGCTGTTTCTTCGAACGAATGCGACTTCGCGTATTCTGCGACATCGAGAACGAATAGTCCTTGTCCCGTTGAAGCCGTTTTCGTATCGAGTACGAGATACGGCACGTTCGGATACTTTTCCGCGAGTTCGTCCGCGAGCATCTTCGCGGTTTGGTATGTTCCAGATAACTCACTTGAAAAGGCGAGATAGAGGAAGGGATCACCTTGTTCGAAGTGACGCGTGAACACCTCGACCATCCGGCTGACTTCTACTTGGAATGTCTTCGGTGCTGCGCCGTCACGCATTTTATCATACAGTTGTTTTGGAGATATCGATTCTCCGTCGAAGAACGTGTCTTCGTCGATCAATACGCCGAACGGCATGATCGTAAAATCATAAGCATCTAACATGTCTTTTGGTGCATCAGCACCACTGTCTGTGATCAATCGGATCATCACGTTCTCTCCTTTCTTAACCTAGGGCTTTTTCGTTTCGATCAAGCATTCGACTCAAATTGACACCGAACCGCTCGTTCTCGAGTTCTGTCAAAGTCGCTGGTGTCAAATCAGCACCGAGCGAAAGTAACGCCTCATAGGCACGGCGTAAGCAGTCCTCGACCGTCAATGAGGTACCGAGTAATTCTTCAAGCGAAGCCATCGTTTCTGGGACAATGGTTGGATAGACGAATTTCGTCGTCTCGCCTTGAAGCGCTGCCGCGTAAAAGTCACGGACTAAAGCGGCACGTTCACTTCCACTTCCGTTAACACAGAGGTAGATTTGAACGGCAACGCCACCGCGGACACGGCGTTGCGAGATACCGGCGAACTTTTTACCGGCAATCGACAGGTCGTAAGAACCGGGACAGTATGAACCGACGACTTCACCAGCGACGATAGCATCTGTTTCCTGCGCGAACATGTGGCGAACAAGCGCAAGCATCGCTTCGTAACCACTGTCGATATCGATCCCACCGCGTTCCGGTAAGACGAGCGAAATATTCAAGACACCAGCGTCAAGGACGACAGCGAGACCACCTGAGTTACGGACGACGGGCGAGAAACCATGTTCATGCAAAACGGCTACGCCGTCAGCAAGGTGAGGAAGACGGGCATCCTGGATGCCGAGGACGACCGTTTCGTGGTGAATCCAAGAGCGGAGTGCTGCTCCTTCTGTCGCAACAGAAGCGCATAATGTGTCGTCCATTGCAAACGATTGTGTCGCATGAAAAGCAGTTCCGAGTGACGTTTGATCAAAAATACGATAATGTTCTTGTTTTAAGAGTTCGATTCCCATAGGCTCGTTCCTTTATTGTAGATTTGCGACATCATTATAGCACAGGGTGTGTAAAGTTTCTGTGCGAAGCGCCGCAGGAGACAGGAATCCTTGGAAACAAAACCGAACAACAACGACATAGACTCGATTTAAAGGAGAGACACATATGTATCAATCATTAGGACAATTAAAGGAAACGAAGGTCTTCAAGGATCCGGTTCATCGCTATATCTATGTCAGTGATCAGTTGATTTGGCAATTGATTGGGACACGTGAATTTCAGCGACTGCGTCGAATCAAGCAACTGGGAACGTCCTTTTTGACGTTTCATGGAGCGGAACATACAAGGTTCCATCACTCACTTGGTGTCTATGAAATCACGCGGCAACTGATTGACGTCTTCAACGGTCGCGCCGACTGGGACGATCAATACCGGGAGTTGACGCTCGCTGCAGCACTACTGCACGATGTTGGACACGGACCGTTTTCGCATGCGTTTGAAAATGTCTTTGGTGTTAATCACGAGACGTGGACGGAGCGAATCATCCTCGGAGATACGGAAATCAAGAAAGTGCTCGATCAAGTCGGAGACGGATTTGCGGAAGAAGTCGCTTCAATCATTAACAAAACACATCCGAATCAACTGCTCGTCACGATGATTAGCTCACAACTCGACGTTGACCGGATGGACTACTTGTTGCGAGATGCGCACTTTGCCGGTGTCAGCTACGGGAAATTCGATCTCGAGCGGATGCTTCGCGTGTTGCGCCCGGCGCCGAATCAGATGGTTGTCAAACAGTCGGGGATGCACTCGATCGAAGACTATATCATGCGTCGGTATCAAATGTATTGGCAAGTCTACTTGCACCCGGTGACACGGTCGAGTGATTACCTATTAAAAGCGATTCTCGAACGGGCACAGGAGCTATATCTGTCCGGTTATCCGTTTGCGATTGCACCAATCCACTTGATGCCGTTGTTTGATCAGAACATGGAGTTGCGCGATTTCCTAGGACTCGATGAGACGATCGTCTACTTCTATTTTCAGCAGTGGGCGAATGAACAAGATCCAATTCTTTCTGATTTATCCGGGCGATTCGTTGATCGGAAGTTGTTCAAGTATGTCGACTACCCGGCTGAAAAACGTGAACTCGTCCACGAAAAATTATGTGAGCTGTTTGAAGCGATTGGTCTGAATCCGACGTATTATCTGCTTGAAGACAAACTGAGTCGTCTTCCTTACGATTTATATGGAGATAATGGTGAAATCAGTAAACAACCAATCATGTTGCAGATGAAGGATGGGCAGATGAAAGAAATTTCACAAGTTTCGCCACTCGTTCAAGCCATCGCCACATCACGCCAGACGGATGAGAAGCTGTTCTTCCCGCAAGAGATTTTGCACGACTTGCGTGAACATGCGAACGAGAAGATGCAAATCGACCAGTTACTGATTGGTAGCGTGACGTCATGATCTCATCCGCTATACTTGCGAAAATCTTACGACAGCTTGGACAGGAGGGAGGAGAGGTCGAAGTCTTAAAAGGCGCGACTTCCTCCCTCGTTTTGCGAGTGGGTGAGGGGATTCTTCGCATCCATACGAATCAAGATTGGTTACGAGAAGAACCTGATCTTGTCTTGCACGAAGTATTTGCGTTACAAGCAGCTGGTGACTTGGCACCAGATGTACTGGACTATCAAGCGAACGTTAAAGACGAGATACCACCATGGTTATATATGACGCGTTCACCGGGAGAAATCCGGCTTGATCAGGTAGATGAGCAATACGTCGAACAGTTAGCGAAGATGCTCGCAGCAATCCATGCGCTACCGGTACCAGAGTCTCGGTACGTCTATCAGTCGTATCAAACGGAACGACACGTGCCGACGTGGACGAAGCAGCCGGAGAGATGGAATCAGCTGTTAGCAGTCGAACCAATCGAAAGTCAAAGGATTCGTTTCATTCATCGGGATTTTCATCCGGTTAATGTGTTATACGAAATGGATGGAACGTGCCATACGATTGACTGGATTAATGCGTGTGTAGGACCCATTGAAGCCGACCTTGCCCATTGTCGTTTGAATCTTGCTTTGTTAGAATCCGTCGAGATGGCAGATCATTTTTTAAAAAGTTACTGCGAGCAGACGAAACATTCCTACGATCACGCGTGGGATATTCGGGCTGTTTTTGATTTTGGACCTGAGACGATCGACGTCTATTCGGGGTGGAAAGCATATGGAAGGCAAAACCTTAGTCAGGACAATGTTCGGGAACGCTTGGAAAAGTTTGTCTTGAAAGTCTATGAAAATAACGAAAGCGGTTACTAAATGAACTTTTCCTCTTGTAGTTCTGCGGAATATTGATTATTCTATTACTTGGAAAGAGATTAAACGTCAGACATCGTACGAATGTACAACTGATAAACAACTAATAGATAGAGGGGTACTTCATGAAATATCTTATCGCACTACTCGGACTGGCTATCGTTTTCGGCTTGGCACTCCTTGTCAGCAGCAACCGTAAAGGCATCAAATTGAAACCGCTTGCGGTCATGCTAGTTCTTCAGCTCGTACTTGGGTTCATTTTACTCAATACATCGTTCGGTTATATCGTCATTCGTGGCGTCGCACAAGTCTTTGAAAAACTACTGAGTTATGCAGCAATCGGGATTGATTTCGTCTTCGGTGGTCTAGCAAACGAAGGGGCACAACCGTTCTTCATCAATGTCTTGCTCCCAATCGTCTTCATCTCTGCCTTGATCGGGATTCTTCAGTTCACGAAAATCCTTCCGCTCTTGATGCGCGGTATCGGTTTTGTTCTATCGAAAGTCAATGGTATGGGACGTCTTGAGTCTTATAACGCGGTTGCTTCAGCTGCGATCGGACAATCAGAAGTATTCATCACTGTTAAAAAACAAATTGGTCAATTACCAGCAAACCGTCTCTACACATTGTGTGCATCAGCGATGTCGACTGTCTCAATGTCAATCGTCGGTGCGTACATGACGATGGTAGAACCGAAATATGTTGTTACAGCAATCGTCTTGAACTTGTTCGGTGGTTTCATGATCGTCTCGATCATCAACCCATACACGGTTGACCCGGAAGAAGATATTCTTGAAATCGTCGAAGAAAAGCAAACGTTCTTCGAGATGCTCGGCGAATACATCATGGATGGATTCAAAGTCGCGATCATCGTTGGTGCGATGTTGATCGGTTATAACGCCTTGATCGGTATGGTCAACGATATCTTCTTGATGGTTCTTGGCATCTCGTTCCAAGAAATCCTCGGATACATCTTTGCACCGTTCGCTTTCATCATGGGTATTCCATGGGCGGAAGCTGTCAGCGCAGGTAGTGTCATGGCAACGAAATTGATCACGAACGAATTCGTCGCGATGTTGAGCCTTCCAGAGTACTCGAAAGAATTCTCAGAGCGTACACTCGGAATCGTGTCGGTCTTCTTGATCTCGTTTGCGAACTTCTCTTCGATCGGAATCATCGCTGGTGCGGTTAAAGGATTGAACGATCGCCAAGGAAGTGTCGCTGCTAGTTTCGGTCTGAAGTTACTATACGGCGCAACACTCGTCAGTGTCTTGACGGCAATCGTCGTCAGCGTCTTGCTGTAATCGTTACACATGTAAAAGAGCAATGGATCAGCAGATCCATTGCTCTTTTTGTCTATTATTTCGTTTCACCGTGCGAAGCAATTCCGACACGGACGCGATGGTGGGTTCCGTCACGGTAGACTTCGTAAGCGAACTGCGCAACGTTCTCCCGGGGAACCGGTCCTGTCGATG
>Ga0207790_1000769_pt1 | contig 10058 bp, 8 predicted proteins | sample HigsolmetaGSP14D_FD_184842 | JGI IMG/M metagenome (GOLD analysis project Ga0207790, IMG submission 184842) | High solid enriched microbial communities from the Joint BioEnergy Institute, USA - SP1-4-D (SPAdes) | ecosystem: Engineered > Bioreactor > SSF (Solid state fermentation) > Aerobic >...
GGCTCGGCGCCGACGCGGCGAACCCCGCGAAGTCGACGTACCGCAAGCTCACGCGTGACTGACGCCCGCATCCGCGTTCCCATCCACCTGCGGTGGGGCGACCTCGACGCGTACAACCATGTGAACAATGCGTCGATGCTGAAGCTCCTCGAGGAGGCGCGCGTGCGCGCCTTCTGGGTGCCCGGGGCGGGCGAACGAGTCGTCCCCACCGCGGTGATCGATGCGAGCCACGGTGCGGCCCAGCTGACTCTCATCGCCCGCCAGGAGATCGAATACCTCGCGCCGGTCCCGTACCAGCGCGACCCGATCGACGTGCAGATGTGGTTCGGGAAGATCGGCGGCTCGAGCGCAGAGGTCCACTACGAGGTCTTCACCCCCGCGGGCCAGGAGCCGCAGACGCTCTACGCCCGGGCGTCCACCGTCATCGTGCAAGTGGACGCCGTGACCGGACGCCCCGTGCGGCTCGCCCCCGAGACGCGCGCGGCGTGGGAGCCCTACCTCGGTGATCCGCTGCCGCCGCTGGGGCGCCGTTGACCCGGCTCAGTCCCCCTCGGGGATCCGCACCATGATCTCCTGAGCGACAGAGGCGACCAGTTCGCCGTCGCGGGTGAAGATGCGGCCGGTCGCCAGCCCACGGCCACCCTGTGCGCTCGGGGACTGCTGGACGTACAGCAACCAGTCGTCGACCCGAGCGGGCCGGTGCCACCACATCGCATGGTCGAGGCTCGCCACCTTGAGCCCGGCGGTGGCCCAGGACGCGCCGTGCGCACGGAGCACCGATTCCTGGATCGTGAGATCGCTCATGTACGCGAGGGCGGCGCGGTGGAGCCGGGGATCGTCGGGAACCTCGCCTCGTGTGCGGATCCACACCGACTGATGCGGCACCCGTTCGTCTCCCACAGTCGCGTAGATCGGCTCTTCGACATGGCGCACCTCGACCGGGCTCTGATCGAAGTGGCGCTTGCTCATCGGATGCAGCCCCGCGAGGACGGAGTCGTCCGAGAGGAGGTCGGGTCCCGGGATGCCGGACGGCATCTCGTCCTGGTGTTCCAGGCCCGCGGCATCCACCTCGAAGGAGGCGATCATCGAGAAGATCGGTACGCCTTCCTGAAAGGCCTGAGTCCGTCGTGTGGAGAAGGAGCGACCGTCGTGGATCCGATCGACCGAGAAGGTCATCCCTCGGGTCGAATCGCCGGGGCGGAGGAAGTAGCCGTGCATCGAATGCGCCGCACGCCCGTCGTCGACGGTGCGTTCTGCGGCGATGACCGCCTGAGCGAGCACCTGGCCGCCGAAGACTCGCCCGAGGGGCATCGCCTGCGAGACGCCGGTGAAGATGTCCTCCGTCGTCCGGGCATCGCCGGAGGCGAGGTCCAGCACAGCCAGGAGCCCATCGACGTGTCCCGAATCGCTCACGGCGTTCCTTCCCGGGCGCCGATGTCGTCCCTGTGAACGCCCGGTTGGTAGTTTAGGTCGGATGTCCCCGCAGCTCGTTTTCCCCGACCCGCGCCCGGCGGCCGACCTCCTCACCTTCGCCGCACGTGCTGCCCGGCTCGCTGACCCGGCCGTTCGCCTGCGTGCCTCGAGTGGGACGCTCGCCGTGTCGGCGGCGCCACTGTCGCCCCGCGGATTCGGTGACGACACGCCCACCGTCCTCGGCATGCGCTTCCTCCGGATCGACCCCGAACTCGAGTGCGATCTCGTCGTGGATGCCGGAGCTCTCCGGGCCGGCGACGATCCGATGCGCGTCGCACTTCCCGACAGCGGCGTCTCCGCCGCCTGGGCGGGCATCTCGCCGCCGCGCGGGGGATGGGTTCCGGGCGAGCCGGTCGCGGAGGCCGTGCTCGCTCGCGCGGTGCGCCGCGGCGTCGACGCCGTTGCCACCGCCCTGCCCGCGTCCCCCGGCGAGGATCTGGTCCGCACCGTCCGCGCGGCGGTCTGGGGCTCTCCCGACGCGGAACTCGGCGGTCTCGTCGCCGGTGTCGCGTTCGCCGCCGACGCGCTCGGCTTCCTGGGTACGGATCTCGACGAACAGGCATCCGTCCTCCGGACGGGGACGTGGACCCGCGTAAGCCTCAGCCGAGGCCACGTGCTCGTCAGAGCGGGCAACCCCACGGGGTTGACGACGGTGCGCGCGACCGGGGGGCGCTGAGCCGTAGGGCGTCAGGACTCGGGGTGGAGCGGCAGGGCTGTGCCACCGTGCGGCTTCGCGACCGGCCCGATACCCGTCGGCTCGAACGTGTTCACCATGGCGTGCGCCGCCCGCTGGAGGTAGTCCCACAGGGTCGCCTCGTGGAGCGGCGACAGGTCGGCTTCGTCGACCGCGATGCGCATCGCGCGGAGCCACCGGTCGCGCGCGTCGGGGTTCACGTGGAACGGTTGATGACGCATCCGGAGCCGCGGGTGCCCGCGGGTCTCGCCGTACGTGGTGGGACCGCCCCAGTACTGCTCGAGGAAGAGGAGCAGGCGCTCGGCAGCCGGCCCGAGGTCCTCTTCGGGGTACATGGGGCGGAGGACATCGTCGGCCGCGACCTCGCGGTAGAACGCGTCGACGATGCGGCGGAAGACAGCGTGCCCGCCGACCTCCTCGTAGAAGGTGCTCGGATCGCTCACGGTGCGGACGTCCCCTCCGGCGCGTCGCCGTCGGTCCGGCCGCGCTTCTTCGGCCGCCACGCGAGACGCGGCGGGGTGGCAGGAGGCGTGATCTGCTGCGGCTTGGTCTTGGGAGGGTTGGCCCCTCGTACGCTCTGAGCGGCGTCCGCGCCCGTCAGGAAGGCGGACTCCAGCTGGGGGAGCGGAACGCCCAGGTCGTCGAGCGCCTTCTTCAGGCGCACGCGCAGCGCCCGCGAGACGTCGTCCTTCGCGTTGGGCCGGGTACGCACGACGAGGCGCGTGACGATGGTCTCGCCGCCGATCGATTCCAGGCCCCAGACCTCGGGCTTGTCGATGATGCGGGTACGCCACTTCGGTTCGCGCACGAGCTCCTTCGCCGACGCCAGCATCGCGTCCTCGACGGCGTCGAGGTCGGCGTCGAGTGGCACTCCGACGTCGATGACGACGCGTGCCCATCCCTGCGACATGTTCCCGATGCGGGTGATCTCGCCGTTGCGGACGAACCAGAGGGTGCCGTTCACATCGCGGACGTGCGTCACTCGAACGCTCACGTACTCGACCACACCCGTCGCCAGCCCCACGTCGACGACGTCGCCGATGCCGATCTGATCCTCCGCGACGATGAAGATCCCGTTGAGGACGTCCTTGACGATGTTCTGAGCGCCGAAACCGAGACCCGCACCGATGGCGGCCGAAAGCAGCGTGAACGACGCGAGGACACCGGGATTGAGGATGAAGACGACCGTGAGGGCGGCGATGATGACGATCGCGACGTTGACGATGTTGGTGAGGATCGACCCGAGCGTGCGGGTGCGCTGGACGATGCGGACCTGGGCCAGTGGCGACATGTCGATCGCTCGGGTGTCTTCCGCCGCCGCTCGCGACTTCGCCCCCGTGACGATGCGGTCGACGACGCGGCCGATCAGACGACGCATGATCCACGAGAGCAGCAGCGCGACGACCACGGTCACGGCGACCCAGAGGAGATTCCACCCCGCCGACACCAGGAAGTCGAGGAATCCGTCGCGGATGACCTCCCATTCGCCGGGTGCGGGGGCAGGCGAGGAGGGGGCGGACGCGGCGAGAACGTTCGTGGTCATCGTCCCGATCCTACCGAGGCGATCCTTCGATCACCTGGGCGCCGACGCCCTCCAGCGGGCTCGCCAGCCCGTGCGCGATGAGGACGGCATGGACGCGATCCCGCGCCGGGAGCTTGGCCAGGATACGGCCCACGTGGGTCTTGACCGTCGATTCGCCCAGGTACAACTCGTCTGCGATCTCGGCGTTCGTGAGGCCCCGTGCCATGGCGCCCAGCACCTCCTGCTCGCGCGCCGTCAGGGAGGGATGCACGCGCGGTCGGGGATCGGGGGCGTCGACGGTGCGGGGTCCCTCCACGTCCGTGACGAGTTCGATCATCCGTCGCACGATCCGTGGTGCCAGGGTGGCCTCTCCCGCGGCCACGGCACGGACGGCGGCCACGAGCTCATCGCGCCCGGCATCCTTCAGCAGGAACCCGCCCGCTCCGGCGCGGAGCGCGCCGAACGCGTATTCGTCCAGATCGAAGGTCGTCAGCACCAGCACGCGTACCTCGGGCTGGTCGCGCGCGATCCGCGCCGTGGCGGCGATCCCGTCGACCCCCGGCATCCGGACGTCCATCAGCACCACATCCGGACGCAGACGCGCGGCCGACGCGATCGCTTCGGCGCCGTCGCCGGCTTCGCCCACGACCTCGATGCCGTCTGCCGCTTCGAGGACCATGCGGAAGCCGAGGCGAATGAGCGACTGGTCGTCGGCGATCAGAACCCGCACGGACGCGGGGGAGGGGGACGTGCTCACGCGGGGGTCTCCTGTCGGGGGATGCGGGCGGTGACCGACCACCCGTGCGGCTGACGCGGGCCCGCGGTGACACTGCCTCCGGCGAGAGCGACGCGCTCGCGGAGCCCCCGCAGACCGAAGCCGCCGGATTCGGCGTCGACGGACGTCGGGAGACCGTCGTCCGTGACCGTGACCGAGACGCCGTCGGGTGCGTGGCGGATGGCGACGTCGATGTGCGTCGCCCCCGTCGCGTGACGGAGGACGTTGGTGACGCCCTCCTGAACGATCCGCGAGACGGCGAGCTGGGTCCGTGAGTCGAGATCCCCCGGGTCGCCCGAGACCACGAGACGTGTGTCGAACCCCGCGGCGCGTGCCGACGCGACCGTCTCCGCGGTCGTGTCGCGGGCCAGCGGTGCAAGGGGTGCGGCCTCCGACTGGCGGAGGATGCCGAGGGTCGCCCGCATGTCTCGGAGCGCGTCCCTGCCGGTCGCCGCGATGGCTTCGACGCCGGGACGCGAGCGGTCGGCGTCACGCGAGGCGGCGACGCCCTCCGCAAGAGCGACCATGACGGTCAGTGAATGCGCGACGATGTCGTGGAGCTCGCGGGCGATCCGCTCGCGTTCGGCGGACGCGGCGAGCTGCGCCTGCTGATCGCGTTCGACGACGAGACGCTGCGAATGGTCGATGAGCGCCGTCACGTAGCGCGCCCGTGAACCGACGTTGGCTCCGATGAGACCGCCGATCACTGCGTTGAGGGCTTCGTTCACGAGCGATCCCCACACGACGGTCGTCGAGCTGACGCCGGTGGCGGCGAGAACGAATCCGGCACTGGCGAGCACCGCCATCCCGATCGCGACGCCGATGAGTGCGGCGCGGGAACTGATGTGAACGGCGACCGAGTACGTGGCGACGAGCAGAAGGGGACCGGCGATCGGCGCGGGGGCGAACATGTACGCCAGGGCGACGACGTACGAGCTCGCCAGCACGATCATCGGGTGGCGCCGCCTGACGAGCAACGCCAGGGACCCGAGGACCACGATCACGCCCAGAGTCGGCAGGACCTGCCGCCATTCGCGGGAATTGGTCCCGACGCCCTCCGGAAGAATCGGGGTCGCGATCACCGGGATCGTGGACACGAGAAGGCAGACGATCGTGACGAGGATGTCGGCGAAGAGTGGATGCCGCGCCCAGTAACGCCGCAGGACCCCCGGAGGACGCGGAAGCCGAAGCTCCCCCTCGGATGAGGAGGAGCTTCGGCTTCGAGTCGTCACGCCAAGACCTTACGCGTCCCGCACCCGCAGGACGGTCCAGCCGCCGAGGAGGGCAGCTGCGGGCCAGGCGAGCAGAACGACGACGTTTCGGACGGTCTCGTTCGCGGGGTTGGTCGTCAGAGCCTGGGCGGCGACCGACGGCAGGTAGTTGTAGAGGTCGATGAGCCACTGCCACGACGGTCCGCCGAAGGTGAACAGGCTCATGACGATCGGCAGGACGAAGAGGATGCCGACGGTCGCCGCGATCGCGCCGGCACCGTTGCGGATGAGGAATCCGCTTCCGAGTCCGAGCAGACCGAACGTCGCCATCGAGACGACGGCGTACGCGAGGGGGATCCACGTGAGCTCTGCGTTGCCCCAGTCGAACCCGTTCTCCCCATACACCGGGGTGACGACGAGGACGGAGATCAGCGAGGTCACGACGGTGGTCGCGATGAGCGTCGCCGCCACGATCAGTGCCTTCGCGAGCAGCACGGCACCGCGACGCGGCTCAGCCGTCAGGCTGGAGCGGATCATGCCGGTGGAGTACTCGCCCGTGATCGCCATGGCACCCAGGATGCCGGCCACGAGCATCGTGAACTGCAGAGGCGAGACCACAGCCATCGTGGGGTTGGTCGCCATCCGGCCTGGCGCATCGGGGAGGCTGTTCATGATGACGGCGATCAGCAGCGAGATCCCGACGGCCAGCAGGACCGTGACGGCGAGCGACCACCAGGTGGATCGCAGGGTGAACAGCTTGATCGCCTCGCTCCGCATCAGGCGCAGGAACCCGAGCCGGTAGGTCGAGGTCGACGGCGCCGCCATGGAAGGCGCCGAGGCGCGGGATTCGGTCGTGACGCTCATGATGCGGCCCCCTGCGTGCGGTATTCGACGGAGCCCTCGGTGAGGGCGAGGTATGCGTCCTCGAGCGATCCGCTGCGCGGAGTCAGCTCGTGGAGGGCGATGCCGTGCTGCGCGGCGAGTTCGCCGACGGCGGCGGCAGTCGTGCCGGTGATGTCGAGCAGACCCGACTCGGAGGAGGTCACCGTGACGTCGGCACCTGCCACGAGCTGCGCCAACTCGGCGGCGCGCGGCGAGCGGACCGTCACGGCACTGCGCGTCCATGCGGCGACCAGGTCCGAGATGCTGGCATCGGCGAGCACGCGCCCTCGTCCGAGGACGATGACATGGTCTGCCGTCAGCGACATCTCGCTCATGAGGTGACTCGACAGCAGGACGGTCCTGCCCGAGGCCGCCTGCGCCCGCACGAACTGACGCACCCAGCGCACGCCCTCGGGGTCGAGACCGTTCACGGGCTCGTCGAGGATGAGCGTCTGCGGGTCGCCGAGGAGCGCCGCCGCGATCCCGAGGCGCTGCCCCATACCGAGCGAGAACTTGCCCGCGCGGCGCTTGGCGACGCTCTGCAGGCCGGTGATCTCGATGACCTCGTCGACTCGTGAACGGGGGATGCCGTGAGTCGCCGCCATCGCGAGCAGGTGATGACGAGCGCTCCGACCGGTGTGGACGGCCTTCGCGTCGAGGAGGATCCCCACCTCGGTCAACGGGGAACGCAACGACCGGTAGTCGCGTCCGTCGAGAGTCACGCGTCCCGCCGTCGGTCGGTCGAGTCCCACGATCATCCGCATGGTGGTCGACTTACCGGCGCCGTTGGGCCCCAGGAATCCCGTCACCTTGCCGGATTGGACCGTGAAGCTCACGCCATCGACGGCTGTCTTGTCTCCGTACCTCTTCGTGAGGCCTTCTGCAACGATCATGTGCTTCACGCTACGGAAGGAGAGAGCTCCGTCGCGTCCCCCGTGAGCAGGAGATCGGGGCGGTCGTGTCATCCCGTGGTACGACATGACCGCCCCGATGGGCCGTGCTCAGTCCTGCGCGTCGCGCTCCTGAACGGACAGTGCCCGCTCGACGCCTGCAAGATTCTCGTTCACGAGCCGCCGCAGTGCGGCGGGGGCGTCACGATGCTCTGCGAGCCAGCCTCGGGTCGCGTCGCGAAGCGACGCGTCGGCGAGCGGTGCCGGGTACAGGCCCACGATCAGGTACTGGGCGATCTGGTAGGTCCGCGACTCCCAGACCGGCAGGAGCATGTCGAAGTAGGCTCCGACGAACTCCCCGAGTGCGTCGATGCCCGCGGGGTGGACGAATCCGGCAGCGGCCGAACGCACCACGGTGTTCGGAAGATCGTCGCTCTCGATGAGCGATGACCAGGCGGCGCGCTTCGCCTCGACGGTCGGAAGAGCAGCCCGTGCCTGGGCGGCGAACTCTCCGCCCTTCGCCGTGTTGTCAGCAGCCAGTGCCTCATCGATGTCGGCTGCGGTGACGACACCCCCGGCCGCGAGGGAGACGAGCAGAGACCACGAGAGGTCCGCGTCGATCTCGAGACCATCGAGCGTGAGCTCACCGGAGCGCAGCTGCGAGACGATGTCCCACTGGGCGGGCGTCGCCGCGGCGGACGCGAATGCGGTCACGAACTGCAGCTGGCTGTCGCTCCCCGCCTCGGCCCTGCGGGCGAGGTCCCACACACCGTCGGCGACGCGCCGGCGCGCCGTGTCCCGCGCGTCCGGAGCGACGTAGGAGTTCGCGGCGAGCTGCAGCTGCGCGAGCGTCGTGCGCACCGTCGTCGATTCGGTCTCGGTGCCGATGTTCTGCAGCACGAGGTCGATGTATTCGGATGCCGAGGCTTCGGCGTCCCGCGTCTGATCCCACGCGGCGCCCCAGACGAGCGAACGCGCGAGCGGATCGCTGATCTTGCTGAGGTGCGCGGTCGCGGTCCGCAGCGACCGCTCGTCGAGTCGGATCTTGGCGTACGCGAGGTCGCCATCGTTGAGGAGGACGAGGTCGGGCTGCGTGAGGCCGACGAGCTCGGGCACCTCGGTCAGGTCCCCGTCGACGTCGAGCTCGACATGGTGGGTGCGCACGAGCGCCTCACCCTCGAGCGTGTAGAAACCGACACCCAGGCGGTGCGGGCGGATGGTCGGGTAGTCGGCGGGCGCCGTCTGCACGATGGCGAAACGCGTGATGGTGCCGTCGCCGTCGACGCGGATCTCGGGGGCCAGCGTGTTGACGCCGGCCGTCTCGAGCCACTTCTTGGACCAGGTCGTGAGCTCGCGACCGCTCGTGGCCTCGAGCTCGACGAGCAGGTCGCTCAGCTCGGTGTTGCCCCAGGCGTTCTTCCGGAAGTAGGCGGAGACGCCGGCGAAGAATGCTTCGATGCCGACCCAGGCGGCGAGCTGCTTGAGAACGGATCCGCCCTTGGCGTAGGTGATGCCGTCGAAGTTGACCTGCACGTCCTCGAGGTCGTTGATCTCGGCGAAGACGGGGTGGGTGGAGGGGAGCTGGTCCTGGCGGTATGCCCAGGTCTTCTCCATGGCGTTGAATGTCGTCCACGCCTCGGTCCACTCGGTCGCCTCGGCTGTCGCGATCGTCGACGCCCACTCGGCGAACGATTCGTTCAGCCACAGGTCGTTCCACCACTTCATCGTGACGAGGTCGCCGAACCACATGTGGGCCAGCTCGTGCAGGATCGTGACGACGCGACGCTCCTTCACGGCATCCGTCACCTTGGAGCGGAAGACGTAGGCCTCCGTGAAGGTCACGGCGCCCGCGTTCTCCATCGCACCCGCGTTGAACTCGGGCACGAACAGCTGGTCGTACTTCGCGAACGGGTAGGGGACCCCGAACTTGTCCTCGAAGTAGGCGAAGCCCTGGCGCGTCTTCTCGAAGACGTAGTCGGCGTCGAGGTACTGCCACAGGCTCTTGCGGGCGTAGACGCCGAGCGGGATGGTGCGGCCGTCGGCGCTCGTGAGCTCCGAGAACACCTGCTCGTAGGGGCCGGCGACGAGAGCAGTGATGTACGAGGAGATGCGGGGGGTGGGCTCGAACGCCCAGGTCGCCACGCCCTCACCGGCAGGGGTCGGTTCAGGGGTGGGGGAGTTGGAGACGACCTTCCACGCGTCGGGGGCCGTCACCGTGAAGCGGAATGCGGCCTTCAGGTCGGGCTGCTCGAACACAGCGAAGACCCGGCGGGAGTCGGGGACCTCGAACTGCGAGTAGAGGTAGACCTCACCATCGACGGGGTCGACGAAGCGGTGGAGACCCTCGCCGGTGTTCGTGTACTCGCAGTCCGCGACGACGACGAGCTCGTTCTCGTCGGTCAGCCCGTCGAGTGCGATCCGGGAATCCGCGTAGACCGCAGCGGGGTCGAGAGTGCGGCCGTTGAGGGTGATCTCCCGGATGCCGCGGGCGATGAGGTCGACGAAGGTCGAAGCGCCGGCGGTCGCGGCGAAGCGGATGACGCTCCGCGACGCGAAGACCTCGTCACCGGTGGTCAGATCGAGCGTGACGTCGTACGAATGCGTCTCGACG
>Ga0207790_1000773_pt1 | contig 10010 bp, 10 predicted proteins | sample HigsolmetaGSP14D_FD_184842 | JGI IMG/M metagenome (GOLD analysis project Ga0207790, IMG submission 184842) | High solid enriched microbial communities from the Joint BioEnergy Institute, USA - SP1-4-D (SPAdes) | ecosystem: Engineered > Bioreactor > SSF (Solid state fermentation) > Aerobic >...
GGTCGAGGGTGCGGACGTGCGGGGCGGCCGGACGCTTGACACGGGGTCATGTGTATTGTTGTATTGATACACATGGACGCCAGCCTGCTTTCGATCCAGCCCAACGCCCCCGAGCCGCTGTATCGGCAGATCACCGGCCAGATCCGGCGGCTCGTGGCCGGCGGCCAGCTGCGGGCCGGTCAGGCGCTGCCGTCGGTGCGCGAGGTGGCCGGGCTCCACGCGATCAACCCGATGACCGTGTCCAGGGCCTACAGCCAGCTCGAGGCCGAAGGCCTGCTGGTGCGCCTGCGCGGCAAAGGCATGGTCGTGGCCGATCTGGCGACGCCGCCCGACCTCGCCGCGCGCTGGGCGCTGGTCGACCCCGCGCTCGACGCCCTCGCGCGGCATGCGCGCGAACTCGAACTGCCGGCCGACGCCCTGCTCGACCGGCTCAAGACCCGTCTCAAGGAGGACCTGCCATGAACGCGATGCTGGATGTTTCCGACTCCGCTCCCCTGCTGTCGCCGCCCGCGGCACCGCTCGCCGCCGACGGCCTGATCAAGCAGTACGACCACGACAGCGTGCTCAAGGGCGTCTCGCTGACCGTCGAGCCGGGCACGGTGCTCGGCCTGATCGGCCGCAACGGCGCCGGCAAGAGCACGCTGATCCGCGCGATGCTCGGCCTGATCGAACCCGATGCCGGCACCGCGACCGTCTGGGGCGAACCCGCGCTGCGCATGGGCGATGCGGCCAAGCAGCGTCTGGGCTACGTGCCCCAGCAGCCCGAAGCGATGGCCTGGCTGCAGGTCGGCGAGATGCTCGACTTCATCGGCCGCTTCTATCCGCGCTGGAACGCGGCCTATGTCGATGCGACGCTCGAGCGCTGGCAGCTGCCGCGCAACCGGCTGCTGGCGAAGCTCTCGCCCGGCGAGCGCCAGCGCGTGGCGATCATCCGCGCACTGGCCTCGCAGCCGGAACTGCTGGTGCTCGACGAACCGGCCTCGGCGCTGGACCCGGTCGGTCGCCGCGAACTGCTGCGCGAGATCGCCTCGCGTGCGGGCGACTCGGGCACCACGGTGCTGTTCTCCACCCACATCGTGTCGGATCTCGAACGCGTCGCGTCGCACGTCGCGTTTCTCCACGCAGGCCGGCTGCTGCTGCACAGCGAGCTCGACAGCCTCAAGGAACGCAACCTGCGTCTGCACGTGCCCGAGGCGGTGGCCGCGCAACTGCGCGACGACGTGCCCGGCGAGGTCTCGCGACGCCCGCATCCCTACGGCGGCCTGTCGATCACCGTGCTGCGCGGCGAGGACGCGCCGTGGCCCGATCTGGTGCAGGTGCCGGGCGTGCGCGCCGAAGCGCTGCCGCTGGAGGATCTCTTCATCGAGGTGTCGGCATGAACGCGGTGGCGGTGTCGGCACCCGCGCGCGGCCTGTTCGGCGACACGGGCGCTGCGCTGGCCGCCTGCACGCTGCGCCGGCACCGGTGGCTGGTGGGCATCGTCTACTGCGTCCTGCTGGGTCTGGGCGCGCTGCTGGGTGCATTCGGCCCTACCGGCTCGGAGTCGCGAGCCGACGGTCTGGGCTTTTTCGTCCTGGTCGCCAATTTCTCGATCTGGGCCGGATGGTTCGCGAGGTTGCTGCTGTTGCAGAGCGCCGCCTCCGGTCTGCGAGCGCCGGGCGCCGCGACGGCAGTCCGATGGGCGTTGCTGTGGGCCGCGCTGGTGACGCTGGTCGTGCCTGCAACCGTTCTGCTCTCGGTGGGCGTACCGCCTTCCGTCGCGTGGGGCGCACCGGTCCTCGGCGTGCTCGGTGGCCTGCTGTTCTCGGTCATGCCTCCGCCAGCCGCGATCGCGTTGCTGGTGCTCCCGGGTCTGGCGCAGATGTTCTCGTCGCATCTGCCACCGATGCAGCCGTGGCATCTGGTGGCCGCCGCTGCAGTGGGCGTGATGGTGCTGGCCGCCTGTATCCGCACCCTGCTGCGCGCGCAGGATCCCGGGGCGATTCCCGCCTGGCGTCGCCCGCTCATGCTGCAGGCGCCTGCCGGCATGGTCGTCTGGACCGATCCGAAGAGCGCCGCGGTGCCCGACGCCCCGGCCATCCACGACGGATGGATGGTGGCGATGCCACGGCCGGATCACGCCGGCCCGCACGCGCCCCGTGCGGCGATCGACATGCTGCTTGCCGGTCCGATGGGCTACCTCGGGCGACGCGCGACGTGGAAGCAATGGGGCTTCCTGATTCTGGCCGTCGCGGTGCTGATGGTGATTCCGTTCCGGGGCGACACGCCCCTGATACGGAACGCGCTGCTCATCGGCGTTGTCGTCGGACTGCTCGCGAGCGGCTGGACACTCGCCCTGCGCCTCGAACGGCAACGTCGCCGTCTTTCGGGAGAACTGTCCGAGCTCGCATTGCTGCCGGGCCTGGGCACGCCTGCGCAAGCAGGCGTCCGGATGCGCCACAGTGTGATGCGACGGCTCGGACAACTGATGCTGTTCGCCCTCGCGGGTTTGCTGCTCCTCGCCTGGATGCGTGGACTCGAATGGTCGCAGGTCGCCCTGCTTCTGGGCATGCTGGCCGGCACCGGCGCGGCAAGCCTGCTGATGTGTGCGACGGCGGTGTCTGGCGGCACCGTGGCCAGCCTGCGCATGTTCCTGCTCATGTTGCCGCTGCTGATCGCGGCGACCGGAACGCTGATCATCGCGATGATCCGCATTCCGCTGGATGGCCAGGGGCTGGCCTGGACCGTGGTATGGACGATCCTGACTGCTGCCTACGGTGCCGCTGCTCTGGTTCCGTGGCGTCGCAGCCGCGATCGCGCCCACGCCTTCCTGCTCGACTGAACCGGGTGTCTTGATTGCCGGTTAAGTCCGTCCGGCGCATGCTCGCAACCCAGTCCACATGCGTCGTGCGGGCCCCGCACACGAGGGAATGACCGCCATGAATCGCCGTGCCCTGCCCCTGCTGCTCGCCGCCGCGCTCACTGCGCTCGCCGCGCCCGCGTTCGCCGCGCGCAACGTCACCGATCCCGACCTGCCGCGCAGCCTCGGGGGCGACAGCCCGGTCGCCGTGCAATGGACCGATCCCGCAGCGTTCTCCGACCTGCGTGAAAGCGGCAACCGCTGGGAAGCCAAGCGCGGCGACTGGGTGGAGCAGATCGCGCGCCACGTGCGCCAGCGTGCCGAGCGCGCGCTGCCGCCGGGCGCGACGCTGGACGTCACCATCCGCGACATCCGACGTGCGGGCATGTACGAGCCGTGGCACGGTCCGCAGTTCGACCATGTGCGGGTGATCAAGGACTTCTATCCGCCGCGGATCGATCTCGATTTCGTCCTGCGCGATCCGTCCGGTGCCGTCGTCGCCGAAGGCGCACGCGAACTGCGCGACATGGGTTTCATGAATCGCGCTGGCGTGGCGATGAACAGCGATGCGCTGCGCTACGAGAAGCAGTTGATCGACGACTGGCTGCGACGCGATCTGCGCCAGGCGTTGGCCCAGCGCTGATCGACCGATACGAAGAAGCCGCGCGGAAGCGCGGCTTTTTTTGTGCATTCGGCTGCGCGATGGGTTTCGCTGCGCTCTACCCATCCTACGGTCAGGTTGCGGCACGCTGCTTTGTAGGATGGGTAGAGCGCAGCGAAACCCATCACCACTCTGTACAGAAAGAAGGCCGCGCATTGCGCGGCCTTCTTCCGTTCCGGTCAGCGCACCACGTTGAGGAAGTGGATGTGCCGCTGGTACTGGTCGAGCACGTCGTGGATCAGTTCGTCCTTGCGCCAGCCCATGACGTCGTAGTCCTGGCCACCCTCGCGCAGATGTACCTCGGCGCGGTAGTAGGTGTCGTCTTCCTTCCGGCGACGGCGCGGGTCCTCGAACATGAAGCTCGGCGGCTCGTAGGGGATCGGACGCACGGAGTAGAAGAAGTCCATTTCCTCGCCGTGTCCGACCTGCAGCCAGACCCGGCCGTCGTCCCCGTCCTCGACCGCGACGTCCAGGTTCTGCTTGCGCAGTTCGGCGGCGACGTCCTCGAATGCAGGCTTGACCTGCGACTGCAGGAACGCGAGCACTTCCTTCTGCAGCGGATGGTGCGCCAGCGCCTTCAGGCGTGCGCGCCAGTCACCACCACCGCCGGCAACGGGCGCCAGGCGCGCGTCACGGATGCTGGTGCGCCTGACCACTTCCAGGCGCATCGCCTTCACCATGCCCCAGCACATCAGGATCATGACCACCGTAAACGGCAGGGCACTGGCGATGGTGCCCGCCTGCAGCGCCGACAGACCACCGGCCAGCAGCAGGGCGATCGCGATCGCACCCACCAGCAGCGCCCAGAAGATGCGCTGCCATACCGGCGATTCTTCCTCGCCCTTCGACGAGAGCATGTCGATCACCAGCGCGCCCGAGTCGGCCGAAGTGACGAAGAAGATCACCACCAGCAATGTGGCCACGGCCGAGGTCACGGTCGCCAGCGGGTAGTCCTCGAGGAAATGGAAGATCGCCACCGAGCTGTCCGCAGACACCGCCTGCACCAGCGACTGGCTGCCCTCCACCATGACCTGGTAGAGCGCGCTGTTGCCGTAGATCGTCATCCACAGGAAGGTGAAGCCCAGCGGCACCAGCAGCACGCCGACGACGAATTCGCGGATCGTGCGGCCACGCGAAATGCGCGCGATGAACATGCCCACGAACGGCGACCAGGCGATCCACCAGCCCCAGTAGAACAGCGTCCAGCCGCCGAGCCAGGTCGGGCGCTGGTCGTAGGCGTAGAGATTGAAGGTCATCGAGAACACGTTGGAGATGTACATGCCCGTGTTCTGCACGAACGCCTGCAGCAGATAGACCGTCGGGCCCATGACCAGCACGAAGGCGAGCAGCGCCACGGCCAGGATCATGTTGAGCTCCGAGAGGCGGCGCACGCCCCGGTCGAGACCGGTGAACACCGATCCGGTCGCGATCAGGGTGATGACCGTGATCAGCACCACCTGCACGCCGGTGCTGACGGTCGTGTCGAACAGATAGTTCAGACCGGCATTGATCTGGATCACACCCAGCCCCAGCGAGGTCGCCAGGCCGAAGATCGTGCCCAGCACCGCGAACGTGTCGACCGCATGGCCGATCGGTCCGTGGATGCGCTCGCCGATGATCGGATACAACGAAGAGCGGATACGCAGCGGCAGGCCGTGGCGGTAGGCGAAGTACGCCAGCGACAGCGCGACCACGGCGTAGATCGCCCAGGCATGGATGCCCCAGTGGAAGAAGGTGATGCGCATCGCCTGCCGTGCTGCAGCGACCGTTTCGGCATCGCCGACCGGCGGGTCGGCGTAATGCATGATCGGCTCGGCCACGCCAAAGAACATCAGGCCGATGCCCATGCCAGCCGCGAACAGCATCGCGAACCAGGTCGCGTAGTTGTAATCGGGGCGGCTGTGGTCCGGGCCAAGTCGCAACCTGCCGAACTGGCTGATCGCGATGCCGATGATGAAGACCAGGAAGCCGGCGACCGCCAGGATCGTGAACCAGCCGGCCTCTTCGGACACCCAGGCCTTGGCGCGATTGAAGACCGTTTCGGACGCCTCCGGCGCGATGAAGGACATCGCGACCAGCAGCAGCACGATCGCCGCCGAGGGATAGAACACCGGACCGAGGATGCGCGAGTGCCAGCGCTCTGGCGGCGCGGCCGGATCGGTGTCCGGACGCACGGTGGGATCGTTCATGGGAAGTCCTCCTGGCAGGCGGCGACAGCGCGACGCGATGGAGCCTGCGCCGGAAGCTGCTGCAGCCGGGTGAAAACGCCGGCGCGTGCCGGCGGTACGACGGAATGCCCGGCCGCAACGGCCGGGCACGCGATCAGAAGTAGAAGCCGATGTTGACGTTGAGACGCGAATGCCAGCCGTCGTTGGCCGGGTCGCGCACGCCGATGCCGGGGCCGCCGGCGAACCACATGTTCTTGCCTGCGATCCAGTCGACGTAGGTCAGCATCACGCCCTTGCCGAAGCTGCAGCCGGTGACGTTCTGGATCGAATCGCGCAGACCGGGATCGTGGCCGACCGGCAGGGTCGCGCTGGCGTTGTTGTAGCAGGTGATGCTGTCGAACCAGCCGGTGCGCTGCACGTCGTACGCGACGTTGAACGTCGGCACATCGGCCTGCGACGCGATCTCGAACGGGAACATGAAAGCCGACATCGCGATCCGCGATTCGGGATTGTCGTAGCGGTAGCGCGCCCACTGCGCCTGCAGCGTCAGCGGACCGCGCACCCACTGGCCGTGGATCGCAGCACCCGTGTGGTCGTGCTTACCGCCATCGAGACGGTTCTCGATACGGCCCGCGAACGCCGATGCGCCCCAGGTCGTTTCCCAGCCGTCCGCTTCGCTGCTGTGCTCGTAACGCACGATGCCGCGCTCGCGTTCGCGGTACGGCAGATCCTCGGTGGTCGCGACATCGAAGGAATACCGGTCGTAGTTCGCGCCGGTGCCGTACTCGTCGCCGGAGAACACGCCCGCGTGCCACTGGTGGGCGCCGGACTGGCGCTGCCAGACGACGCCGAGGTCGTAATCGTCCTCGATGCCGAGGTAATAGCCCGAACCGAACCAGAAACTGTGGGACGCCGTGGGCAGCAGGCCGAACGGCACCTGCTGGATACCGGCGCGGATGTCGGACGTGGCGCCGTCGCTGCCGTCCTCGAGCTTCCAGCCCGCGTAGGCGTGGTGCACGGCGTCGAAACCGTCGTACCAGCGGTATTGCAGCGAGAAGAACGCCGGACCGGCGTTGCCGCGCGCATCGACCCGGAGGAGTTCGAGCTCGGGGCCGCTGCTGGGCCCGTAATCGAGCCATCCGTAATTGAAGCGGACCGCGCCGCCGAGTTCGAAACCGGGTGCGTCGTCGGCGCCGACTTCAGCCGACACCACCGGGGCCGCAGCCGCCAGCACACCACACAACAACATCCTGAAACAGCGCGAAATCACGACGGGTCTGCCCTCCTCGAGAAACTCGTAAATGCAATGCAGACCGACCATCTTAACGATTCATGCACACGAACCCAAATCCGGACGTTGGCGAAAGCGCGAAAACACCGGGAAAAACGCGGGTTTCATCGCGACATGGAATATGCAACGCGCACGCGTCGACATTCCGCACCGTACGAAACGGTGTGTCCGAAGCAGAAGATCGAAAGTCGATGATCGGGCGCATGGCCCGCATGCATGCGTCCCCGCATGCGGCCGCTATGATCGCGATCCCACGATGATGTTCATGTGCAGGGCCTTTGCGATGACGGTCTATGTCGACGACGCGGTCCATCCCTGGCGCGGTCAGCGCTGGGCGCATCTGCTCGCCGACACGCTCGACGAACTGCACGCATTCGCCGCGTTGCTCGGCATGCCGCGACGCGCATTCCAGGACCGCACCAGCGGCGCGCATTACGACGTCACGGCGGACATGCGCGAACGTGCGATCGCGCTCGGCGCGCGCCCGATCTCGCGACACACCGATCGTGCGCTGGTGCATGCGGTGATCGCGAATGCACGTCGACAGGGCCGCGGCGAGGCGCCCTAGGTGAAGCCGGCAGGTGGCGGCGGTATCCTGCGCGCAGTTCCCACACCACCGTAGCCGCCATGACCGACACGCCGCCCGACCATCTGTCCAACGACCCGCGCAGCCCGCACTACGACGAGGCGGCGATGAATCGCGGCATCGGGATCCGCTTCAACGGCAACGAGCGTCGCGACGTCGAGGAATACTGCGTCAGCGAAGGGTGGATCCGCGTGGCCGCCGGCCGTGCGCTCGACCGCCGCGGTCAGCCGCTGACCGTCAAGCTGCGCGGCACGGTGGAACCCTATTTCCATCTCGAGGCCTGACGCCTCGCCCGTCCGCGCCTTTTTACGGAGATGCCCGATGCAGTACCTGCTGCTGATCTACACCGATGACGCGTTGCTCGACGGACTGGCGGACGGCGAGTTCGACACGATGATGCGCGGCTGTCTGGAACATGCGGACGCCCTGCAGGCCGAAGGCACGCTGGTCGGCTTCCAGCAGCTCGAACACGCCAGCACCGCCAAGACCCTGCGCACGCGGGGCGGCCGTACGCAGGTGTTCGATGGCCCGTTCTCCGAGACCAAGGAAATGCTGGCGGGCTTCAACCTGATCGAAGCCGACAGCGAGGAAGCGGCGCTGCGCATCGCCAGGGAGTTCCCGTGGGCGCGGACCGGCAGCATCGAGGTGCGGCCGGTGCGCGACGTCGCACAGGTGCGGGCGCGCGTCGGCGCCTGAGTTCACCGCGCGTGATGCGAAGGGCCGCTGTGTGCGGCCCTTCGCGTTTCAGGGAAGCGCCTGATCGAAGCCGTTCGCGCAGGCCGCCCGCTGGTGCGGGGCGGCCTGCGGCGGACGAGCGGAGCGTGCGCATCGACAGCCACGCCCGGGCCGCTTCGAGCCCACGCCCGACACGTCCGATGCCGACGGACGGCGGGATGTGCATGCGCTGCACGCTTGCTGCCGATCAAACGCCACCGCACATCGGGCAGCGTCAGCCGCCGCGCGCCTCGGCGACGATCTGATCGGTGATCGCCTGCACCTGCTTGGTCGTCATCGGCGCGAAGATGCCCTGCCAGGCGCTCGACGTCGTGTCGTAGCTGCGGGTCGCCGCGACCCGGCCGCCCGGCACTTCGACGAACTGCGCGCTGGCCTTGATGTGCGCATTGCCGGTCATCACGCCGAGGCCGTAGCGCGCACCGGTGGAAACGTAGCGGTAACTGTCGACACGCACGACCACGACCACGCCGGGCGGATCGAGCGATGACGGACGGCTGTCGCGTACGCTGCCCTGGAGGCCGGCGGCCGTCGCGGACGTGCGGATGGCGTCGTTCCACAACGCACGGAAGTCGGCCCAGTCGTCCTGTGCGCGGGCGCTGTCGCTGCCTTCGACGACGAGCACGATCTGGCGGACATCGCCATTGATCGTGACCGGGTCGACAGGTGCGGCAGCGGGCCGCTGCACGGTGGCCGCACACGCGGACAGCAGCGCCGCGGCAGCGAGCAGGGTCAGGGAACGGAACGCGCGCAGGGCGCGGGACGCGGGTGCAGCAGAGGGAATGGCGTGCATGGCGGACCTCGTCGGATGGCGGTCATGCACGCATCGGACACGTCCCCTGCGCCGCGTCCGGTGCGCGCGCCCGCAGGCTAGCGCGGGGGCATTCGGGTTTCGTGAAGCAGCGACCCCATCGTTGCGGCGGGCGCCTCAACTCCGGGTTCAAGCGGTTTGGGACAGCCCTACAACAACCCGTCCCGCTTCACCGCCAGATATCGCTCCACCAGCGCCGAAGGCAACTCCTCGCCGGTGACGTCGAGCACTGCGATCCGATGGTTGCGCAGCGCATCGTGCGCGGCTTTGCGCTGCGCGAGATAGCGCGCGGTCGCGCCGGCATGCACGGCGTCCTCGTGTTCGCGGACCTCGGTCGACAACACATCGTCGAGCGCACGCTCGCGTAGCGAAGCGACGATCACCAGATGCCGCTTCTGCAACATGCGCACCGCGGCCAGCACGTCCTCGATGTCCTCGTCGCGCAGGTTGGTGACCAGCATCAGCAGCCCGCGGCGCCGCTGGCGCAGGGACAGCTCGGTGGCCGCGGCGAGATAGTCGGTGGCCACCGGCTGCGGCTGCAGGTCGTGGCTGACACGCAGCAGCGTGTCCACCGCGCCCATGCCGCGTTGCGGCGCCATCCAGCGCGTCTCGCCGCCGGTCGCGAACAGGCCGACCGCATCGCCTTGCCGCAGCGCGAGGTAGGACACCACCAGCGCCGCGTCGAGCGCGTGGTCGAAATGCGACAGCGCGCCGTCCTGGGCCAGCATCCGGCGCCCGGTGTCGAGCACCACGACCAGCTGCTGGTTCTTCTCGTCCTGGTACTCGCGCGAGATCAGCTTGCGTGCGCGCGAGCTCGCCTTCCAGTCGATCTGGCGCAGGCTGTCGCCGACGCGGTACTCGCGCATCTGGTGGAAATCGGTGCCTTCGCCGCGGCGGCGCCGGATGTGCGCGCCGACCAGCT
>Ga0207790_1000774_pt1 | contig 10009 bp, 7 predicted proteins | sample HigsolmetaGSP14D_FD_184842 | JGI IMG/M metagenome (GOLD analysis project Ga0207790, IMG submission 184842) | High solid enriched microbial communities from the Joint BioEnergy Institute, USA - SP1-4-D (SPAdes) | ecosystem: Engineered > Bioreactor > SSF (Solid state fermentation) > Aerobic >...
GTAGGTCGTCGCTTCCAGGTACAAGGTCAATTCGAACTTGAAGGCGGCGATGTGAAACTGGTCGATGACTATGGTCACCATCCAAAAGAAGTAGAAGCCACTATTAAAGCGGCTCGTGCCAGCCATCCAGATCGCCGTCTGGTGATGATGTTCCAGCCGCACCGTTTCAGCCGTACCCGTGACTGTTTTGATGACTTCGTAGAAGTGCTTTCACAAGTTGATCAGCTGCTCTTACTTGAAGTGTATCCGGCAGGGGAAAAGCCAATTGTAGGTGCAGATAGCCGCGCATTGGCACGTAGTATCCGTTTACGTGGGGAAGTTGAACCAATCCTGATTGATCCGGTTGAGGGGAACCTGAGCCAGGTGATGAAAAAGGTATTGCAAGCAAATGACTTGTTATTAACCCAAGGCGCAGGTAATGTTGGAGCAATCTCAATCGAACTTGCTCAAAATCATTTATATGTAAAGTAAAATAGTCATGTTATGACTGATTGAACAGATTCAAAAAGTTTAAGGATATAAACGTGTCAAATGCTTCAAAATTCGGAAAAGTTGCCGTATTGCTGGGTGGTAAATCTGCAGAGCGTGAGGTTTCGCTAGATAGTGGAACCGCCGTACTTGAGGCATTAGTGCGTTCTGGGGTCAATGCAGAAGCGTTTGATCCACAAGAGCGTAGTGTTACCGAACTGGTAAATTATGATCGTGCGTTTGTAGTATTGCATGGTCGTGGCGGTGAAGACGGCCAGATTCAGGGTGCGCTGGAATGGTTGAATATTCCATATACCGGTACAGGCGTACAGGGTTCTGCCATTGGTATGGATAAAGTCAAAACCAAACAGGTTTGGCAGGGTTCAGAATTACCTACTGCGCCATATCGTATCGTGACCAAGAACTCGAATGCGCAAGAAATTGTATCTGCTCTAGATTTGCCGCTGATCATTAAGCCTGTACACGAAGGTTCGAGTATTGGCATGAGTAAAGTTGAAAAAGTAGAAGACTTTGCCGATGCGATTGCCAAAGCCACTGAACATGATGCCGTGGTTATGGCAGAGAAATGGATCACAGGCCGTGAATTTACCATTGTAATTCTGAATGGTCAGGCCCTACCTGTCATTCGTCTGCAACCGCCAGAAGATGTGGCTTTCTATGACTATGAAGCTAAATATCAGCGTAATGATGTGGAATATGGCATTCCATGTGGCTTAAGCGAGTCTGAAGAGAAAGAATTGCAAGCCTTGGCTCTACGTGCCTTCCAGGCGGTGGGTGCAAGTGGCTGGGGCCGTATTGATGCAATGCAGGATGAACAGGGTAAGTTCTGGTTACTGGAAGTGAATACTGTTCCAGGTATGACCAGTCATTCTCTGGTACCAAAAGCGGCAGCAGCCGTCGGCTATAGTTTTGATGCGCTCTGTGTAGCGATTCTGGAACAAACATTAAACGGTGCGGCACACTAAGTTATGGCTCAACTCCCAGCAACCATGCGCCGTAAACGTGCTGCGATTACCTCAATTCACGACAAGCCGCCGACACGCAAAGAGAAACTGACCAACCTGGGTGGTTGGGCCTTGTTGTGTGTCGCGCTGGTGGTGCTGGCTTTTGGGATTTTTGGCCTATACAAGGTGATGACTGATGCTCAGGTAGCAGAGCTGAAAGTGGCAGGAACGCGTTCAGCAGCTGAAGAGCGCCAGGTCATGCAGTACGTTTCACCGATTGTGACTGAAAACTATTTCACTTCGGACCTGGAATCGATTCGTGACCGCGCACTGGAATTGTCCTGGGTGGACCGTGTGGTGGTATCTCGTGCCTGGCCAGACAAGATTCATGTCCGGGTAATGCCGCATCATGCTATTGCCCGATGGGGTACAGGACGACTGCTGAGTGATAGTGGCATTATTTTCACTGAAGTCAGCCCTAAAGATTATTCAGCTTTACCGTTGCTGCATGGACCATCTACTCATGCAAATACCATGATGCGACGTTATAATGAAATCAACCAGTTATTTTTACCACAAGGTATTCGTTTAAAAGAATTATATTTAACTGAACGAATGACGTGGTTTATGCAGTTTGATTCAGGTTTGCGTGTGATTGTCGATAAAGACCAGACCATGAGCAAATTGCAACGTTTGAGTCATCTGTCCTATAGCGAACTAAAACCGGTATGGTCGAAAATTTCAGCGATCGACCTGCGTTATCGGAATGGATTGGCGATTCAATGGAAAAATTCAATTCCGCCTAAAATTGTAAATGGTCAATTTATTGTAACCATTAATGACACGGGCGTTGAGAATAATGTAACAGTAAAGCCATAATGACCGGCTTTAAAAACTAGAGGCCTTATAAAGCCATAAATCTAACAAACACGTAATGGTAGTAGTTAATAATGAGTGAAGCTGTTCCCTCGGTTGTGGCGATTGACATTGGGACACACAAAGTTTCAGTTTTGATTGGTAAGGTACACGCGCCAGACAATATCCAAGTGATTGGGATGGCGACCGCTCGTAACCGAGGCATGAATAAAGGAAAAATTGTCAGTCTCGATAAAGTCATTACCGCCATTAAAAACGCCGTACAAGAAGCGGAAGATATGGCTGAATGTCGTGTGCATTCTGCGTGGATTTCGATCCCAAGTGCTGAATTAAAAAGCTTTTATGCCTCGGGTCGTACCACCATTGATAATAGTGAACATTCAATTACGACCAGTGAAGTGGTACGGGCACTTGAGCTGGCCAAAGCCAGTCATGTCACCTCAGATCATTATCTGGTCAGTGCGGTGCCTTTAGGCTTCGAGCTGGATGATGCACCGGAATGGGTACTCAACCCGATCCGTATGTCGGCACATAGCATGACGGGACATTATCATTTGATGATGTTACCGATCAGCACCATGCAGAATATTGACCGCGCTTTAAAAGGGGCCAATATCGGTGTGGAGAAAATGGTGGTGTCCTGTCTAGCTACTGCTGAAGCCAGCCTGCTGAAAGATGAAAAAGAATATGGCGTGTGTCTGGTAGATATCGGTGCGGGAACCACCAATATTGCTGTTTATTTGGATGGCCGTTTGGCGTTAACCCATACTATTCAGCGTGGCGGTGAACATGTGACCCGTGATATTGCAGCAGTTTTACAGACCACGACAGAAGAAGCAGAACGTCTGAAATTGCTCTATGGCTGTGTTGACCTAAAAGTGGTTAAACCAGAGCATATGATTCAGTTCCAGGGCATTGATGGACCACAAACCATTAGCCGGATTGAACTGACTGAAATTATCATGGCGCGTTATGAAGAAATCATGGGTCTGGTGCGTGATGAACTGGTGAACCATGGCGCGATGCAGGGACTGTATCATGGTGTGGTGCTGACTGGTGATGCCAGTCAGATTGAAGGTATGGTCAGCTTTGTACGCCGTACCTTGGGTGTATCTGCACATCTGGGCAATCCGCCGGTACAGGTCTATGCAGATGAACAGCACCAGGCGGCTTTACGTCGTTCCCAGTACGCAACAGTGGCTGGTTTGCTGATGTTTAGCCAGAGTGATACCCAAGAAACCCTCGTTGAGACCGAAGACGGGGACAAGTTATCAGTGACACAGCGCATTAAACGGGCATGGTCAGGTTTTAACGAAACGTTAAAAGCGATCTTTTAAGCGATTTTTATTGTGAATATTGTTGGGAAGTTGTAGTTAATCGGGCTTGTACTTGACAAGTGCCTGCTTGAGCAGCATTCTTAAAAACAATTTTTATCAAGATTAAGGCAGTATACGGGCTTAGTGACTGCCAATTATGAATTAGGAATTTTATAGGTCATGGCCTCATTTGAATTTTTCGAAGAAGATCATAGCGATAGCAATGGTCAAGCCCGTTTCACTGTATTTGGTGTAGGTGGTGCGGGTGGTAATGCTGTACAGCATATGTTGCAGTCCGATATCCAGGGCGTAAAGTTCGTCTGTGCCAATACAGACAAACAGGCACTGGATCGCATGGAAGCCGAATTTAAAATTCAGCTGGGCGAGCAAAGTACACGTGGTCTGGGTGCTGGAGCAAATCCACAGGTCGGTCAAGCGGCAGCAGAAGAAAGCCGTGAACTGATCCGCCAGCAGCTTGAAGGTACCGATATGGTATTCGTTACTGCCGGTATGGGTGGCGGTACAGGTACCGGTGCTGCGCCAGTCGTTGCTGAAATTGCCAAAGAAATGGGTATCCTCACTGTTGGTGTCGTAACTACGCCATTCAACTTTGAAGGTAAACGCCGTCTGCAATCTGCCGAGAAGGGGATTGAAGCGTTAGAACAGCACGTAGATTCTCTGATCATCATTCCAAACCAGCGTCTATTGAAAGTCTTCCGTGATATTTCAATGAAGGATGCGTATAAAAAAGCGGATGATGTACTGTTGAATGCGGTACGTAGTATCTTTGATCTGGTAGTACGTCCTGGTCACATTAACCTTGACTTCGCCGATCTGAAAACTGCAATGAGTACACGTGGTTATGCCATGATGGGGGTAGGCTTGGGTCGTGGTGAAAACCGTGCACGTCAGGCAGCAGAGCAGGCGATTCGCAGCCCATTACTGGATAACGTCACCATCATGAATGCCAAAGGTATTCTGATTAACGTGACGGGTGGTGATGACGTAACCTTCGGTGAAATTGAAGAAATTACTGATGTTGTAAACCAGATCGTGGATCTGGATGAAGGTCAGGTCTTCTACGGTACAGTATTTGATCCGGATGCACGTGATGAAATCAGTGTAACGGTGATTGCGACTGGTTTGACTCGCCATGCTGCAGATTCGGTTGAGCCGACTAAACGTGCGAATGTACAGGCAGTACGTCCACCATCATCACAGGCAGTAGTTGAAGATGATGATGTACCGGCAATTCAGCGCCAGCAAAATGAAGCAGGTGCAGCAGCTAATCCTGCCGCTTCAGTTTCTAGTCCGCGTCCAACGCCAATGAGCATCCAAGATTATCTTAAAAATCAACAGCGCAAATAATATGTAACAGCATGTGTTTACGATGATTGCACAGAAAAGGTGGCTTTAGAGCCACCTTTTGTTTTTTATCAATGGCCAAATATGCTAACGTATAGCGGTTTTATTGGTGAACAGATGATAAAAAGCATGTTGAAACAACGTACCCTGCAACGTATCGTGAAAGCGAGCGGAATCGGTCTTCATAGTGGGCAGAAGGTTATGATTAACTTTGTGCCACACCACGCCGATGGGGGCATTGTGTTTCGTCGTATTGATCTGGATCCACCTGTCGATATTCCTGCAGATGCCTTATTGATCCAGGAAGCCTTCATGTGTTCGAACCTGGTTCAGTCAAATGCCAAAGTGGGTACGATTGAGCATGTGATGAGCGCCATTGCAGGATTAGGTATTGATAACCTGATTATTGAAGTGTCAGCTTCAGAAGTTCCCATTATGGATGGCAGTGCCGGACCTTTCATTTATCTGCTCATGCAGGGCGGCTTGCAAGAACTAGATGCACCAAAGAAATTTATTAAAATTATTAAACCTGTTGAAGCCCTGATCGATGATAAACGGGCGATTTTCAGCCCACATGACGGCTTTCAGCTAAATTTCACTATTGATTTTGATCATCCTGCCTTTAAAAAAGAACATCAATCTGCCAGCATCGATTTTTCTACAGAAACCTTTGTTTATGAAGTCAGTGAAGCGCGTACATTCGGCTTTATGAAAGACCTTGACTACTTGAAAGCCAATAATCTGGCTTTGGGTGCAAGCTTGGAAAATGCCATCGGTGTAGATGAAACCGGCGTAGTCAATGAAGAAGGTTTGCGTTTCTCGGATGAGTTTGTACGTCACAAAATTCTAGATGCAGTTGGTGATTTATACCTGCTAGGCCACCAGATTATTGCCAAATTTGATGGTTACAAATCAGGGCATGCTTTGAATAATCAACTATTGCGTAACGTGAAAAGTGACCCAAGCAGCTATGAAATTGTAACATTTGATGACGTAACTCAATGTCCAATTAGTTATGTAACTGTGACATAAGTCCTTGTCTTTGTGTCTTTGTGTTATAACTTAGCTGCATCTAATGTGACACCTGTCACATAAAAACAACATTGGAATTTATTACATCTCATTGCAATGTTACTTTTTATTGCTTGCCAAACGTAGTAAAGCTTGGCTAAGCTTAGGGTCGCTTATAAAGTCAGCAGCACCGCGAAGTAATTCCTGTGTTTCTGGACTCAAGGCTCTTTCAGATTTTTCTGGAACCGGTTGAACAGGGGATGGATTCCTTAAGCAAACCTGGATTTTAGTGAGATCTTTTAATTCGTTTATTTGAGAGAGTTGTGAGATGTATTGCTTTTGAAGATAGGCCAATTGAGAAATCATGGCTTGGTTTTCACCAGTAATCGTTAACACACCATTTTGATAGCAGGCAACTTGCCATTGTTCGGGTTGAGGCAATAGCGGTTGTACGAGTTTCGTAAGCTTCTGCCATGCAGAAACTTGTGATGAGAGAAACGAAAAGTTTCCTGTTTTTATCTGTTTTCTTGTTTTTTGAAAGACGTTGACAGGTTCCGACATACATAATTCCTACATGTTTATGTCTTAATCTTATGCGCTTCTTAAAGTGGATATCAAGGAAGAGATCTTCAAGAAACTCGATTAGCAGTTTAGAGAGGTTTTTTATGCATATGCCTATGCGACGTATCCTATTGGCATTTTCTATTTCGGTTTCAGCTGCTTCAGTAGCTTTTGCAGATTTAGTGGATCTGAATCAACAAGATGCTACACCTGACCGTCTTGAGCAGTTAACACGTACTTTATCGCAGGGTTCTTATACCCATCCTGAAGATATTGATATTCCCGCACAAACTAAATTAAATGTTCAGCTACGTGAAAAACCGGTTGAACTGAATAATCAGACCATTGCTCAAAAATATGGCAATTCTTCATCCAGTAAAGTTGCATCTTCAAATAATCCTTATTCGTGGTTAGTGGCTCATCCATTACCCGACATGAAACGTGTCAGCTCAAATTTTGGCGGCCGTACCATGGGTGGTCGTGCTGAAAATCACTCAGGTCTAGATCTGGCTGCTGCAAGCGGTACACCGATCTATGCAACTGGTCCTGGTATCGTAACCAAATCGGGTTGGGGTACAGGTTATGGTCAGTATGTCGAAATTAACCATGGTAATGGATACCTTACTCGTTATGCCCATGCTTCACGCTTGATTGCACGTGTGGGAGATCAGGTGCAAGCCGGTGATCATATTGCGAATGTAGGTTGTACAGGTCGTTGTACTGGTCCTCATCTACACTATGAAGTAGTAAAAGACGGTCAACGTAAAAATCCTTCAACTTATTTAGCAATGTTGCCTTAAGCGTAGCTTTGCTCAAAATAACTGAAATACTTTAATACGTCTGATACTTGATACTCATAAAAAATCAATCAAACCGCTTTTAAGGCAATTAGACTGAACATTTCTTCCAGGGAGTAGAGAAGGAGTTCGATCTAATTGCTTTTAGATATTATATTATCACCGAGAATTATAACTGTCGTATAAAAAATCGCCATTATTGACTTCTTTTTGTTACTTTGTGTAATAAAGTGTCAATGGATATTTAGATAATAAATAGTACTCCAGAACCGCATTCAGCCAGAGCCATACCTGCATAAGCCGTAAATATGATACATATAAGTGATCAATTTGGCTTTCAGGAACTGTAGATTATGGCGTTTTATGGAGATACCGACGCTCAAGAAACCCAAGAATGGCAAGACGCTTTTGACTCCGTTTTGCAGCACATGGGAACCGAGCGCGCCGCCTTTTTACTTGAAAAACTTTATCAACGCGCAATTGCCAAACATGTTCCTATTCAGCGTTTAAATACTCCCTACTTAAACACTATTTCTGTAGAAGAACAACCTGCGATGCCGGGCGACCAGGACATGGAGCGCCGTATTCGCGCGCTGATCCGCTGGAATGCTTTGGCAATGGTGCTTCGCGCAAATAAAACCGGTGATGACCTGGGTGGTCACTTGGCCAGCTTTGCTTCATCTGCCACTTTATACGATGTGGGTTTTAACCATTTCTTCCGTGCCAATAACGACAGCTTCGGTGGCGACCTGATTTACTATCAAGGTCACTGTGCACCGGGGATTTATGCCCGCTCATTTCTAGAAGGCCGCTTAACTGAAGAGCATCTGAATAATTTCCGTCGTGAAGTCGGCGGCAAAGGTCTGCCTTCTTATCCTCATCCTTACTTGATGCCAGACTACTGGCAGTTCCCGACGGTATCGATGGGCCTGGGTCCAATCATGTCGATCTATCAGGCGCATATTCAAAAGTATCTGATGAACCGTGGCCTGATTAAGGAAGAAGACCGTAAAGTCTGGGCTTATCTGGGCGATGGCGAAATGGATGAGCCGGAAAGCTTAGGCGCGATTTCACTGGCGGGTCGTGAGAAGCTGGACAACCTGATCTGGGTGGTGAACTGTAACTTGCAGCGTCTGGATGGCCCGGTACGTGGTAATGGCAAGATCATTCAGGAACTTGAATCATTGTTCCGTGGTGCTGGCTGGCGCGTGATTAAAGTTGTCTGGGGTCGTCATTGGGATCCGCTACTGGATAAAGACAAATCTGGTGCACTCAAAGCGATTATGGAAGAAGCAGTAGATGGTGATTATCAGCGCTATCAGGTGAAAGGTGGTGCTTATGCACGCGCACATTTCTTTGGTAAATATCCAGAAGCAGAAGCTTTGGTTAAAGACCTGAGCGATGAAGATATCGATAATCTGAACCGTGGTGGTCATGACCCGTACAAAGTCTTTGCTGCCTATGCAGAAGCGACCAAGGCCAAAGGTCAACCAACGGTCATTCTGGCGAAAACCGTAAAAGGTTATGGTCTGTCTGATGAAATTGAAGCGGTGAACAAGACGCACCAAATCAAGAAAATGCAGCTGGAATCATTGAAATATGTACGTAACCGTTTCAACTTGCCATTTACTGATGAACAACTGGAAGAAATTCCATTCTACCGCCCAAGTGAAAATTCGCCTGAAATTAAATATATGAAGGCACGCCGTGAGGCACTGGGTGGTTATCTGCCAGCACGTCGCAAAGAAAGCGAATCTTTACCGATTCCTGAACTTTCTGTATTTGATGCTGTGCTTAAAGGTTCAAACGGTAAAGAACAGTCCACCACCATGGTCATGGTTCGCCTCATCTCTGCATTATTAAAAGAGAAAGCAATTAAGGACCGTGTGGTGCCGATCGTGCCAGATGAAGCGCGTACCTTTGGTCTGGAAGGGATGTTCCGTCAATTGGGGATCTATGCAGCGCATGGTCAACAATATACCCCTGAAGATCAGGAACAGTTGATGCATTACCGTGAAGCCAAAGACGGTCATATGTTACAGGAAGGGATTAACGAAGCCGGTGCAATGAGTGCATGGGCAGCCTTGGCGACCAGTTATTCAACCAATAACCTGCCAATGATCCCGATGTACATGTACTACTCAATGTTCGGCTTCCAGCGTATTGGCGATATTGCCTGGGCAGCAGGTGATGCACAGGCGCAAGGTTTCTTGCTGGGTGCAACCGCTGGCCGTACTACCTTAAATGGTGAGGGCTTGCAGCATCAGGATGGTCATTCGCATATTCTGGCCAACACCATTCCAAACTGTGTCTCTTATGACCCGTGCTTTGGCTATGAGCTTGCCGTGATCGTGCATGATGGTCTGCAACGTATGTATGTGAATCAGGAACGTGTGTTCTATTACCTGACCCTGATGAATGAAAACTACGAACATCCGCCAATGCCGCAAGGTGCAGAAGAAGGCATCAAGCGTGGTATGTATCTGCTGGAAGAAGACGAGAAAGCGACGGTTCAGTTGATGGGTTCAGGTGTGATTCTGCGTGAAGTCATCAAGGCCGCAAAAATCCTGCGTGAGGAATATCAGATTCATGCCAATGTCTGGAGCGTGACCAGCTTTAACGAACTCGCTCGCGATGGTATGGCATGTGA
>Ga0207790_1000779_pt1 | contig 9964 bp, 8 predicted proteins | sample HigsolmetaGSP14D_FD_184842 | JGI IMG/M metagenome (GOLD analysis project Ga0207790, IMG submission 184842) | High solid enriched microbial communities from the Joint BioEnergy Institute, USA - SP1-4-D (SPAdes) | ecosystem: Engineered > Bioreactor > SSF (Solid state fermentation) > Aerobic >...
CATCGTCTTCGCGCTCATCGAACAGCCGAACCTGGGGTGGGGGCATCCGGCGATCTGGATGCCGCTGACCGCCGGCATCCTCCTGTTCACCGCGTTCCTGCTACGTCAGCGCACCGTACGCTCGCCCATCCTGCCGCTCGGGATCTTCCGCGTCCGGAACTTCTGGACCGGCAACCTCGCCACCTTCTTCGTCTATGCGGCGCTCTCGCTGAACGGCTTCGTCGTCGGCGTCTACCTGCAGCAGGGGGCGGGATTGAGCGCGACCTTCGCGGGCCTCGCGAGTCTGCCGACGACCCTCGCCCTGATCGCGCTCAGCTCGGTCGTCGGCGGATGGGTCAACCGCTTCGGTCCGCGTCTGTTCATGACGGTCGGCCCGCTCGTGATGGCGGCGGGATCGCTCATGCTCCTCGCCGTCCGCGCAGACTTCGACTACTGGACCCAGGTCCTCCCGGGCCTCGTCGTCTTCGGCCTGGGGCTCGGCATCACGGTCTCGCCGCTGACCTCGACGATCCTCGGCGCTATCGGCGGCGAGCGCTCCGGCATCGCCTCGGCGACGAACAACGCCGTCTCGCGCATCGCCGGACTCGTCGTCATCGCGATCCTCGCCGTCATCATCGGCGGCGCGCTGGACCTCGACGGCTTCCACCGCGCCGCGCTCGTCACGGCCCTGCTGATGGCGGCCGGTGCGGTGGTCTCGTTCCTCGGGATCCGGAGGCCCGTCACCGCCGACGCGCAGGCCACCTGATTTCCACGGCCGGATGCGGGCCTGCGGCATCCGTCGACTGCCACACTGGCGGTATGAGCGTCATCGAGAACTCGAAACTGACCGTCGTCGGCGCGGGCGCCGTCGGATCGAGCGTCGCCTACGCCGCCCTCATCCGCGGATCGGCCCGGCACGTCGCCCTCTACGACATCGCCGCCGAGAAGGTCGAGGCGGAGGTCCTCGACCTCGCCCACGGCGCGCAGTTCACGGGGTCGAGCGACATCTCCGGCGGGTCCGACGTCTCGGTCGCCGCGGGATCCCACGTCGTCGTGATCACCGCCGGCGCGAAGCAGAACCCCGGGCAGACGCGCACCGAGCTGGCCGGCGTGAACGCCGGCATCCTCAAGCGGATGCTGCCCGAGCTGCTCGAGGTCGCCCCGAACGCGGTCTACGTCATCGTCACGAACCCGTGCGACGTGCTCACGGTCATCGGGCAGGAGGTCACCGGGCTGCCGCCCGAGCGGATCTTCGCCTCGGGCACCGTGCTCGACACGTCGCGCCTGCGGTGGAAGCTCGCCCAGCGTGCGGGGGTGTCGACCTCGAGCGTCCACGCCTACATCGTCGGCGAGCACGGCGACACCGAGTTCCCGCACTGGTCGCGCGCGACGATCGGCACCGTGCCGATCCTCGACTGGCAGCCGCTCGACGGCCAGCCGCCGTTCACGGCCCTGGAGCTCGACCGTATCGCCGTCGATGTGCGGGATGCCGCCTACACGGTCATCCGCGGCAAGGGAGCGACGAACTACGCGATCGGCTTGTCGAGCGCCCGCATCGTCGAGGCGATCCTCGGCGACCAGCACGCGGTCATGCCCGTCTCGACGGTGCTGAGCGACTTCCAGGGCGTCGATGGCGTCGCGCTCTCGGTGCCGTCCGTCGTCAGCAGCGCGGGCGCCCGCCCGATCCTCGAGACGTCGTTCTCGGACGACGAGCTGGCGCTCTTCCACCGCTCCGCCGACGCCCTGGGGGCGGTGGCGGCGTCGCTCCGCTGAGCCCTCAGTTCAGGCCGGTCGCCGCCGGAGGGTTCCCGGCTCGGGAAAGGTCCATCCGAAGGCGACGGCGACGACGCGCACCGTCACCGTGACCGCGATGCACACGAGCCCCGCGACGAGGATCGGCACCGAGAACGCGTTCAGCACGACGAGCACGACCACCCCGCCCGCGGCAGCGATCGCGTAGAGCGTGCTCACCTGCAGGAACGAGAACGGCAGGTTCAGCGCGACGTCGCGGAGCATCCCGCCTCCGATCGCGCCGAGGACCCCGACGACGACCGCGCCGACCGGACCCACGCCGAGCGACAGCGCCTTCGAGGCACCGATGGCGCCGAACATGCCCATGACGATCGCGTCGAGGACGGTCAGCGGCCATGTCAGCCGGGACACGACTGCCTGCACCCCCATCCCGACCAGAGCCCCTCCCGCCGCGACGAGCAGGTACCAGTTCTGCCAGATCACGACGGGCGGCTGATTGAGGACGACATCGCGCAGCAAGCTTCCCCCGAGGGCGACGAGGAGTCCGATGACGAGCACACCCAGCACATCGATGCGCTGATGCCGGTGCTCCGCCGCGACGAGCGCGCCCTGGAGTCCGCCCAGTCCCGCGGCCAGCAGCTCGACCCACAGGGGAACGGCGAACGGGGCGACGCTCATCTCGACTCCTCCTCGATCCCTCGTCGACGGGTCAGTGCGCGGAGCCTGCGGCGTCGGCGATGACCTTCGCGACCGTGTCGGCCTGCGAGATGAACAGTGCGTGGCTGCCCGGGACGTTCGTGATCTGTGCTCCGACCCGCGAGGCCATGTGCTGCAGCATCGCCTGATCGAACGCCTTGTCCTCCGTGGCGATGACGGCCCAGCTCGGCTTGTCGCGCCACGCCGCTGCGGTGACGGGCTCGGCGAACACCGACATGTTGACGGGCACCTGGCTGTCGGCGAGGAAGGCGGCATCCGCTTCGTCGATGTCGGCGGCGAACCCGGCGCGGAAGTGATCGCGGGCGAGGTAGCCGTACCCGTCCTCACGGACGTCGATGACGAACTCGGGCGTGGCCGCGAAGCCCTCGTACTGCTGCCCGGACGACTCCCCCGCATCGGGGATCAGCGCCGAGACGTAGACGAGCCCGGCGACGTTGGGGTGGGTGCCCGCCTGCGTGATGACGGTGCCGCCCCACGAGTGGCCGACGAGGATGGCAGGTCCGTCCTGCTGGTCGAGGACTCGAGTGGTCGCGGCGACGTCGGCCTCGAGCGAGGTCAGCGGGTTCTGGACGATGGACACGCGGAAGCCGCGAGCGGTGAGGAGGTCGTACACACGGCGCCAGCCGGAGCCGTCTGCGAAGGCTCCGTGGACGAGGACGACGTTCGTGATGTCTGCGGTGTTCATGAATCTCTTCCTTTGATGTCGTGCCCCCGGATCGGGGTGCTGTCTGACGTAACGCTTGCGATACGCAATATATTGCATACGGGGTGCAGCCGCAAGAACATCTGCGGAAGCGATGTCGGATGCCGCGATTAGCCTGATCACATGGCTTCACGACGACCCGCCCCGACCGCGGCTTTCCGCTGCACCGAGTGCGGGTGGACGACCGCCAAGTGGGTCGGCCGGTGCGGCGAATGCCAGCAGTGGGGCACGGTCGTCGAGGCGACCACGCAGACCGGGATCACGGCGACCGTCACCCCGATCGCCCCCACACGCAGCGCCCGGCCCATCACGCAGATCGACACGAGAGAGACGCCGCGACGCTCGAGCGGCGTCGGGGAGTTCGATCGCGTCCTCGGCGGCGGCATCGTCCCCGGCGCCGCGATCCTGCTCTCCGGCGAGCCGGGGGTGGGTAAATCGACTCTCCTCCTCGAGGTTGCCGCGCAGAGCGCGCGCGCCGGTCGCCGGGTCCTCTACGTCAGCGCGGAGGAGTCCCTCAGCCAGGTCCGGCTGCGCGCCGAACGCACCGGCGCCCTGCACGACGAGCTCTACCTCGCGAGCGAGACGGACCTCGCGACGACCCTCGGGCACGTCGACGACGTGCGCCCCGACCTCCTCATCGTCGATTCGGTGCAGACGGTCTCATCAGGTCTCATCGACGGTGCCGCCGGGCAGCCGAGCCAGGTGCGGGAGGTGGCATCCACCCTCATCCGCGTCGCGAAGGAGCGCGACCTGCCCGTCGTGATCGTCGGTCACGTCACGAAGGACGGCCAGGTCGCCGGACCCCGCATCCTCGAGCACCTCGTCGACGTCGTCTGCCACTTCGAAGGCGACCGCCAGACCTCCTTGCGCTTCGTGCGGGCCCTCAAGAACCGGTTCGGCGCGACCGACGAGGTCGGCTGCTTCGACATGGCGGGCGACGGCATCGCCGAGGTACCCGATCCGAGCGCGCTCTTCCTCAGCAACCGTCCCAGCGAACCCGGCACGTGCGTGACGGTCGCGCTCGAGGGCCGGCGGGCACTGCCCGTCGAGGTGCAGGCCCTGACGCTGCACACCTCGGCCCCGAACCCACGGCGGATCGTGAGCGGGGTCGACGGCGCCCGCGTCGCAATGGTGCTCGCGGTACTCGAGAAGCGGGCCGGCATCAAGCTGTCGGACCAGGACGTCTACGTCTCGACCGTCGGCGGGGTGCGTCTCACCGAGCCGGCCGCCGACCTCGCCATCGCCCTCGCCATCGCGAGCGCGGCGTCCGAGCGGCCGAACCCTGCGAAACTCGCGGCGATCGGCGAATTGAGCCTGTCGGGCGAGATCCGCCGGGTGACCCAGCACGATCAGCGGCGCTCCGAGGCGGCACGGCTGGGCTACAAGGCCGTGATCGACGCGGGCGCCGGCACCTTGCGGGACGCCCTCGTCCAGCGGTCGCGCCACCACGCTCCTCGGCCGGACGACCGACCCGACTTCTGAGCGGGTCAGGCGTCGAGCGCGGCGATCAGGTCCGTCGGTGCGGCCTGCATGGGGTGCGGACCGGCGATGTCGAAGAAGACCGTCGTGATCTCCTCGCCGTACGTGCCGAGGAAGGCGCGCAGCCAGGCCGGAGACTGCAGGCCGACGCCCGGCGGAAGCGTCGCGGGCTTGTTCGCCGCATCGCTGAACAGCAACAGAGCGACGTCGCCGGTGGCGGGGTCGCGGTACGTCCACACCTCGCCGGAATCCCGAGGGTCGTCACGGGCACCCGGACGCAGGAGCGGTACGACGGTCGGACCGTGCCGCAGTGCGAACGCGAGGGCAGCCATGTCCTGCGTCTGGAGAGCATCGGCCAGCGCCGTGTTGCGGAACTCGAGCGGCTTCTTCTCGCGCTTCTTCCCAGCCATCCCCTCAGCCTAAGCGGGATGCCGCGGATCGCCGCGCCGAGCACCGGAACGTAAGGGGGCCCCCTCGAACTCCCCATTGGGGACTGGAGAAGTCGAGAGGGCCCATCGCTCACCGGCAACCGGGGGATCCGAGGTCCCGCTTCTGGGGGTGGGCGGGACTCCGTCGCTGGGGACGACGGGGGTGACCACCGGGAGCTGAACCCCAGGGTACGCGTCGAGGGTCGCCCCGGAACACCCCGCGAGGGCGATCGGAGATGAGAAAGTTCTCAGAAATCCCGGTGCGTCAGGTGGGTCACTTGATCGTGAACGAGGCGGGCTCCGCTGAGCCGATTCCGCCGATGGTGACCGAGAGGTTGTACCAGCCGGGGAGGGCCTTCTGCCGATCAGCGTCGCACGTGTCCACCGACGACCGGGTGCGATCCCAGACGATCGGACTCGCGCTCGTGACGGTCTTGCCGGCATCCAGCTGGACGACCTGGTCGCTCGGCTCGGTCTGACAGTCGGTGGATCGCCACCAGGTGTCGCTGCCGCTCGTGATCTCGAACGTCTGCGCAGCCGTCCCGACGTTGATGAGGCAGGGCTCGTCCGTGTCGTTGACGAGGGTGATCGAGAGCTTGGGCAGCTCCCCCGTCCCGTACGAGCTCTTGTCGACGTCTGCGGTCACCGTCACATCGCCCGTCGTGCACGCAGGCACATCGCTCGGCGTCGCATCCGTCTGCTCGCCGTCTCCGTCCGCCGATGTGGTCACCCGGGGACTCGGGGTGCTCGACGGCGTCGCGGGGGCGGCACCTGCGCTCGGCGCCGGCGTCGGTGTGGAGCCGGCGGATGCCGGGGCTCCCCCGGTGGACGGGGACGCGGCATCCGTCATCGCGCGCCACGGCTGCCACGCCACCAGCGCGACGATGCCGCCGACGATGAGGACGGCGAGGAGCAGCACGGCCAGCCGCCGTCGGCGGTAGACGGCCGGGGACGGCCGGCGGCGGGGGGCGTTGCTGCTCACGCGTCCAGGGTACGCACGGGGTCTTCGCCCGCCGGCCCGGCGCGCCTACAACTGCTTGAGCATCCGGGTGTTGCCCAGGGTGTTGGGCTTCACGTGCGCCAGGTCGAGGAACTCGGCGACACCCTCGTCGGGGCTGCGGAGGAGTTGCGAGTAGACGTCGGGTGCCACGACCTGCTCCCCGATCTCGGCGAAGCCGCGACGGGAGAAGAACGGGACCTCGAAGGTCAGACAGAACAGCCGGCTGAGCCCGAGGGCGCGGGCGTTCTCCTCCAGGAGGTCGACGACAGCGCCGCCCACTCCCCGGTGCAGCCAGTCGTCGGCGACGATGAGGGTGCGGATCTCGCCGAGGTCCTCCCACATCACGTGGAGGGCGCCGCAGCCGACGAGCCGATCTCCGGCTTCGGCGACCACGAACTCCTGCACGGTCTCGTACAGGGTGACGCGCTCCTTGCCGAGGAGGATGCGCCGCTGCACCCACGGCTCGAGGAGCTCCTGGATGCGGGGGACGTCCGTGGTCCGCGCGGGGCGCACGGTGAAGGTCGCGTCCGATCCCGTCATGGGTTCCACTGTATTCGCCCTGCACGCGCCGCCCCGCGCGAATCCGGCGGTCCGGTGCGCCTACGCTGGACGCAGGGAGGGGACCCCGTGAGTGTGCTCCGTGACTACGCCGCGGCCGTGTCGCAACCGACGCTGCCGTTCGCGTCGATGACACCGCGCTACGACGAGGTCGTCGACGCCGACGGCGCACTGCGTCCTGCGTGGCAGGGTCTCGCCTCTCTCGCCCTCGGGCTCACCCGCGACGAGCTCGAGCGCGTCGACGGCGAGATCTCGCGTTTCCTCGCCGACGACGGCGTCTCGTACGCCCGCGCCGGCGACGACTTGCAGCCGTGGCGGCTCGATCCGATGCCGTTCGTCCTGGATGCCGCGGGCTGGGCGCGCCTCGACGTCGGCCTGGCCCAGCGCGCCGAACTCCTGGACGCGCTGCTGGCGGATCTGTACGGACCCCAGGTGGTGCTCCGCGAACGCATCGTTCCCGCGGCCGTCGTCTTCGGCCATGCCGGCTTCCTCCGCGCGATGGCGCGACCGGGCGAGGAGGGCCTTCCGCCTGATCTCCTGCTGTCGGCCACGGATCTGGGGCGCGACGCGTCCGGCGAGTGGCACGTACTCGCCGATCGCGTGCAGGCGCCCTCCGGACTCGGCTACGCGGCCGAGAACCGCCGCGCCATCTCGCAGGTGCTGCCCGACCTTCTCGACGAGGGCGCCCTGCACCGCATGGATCCCTACTTCGCTGCGCTGCGGGCCGCGCTCATCGCCGCCGCCCCCGATGCGACGAACAGCCCGCGGATCGTCGTCCTCTCACCTGGTCCCCTGTCCGAGACGGCGTTCGATCAAGCGTTCATCGCGAACGCGCTCGGCTTCCCCCTCGTTCAGGGCAGCGACCTCGTCGTCCGAGACGGGGCCGTCTGGATGAAGCCCGCCGGCTGGCCGCAGCGCTCGCCCCGCGAACGCGTCGACGTCATCCTCCGTCGAGTGGACGCCGAGTGGTGCGACCCACTCGAACTCCGCTCCGGATCGCGCCTCGGCGTCGCGGGCCTCGCCGAGGCCGTCCGACGCGGACGCGTGCGGGTCGTGAACGGCCTCGGGGCGGGCGTGCTCGAGAACCCCGCGCTTCTGCCCTACCTGCCGGCGGTGTGCGAACGGCTCCTGGGAGAGCAGCTGCGCCTCCCCTCCGTTCCCGCCTGGTGGCTGGGCGATCCCGACGCGCGCGCCGAGGTGCTGCCGCGGCTCACTGCCGGCGATCCGACCCTCGCCGTCGGGCTCATCGACGATCCGCGCCGCCGTCTCGGTCCCGCCGACCGTGCGGTCCTTGCGCGCCTCGACCGCGAGCCGCACCGCTTCGCCGCGGTCGGGCAGCTGCCTCTCTCACAGGTCCCGGTGTGGGATGCCGGGGGCGCGGCATCCGCTCTGCCCGTCACCCTCCGGGGTTTCGCGATCCGCTTCGGATCGACGTATCGGCCGCTCGTGGGCGGCCTCGCCACGATCCGCACCGCGCCCGACGCGGCGCCGCGCACGAAGGACGTGTGGGTGCTCAAGTCGGACGAGGCGGAACCCGACCAGGGGATCGCCGACGTGGCATCCCTGCCGACGACGCGCAGCGACCCGACCCTCGCGCCGCGCGCCCTGTCGGACCTGTACTGGACGGGGCGCTACGCCGAGCGCGCCGAGGATCTGCTGCGCCTCGTGATCGCCACGCAGGCCGCGCTCGACCAGCCCGGCGCGCACACCGCCGCACGCGCGAGTGAGAGCGTGCGGGTCCTGCTCGCGGCGCTGCACACGCTGGCCGGCACGCGCGCGTCGGACCCCGAGGCGGAGTTCCGGTCGCTGTTGCTGGATGCCGCCCGTCCCGGCTCGGCGGCGCACTCGATCGCGAGGCTGCGCGACGCGATGGAGGGCGTCCGCGACCAGCTCTCCGGCGACACGTGGCGGGTGTTCTCGAACATCGAGCGTGCGGTGCGGGCACTGCGCACCTCGTCGCACGCGCACCGCACGGCCGAGTCGGCCGGACGCATGCTCGCGTCGATGCTGTCGCTGTACGGCGTGACGGCCAACATGATCCGCGACCCCGGTTGGCACATGATGGAGGCCGGTCGCTACCTCGAGCGCGGGCTCCAGTTGACGACGCTCCTATCGTCCGCACTGTCGGCCAGCCGCAGCCCGCGCACCGATCGCGAAGTGCTCGAGTCGTTGCTGCTGTCGGCCGAGAGCGTCGTCACCCACCGCCGCCGTTACCGCGGGGCGATGCGTGCGGCGGACGTCGCCGAGCTGCTGCTGCTCGATCGGGGCAACCCGCGCTCGCTCGCGTTCTCGCTGCAGACGCTCCGCGAGCACCTCGCGGCGATGCCCGCCTCGACGGGCTCCTCAAGGGCCGAGCGTCTGCTCGACCAGCTCGAAACCGAGCTCGCCGAGGTCGAGGTGCTCGAGATGACGGCCGTCGTCGGCGGCCGTCGCGAGCGGCTCGTGGACGGCCTCGACGGGGTGCGCACCCAGCTCGAGCAGCTCTCCGACGCGATCGGCGACCTGCACTTCGAGGCGGGCCCGCCGCCGGTGTCGATGACCGAACTGTCGCTGGTCGAGCTGATGGGCGTGCGCGCATGACCCGGTATCGCGTGTGGCATCGCACCGCCTACACGTACAGCGACGCCGTCCAGGACAGCATCGGCCAGTTCCACCTGCGCCCGCGCGAGCTGCCGTGGCAGCGGATCGCGGATTCCGACGTGACGGTGGACCCGCTTCCCGGAGACGTCTCTCCCCGCACCGACTGGTTCGGCAACTCGTCGACCTACTTCCACGTCACCGACCCGCACGAGGCCCTGACGATCGAAGCCACCAGCGAGGTGACGGTCACGGTGCCCGAGTACGACGCCGAGGCGCTCGGGCAGCCGTGGGAGCTCGCGCGGCCGCTGCGGCATCCCGACATGCCCGGGGCCGTCGAGGCCACGGAGTACGCGCTAGAGTCGGCCCGGGTCGCGCACGTCGAGGCGGCGGTGGTCTACGGGGCGGAGTCGCTGACGCCGGGCCGGCCGATCGGCGAGGCGGCGACGGACCTGATGCAGCGGATCTTCCGCGACTTCGACTACGACAAGACGGCGACCACCGTGACGAGCACGGTCGCAGACGCGATGACGAAGCGGGCGGGTGTCTGCCAGGACTTCGCCCACGTCGCCCTCGCGTGCCTGCGCGGGCACGGCGTCGCGGCGCGCTACGTCTCGGGGTACCTCGCGACGCAGCCGCCGCCCGGCAAGGAGCGCGTGTTCGGCGCGGATGCGTCGCACGCGTGGCTCGCCGTCTGGCTGCCGGGCACAGACCAGTGGCTCGCGATCGACCCGACGAACAACCAGTGGGCGAACGATCGGTACGTCACGG
>Ga0207790_1000780_pt1 | contig 9955 bp, 7 predicted proteins | sample HigsolmetaGSP14D_FD_184842 | JGI IMG/M metagenome (GOLD analysis project Ga0207790, IMG submission 184842) | High solid enriched microbial communities from the Joint BioEnergy Institute, USA - SP1-4-D (SPAdes) | ecosystem: Engineered > Bioreactor > SSF (Solid state fermentation) > Aerobic >...
TCACCGTCGTGCCGACAGCCGCGGCTCTCCGCTTCGTCGGGGCCCCGACCTGGGAGGCGCTCTCCGGACGTGCCGTCTCGACGGAGATCTTCGTCGACGTCCCGCACGTGCCGCACGTCTCGCTCGGCCAGCAGGCCGAGCTCGTCGTCGTCGCCCCGGGCGAGCAGGCGCCCTCGCGCATCGCCGCCCCCGGCGGTGGCGTCCACCCCGAGCACGACCGCGACGCGCTCCCCGGCGACGGCACGGGACCCCGCCGCCTCGACCCCGACCGCGCGCACGCCGCCGACATGCGCGTGATCGCAGCTGATGTCAAGGGCGATGACCTCCTGGAGGCGCGCGAGCGGGGCGAGCTCACGTTCGTCGTCCCAGCGCAGGCTGCCGAGATCGACGGTGAACTCGACGACGGAATCGAGACGCCAGTCGCGATCGCTCACGGTGAAGCGGATGACGGCGGTGCCGTCCCGCATCCCCGCCGGGAGCTCGAACGCGACACTCCCCGTCTTCGGCACCCCCACCTGCAGCGCCTTGCCGAGCAGCGACACGGGTCGTTCGCTGGCGCGGTAGGTGTCGCCGTCGATCAGGAGGGTGGCCAGGCCGAGGACGGCGCCCTCCTCCGTGTTCACGGCCTCGACGCTGAGGTCCACGACGACCCACGCCCCGTCGGCGGCCCAGCCGACCTCATCCGAGATCCGCTCGGCTGCGGCGACGTCCGTGACGGTGACGGCCATCTGCCGTCCGACGGCGCGGTCTCCGACGTCGACGGACTGGACGAAGGACGACTCTGTCAACGCTTGGCCTGCGGGGATTTGCGTGACTCCCCACGCCGCGACCAGCAGGACGATGCCCCCGGCCCACACCGTGACGCTTTTCACCGGGATGCCCCTTGGCTCGGCTGGTTCGCGCCCGCGCCGACATCGGTGAGCGGGACGTCCATCTCGGCGACGACGACCGGGGTGTCCCACCATTCCCCGATCGCGACCAGCTTTCCCGTGACGAGCGAGAAATCGCGGATCTCGAGCGACAACTCATCGGCATCCGTCAGGTCGTCCTTCTTGATGATCCACCCGACGACCAGCTCGACGGGGACCCCGGGCTGCAACCACGGGCCCTTGTTCCCGTCGTCGAGGCGAGCCACCGCGTCGGGATACCGCCCACCGAGATCACTGGCGATGATCGACCCCGACAGTCCTTTCCCCTGGGCTGCCGCAGGCAGAGCGGTGTCCCAGACGTTCTCCGCCCGCACCACGGCCGCCACGACACGCTCCCCCTTTTCCGGGTCCGCGTACAGGCCGGCGTCCCTCAGCGTGTCGATCAGCACGGCACGTTCGACCGTGATCGACAGCATGTCATTCACGTGCGTCTCCCCCGGTTCCAGGGTCGCGACCGGCGGCGCGGCGACCGCCTCGAGCCCGCCGAACGCCGCGGCCGCGCCGAGAAACACCGCGGTGAGGATGCCGGGGATCCACGTCGTCGGCACCCGATCCGTCGCCGCGCGCAGCCAACGCGCGTCCCGCGCCCGGCGAGGGCTGCGGGGCTCGTCTGCGGGGCCAGTCACGGCGACAGCATAGCGACGGGGCCGTCGTCACGCCGAGAGCGCGAACTCCTCCGCCGGCGCGACGGGCTCCCGCATCCGCGGAAGGCACAGCGTGATCGTCGTCCCCTCGCCGGGCTCGCTCTCGATGTCCACATCGCCGGCATGGGCGGACACGATCGACTTGACGATCGACAGGCCGACACCGATGCCCTGGACGGCGTCCTTCCGCACGGCGGTGGCCCGGTAGTACCGATCGAACACACGGCGCTTGTCGTCGGCCGTCATACCCATGCCGGTGTCGCTGATCGCGATGTGGACCTGGTCGCCGTCCGCCACGTGGGTGACCCTGACGGAGACCGACCCGCCGGACGGCGTGAACTTGACGGCGTTCGTCAGGAGGTTCTCGACCGCCTGCTCGATACGACGGGAGTCGAGCTCGGCGATGACGTTCTCGTCGCACTCCAGCGACAACGCGACACCGGCCTGTCGCGCGAGCGGCTCCATCACGGCGACCGTCTCCTCGACGAGCTCCGCGACGTCGACGACCGTCGGAGCGAGGACCATCTTCTTGTTGCCGGCGGTGAGCAGCTGCGACACCCGTTCGAGCAGCACTTCACTGTTGCGCGAGATCGCGCCCAGCGCCGTGCCGATGCCGAGGCGTTCGGCATCCTCGCCCAGGATGTCGATCACCTGCTCGGTGTACCCCACGACGGAGGTCAGGGGTGTCCGCAGCTCGTGCGAGACGGTCGTCAGGAACTCCTCGCGCGCCTCGATGGCGTCGGCGAGGTCGGTGACGTCGTAGGCCGCAACCACCGTGCCGAGCAGCTCGCCGTTCGAGCGGTGCACGCGACCCGAGGACGAGAGGATCGCGACCTGGTCGCCGGGCTGGCCGAACCATTCCAGGTGGTTGCGGATGGCGTCGCCACGGAGGGCACGCGGGATGATCTGCTCGGCGCACGGAACCGGGGTCTTCCGATCGGCTTTGAACACGTGCGGCCCCGCGTACGGCGCCTCGTCGAAGCGGAAGCCGACGACGCCGGTCAGCTTGTGTGCGGCGCGGTTGGCCAGCACAGGACGACCCTCCGCGTTGTAGAACGCGACGGCCCCGTTCACCGTGTCGAGGACGGTTCGCAGGACCATCTCATCGTCGCGCGACTGTTCGAGGTTCGCCTGCAGGCGGTGCGCGGCATCCTCCACCTCCTGTCGGCTCTTGCGGAAGCTCTTCACGGCGAGGTGGATACCGACCGAGATGCCCGTGGTCAGGAACGGCAGTGTGAGGAGGTTGAGGACCATCAGCGGCGTCGACACGGTCTCGACCTGCAGGACCAGTGGCAGCCCCGCGATGAGCAGCCCACCCAGGAAGACGAGGGCGAGCGCCTGCCAGCGGTACCGCAGCGCGATCCACGCGAAGGGCATGAGGCAGAGGACGCCGACGGTCGGGATGTACGGGAAGAGCGATGCGCGCAGCAGGGCGAGCGCGACGATGTCGACGAGCGGCACCACGATCCCCCAGGGCGTCAGCAGCCATGCGCGCCGCGGCAGGAGGAAGAAGGCGGATGCCGCATACGCGAGACCCACGCCGGCGAGGACGGGTCCGGCGGACCACAGGCTCGGGACGGCGAGACCCGCCGCGATGACGACGAACGTCACCCCGGCGACGAACGGGAGCTGGAGCCGCGAGAACAGCTCCTCGGGTCGCATCGGCTTCCACATCGGACGTTCACTCATGCTCGGGTCCCCCTCCCGTGCCGGGGACAGCCCCCGACGAGCCGACGGCGGGGTCCGGATTACCCGCACCGCAGGATCGGTGTCAGAGTACGGGGGTGGCGATTTCCGTTCTTGTGGTTGACGACGACGACGACATCGCTATGCTCCTCGTCTCGAGTCTCGAGCGCGCCGGGATCTCGACCGCACGCGCGGGCAACGGTCGCGAGGGCGTCGAGCGGGTCCGCGCGGACCGGCCGCGGGTCGTCCTCATGGACTGGATGATGCCCGGGACGGACGGGATCCAGGCGGCCCGCGAGATCCGGCGGAGCACCGACATCCCGCAGCCGCACATCATCATGCTGACCGCGCGCGTCCACAGCTCCGACCAGGAGGACGCGATCCGCGCCGGCGTCGACGAGGTGGTGGCCAAGCCGTTCCGACCCCGCGAGGTCGTCGGCCACGTCAAGGAGCTCCTCGAACTCGCGAGCTGACGCCTACGCCCTGAGCGGACATCCGCCCGCAGGGGGACGCGGATGTCGGCGGGTGGTGGCACTCTGAGAATATGCTCGGAACCCTTCTGGTCCGGTACCTCCGGACCTACCGCTGGCTGCTGATCGGCGTGCTGCTCTTCCAGTTCGCCTCCGCCATGGCTGCGCTGTACCTTCCCCGCCTGAACGCCGACATCATCGACAAGGGCGTCACGCAGGGCGACGTCGGCTACATCTGGTCGCACGGCGTGCTCATGCTCATCATCGCCCTCGGCCAGATCGTGGCCTCGATCGTCGCCACCTTCTTCGCCGCGCGGGCCGCCATGGCGGTCGGGCGCGACATCCGCCGCGACATCTTCGACCGCGTCAGCGGCTTCTCGGAGCGCGAGGTCACCCAGTTCGGCGCGGGATCGCTGATCACCCGCAACACGAACGACGTGCAGCAGGTCCAGATGCTTGCGATGATGGGCGCGACCATGCTCGTCACCGCTCCGCTGCTCGCCATCGGCGGCATCGTCATGGCGCTGCAACAGGACGTCGGGCTCAGTTGGCTCATCGGGGTCTCGGTGCCGGCGCTGCTGGTCATCGGCATCCTCATCATCAGCCGGATGGTGCCGCTGTTCCGCAGCTACCAGAAGAAGCTCGACGCCGTGAACCGCATCCTCCGCGAGCAGCTCACCGGCGTCCGCGTCGTCCGCGCCTTCGTGCGCGAACCGATCGAGGAGGAGCGCTTCCGCGGCGCCAACACCGACATCCTCGTCGTCGGCCGCAAGGTCGGGTCGCTGTTCGTGCTGATGTTCCCGCTCGCGATGCTCGTGCTGAACATCACGGTCGTCGGCGTGATCTGGTTCGGCGGCATCGAGGTCAACGAGGGCAGCGTGCAGATCGGCACCCTCTTCGCCTTCATGCAGTACATCGGGCAGATCCTCATGGGCGTCCTGATGGCCACCTTCATGACGATCATGATCCCGCGCGCCGCCGTCTCGGCCGACCGCATCGGCGAGGTCCTCGCGGTCGAGGGCGGGCTGGCACGTCCCGAGAAGCCGGTGCGGGAGTTCCCGCGCCCCGGTGCGGTCGAGTTCGACGACGTCGCCTTCACCTATCCGGGCGCGGATGCGCCCGTGCTCGAGGGCCTCACCTTCGCGGCCGCGCCCGGCGAGACGGTCGCCGTCGTCGGGTCGACCGGTGCCGGCAAGACGACGCTCGTCTCGCTCATCCCCCGCCTGTTCGACGTCACCGGTGGGTCGGTCCGCGTCGCCGGTGTCGACGTCCGCGAAGCCGACCTCGACGAGCTCTGGAAGGGCATCGGCCTCGTGCCGCAGCGGCCGTTCCTGTTCACCGGGACCATCGCGTCGAACCTCCGCTTCGGGCGCGAGGACGCGACCGACGAGGAACTCTGGCACGCTCTCGAGATCGCACAGGGCCGCGACTTCGTCGAGGAGATGGACGGCGGGCTCGACGCCCGCATCTCGCAGGGCGGGACGAACGTCTCCGGCGGGCAGCGTCAACGGCTCTCGATCGCCCGCGCGATCGTGCACCGGCCCGACGTCCTCGTCTTCGACGACTCGTTCTCGGCCCTCGACCTCTCCACCGATGCCCGGCTGCGTCAGGCGCTCTGGCGCGAGCTACCGGAGGTGACGAAGATCGTCGTCGCGCAGCGTGTGTCGACGATCACCGACGCCGACCGCATCGTCGTCCTGGACGCCGGCCGCATGGTCGGTGTCGGAACGCACGAGGAGCTCCTGGCCACCAACGAGACCTACCGAGAGATCGTCGAATCGCAGCTGGGAGTGGACGCATGAGCGCGCCGGACACGCAGATGACCGACGAGGAGAAGCTCGAAGCCGAGCTCGCCGAGCAGGCGCGCCTGAACAGCGGATCGTGGGACTCGGTCGCGCCGGGCAAGGCGTCGCAGTTCGGGCCCAGCTTCATCCGCATGATCGGCCTGCTGGCGCCGTTCAAGTGGATGTTCGGCCTCGTGACGCTCGCCGGAGCGATCGGTGTCGTCCTCGCGGTGATCGCTCCGAAGGTGCTCGGCGAGGCGACGAACATCGTCTTCGAAGGGTTCCTGTCGAACATGCTCGGTGACAACCCCGCGTTCGCCGGGCTGAGCCAGGCTGAGACGGTCGCCGCGCTGCGCGGTCAGGGCCAGGACGACTTCGCCAACATCGTCGCCGCGATGCAGAACTACACGCCCGGCTCGGGCGTCGACTTCGACGCGCTCAAGGTGATCATCACGTGGGTGCTCGTCATCTACGTCGTGTCGGCGATCCTGACGTGGGCGCAGGGCTACGTCATCAACGTGATCATGGTCCGTACGATGTGGCGCCTGCGCGAAGACGTCGAGGCGAAGCTCAACCGTCTGCCGCTGTCGCACTTCGACCGTGTGCAGCGCGGCGAGCTCATCTCCCGTGTCACGAACGACATCGACAACATCACCCAGACGATGCAGCAGTCGCTGTCGGGTGCGCTGACGGCGGTGCTCACCGTGGTGGGCGTGCTCGTCATGATGTTCTCGATCTCGTGGCAGCTCGCGATCGTCGCCCTCATCGCCCTGCCGCTCATGGCGATCATCTTCGGCGTCATCGGCCCGAAGTCGCAGAAGGCGTTCGGGGTGCAGTGGCGCAAGGTCGGCCGCCTCAACGCCCGCGTCGAGGAGTCGTTCTCGGGGCACTCGCTGGTGCGCGTGTTCGGCCGCGAGGCCGATGCCCGTGCGAAGTTCCAGGAGGAGAACGAGGAGCTCTACCAGGCCGCGTTCAAGGCGCAGTTCCTCTCGGGGATGATCATGCCCTCGATGACGTTCGTCGGCAGCCTCACCTACGTCGGCATCGCCGTGCTCGGCGGGCTGCAGGTCGCCAGCGGTCAGCTGCGTCTCGGTGACGTGCAGGCATTCATCCAGTACTCGCAGCAGTTCACGCAGCCGCTGTCCGAACTCGGCGGCATGGCCGCGGTCGTCCAGTCGGGCACCGCGTCGGCCGAGCGCGTGTTCGAACTCCTCGACGCCGACGAGCAGGAACCGGATGCCGCTGACGCGCCGGCCCGCGGCGAAGGGCGTGGCGTGATCGAGTTCGAGCACGTGAAGTTCGCCTACGCACCCGAGCACCCACTGATCACGGATCTGTCGTTCCGCGTCGAGCCGGGGCAGACCGTCGCGATCGTGGGCCCGACGGGTGCGGGCAAGACGACGCTCGTCAACCTGCTGATGCGCTTCTACGAGCTCGACGGCGGACGCATCCTGCTCGACGGGCAGGACATCGCGCAGCTCTCGCGCGACGACGTCCGCTCGCGGACGGGCATGGTCCTGCAGGACCCGTGGCTGTTCGCCGGCACCATCCGCGAGAACATCCGCTACGGCCGCGCCTCGGCGACCGATGACGAGATCGTGGATGCCGCGGTCGCGACGCGCGTGGACCGGTTCGTCCGCTCGCTGCCCGATGGCTACGAGACGCTCCTCGACGAGGACGCCTCGAACGTGTCGGCCGGCGAGAAGCAGCTCATCACGATCGCGCGTGCCTTCGTGGCACAGCCGGCGGTTCTGATCCTCGACGAGGCGACGTCATCCGTCGACACGCGCACCGAGCTCCTGCTGCAGCACGCGATGGCGGCGCTGCGCGAGGGACGCACCTCGTTCGTCATCGCGCACCGTCTGTCGACGATCCGCGACGCCGACCTCATCCTCGTGATGGAGCACGGCGACATCGTCGAGAAGGGCACGCACGAGGAGCTCATCGGTCAGCAGGGCGCCTACTACCGCCTCTACCGCTCGCAGTTCGAGCAGGCGCACGACGACCTGGTCGACGCGGCACCGGCCGAGGAGGGTGCTCCCCCGGCCGAGTGAGAGTGGAGGGGAATACGACCGTGCTGACATGTCGTTGCCCCTCAACATGAGCCTGTACGAATCCGCCGTCTTCGGCGCCCTCGATCTGTCCAACCGTGTCGTCATGGCACCCCTCACCCGCACGCGGGCTGCGGAGGACGGTGTGCCGAACGATGTGATGGTCGAGTACTACCGCCAGCGCGCCGGTGTCGGCCTCATCGTCACCGAGGGCACCTGGCCCGTGGTCGCCGGCAAGTCCTACCCCGGCCAGCCGGGCATCGAGACCGATGAGCAGATCGCCGGCTGGCGTCGCGTCGCCGACGCGGTGCATGCCGAGGGCGGCACGATCGTCATGCAGCTGATGCACGGCGGGCGCGTCTCGCACCCCGAGATCTCGGGCGTCGACCTGGTCGTGGGCCCGAGCGCCATCGCCTCCCCCGGCCAGGGGCGCACGGTGACGGGCGAGAAGGTCGACCTCCCCGTCCCGCACGCCCTCACGACGGCGGAGGTCGCAGAGACCGTCGCGCAGTTCGTGCAGGCGGCGCGCAACGCGATCGCCGCGGGCATGGACGGTGTCGAGGTCCACGGCGCGAACAGCTACCTCGTCCACCAGTTCCTCTCCCCCGAGTCGAACGTCCGCGACGACGTGTACGGCGGATCTCCCGAGAACCGCGCGCGCTTCGGCATCGAGGTGACCCGCGCGGTCGCCGAGGCGGTCGGGGCGGAGCGCACCGGCATCCGTCTCTCGCCGCAGCACCAGATCCCCGGTGTCCTCGAGAGCGATGACGCCGACGCGCGTGCGACCTACACGGCCCTCGCCGAGGGCCTGGCCCCGCTGGGTCTGGCGTTCGTCGACATCCTGCACGCCGACCCGAAGAGCAACATCGTGCAGCACATCCGCCACGCGGCGGGCGCACCCACGATCCTCAACTCGGGCTTCGGGGTCGTCACGACGCGTGAAGAGGCCGAGGAGCTCGTGCTCGAGGGATGGGCGGATGCCGTCGCCGTCGGCCGCCCGGTCATCGCCAACCCGGATCTGCCGACCCGGTGGGAGCAGCGCGCCGAGCTGAACGAGCCGCGTCCGGAGTACTTCTACACCGGCGGAGCAGAGGGCTACACCGACTACCCGTCGCTCGCGGACGTGCGTTCGGAGCGCTGAGCGCCCCGCCCGCCCCGATCAGTCGCCGGCGACGAAGTCGAACTCCTGGAAGTCGCGGACCTCGTGGCTCCAGCGGCTCTCGACGAAGGCGACATGGTCGGGGTGGGCGCTGTACGCGTCGTAGGCGGCCTGGTCGTCGAACAGCATCGTGAACTGCCACCGCAGGTCGCTTCGCGGGCTGATCTGACGGTTGACGCGGAACTGCTGGACGCCGGGGATGGCCGAGAGGGACCGCTGCGCGTCCGTCAGGAACGTCTTCTCTTCGGAGGAATCCTCCGCGTGGTGCAGGGCGAAGATGACGGTGTGCTGGATGGTCATGGTGATCAAGGCTAACCCCGGGCCACCAGCAGGTGCTCAGCCGGCGGCGATCTGACGGCGGACCTCGTCGATCGTGGCGAGCACCGACACGACCTCGTCGTGCGGGTGCAGCGGGGACTCGACGAGCCCGGCTCCCACGAACGAGGCGACCGCGGTCGCCTGATAGCCGAGCCCGTCGTGCACCTGCGGCAGGGTGTCGTCGCGCCACTCCTCGACCTGCCCATCGACGCTGAGGCGCAGCCCCGTCGGCCCGTAGAACGGGCTGAGGACATCGAGTCGGCCGCGGGAGCCGAAGACGGATGCCTCGATCGGGGTGATCGCGCCGAAGGTCGTCGTGAGCGCGGCTTGGGCCCCGGCATCCGTCCGCAGGGCGATCGTGGCGCTGTCGTCGACGCCGGTCGGCGCGAGGGTACCGACGGAGCGGATCGTGGCGGGCGGTCCGATGATGGACGAGGCGAAGGCGACGATGTAGACGCCAAGGTCCAGCATCGCGCCGCCGCCGAGCGCCGGGTCGAACATGCGGCTCGTGGGGTCGAATTCGACCAGCGAGCCGAAGTCGGCTCGGACGAGGTCGATCTCGCCGAGGGTTCCCGCTTCGAGCAACTGACGGATCACGTCGGCCTGCGGCAGGTAGCGGGTCCACATCGCCTCGGCGACGAGGACACCCGCTGCGCGTCCGGCGTCGAGGATCTCGCGCGCATCGGCGGCGGTCATCGCGATCGGCTTCTCGATGAGCACGTGCTTTCCGGCGGCGATGGCGGCGAGCGCCTGCTCGCGGTGGAGCGGATGCGGCGTGGCGACGTAGACGACGTCGACGTCGGGGTCGGCGACCAGCTCATCGACGGAGTCGTGCGTGCGCGCGATGTCGTGCCGCTCTGCGAAGGCGTGGGTCTTCGTCGTGTCGCGTGCCGTCACGGCCACCGCGCGCTGCG
>Ga0207790_1000781_pt1 | contig 9944 bp, 11 predicted proteins | sample HigsolmetaGSP14D_FD_184842 | JGI IMG/M metagenome (GOLD analysis project Ga0207790, IMG submission 184842) | High solid enriched microbial communities from the Joint BioEnergy Institute, USA - SP1-4-D (SPAdes) | ecosystem: Engineered > Bioreactor > SSF (Solid state fermentation) > Aerobic >...
AGACTGTCAACACCGCGTGAAAGCGTGCTTCGAACCTCGTCCCCCACCGCCGCTGCCCCGAAGTGCAGCCCGCCGTGCGGGGCGCGAATTATGCATAGCCCGAACACGTTTGGGAACCCTGCACCGGAGATTTTTTTCTTGACGCTCGCCGGGCGCTCTTCGATCGTGCATGCACTCACTCAGGACACCTGCCATGCGCGCGTTCCGCCTCGCCCTGCTCTCACTTCTGGTGTCGTTCCTGTTGCCTGCCTGCGCAAGCAGCGGCGACTGGGTGGAACTCGCCGGCAACCGCTACACCGTGGAAATCGCCGCCAACGACGAGGCACGCGCACGGGGCCTGATGTTCCGTGACGTGCTGGAGGAAGGCCACGGCATGCTCTTCATCCACGACAGCGAGGCGCCCCAGGCGTACTGGATGAAGAACACGCGCATCGCGCTCGACATCCTCTACTTCGACGATGCCCGCAAGCTGGTGTCCCAGCAGCGCGACGTGCCGCCGTGCTCGGGCGGCAACCGGTGCCCGTCCTATCCCAGCGATGCACCCGCGCGTTACGTCCTCGAGCTCAACGCAGGCGAAGCGGAGCGTATCGGCCTGAAGGACGGTGAGACTCTGATCTTCTCGCCGTCGATTCCCGCCCCCTGATGCCGCTCGCTTGCGGGCATGCCGCCGCGGGCGCAGGCTGATCCCATGCACACCCCCCTGCATCTGCCCGACTGGACGTCGCTGGCCGCTGCCGCGGACGACGGGATTCCGCTCTTCGCCGGTACGTTGCTGATCGCGCGTGACGAGTATCCGGGCCTGGATGCGCCGCGCCTGGACGCGGTGCTGCAGGCACATGCCGATCATCTGCACGTCGAAGTGGCGTCGATCGGGAGCGCGCCCCTGAAGATGTACGCGATCAACCGCCATCTGTTCGAGGAAGTCGGATACGCGGGCAATCACGAGACCTACTACGACCCGCGCAACAGCTATCTCAATGAGGTGATCGACCGGCGGCTCGGCAATCCGATCGCCCTGGCCACGATCCAGATGGAGGTCGCGCGCCGGCTGGGCGTGGCTCTGGACGGCATCTCGTTCCCCGGACATTTCCTGGTCCGGCTGCCGGTCGGCGACGGCATGCTGGTCATGGACCCCTTCAATGCCGGCCGCCCGCTGGATCTCGAAGAGTTGCGCGCCCGGGTGGCACCGCACATCGATGGCGGCGAGGCGGACGACGACACGCTGGCCCGCCTGTTGCGGCCTGCGGGCACGCGGACGATGCTGATGCGCATGCTGCGCAACCTGCACGGCACCTATGCCGAGGCCGAGGACTGGGTGCGTGCGATCCGCTGCGCCGACCGCTTGCTGACACTGGCGCCGGGCACGCCGGATGCGCTACGCGATCGAGGGTTGGGCTATCTGGCACTGGGCCACGTGGAAGGCGCGCGCGAGGATCTGGGGCATTACGTGCATCGGCATCCCGACGCGGCCGATGCGGAAGCGGTGCGCGAGCAACTGGTGCGGATCGGATTGACCCGCGACCGCGCGCATTAGGAGAAAGCACCCCAGACGCGGGTGTGCCACGTGCTGCGGGCGACCTCGCATTGATCGAACCAAGCCGAGTCCCTGGATGACCGGACGTGCGTCCGTTGAAAGCCCCGCCCTCGCGGGAACGACGAGCCGAAACGAGTCGTCTGGACGCCGGTCAGAGCGCCATCATCTCGAAGTCGTCCTTGGTCACGCCGCAGTCCGGGCAGGTCCAGGTGTCGGGCACGTCCGCCCAGCGGGTGCCGGCCTCGATGCCCTCGTCCGGGATGCCGACGGCCTCGTCGTAGATGAAACCGCAGACCACACACATCCATGTCTGGTAGGCGCCCTGCGTCGTCGGAGTGTTCATCGGATAATGGCCGTGCGGCAGCGGAAGCGGGCCGCATTGTCCCATCGCGCCCTCCCCACCGGAACCCACGTCGATGAACGCCGCCCCGTCCGCGCCTCGCGGTCTGTATCTGCTCACGCCCGACGAACCCGACACCGCACGCCTGCTGGCGCAGGTGGCCGCCGTCCTGCCGCACGCGACCTGGCTGCAATACCGCAACAAGCGCGCCGACGCGACGCTGCGTCGGACGCAGGTGCAGGCCCTGCTGCCGCTGTGCCGTGCGACCGGTGTGCCGCTGCTGGTGAACGACGACTGGGCGCTCGCGGCCGAGCTCGGCGCCGACGGCGCGCACGTCGGCGAGGACGACGGTGCGCTGGCCGATGCGCGCGCGGCGCTCGGCCCCGGCGCGATCCTCGGCGCGTCCTGCTACGACGACATCTCGCTGGCGCAGCGCGCGGTCGACGCCGGCGCGAGCTACGTCGCCTTCGGCGCGTTCTTCCCCTCGCCCACCAAGCCCGATGCGCGCGTGGCCCACAGGTCACTGCTGCGCGAGGCCGCGCCGCTCGGCGTGCCGCGGGTGGCGATCGGCGGCATCACGCCGGAGAATGCCCGCCTGCTCGCGGCCGCGGGTGCCGATCTGGTGGCCGTCATCAGCGGCGTCTTCGCCGCCCGCCATCCGGCCGCCGCCGCGCAAGCCTATCGCGCCGCCTTCGGCGGCTGATCTTTCTTCACTGGAGTCTCCATGGATACGTCCCGCTCGCATGCCCTGTTCGAACGCGCCCGCACCCTGCTGCCCGGCGGCGTCAATTCACCGGTGCGCGCGTTCAAGTCGGTGGGCGGCGAGCCGTTCTTCGTGCAGCGCGCGGACGGTCCGTACCTGTTCGACGTCGACGGCAACCGCTACATCGATTACGTGGGTTCGTGGGGACCGATGATCGTCGGCCACAACCATCCGAACGTGCGACAGGCGGTCAAGCGCGTGCTCGGTGATGGCCTGTCGTTCGGCGCACCGACCGAAGCCGAGATCACGATGGCCGCGCGCATCACCGCGCTGGTACCGTCGTGCGAGATGGTGCGCATGGTCAACTCCGGTACCGAGGCCACGCTCTCGGCGATCCGGCTGGCACGCGGCGCGACCGGTCGGCCCTGCATCGTCAAGTTCGAAGGCTGCTACCACGGCCACGGCGATTCGTTCCTGGTCAAGGCCGGCAGCGGCGCACTGACCTTCGGCGTGCCGACCTCGCCGGGGGTGCCCAAGGTGCTGGCCGATCTCACGCTGACGTTGCCCTACAACGATTTCGACGCCGCGACCGCGCTGTTCGAAGCCTCCGGCGCCGAGATCGCCGGCCTGATCATCGAACCCGTCGTCGGCAATGCCAACTGCCTGCCGCCGCGCGAGGGCTACCTGCAACATCTGCGCGATCTGTGCACGCAGCACGGCGCACTGCTGATCTTCGACGAGGTGATGACCGGCTTCCGCGTCGCGCTCGGCGGCGCGCAGGCGCGCTACGGCGTGACACCGGACATCAGCACCTTCGGCAAGATCATCGGCGGTGGCATGCCGGTCGGTGCCTATGGCGGACGTCGCGAGCTGATGGAACAGATCGCACCGGCCGGCCCGATCTACCAGGCCGGCACGCTCAGCGGCAACCCGGTGGCGATGGCGGCGGGTCTGGCGATGCTGGATCTGGTGTCGGCACCCGGCTTCCATGACGCGCTCGAAGCGGCATCGAACACGCTGTGCGACGGCCTCGAGGCCGCGGCGCGCGAGGCCGGCATCGCGTTCACCACCACGCGCGTCGGCGCGATGTTCGGCCTGTTCTTCACCGACCAGCCCTACGTCGACACCTACGCGCAGGCCGTCGCCTGCGACACCGGGGCCTTCAACCGCTTCTTCCACGCGATGCTCGCGCGTGGCGTGTTCCTCGCCCCGTCGGCGTTCGAGGCCGGCTTCATGTCGTCCGCCCACGATGCGTCCGTCATCGACGCCACCATCGCCGCCGCACGCGAGGCCTTTGCCGCACAGGCGGGCGCGCAGGGATGAGCGCGCGCAGGCCGGCACCGCCGGAGGTCGACCCGCAGGCGAGCGTGTTCGAACGCGACTTCCTGCCCGGCAGCCCCACCGGCCTGCGCAACCGCTTCTACCGGCTGCTGTTCCACCACGACACGCCGGCCGAGCGCAATTTCGATCTGGCGCTGATCGTCACGATCGTCGCGAGCGTGGTGATCGTGCTGCTCGACAGCGAGCCCTCGATCAAGGCGCGCTGGCACCAGGCGCTGTTCGTCGCCGAATGGGTGTTCACGATCCTGTTCACCATCGAGTACGGCCTGCGTCTGTGGGCCGTGCGTCGCCCGCTGCGCTATGCGACGAGCTTCTTCGGCGTGATCGATCTGCTCGCGATCCTGCCCAGTTACCTGTCGCTGCTCATCGCCGGCAGCCAGTACCTGCTGGTGATCCGCGTCCTGCGGCTGCTGCGGATCTTCCGCATCCTCAAGCTGGTGCAGTATTCCAGCGAAGCCGGTGTGCTGATCACGGCCCTGATGCGCAGCCGCCGCAAGATCGCGGTGTTCGTCTGCACGTTGGTAGCGGTCGTGATCATCTTCGGCGCCCTGATGTACGTCATCGAAGGTCCGGCGCACGGGTTCACCAGCATTCCGACCGGCATGTACTGGGCGGTGGTGACGATGGGCACGGTGGGGTTCGGCGACATCTCGCCGGGGACGCCGGCCGGTCGTTTCATCACCTCGATCCTGATCCTGATCGGCTACAGCATCATCGCCGTGCCGACCGGCATCTACACCGCCGAACTGGCCAGCACGCTGCGGCCGAAGCGTCGGCAGGTGCGGTGCCCCGAGTGCGCATTGACCGACCACGAACAGGAAGCCTGGCACTGCCGGCGCTGCGGGCACAGCCTGCCGGCGGAGACACGCCAGGCGTGAGGACGGCGCCGCGGGTCGGCCTGGTGCTGTTCGACTTCGACGGCGTGCTGGCGCGCTACTCGCGGGCGGTCCGCCTGCGCGCGTTGGCAGAGGCCGCGGGTTGCAGCACGTTGCAGGCCAGCGCCGCGCTGTTGGAGTCCGGACTGGAACGCGCCTACGACAGCGGCACGCTCGACACGCCCGCCTATCTCGCACGGCTGGGCGATGGCCTGGGCGCGCCGATCGATGCCACGACCTGGATCGACGCGCGGGTCGCCGCGACGCAAGCGGACGCCGGCGCCATCGTCATGGTGCAAACGCTTGCTGCACGGATGCCGATCGGCGTCGTCACCAACAACGGGCCGCTGATACGGCAGGCGATTCCGCGCATCGTGCCGACGCTGTTCCCGATGCTCGAAGGCCGCGTGCTGTGCAGCGGCGCGCTCGGCGTGCGCAAACCCCAACGCGCGATTTTCGAGCGCGCACTCGCGCATTTCGGCGCGAAGGCGCACGAGACCCTGTTCCTCGACGACCTGTTCGTCAACGTACGGGGCGCCCGCGCCGCCGGCCTGCACGCCGATACGGTGGTCGACGCGCGCTCGATGCGGAAGGTGCTGCGCCGTTACGGGCTGGGCTGATCGCCGAGATGGTCGACCAGCGCCGCGCGCAGGCGCGCCAGAGCGTCGGCGATGTCGGTATCGGTGATGTTCAGGGCCGGCACAAAGCGCAGGACGTCGGGACCGGCCTGCAGCAACAGCAGGCCGTGGCGTGCGGCGTGATCGAGGATCGCCGCCGCCTGGCCGGCGTGTTCGGCGCGCAACACCGCGCCGAGCATCAGGCCGCGGCCGCGCACTTCGGAGAACAGGCCGAACTCGGCGTCGAGCGCGGCAAGGCCATCGCGCAGCGCGCGTGACTGCCGCGCCACGTTGGCGGCGATTTCGGGCGATGCCAGCTTGCGCAACGCGACGCGCGCGACCGCAGCGGCGAGCGGGTTGCCGCCGAAGGTGGTGCCGTGATCGCCGAACTGCATCGCCTCGGCGACCTTGGGGCCGGCCAGCAATGCGCCGATCGGGAAGCCGCCGCCGAGCGCCTTGGCGAGCGTGACGATGTCGGGGACGATGCCGTCCTGGGGATGCGCGAACAGCGTGCCGGTGCGGCCCATGCCGCACTGGATTTCGTCGAGCACCAGCAGCGCGCCATGGCGATCGCACAGCGCGCGCACCGCGGCCAGATAGCCGTCGGCGGCGGGCATCACGCCACCCTCGCCCTGCACCGGCTCGAGCATGACCGCCGCGACGTCACCCGAGGCCATCGCGGCTTCGAGCTGGCCGATGTCATTGAAATCGATGTAGCGGAATCCCCCGGGCAGCGGCTCGTAGCCGGCCTGGTACTTCGGTTGCGCGGTCGCGGTGACCGCGGCCAGCGTGCGGCCGTGGAAGCTGCCGCGCGCGGTCACGATGACGCGGCGGTCCGGGCTGCGGCCCTGCGCGGTGGCCCACTTGCGCACCAGCTTGATCGCGGCTTCGTTCGCCTCGGCGCCCGAGTTGCATAGGAAGGCGCGCGTGGCGAAGCCGCTGGCCTCGACCAGTTCGGCGACCAGCCGCAGCGGCGGCTCGCTGTAGAAGACGTTGCTGGTGTGCCAGAGCTTGCCGGCCTGCTCGACCAGTGCGGCCACGAGATCGGGATCGTTGTGGCCGAGGCCGCAGACGGCGATGCCGGCCGACAGGTCGACGTACTCGCGGCCTTCGCTGTCCCACAGGCGCGCGCCGTCGCCGCGCTCGAGCACGAGCTCGCGTGGCCGGTAGACGGGCAGCACGTGGCGCTGGGCGAGGGCGATGAGATCGGCGGCGGAAGACATGGTCGGCGGCTTCGATGGGACGTGGGGCGCCGATTGTACGGGGGTGGACGCATGCGACCCGAACGATCCGCGGACGAGGGCAGACGACATTCGCCGGATACGGATGCTGCCCTGTGGATACGCCGCGGCGAACCCGAGCCCTCACCCGACACGCCTTGCGCGTCGACCTCTCCCGGAGGGAAAGCTGCTGCGTTGCGTCCCGCAAGCAGGTGTTCGCGAAGCGCGGCCCTCATTCGATCCCCTTTCCCGAAGGGAGAGCGGCCCAGCGCTGCGGAGCCGCGCTCAGTCGAGAAACAGATCCGGCAACAGCGGCTGCGCGGGATCGATCGCGTAGGCGTCGAGATCGGTGATGCCGGCTTCGGCGAGGACCTCGTCGTCGATCAGGAAGCGGCCGTGGAAGCCGGCGGCGTCGCGTACGAGCACCGCGTGCGCCGCGTCGCCCATGATCGCCGGGCTGCGGCCGTTGCCGCGCTCGACGCCCGGAATCATGTTCAATGCATCGGTACCGATCAGCGTGCGCGGCCACAGCGCATTGACCGCGACGCCCTGCGGGCCGAACTCCGCCGCCAGGCCCAGCGTGACGAAGCTCATGCCCATCTTGGCCAGCGTGTAGCCGGTGTGCGGCGCCCACCATTTCGGGTCAAGCGAGGGCGGCGGGCACAGAGTGAGGATGTGCGGATTCGGCGCCTTCAGCAGATGCGGCAGACAGGCCTGCGCGCACAGGAAGCTGCCGCGGGCGTTGACCGCCTGCATCAGGTCGAAGCGTTTCATCGGCGTGTCGAGCGTGCCACGCAGCCAGATCGCGCTGGCGTTGTTGACCAGGATGTCGATGCCGCCGAAGGCCTCGACGGTCGCGGCGACGGCGGCGCGGACCTGGTCTTCCTCGCGGATGTCGCACTTGAGGGCCAGACCGCGCCCACCGGCCGCGTCGACCGCGCGTGCGGCGCTGTGGATGGTGCCGGGCAGCTTCGGATTGGCGACATCGGACTTGGCGGCAATGGCGACATTGGCGCCGTCGCGCGCGGCGCGTTCGGCGATCGCCAGACCGATGCCGCGCGAGGCGCCGGTGATGAAGAGGGTCTTGCCGGCCAGTGTCGACATGCCGCGCGTTCCTTCGAAGGAGTCGTCGCCATTATGCGCGCGGGGTCCAAAACCCGTTCAGGCGACGGCGCGATACTGGCGCCTCTTCCGCAGCTGGACCTGCCGATGCGCCACGCCGCCCTTGCGCTGTTCGCCCTGTCGCTCGCCGCATGCGATGCCGCGCCACCGCCTGCCACGCCTGCCGCGCTCGCGCCGGCAGCCGCACAGACGCCGCCCACCGATGTACCGCCAGCGGCGCAGGCACCCGAGGACCTCGGCGCCGCGGCCGATGGTGACCTCGTGGTCCGCGCCGACGCGGTGTGGCAGGGCGACGTGTCCGCCTGCCGCACGGCCGGGACGGACGTCGATGACTGCCTGGTGTCGACGATGCGTGCCGGCGGCGCCTCGCCCGATGCGCTGGCAGCCACCACGCGGTTGATCGCGCTCGGCAATCCGGGCTACGTGAGCGCCTGGCGTGAGGTCGATGGCGTCGGCCATGCCGAGATCACCTATCCGTTCCGGGCGAACACCAACCAGGGCCTGTGGCTGGTGGACGCCGAAGGCCGCGCGGTGGACGTGGACGAGAACGTGCTGCCCGCCGGGGCGGTGCGCCTGCGCAGCGAGCTCAAGCCGTTCCTCGATGCGCATCCCGACGCGATGCCGTTCCCGCCCGCGCGCGCGGTCGGCAGCGAGGTCGCGCCGGACGGCAGCCTGCGCCTGCGCTTCGACGTGCCGATGCGCACCTGCCATGCCTGCGAGGACATCGGCACGCTGGCGCTGGGCTACGACTTCACGGCCGAGCGCCGCTACGAGGGGCGCAGCGTGATCGCGTTGCGCGAGGCGAAGTAAACGCGACCGCGCGCGAGGCGCGGTGAGGCTGGCGCTCGTGCAAACGGCCATGCTGCGGCGGGCGGGCTGTGGGCGCGCGCTTGCGCGCGATGTCGGACAGACGTCAGCTCGCAACGCACATCGTGCCGTGCACTGCGAAGACGGGCGCCGCGCCGACGCCGAGCTGCCGGACTCCGCGCCGTTGGCCAAGATCGCCGGATTCACGCGCGAGGGCGCTCCCGCAGGACAGACGCACTCGCCGTCCTGAAGGAACGCCGCTCAGGGCTTCGGCCCCTGCCCCTCGTTGTCTTCCCACTTGAGAATCTTCCGCGTCACCACGCGGTAGACCGGCTTGCCGGTCCGGAACCAGAGATCGCGCAGCCACGAGGTGCGCTTGAGCACGCGCTTTTCCACCGGCGTCAGCGCGGCGCGGCAGTACATGCGCTTGTGCTTGAGCAGGTGCCGCAGGTCCTCGCGCGCCAGCAGGCGCATCCAGCGCGAGCGCGGATGGCCGCGCACGGCCAGCTGGAAATCGATGATCGCCGGCCGGCCGTCGTCGAGCACCAGCCAGTTGGCTTCCTTGGCCAGGTCGTTGTGCGCGATGCCGCGCCGGTGCAGGCCCTGCAGCAGGCGCCGCGCGCGACGGAAGTACGCCAGGTCGCCGTGCGGCGGGCGCTGGTACATGGCCGCGCCGGACATGTAGCTGCGGTCGAGCCTGCGCCCGTCCCAGGCCAGCAGCTGCGGCACGTCCTGCATGCCCGCCACCGCATCGAGACCGCGCGCTTCGCGCCTGGCCAGCCACCATGCCGGCAGGCGCAGCCACAGCGGCACGTGGCGCAGGTCGCGACGCACGAAGAGTGTCCCGCGCGCATCGCGCATCAGCGAGATGCGTCCGAAGCTGTCGGACTTCAGGGCCTGGACTTCGACGGCATCTGCGGCATGTGGATGCATCGGCGCATTGTACGGAGCCGTGGGACGCGAGTCCGGCTGCGCTCATCCCCCGCTGCCATAATGGGCCGATGCTCAACGACTTCTTCAACAGCCTGACCACCTGGGTGGGCAATCACCCGGTGGCGGCGGGCATCGTCGTCTTCCTCATCGCGTTCTGCGACTCGGTCATCATCCTCGGCGCGATCGTGCCGGCCCTGCCGCTGCTGTTCGCCATCGGCGTGCTGATCGGCCTGGGCGAGATTTCCGGCCCCTACGCGGTCGCGTGCGCCGCGCTGGGCGCCCTGGCGGGCGACGGTGTGAGCTACTGGGTGGGCCACCGCTGGGGCAACGGACTGCGCGGCCTGTGGCCCTTCAGCAAGTATCCGCAGTTGCTGGACCGCAGCGAGACCGTCTTCCGCCGCAATTCGGTCAAGAGCATCCTCGTCGCCCGTTACGTCGGGCCGATCCGCCCC
>Ga0207790_1000782_pt1 | contig 9937 bp, 9 predicted proteins | sample HigsolmetaGSP14D_FD_184842 | JGI IMG/M metagenome (GOLD analysis project Ga0207790, IMG submission 184842) | High solid enriched microbial communities from the Joint BioEnergy Institute, USA - SP1-4-D (SPAdes) | ecosystem: Engineered > Bioreactor > SSF (Solid state fermentation) > Aerobic >...
ACGTCCCGGTGCCGCCTTGCCAACACGCCCAGGTCGTGCCGACGCAGGGTCGGCACAGGCCCCCGTCGCGGGTTGGATTTGCGGCAAACGGCGAAGCCCCTCGTGGCGGGGACGCCCATGTCGGCACCCGCACCGCTGGCGCGGGGGGGGGTTACGGCGAACGCCCGCCACGTTGGATGGAAATGAAATGCAACGGCAGAGGGCGCGTTGCGGTTGCGGTCGTCGTTACCCGGTGCCGACCATGGGTCGGCACGACCTTGGCTGTGACGTGGCTGGCGCGCGAGAGGTATGTCGGCGGCCGCTTGCTGTTACGTGGCTGGCGCGCACGGAACCTGTCGGGGGCCGGGTGGCAGGGTCATGCGGGGGCGTCGAGTGCCATGGATGGCACTCGCCGAGGCACGCAGGAGCAGTTTTTGCCGTCCCCCGCAGGGCCCTGCCGCCCGGCCAACCCACAGAAACATGCGTTCCGGAACCGCCAGCCACGGAGGGCTGCGCCGTTCGCCGGTTGCTCAGCGGCTGCCGCCCGCCGTCTGCGCCGCATGCTGGTCCAGCGCCGCGCGCAGCTTCGCCGGCGGCAGGTAACCCCCCAGCTGGCTGCCATCCGGCGCGAAGATCGCCGGCGTGCCGTTCACGCCCAGCTGCTGGCCCAACCGGTACTGCATGGCCACCGGATTGGTGCAGCTTTTGGCCGGCACCGGCGTGCCCTGCTTGGCCGCGGTGAGTGCCTGGCGGCGGTCGCTGGCACACCAGACCGAAATCATGTCGGTGTAGTCCTTGCTGCCCAGGCCCATGCGCGGGAAGGCCAGATATTCCACCGTGATGCCGTTGCGGTTCAGTTCCGGAATGTCCTGGTGCAGGCGACGGCAATAACCACATTCCACGTCCGTGAACACACTGATGGTGTATTTGGCATTGGGTGCGGCGAACACGATGCGGTCGCCATGGTTGGCCGTCTGCAGCAGCGAACGCCGGTAGGCCAGCAGGCCCTGGCTGTTCACCAGGCCCTTGGCCTGGATGTCATACGGCTGCGACTGCATCAGGTAACGGCCGTCATCGGACACGTACAGCACCTGACCGGACACGACCACCTCGCGGAAGCCCGGGAACGGCGCGGCGCCGATGTAGTCCGGCGTGAAGTTCGGATCCAGCTGCTGCAGCGCGCTGCGCACGCGCGCGTCGACCGTGCCGCCGGTGGCGGCGGCCGGCGCGGCCGGGGTGGCCTTCGGTGCCGCGGTGGGTGCGGCCGGCTGCGCGCAGGCGGTCAGGCTGAGGGCGCCGAACAGCGCGGCAATGGCAACTCGAAGCATCAGGGCAATCCGCAGGGTTCCAGGAAGGCGCCGATTCTCGCACAGCCCCCCGATGCCTGCCGTCGCGTCAGCCGCGCGGATGGTGACGGGCGTGCAGCTTCTGCAGGTGTTCGCGTGCCACCAGGGTGTAGATCTGCGTGGTGGACAACGAGCTGTGGCCCAGCAGCATCTGCAGCGCGCGCAGATCCGCGCCCCGGTTGAGCAGATGGGTGGCGAAACTGTGGCGCAGCCCGTGCGGGCTGATCCGCGCCGGGTCGATGCCGGCAATGGCCGCGTACCGCTTGACCAGGTGCCAGAACGCCTGGCGGCTCAGCGGGCGCAGGCTGGGTTCGAGGAACAGGGGCACCTGGCCGTGACCGTCGGCCGGCACCGCGCGGCCGCCGGCCAGCTGCGGCCGGGCCTGCTGCAGGTAGCGTTCCAGCCACAACTGCGATTCCTCGCCCAGCGGCACCAGCCGCTCCTTGCTGCCCTTGCCGGTGACCCGCAGCACGCCCTGGCGCAGGTTCACCGCGGTGGCCGGCAGGCCGACCAGCTCGCTCACGCGCAGGCCGGCGGCGTACATCAGTTCCAGCATGGCGCGGTCGCGCAGGCCCAGTGCGCTGTCCACCTCCGGCGCGCCCAGCAGCGCGTCGATCTGGCTTTCCGCCAGCGCCTTGGGCAGCAGTCGCGGCAGCTTCGGCGGGTCCAGCAGCGCGGTGGGGTCTTCGCTGCGCTCGCCACGGCGCACGCTGTCGGCAAAGAAGGCGCGCAGCGCCGACAGCAGCCGGGCGTTGCTGCGCGGCGACCAGCCATGCCGGGTGCGCCAGGCCAGGTAATCGAACAGGCCGGCGCGGTCGATGCCGGCCAGGCCGCCATGCCGGCCATCGCACCAGCGCGCCAGGCCTTCCAGGTCGCGGCGGTAGCTGTCCAGGCTGGCCCGCGCCAGGCCGTGCTCGGCCCAGGCGGTATCCAGAAAACGGGTGATGCGCGCGCCATCGGCGGCGTCCAGCGGGGGCAGCTGCTGCACGCGCTGGCGGCGCTGTGCAGGCGTGGACACGGTAACCATGCCGCCAGCATACGGGCCCGGCGACGGCACTGACCAGCATTGCGTATGCTCGTACCATGCCGCCTTCGCCTGACCGCCCTGCCGCCCCCGCCGCCTGCCGCGCCCTTCTGGGCTGGCGCCTGCTGGCGCTGCTGTATGACCTGCTTCCCGCCGTAGCGTTGTGGATGCTGGTGGCATCGCTGTTCGTGGCGGCCTACCTGCTGGCCGGCCACGGCACGCGCGAGAACATCGCGCCCTTCAGCAGCTGGCAGTGGGCGCTGTGGCTGTGCTGCTGGGCCATCACCGGCGTGTATGCCACGCGCAGCTGGCGCGGCGGTGGGCAGACCCTGGGCATGCGGCCCTGGCGCCTGCAGCTGGTGGCCTGCGATGGCGCGCCGCCCACCCGCCGCGCGCTCTGGCTGCGCTTTGCGGTCGGTACGGTGTCGCTGCTGGCCGGCGGCTTGGGCTTCTGGTGGGCCTGGCTGGATCCGCAGCGGCGGACCTGGCACGACCGTGCCAGCGGCACCGGACTGCGCCGCCTGGATGGACGTGGCGCTGCGACGCGAAACTGAACCGTCCGCCATGTGTCATCGTTCGGTCATGCCGCTGCGATAGATGCCCCGCGCGCGGTGCCGCTAGGCTGCCCCTCCCGCTCGTACCCCTCTGGACCGCCATGCGCCTGCTGCTGGCTGGCGCCTGCCTGTGGCTGGCTGCCTGCACTCCGATTGCCTCGACCTCGCTCGCCGACCGCCTGGTCGCGCCGGGCGGCACCTCGCCGCTGATCGATGCCGAACGGCTGCAGGCCACGCTGGCCACGCTGCCCCACCGCAGTGGACAAGTCGCCACCGGCAGCGGTCCGGCGCTGTTCTGGCGTGCGTTCGACCCCGGCGACTACGGCATGCAGTACCGCTACCAGGGCGGCGCCGGCGATGACCCGCTGCAGGCCATGCAGATGCAGCTGCAGGTACCGCGGCCGTTCCGGGCGCGGGCACCGCGCGGCACGGTGGTGGTGCTGCACGGCTGGATGATGAACGGCGATTCGCTGCTGCCGTGGTCGCTGCACCTGGCCCAGTCCGGTTTCCGGGTGATCAGCCTCGATCTGCGCAACCACGGCCGCTCCGGCCATGGCCCGGCCGGCTATGGCACCTACGAGTCCGCCGATGTCAGCGCGGCGATCACCGCGCTGCGTGCGCGGGGGGAGGTGCAGGGGCCGTTGTATCTGTTCGGGGTCTCCTACGGTGCGGCCACGGCGCTGTTCACCGCACGCCGGCTGGGAACGCAGGTGGCCGGCGTGGTGGCGCTGGAATCGTTCGCCACCGCCGGCGATGCGATCCGCAGCATGGTGCCGCACATGCTGGCCGTGCAGCCCGCGCACTGGCAGGGCCAGGCGATGGCGCGCTATGCGCGCTGGCGCTACGGCGGCCAGGACATCGAGCAGGTGATCGCCACGGCGGACCGCCGCCTCGGCCTGCGCCTGGATGAGGTGGACGTGACCCGGGCCGTGGCGGCAAGCGCGGCCTGCGTACTGATCGTGCATGGCGCCGCCGACGGGCACGTGCCGGCCCGGCAGGGACACCGGCTGGCGCGGGCCACGCCGCGCGCGCACTACCTCGAGCTGCGCGGCGAAGACCACGTGACCCTGCCCCTGCGGCTGGACCTGCTGGGCGGGATCGTCAGCGACTGGCTGCAGCGCGAGCCCGGGCCTCCGGGCACCTGCCCGGCGCCGCAGCTGCCGCTGCAGGCCAACCTGATGGCCCTGCAGGAAGACGCCCCGGCGCCACGCTGACCCGCGCGGTCAGCCCGATTTGCGCCGGAACAGGAAGGCCGACACCGCCAGCATCACGATCGGTGGCAGCGCGTAGGCGATGCGGTAATCGAACTTCAGCGCGCCGGCCATGCGGCCGAAGAACAGCTGCAGCAGCCAGAACGCCAGCGCGAACAGGATGCCCAGGAACAACCGCTTGCCCATGCCGCCGCTGCGCAGCGAACCGAAGGCGAACGGCACGGCGGCCAGGCACAGTGCCAGCACGTTGGCCGGGTAGAACCAGCGGCTCCAGTACACGTCCTCGTAATCGCGCGCATCCAGCCCGTTGCGTTCGCGGTATTCGATGCTGGTGCGCAGATCGCCCACGCTCAGGTTCCGCGGCTTGGCGATGCCGGTGGCCAGCGCGCCCGCATCCAGCTGCGAATCCCACGCCTCGCGCGCGACCTGCTGGCGGGTGACCGAGCGCTCGCCGATGCTGTCGCGGCGCACCTGGGTCAGCGTCCAGCCCTTGTCATCGTGCTCGGCGGTGGCGGCGTGGGTGATGGTGGCGATGTTGCCGGCCTCGTCGATCGTGTACAGGCGCACGTCGTGCAGCACCAGGCGGGTGCCGCCGTTGTCGAGCAGCTGTTCTTCGCCGTTGCGCGCATTGAGGAAGGTGTCGCCTTCACGTGCCCACAGGCTGTTGTAGCGGATCGAGGCCAGGTCGGCGCCCCAGCGGGCACTGACCTTGACGTTGTCCGCACGCTGCTGGGCCCAGGGCCCCAGGGTTTCGGCACTGAGGACCATCAGCGCGGTCAGCAGCGACAGCGCGATGGCCACCGACACGCTCAGCCGCCGGCGCGAGAGCCCCAGCGCGCGCAGCGCGGTCAGTTCAGAGGTGGCCGCCACCTGGCCAAGACCCATCAGCGCACCGATCACCGCTGCGGTGGGGAACATGGTGTAGGCGCGGCGGGGCACGGTGTACAGCACCCACGCCGCGGCGTGGCCGAGGGTGTACTGGCCCTTGCCGACATCCTTGAACTCACCGGAAAACGCCAGCAGCACATCCAGGCCCACCAGCACGGCCCAGGTCAGCAGCACCGAGGCCAGCACCACCCGGCCCAGGTAAAAATCGAAACGCATCGGTCGCAGCCTCATGCGCGGGCTCCCTTCGGCCGCGACAGGCGTCCGTCACGTGCATACATCCAGGCGGCCAGGGCCAGCAGCGGCAGGGTCAGCCACCACAGGCCCAGCGCGGGCGGCAGTTTGCCGTCGGCGATCCAGCCACTGCCGATGAAGGTCAGGTTGACCCCCACCATGTAGGCCAGGAAGGCCAGCATCATCCGGCCATAGCGCTGCTGGCGCGGGGCGCTGCGCGCCAGCGGCACGGTCAGCAGCGCGAAGGCCAGGGCGATCAGCGGCGGCGCCAGGCGGGCATGCAGCTGCGCCTGGGCCTGCGGCCGCTTGTCACCGAACAGGGCCGTGGTCGGCAGCAGCTCGGGGTCGTCGTTGGCGCGGGTCTGCGCGCCGTCCGGCATCGCCACGTCGTTGCGGGCGAAGGTGGCCAGGCGGTAGTCCAGCCCGCCTTCGGCCGGGGCTTCGATCTGGTGGCCGTCGTTGAGCTGCAGGTAGCGCTGGCTGTCACCTTCGAAGTTCAGCTGGCCACTGCTGGCCGACACCACTTCCAGCCGGCCCTCGCGCTGGCGCTGCATGAATACCCGGCCGAGCTGGGTCCCATCGGGGGAGACCGAGCTCAGGTACACCACTCCGCCGTTGGACAGCGTGGTGAAGCGCCCGGCTTCCAGGCCGGCCATCAGCACGCTGCGGTTGGCCTCGTCGATCATCTTCTCGCTGGTGCGGTCCGCCCAGGGGCCCAGCCACAGCGAACAGGCGGCCACCAGCACCACCACCGGCACGACCAGCATCAGCAGCGGGCGCAGCAGCCGCCGCGGGCCGACGCCGATCGCGGTCAGCACGGCCATTTCTGAATCGCGGTACAACCGCGCCACCGCCATCAGCAGGCCCAGCATCAGCGCCATGGGCAGGATCAGCGGCATGTAGACGACGAACTGCAGCCCCAGCTGGGAAAACAGCAGGCGGGCCGGCAGCCGGCCATCGGCGATGTTGCCGAGGATATCCACAAGCACACCGCCCACGCTGACCACCAGCAGGACGATGAGTGTGGCCAGGAAACTCTGGACGAAATCGCCCAATAGATAGCGGTCGAGCTTCATCATGGGGCGGTGGTTTAAACTCTCGGGTTCGTTCGCGGTGCCGCCCAGTCTACCGGCTGGACGTAAACGGTCCGCGATTGTACGGATTTGCCAACGGAATCTGATCAATGGCCCTCGAATTTACCCTGAACCACGCCTCGCCCACCGCGGCCGAGGTCGACTGCCTGGTCGTCGGCGCCTTCGCCGACCACTCCCTGTCGCCCGCCGCGCAGGCCGTGGATGCGGCCAGCGGGGGCCGCCTGGCCGCCCTGGCCCAGCGCGGCGACCTGTCCGGCAAGACCGGCGCGACCACCCTGCTGCACGACCTGCCCGGCGTGCACGCCGCGCGCGTGCTGGTGGTGGGCCTGGGCGAGGCGGCGCGCTTCGGCGTGCCGCAGTACCTCAAAGCCATCGGCGACGCGGCGCGTGCACTGAAGAGCGGCGCCAGCCGCAGCGCCCTGCTGACGCTGACCGAACTGCCGGTGAAGGACCGTGATGCGGCCTGGGCGATCCGCCAGGCGGTGATTGCCGCCGATCACGCCAGCTACCGTTACACCGCCACGCTGGGCAAGAAGAAGGCCGACGAGGCCGGGCTGCAACAGCTGGCCGTGAGTGGCAGCGACGCCCAGGCGCTGGCCCAGGGCCAGGCGATCGCCGCCGGCGTGGAAGTGGCGCGTGAGCTGGGCAACCTGCCGCCGAACTACTGCAACCCGGCCTACCTGGCCGAGTTCGCGGTGAAATTCGCCGGCGAGCACGACGGCGCCGAGGCCGAGATCCTCGACGAGCAGCAGATGGACGCGCTGGGCATGGGCTCGCTGCTGGCGGTGGCGCGCGGTTCGGCCAACCGGCCGAAGATGGTGGTGCTGAAGTGGCACAACGGCGGCGACGCCAAGCCCTACGTGCTGGTCGGCAAGGGCATCACCTTCGATACCGGTGGCGTGAACCTGAAGACCCAGGGCGGCATCGAAGAGATGAAGTTCGACATGTGCGGTGGCGCCAACGTCATCGGCACGTTCGTGGCCGCGGTGAAGGCCCGCCTGGCCCTGAACCTGGTCGTGGTGGTGCCGGCAGTGGAAAACGCCATCGACGGCAACGCCTACCGTCCGTCGGATGTGATCACCTCGATGTCCGGCAAGACCATCGAAGTCGGCAACACCGACGCCGAAGGCCGCCTGATCCTGTGCGATGCCCTCACCTACGCGCAGCGCTTCGAGCCGGCCGCGCTGGTGGATGTGGCCACGCTGACCGGTGCCTGCATGGTGGCCCTGGGCCACCAGACCGCCGGACTGATGACCAAGCACGACGATCTGGCCAACGAACTGCTGGCCGCCGGCGAGCACGTGTTCGACCGCGCCTGGCGCCTGCCGCTGTGGGACGAATACCAGCCGATGCTGGATTCGACCTTTGCCGATGTCTACAACATCGGCGGCCGCTGGGCCGGTGCGATCACCGCCGGCTGCTTCCTGTCGCGGTTCACCGAAGGCCAGCGCTGGGCGCACCTGGATATCGCCGGCGTGGCCAGCGATGAAGGCAAGCGCGGCATGGCCACCGGCCGTCCGGTCGGCCTGCTGAGCCAGTGGCTGCTGGACCAGCTCGCCCGCGCCTGATCTGCTGCCCGACCCTGGCCGGCCTCCGCCGGCCAGGGCACCCCGCCCTACCGGATTCGACCATGCCCCGCGCCGATTTCTACCTGATCGCCAAGCCCCGTTTCCTCACCGAGCCGCTGCGGCTGGTCTGCGAACTGGCGCGCAAGGCCAACGATGCCGGCCTGTTCACGCTGGTGCTGGCGCGTGATCTGGCCCAGGCCGAGGCACTGGACGAGCTGTTGTGGGCGTTCGACGACGATGCCTACATTCCGCACCAGATCGCCGGCGAAGATGCCGACGAGGAGGAAGCGCTGGTGCTGATCGCCGTGCCGGGCACGGAAGTGGCCGCGCGCCCGCTGGTGATCAACCTGCGTGACGAACCGTGGATGGGCGAGTGCCAGCGGGTGCTGGAAGTGGTGCCGGCCGACCCCGAAGCCCGCGAGCCGCTGCGCGAGCGCTGGCGGCAGTACAAGACCGCCGGCTACGACCTGTCCAAGCACGACATGTAAGTCCTCCCTACCGCAAGGAACCCGCGCATGCGCCTGTTGATCGCCCTGTTGCTTCCCTGGCTGGCCTTTTTCACCATTGGCCGGCCTTTTGCCGGCATCCTCTGCCTGGTCCTGCAGATCACCGTGATCGGCTGGCTGCCGGCGGCCATCTGGGCCGCCTACGCGGTCAGCCAGTACCACACCGACGTCAAGATCCGCCGCGCGCTCGGCCCGCGCTGATCTCCCCCTCTTCTTTCCTGGTTCTGCCCGCATGACCCAACTCGACTCCAGCTACGATCCCGCGTCCTTCGAGACCGGCCTCTACCAGGCCTGGGAAAAGAACGGCCATTTCAAGCCGTCCGGCCAGGGAGAGCCGTACACCATCCTGCTGCCGCCGCCGAATGTCACCGGCACCCTGCACATGGGCCACGCATTCCAGCAGACGCTGATGGACGCGCTGGTGCGCTACCACCGCATGCGCGGGTACGACACGCTGTGGCAGGTGGGTACCGACCATGCGGGCATCGCCACGGAAATGGTGGTCAGCCGCAACCTGGCGCTGGAAGGCAACGGCGACACCCGCGATTCGCTGGGGCGCGAAGGCTTCATCGGCAAGGTGTGGGAATGGAAGCAGCAGTCCGGTGACACCATCGAGCGGCAGATGCGCCGGCTGGGCACCTCGGCCGACTGGTCGCGCAGCACCTTCACCATGGACCCGCAGCCGTCCGAAGCGGTGGTGGAGGCGTTCGTGCGCTGGCACGAGCAGGGCCTGATCTACCGCGGCCAGCGCCTGGTCAACTGGGACCCGGTGCTGAAGACCGCCATCTCCGACCTGGAAGTGGAAAGCGCCGAGGAAGACGGCTTCCTGTGGTCGATTGCCTACACGCTGGACGAGGGGCTGAGCTACGAACACGTCGAGCGCGATGCCGACGGCGTGGAAACCCTGCGCGAAACCCGCGATTACCTGGTGGTTGCCACCACGCGCCCGGAAACCCTGCTGGGCGATACCGCGGTGATGGTGCACCCGGAAGACGAGCGCTACGCGCACCTGATCGGCAAGCAGGTGATCCTGCCGCTGACCGGCCGCCGCGTGCCGGTGATCGCCGACGACTACGTGGACCGCGCGTTCGGTACCGGTGTGGTCAAGGTCACCCCGGCACACGATTTCAACGATTACCAGGTGGGCGTGCGCCACAGCCTGCCGATGATCAACCTGTTCACCCCGGTGGCGGCGCTGAATGAAAACGCGCCCGAGCGCTTCCAGGGCCTGGACCGTTATGAAGCGCGCAAGGCCGTGCTGGGCGAACTGGAAGACCTGGGCATCCTGGTCGAGACCAAGGCACACAAGCTGCAGGTGCCGCGCGGCGACCGTACCGGCCAGGTGATCGAGCCCTACCTGACCGACCAGTGGTTCGTGAAGATGGACGAACTGGCGCGGCGTGGCCTGGAACTGGTCGAGAACGGTTCGATCGCCTTCGTGCCGCCGAACTGGATCAACACCTACCGCCACTGGATGACCAACATCCAGGACTGGTGCATCAGCCGCCAGCTGTGGTGGGGCCACCGCATTCCGGC
>Ga0207790_1000783_pt1 | contig 9937 bp, 9 predicted proteins | sample HigsolmetaGSP14D_FD_184842 | JGI IMG/M metagenome (GOLD analysis project Ga0207790, IMG submission 184842) | High solid enriched microbial communities from the Joint BioEnergy Institute, USA - SP1-4-D (SPAdes) | ecosystem: Engineered > Bioreactor > SSF (Solid state fermentation) > Aerobic >...
CCCCGCGCCGCACAGAGCAACGCCGAGCATGGCTCGGCGCTACCGATTCACAATTTCATAGCCGACCCCAATGCAGGGTCGATCCGATCCAGGATCGATCCCCGTTGGCGGTGAACCGTGTAGAGCCGAGCCATGCTCGGCTGGCCTTCCGCGCAGAGCGTACGCCGAGCATGGCTCGGCGCTACCGATTCACAATTTCCCAGCCGACCCCGACGCGGGGTCATTCCCGGTGGAGGTTCAGTTTCCGCCCAAAACGCCGGGCGGGATCATGCTGCCCAGATCCTGGTTGAACGTCACCACCAGGCGGCCATTCTTCACCTGCGCCGACTGCACCTGCAGCGTACCCAGCAGACCCGCCACCGCGGGATCGATGCGATAGATCGGCTCGCGCTGGGCGTAATCGGTCAGCCACGCGTTGAGCAGTGCACGGGTGCGCGAGTCCAGCCGCCCGCCCTGCTGTGCCGGCACGAAGTCATCCACGCTCGGCTGCTGCAGATGGAACCCCTGGCTCTGCGCGTCGTAGCGCAGGCCGCTGCTCAGCTGCACCTTGCCCAGCGGCGTGGGTGCGCCACCGGCGGTCGCCAGCGCCACATCCATGCCGAGCTTCAGCCGTTCGCCGGCCGGCAGCGTCAGCTGGGGATGGCTCATGGTCAGTTGCAGCAGGCCGCCAAGCGCGTCCTGGTTGCGCGGAAAACTGCCGTCCAGGTACTGCTGGACATCCGTGGCACCCACGGAAAGCTGCTGCCCCTGCACCGAGGGGGCAGCCTGCGCGCCGATGGCCGCAGCAACCAGCAACGTGGACACGGCAAGACGGGTAAGCAACGGGCGAAGCGCCATGGCAGGAACCGGAGATGGGAACAGAGCCACGAAGATACCCCGAGCGGCTGAATCAGGCATGCACGCCGGCGCGTGCGTTCAGTCCAGCACCGGCTGCAGCTGCGCGGACTGGATCAGCCACGCGCTGCGGTCGCGATCGGGCACCAGCCGGTACCAGCCACGGAACGTGTAATCGCCCTGTGCGGTGACGGCGTGGATCCGCACCGGCACCTCCAGCAGTGCGCTGGGCTGGCGCTCGTCACGCGGCACCGGGGTATCGGCCGTGACCCGCAGCGTGCGCACCTGCCGCAGGGCGTGCAGGGCCGCATCGTCGGCCGGGCGGCCACCCCGCGTGGGCAGCTGCCAGTAACGGTCCATCGCCGCGGTATCGTCCTGCAGTACGGCGGTGACATAGCGCCGCACCACATTGCCGGGCGACAGCGCACCGGGCGACACCGCCGCCGTCAGGCGCGTCTCGTCGGGCGCGTCAGTGGTACGCGCCGGGGCGTGGGGCACCACGCGCGCGCCGCGTTGCGCTGGCAGGGCAGGGGCATCGCGTTCGGCCGCATCGACCACCGGCGCCGGCGGCGTGGACGGCTGGCAGGCGGTCAATGCCAGCAGGCAGGGCAGCCATGCTGCCGTAAACAGGAACAGGCGCATCGTCGGATCGATCCCCAGTGGCGATGCGCCCAGTGTAGCCAGCGCCGGCTCAGCGTGGCCGGTGCAGGGTATCGAGCGCATCCAGGGCCGCTTCCAGTGCGGCGGTGTGCGCGGTGAGCGGGTGGTCGGCCTCGTCGGCATGCCGCACCAGGACATCGCGCAGCACCTGCGAGGCGATCAGCACCGCGGCGCGCTCGTCCCCACTGAAACCGGCCAGGCGCGGCGCGTTCTCCAGCAGGCGCATCCAGTCCTGGCGCGCACGGTGCTCCAGCTCGATGGTGCAGCGCCCACTGCAGGGCAGCCCGTCATTCTCGATCGGGGTCACGGTCAGACGGTAGCGCGTGGCAGGGCGGCTCATGGCGGTGGGCTCGGCATACGGGAAGGACTCCACCATAGGCGGCGCCCGCCCGTGCGGCGACGGTCCGCACCGCACGCAGTGTTCCATTGCGCCCTGACCTGCCGTGTCCCTCTGCGCGCAACCCTTGCGGCGCAATGCTGGCGGTGTCTGCACCACGGCGTGGCAACGCTGTGTTGCGCGCGGCACTGCCGTGCGCGGGGGGCCACAACGCAGACGGGGCGACCTGCTGGCCGCCCCGTCCGGGTGCTGCGAGGGTGCCTGCGCGCTTAGAGCGCGGCGTCCTTCAGCTTCTTCAGCGGACGGACCTTCAGCTTGGTGGTGGCCGGCTTGGCGGCGAACCACTGTTCTTCCTTGGTGAACGGGTTGATGCCCTTGCGCTTCGGCTTGGCGGCAACGCTGACGGTGCTGATCTTCAGCAGGCCCGGCAGGGTGAAGGTGCCTGCGCCCTTCTTGTGCACCGACGAGGCCACAGCGCCTTCCAGCGCGGCCAGCACCGAACGCACGTCCTTGGCCACCACGCCAGAGGTTTCGGCGATGTGGGCAACCAGGCCGGACTTGGTCAGCGCTTCCTTGATCGGCTTCGGCGCAGCCGGCTTGGCAGCTGCCTTCGTAGCGACTTTCTTCACTGCCTTTTTCGGGGCAGCCTTCTTAGCGGTCTTTGCCATGATTTCCTGTTCCGTGAACGGTTGGTTGTGTGGTCGCGCCGAACCCCGTCGGCAAGCGCAATGTAGGGCAACTGGACAGCCCCGCCAATAGGCAGCACGTGGAATTTGCCGGTTTTTTCGCTGTCCCGGTCTGCATCAGGACATTTCCCGGCGGAATGGACCGGCACCGGCGGGGCTTCATCCAGGTGCGCCATGCCGGCCACGTGGTACTAACGCGGGCCTGCGTAGGCTGGCCCGGCATTCCACCACAGGAGCACCACCATGGGTATTTCGCGCAACGCCACCGCACATTGGGAAGGCGATCTGAAGACCGGCAAGGGCCAGCTGAGCACCCCGCAGAGCGGTCTGATGGACAACACCCGGTACGCCTTCAGCAGCCGTTTCGGCGATGAGAAGGGCACCAATCCGGAAGAGCTGATTGCTGCAGCGCACGCGGGCTGCTTCACCATGGCGCTGTCGGCCAAGCTGACCGAAGCCGGCTTCACCCCGACCTCGCTGGACACCACCGCCAAGGTGGACCTGTCGATGGACGGCGGCCCCCAGCTGTCGCAGATCACGCTGGAACTGAAGGCTGTGGTGCCCGGCATCGAAGCGGAGGCGTTCCGCGCCATCGCCGAGGATGCCAAGCAGAACTGCCCGGTCTCCAAGGCGCTGAGCGCGGTGCCGATGACCCTCAAGGCCGAACTGGTCTGAGCCTGTAGCGGTGCCGGCAGCTGCCGGCACCGTGATGGCCGCGGCGGCCCGACCCGGCGCCGCGGCCACTGTTCACCAGTGCAGCGTGCCGCGGATGACGGTCTGGATCTGCCCGCCGGACCACACATCGCCGTGGGCATCCACCCACAGGTGCAGCTGCGCATCGTGCCCCACCTCGCGCCCCTGGCTCACGCACAGCCTGCCGCCGGCCGGCAGGGCCCCGCGCAGGTCCAGCCAGGCAGCGAGCACGGCATTGGCCGCCCCCGAGGCGGCATCCTCGAAACGCCGCCCGTTGCCGACGAAGGCACGCACGGCCAGGTCGTGCGGCTCGCCAGCCACCTCGCTGCGGGCGTAGGCGAACACCCCCATCGCGCCGCTCTGCTCCGCCACGGCGGCAATCGCGTCCCAGTCCGGCTGCAGTCCACGCAGCGCGGTCTCGCCGGCCACCTCGACCACCCACCAGCTGCGCCCGCCCTCCATCAGCGCCGGCGGCAGCACACCGTGCGGCCAACCGGCCACAGCGGCACCCAGCGCGCCCCGCAGATCGTCGTCACTGGCAACGCGCGCCAGTTGCGCGGGCGGCGTGCGGATGGAAATGCGCCGCTGCGACCCGTGGCCTTCCACGCGCAACGGCAGGGCACCGGCGATGCCGTCCTGCACCAGCAGGCCGTCCACCGGGGCCGCCAGACCCGCGTCCAGCACCGCATGGGCGGTGCCGATGCTGGGATGGCCGGCAAAGGGCACTTCCTTCTGCGGGCTGAACATGCGCAGGTGGTAGCTGCTGGTGGCATCGCGGGCCGGGAACACGAACGTCGTTTCCGGCAGCCGCGTCCAGCGGGCGATGGCCTGCATGGCGGCATCGTCCAGGCCCTCGGCGTCCAGCACCACCGCCAGTGGGTTGCCGGCGCCGGGGCGCGGTGAGAACACATCCAGTTGCAGGAAACGGCGGGCGATCATCAGGCAGGCTCCAGGCGGCGGTGGCCGCGCAGCTTAGCAGCGCTGGCCGCGCCGCCGGGGCGGACATGGGCGGCCGGTTAGGGCTTAGAATCGGGTGTTCCGCCCCGACGGGCGGCTTCCCCACATTACTCAAAGCCCATCCATGTCAGCTTCTTCCCCTGTCGATCGCTGGATCGTACTCAAGTTCGGCGGCACCTCGGTGTCGCGTCGCCACCGCTGGGACACGATCGGTACGCTGGCGAAAAAACGGGCCGAGGAAACGGGCGCACGCGTGCTGGTGGTGGTTTCGGCGCTGTCCGGGGTCACCAACGAGCTGACCGCCATCGCCGACGGCGCCGCCGACAGCCGCGAGCGGGTGCAGGCGCTGGTGGCCCGCCACCGCGCGTTCCTGGCCGAGCTGGCGCTGGATGACAGCGTGCTGGACGAGCGCCTGGCGGTGCTGGAAGGCCTGCTGGACGATCCGCGGGCGGCCACCCGCACGCTGGACTGGCAGGCCGATGTACTGGGCCAGGGCGAACTGCTGTCCTCCACGCTGGGTGCGGCCTATCTGCGCGCCAGCGGCCTGGACATGGGCTGGATGGATGCCCGCCAGTGGCTGTCGGCGCTGCCGCCGCAGCCCAGCCAGAGTGCGTGGTCACAGCGTCTGTCGGTGAACTGCCAGTGGCGCAGCGAGGGCGACTGGCTGCAGCGTTTCTGCGCCCAGCCCAGCCGCCTGCTGATCACCCAGGGATTCATCGCCCGCCATGAAGACGGCGGCACGGCCATTCTCGGCCGGGGCGGCTCGGATACCTCGGCGGCGTACTTCGGCGCGCTGCTCGGCGCCAGCCGGGTGGAAATCTGGACCGACGTGCCGGGCATGTTCAGTGCCAATCCCAAGGATGTGCCGGACGCGCGCCTGCTGACCCGGCTGGATTATTACGAGGCGCAGGAAATCGCCACCACCGGCGCCAAGGTGCTGCACCCGCGGTCGATCAAGCCCTGCCGCGATGCCGGTGTGCCGATGGCCATCCTGGACACCGAACGGCCGGAGCTGCCGGGCACCAGCATCGATGGCAACGCCGCGCCGGTACCGGGGGTGAAGGCCATCAGCCGCCGCAACGGCATCGTGCTGGTGTCGATGGAAGGCATCGGCATGTGGCAGCAGGTGGGCTTCCTGGCCGATGTGTTCGGCCTGTTCAAGAAGCACGGCCTGTCGGTGGACCTGATCGGTTCGGCGGAAACCAACGTTACCGTGTCGCTGGATCCGTCCGAGAACCTGGTCAATACCGATGTGCTGGCCGCGCTGTCGGCCGACCTGTCGCAGATCTGCAAGGTGAAGATCATCGTGCCGTGCGCGGCGATCACCCTGGTCGGGCTGGGCATGCGCTCGCTGCTGCACAAGCTGTCGGATGTGTGGGCCACCTTCGGCCGCGAACGCGTGCACATGATCTCGCAGTCGTCCAACGACCTGAACCTGACCTTCGTCATCGACGAGGCCGACGCCGATGGCCTGCTGCCGATCCTGCATGCCGAGCTGATCGACAGTGGCGCCATGCCGGTGGAGGAAACGGAGGTGTTCGGCCCGCGCTGGCGTGAGATCGCCGGCAGCGTGCGCCCGCGGGAAACCCCGTGGTGGCGCGGCCAGCGGGCGCAGCTGCTGCAGCTGGCCGAGGCCGGCACGCCCCGGTATGTGTACCACCTGCCGACGGTGCGGGCGCGTGCCCGCGCCCTGGCGGCGATCGCCCCGATCGACCAGCGCTACTACGCGATCAAGGCCAACAGCCACCCGGCCATCCTGCGGCTGCTGGAAGCGGAAGGGTTCGGCCTGGAGTGCGTGTCGCACGGCGAGCTGGCGCATGTGTTCAACGTGCTGCCGGAGCTGTCGCCGTCGCGCGTGCTGTTCACCCCCAGTTTCTGCCCGCGCAGTGAATACGAGGCCGCCTTCGCGCTGGGCGTGACGGTGACCGTGGACAGCGTGGAAGCGCTGCAGCGCTGGCCGGACCTGTTCCGCAACCGCGAGCTGTGGCTGCGCGTGGATCTGGGCCGGGGCGAAGGCCACCACGCCAAGGTGCGTACCGGCGGCAAGGAGTCCAAGTTCGGCCTGCCCACCGCCCGCGTGGATGCGTTCGTGCGCCTGGCGACCGAGCTGGGCAGCCGCGTGGTCGGCCTGCATGCGCACCTGGGCAGTGGCGTGGAGACCGCCCAGCACTGGCGCCTGATGTGCGATGAGCTGGCAGGTTTCGCGCGCCGCATCGGCAGCGTGCAGACCATCGACATCGGCGGCGGCCTGCCCATTCCGTACAGCGAGGAAGACGAGCCCTTCGACCTGCAGGCGTGGGCCCAGGGCCTGGCCGAGGTCAAGGCGGTGCATCCCGCGTTCCGCCTGGCGATCGAGCCGGGCCGCTTCCTGGTGGCCGAATCGGGTGTGCTGCTGGCCCGGGCCACGCAGGTGGTGGAAAAGGAAGGCATCCGCCGTGTGGGCCTGGATGCCGGCATGCACACGCTGATGCGCCCGGCGCTGTACGACGCCTGGCATGACATCGAGAACCTCAGCCGCCAGGGCGGCTACGCCGAGGCGGCCTTCGATGTGGTTGGCCCGATCTGCGAATCCAGCGATGTCTTCGGCAAGCGCCGCCGCCTGCCGGTGTCCACCGCGCCGGACGACGTGATGCTGGTGGCCGACGCCGGCGCCTACGGTTATGTCATGGCCAATACCTACAACCAGCGGGCGATGCCGCACGAAGACGTGATCGAATGATGGCCGGCATGGCACCGCATCCGTCTTCCTGCATTCCCCGCGCCGCGGCGTGCCTGCCTGCACGCCGCGTGCCGCCGCGCACACGCGCCTGACCGGATCTTTCATGACTGCTTTCGACAAACACCAGGTTTCCTGCTTCCACTTCGTGCGCTGCACGTTCGATGCCGACAGCGGTGTGGCCCAGCTGGTCTACGCCTTCGATGACGGCCCGCAGATGGTGGAAACCATCACCGTGCCCGGCGCGCCGTTCGTGCTGGAGGGCGAACGCGCCGAGGCGGTACAGCGCGCGCTGCAGCTGCTGCACCTCATCGCCGGGGTGAGCTACTACAAGGCGGCGGTGCCGGATGCGGTGCAGATCGACAGCTACGCCATCGACGCGGCGACCGCGGCGCTGGTGGAGCTGGTGTACCTCAACGGCCTGGGCGAGTTCGCCTACCGCAACGGCCTGGACCTGCGCGGGCGCTTCCGCCTGCCGGTGCAGGCATCGCCCGTGCAGGCGGCGGCGGTGGGCCTGCGCCCGCATGCGCTGGTGGCCATCGGCGGCGGCAAGGATTCGCTGGTCAGCATCGAAGCGCTGCGCCGTGCGGGAGTGGACGCCACCGTGACCTGGATCGGCGGCTCGCAGCTGATCCGCGCCTGTGCGGAGCGTACCGGCCTGCCGGTGCTCAACCTTGGCCGTGCGCTGGCACCGGAGCTGTTCGAGTTGAACCGGCAGGGGGCCTGGAACGGACACATTCCGGTCACGGCGGTGAACTCGGCGATCATGGTGCTGGCCGCGCTGCTGCAGGGCGATGACCAGGTGGTGTTCTCCAACGAGCGCTCGGCCAGCTACGGCAGCCAGATCCCCGGCACCGGCGAAGTGAACCACCAGTGGTCCAAGGGCTGGGCGTTCGAGCAGGCGTTCGGCCGGCACGTGCAGCAGCACGTGGCATCGGACCTGCAGTACTACTCGCTGCTGCGGCCGATGTCGGAGCTGGCGGTGGCACGCCAGTTCGCCAAGACCGATTTCTACGACGCGCACTTCTCCAGCTGCAACCGCAATTTCCACATTCTGGGCGAGCGCCCGGTGAACCGCTGGTGCGGGGTGTGCCCCAAGTGCCACTTCGTGTTCCTGGCGCTGGCCCCGTTCATGCCCAAGACCCGGCTGGTGCGCATTTTCGGCCGCAACCTGCTGGATGATCCGGCGCAGGCCGGTGGCTTTGATGCGTTGCTGGAGTTCCAGGACCACAAGCCGTTCGAATGCGTGGGCGAGGGCGCTGAATCGCGCGCGGCCATGGCCACCCTGGCCGAGCGGGCCGAGTGGAAGGAAGACGCGCTGGTGAAGCGCTTCTGCAACGAGATCCGGCCGCAGCTGCAGGCGGCCGAACTGGAGCTGGCACCGTTGCTGGTGCTGCAGGGCGAACATCGTATTCCGGCCAGCCTGTGGGACAGCGTGCGTGAAGATTTCTCAGCTTGAGGGCAAACGCGTTGCGCTGTGGGGCTGGGGGCGCGAGGGCCGGGCGGCCTTCGCGGTCCTGCGTGCGCGCCTGCCGGCGCTGCCGCTGACCCTGTTCTGCCCGGCCGCCGAGGCCGACGCGGCGCGTCGCGATGCCGATACGGCGCTGCAGATTCGTGGGGAGCCCACCGCAGAGGCCCTGGCCGCGTTCGATGTGGTGATCAAATCGCCGGGCATCAGCCCGTACCAACCGATGGCGCTGACGGCGGCCGCACAGGGAACGCAGTTCATCGGCGGCACCGCGCTGTGGTTCGCCGAACATGCCGGCGCCGATGGCATCGTGCATGACACGGTGTGCGTGACCGGCACCAAGGGCAAGAGCACCACCACAGCGCTGCTGGCCCACCTGTTGCGGGCCGCCGGCCATCGCACCGGGCTGGTCGGCAACATCGGCCTGCCCCTGCTGGAAGTGCTGGACCCGCAACCGGCACCGCAGTACTGGGCGGTGGAACTGTCCAGCTACCAGACCGGCGACATCGCCTGCAGCGGCGCCCGCCCGCAGGTGGCCGTGGTGCTGAACCTGTTTCCCGAGCATCTGGACTGGCATGGCAGCGAGCAGCGCTACGTGCAGGACAAGCTGCGGCTGGTGACCGACGCCGCACCGCGTGTGGCCGTGCTCAATGCGGCCGATCCGCACCTGGCCGCGTTGTCCCTGCCGGACAGCCAGGTGATCTGGTTCAACCAGCCGCAGGGCTGGCACATGCGCGGGGACACGGTGTATCGCGGCGGGCAGGCCGTGTTCGATACCCGCAGCACGCCGCTGCCGGGGCGCCACAACCGCGGCAATCTCTGCGCGGTGCTGGCCGTGCTGGAGGTCCTGGGGCTGGATGCGGTGGCCCTGGCACCGGCCGTGCAGCACTTCCGGCCGCTGCCCAACCGGCTGCAGCACCTCGGCAGCGCGGCGGGTATTGCCTATGTGAACGATTCGATCAGCACCACCCCGCACGCCAGCCTGGCAGCGCTGGACTGCTTCGCCGGGCAGCGCATCGCCCTGCTGGTGGGCGGGCATGACCGCGGCCTGGACTGGACCGATTTCGTCCAGCACATGGCGCACGATGTGCCGCCGGTGGAGATCGTGACGATGGGCAGCAACGGTCCGCGCATCCACGCGCTGCTGCAGCCGCTGGCCGACGCCGGACGTTTCGGGCTGCATGCCGCTGCCGATCTGCCGGAAGCCGTGGCACACGCACGGTCGGCGCTGGGCGCACAGGGCGGGGTGGTGCTGCTGTCACCGGGGGCACCGAGTTTCGGCGCCTATCCCGACTACGTGGCCCGCGGCCGCCATTTCGCCGCGCTGGCCGGGTTCGATCCGGACCGCATCAGCGCGATCCCCGGCCTGGGCATCGGCTGAGCGTCGCTGGGGCGGTGGCACCAGCCACCGGCCCGGTCTCAGTGCGAGCGCTGTACCGCGTAGCGGGCCAGGCCGCGCAGCGCCGCCACCGCATCGTTGTCGGCCAGCCCATCCAGGGCCCGCTCGGCGCGTTCGGCGTACGCTTCGGCGCACTGCCGGCTGTAGTCCAGTCCACCGGTGGCGCGGATCGCCTCCAGCACCACCG
>Ga0207790_1000785_pt1 | contig 9923 bp, 6 predicted proteins | sample HigsolmetaGSP14D_FD_184842 | JGI IMG/M metagenome (GOLD analysis project Ga0207790, IMG submission 184842) | High solid enriched microbial communities from the Joint BioEnergy Institute, USA - SP1-4-D (SPAdes) | ecosystem: Engineered > Bioreactor > SSF (Solid state fermentation) > Aerobic >...
GCGCCGACTGATCGAGACCCTCTCCGCCACGCTCAGAGAACGCGGCGTCCCGGGGCTCCATCTCGTCGCCTCGGCCGAGAACAGCGGGGCGATGGCGTTCTACACCCGGTTGGGGTTCAGCCCGCTGCCCTCCTCTCCCGGCTCACGGGCGTACGGGATCCACCTCTGACCGCTGCACCGGGATCGGCATCGTCGACGTGTCGATGAGCGGGTCCTCGTCTTGACGCGCGACGACCTCGATCGCCTCTTCGCGCGTCTCGACGGTGGGCACGGATCCGAGGAGCGGACGCTTCGCGGTCTCCTTCATCGAGAGCAGCGCGATGCCGCCCAGGAGTGCGAAGAACATGATGTAGAACGCCGGCATGAAGGTGTTGCCCGTCGCCTTGATGAGTGCCTGGCTGAACAGCGGCGTCGTGCCTCCGAACAGCGACACCGAGATGTTGAACGCGATGGCCATGGCGCCGAACCTCGAGGCCGTGGGGAACAGTGCGGGCAACGTCGACGCTGAGACGGCAGCGTAGAAGGCGACCGGGATGGCGACCATCGCGAGCGCGACGAAGACCGCCCACTCCTGTCCGATCTGCATGATGGCGAACGCGGGGATCATGAGGACGAGCGTCGATCCCACCGCGATCATGTAGACGGGGCGTCGACCGATCCGGTCGCTCAGCAGGCCGATCAGCGGCAGGCACGCGGACATGATGATGAGGATCGGGATCGTCGCGATCGCCGCGCCCAGGTTCGAGACGCCGACCTCCGTCTCGAGGTACGTCGGCATGTAGCTCGTGAGCGCGTAGCCCGCGGTCTGCGTCGCGGCCACGATCGCCATGGCGATGAGCACCTCGCGCCAGTGGTGACGGAGGATGCCGCCGATGCCGTGGCGGGCGAGCGGGTCGTCGCGGTCGCCATCGACCTCGGACTCCTCGTCGGCCGCGTTCTCATAGGCGGGCGTCTCCGGGATCTTGAGACGGAACCAGATCGCGACGATGCCGAGCGGGATCGCGACGAGGAACGGGATGCGCCACCCGAAGTCGGTCATGGCGGTCTCTCCCCAGATCGACTGGGTGATGGCGGTCGTTATCGCGACGACCCCGGCGCCGGCGGCGAATCCGATGTACGAGCCGAGGTCGAGCCACGACGACCAGAAGCCGCGGCGCTTGTCGGGCGAGAACTCGGCGACGTACGTCGTGGCGCCGGCGTACTCGCCGCCCGTCGAGAAGCCCTGGACCATCTTGAGGAGGTACAGCGGCGCGATCGCCCACAGACCGATCTGCGCGCTCGTGGGGAGGACGCCGATGAGCGCGGTGGACAGAGCCATCATCGCCATCGTGAAGAACAGCACCTTCTGACGGCCGATGCGGTCGCCGAGGGGCCCGAGCACGAGTCCGCCGAGGGGGCGGACCAGGAACGAGATCGCGAAGCCGAAGAGCGCGGCCAGCAGATTCCACGGCTCGGGGAGGTCCGCCGTGAACACGGCCGAGATCGTCACGGCGAGGTAGCCGTAGATCCCGAAGTCGAACCACTCCATGAAGTTGCCGACGACGGTGCCGCCGATGGCCGTGCGGACGCGCTTGGTGTCGACCACGACGACGTCGTCGACGTCGAGGCGCGGCGGGGGAGCGGAGCGGGTCAGTGCTTCGGAGGACGGGGGTACCGAGGGGCGGGATGACCTGGCCATCTCTCCACGGTAGGCAGTGGATCTCACCCTCGCATCCCGGGGCGTGTCTCTTGACAAACACGACAGGCTGAGCAGGGGCCGACCCTCCTCCGGACCGGTCTATCGTGGCGACATGAGCGAGCTCTCCGCCCCCACCGGTCGTGAACCGGCCCTCGTCGCACGGCCCCGCCCGGACGGATCCGCGCCGCGTGCGCTGGTCCTCGGCGCGACGGGTTACCTCGGCGGGCGACTCGTGCCCCGGCTCCTGTCGGCGGGATACCGGGTCCGCGTGCTCGTCCGGACTCCGGCACGCCTCGCGGCCTTCGTCTGGGGCGGCGACGTCGAAACCGTCGAGGGCGCTGCCGAGGACGCGGATGCCATGGCCCGGGCGGTCGACGACGTCGACGTGCTGTACTACCTGGTCCATTCGATGGGCGGCGGCGACGACTTCGAGACCAAGGATCTGCGCGCGGCGGAGACCGTCGCCGATGCCGCGGCCGAGGCATCCGTCGGTCGGATCGTGTACCTCGGCGGGCTCCACCCGGCGGGCGTGCAACTGAGCCCCCATCTGCGTTCGCGGGTCGAAGTGGGCGAGACGCTGCTGCACAGCGGGGCGCCGACGCTCGTCCTCCAGGCCGGTGTCGTCATCGGGTCGGGGTCGGCCTCGTTCGAGATGGTGCGTCACCTGACCGACGTGCTGCCGTACATGCCGGCGCCGAAGTGGGTGCGCAACCGCATCCAGCCGATCGCTGTCCGTGACGTGCTGCACTATCTGCTCGCCGCGGCCCACGTGGATCCGGAGGTCAACAGGGCGGTCGACATCGGCGGCCCGGACGTGCTGCGCTACGGCCAGATGATGAACGGGTACGCCGTCGAAGCCGGGCTCCGCCAGCGCGCGATCGCGGCCCTGCCCGTGCTCACTCCCGGTCTCGCGTCGCACTGGGTGAACCTCGTGACGCCCGTCCCGCGGGCGATCGCCCGTCCGCTCATCGCCTCGCTGCAGAACGAGTGCATCATGGATGATCACGACGTCGACGACCTGCTCCCGCGTCCCGAAGGCGGATTGACGCCGTACCGCGAAGCCGTGCGGCTCGCGCTCCGCAAGGTAGAAGCGGATGCCGTGGAGACGAGCTGGCAGGACGCCGAGGTCTCGTCGGTTCCGAGCGACCCGCTGCCGAGCGACCCCGAGTGGGCGGGGCGGCTCGTCTTCACCGACGAGCAGTCCGCGACGACGTCGGCGAGCCCCGAGCAGCTTTGGCGTGTCATCGTCGGGATCGGCGGCGAGAACGGCTGGTACTCGTCACCGTTCCTCTGGGCCGTCCGCGGCTGGATGGATCGCCTCGTCGGCGGCGTCGGCCTGCAGCGCGGCCGTCGCAGCCGCGGCAAGGTCGCTGCCGGCGATGCGATCGATTTCTGGCGTGTCGAGGCCGTCGAGGAGGGACGCCTCCTGCGCCTGCGCGCCGAGATGAAGGTGCCCGGGCTCGCCTGGCTCGAGCTGCGCGCGACGCCCGAGGGGTCCGGATCGCGGTACGACCAGCGGGCCGTCTTCTTCCCGACCGGGCTCGCCGGTCGGCTGTACTGGTTCGCCGTCCTGCCCTTCCACGGCTTCATCTTCACGGGGATGGCGAACCGCATCGCGGCGGCGGCGGAGCGCGAAGCTCCGACCACCTGAACCACGGCTGGCTGGGGTCAGGCAGGCGTCAGCCGGCCGTCCTCGACCCGCACGGTGCGATCGACGAGGGATGCCGGCACCTCCGCATGCGAGATGAGCACGACCGCGTGCGTCTGGTCGACGGCTCCCAGCAGATCGCCCAGCAGTGCGTCTGCGGCGGCCGGGTCCACCCCCGCCGTCGGCTCGTCGAGGATCAGGACCGGGAACCCGCGCAGAAGCGCCCGCGCGAGCGAGATGCGCTGTGCCTGACCTCCCGAGACCAGCGCGCCGCGCTCGCCGACCCTCGCGCCGAGTCCGCCGCGCGCCCGGAGCCAGTCGCCCAGTCCGACCCGCTCCAGCACGGCCTCGAGCTCCATGTCGGTGGCGGTGTCGCGCGCGAACAGCAGGTTCTGTCGGATGTCTTCATCGAAGAGCATCGGATGCTGCTCGCAGAGCCCCACGGTCAGCCGCAGGTCGTCGGGGGCGATCTCGTCGACCGAACGGCCACCGATCGTGTACTCGCCGGTGACAGCGAGGAACCGCACGAGCGCGTGGGCGAGCGTCGACTTGCCGGCACCGCTCGCTCCGACGACGTGGAGGCGCTCGCCGGGACGGACATCGAGGTCCACGTCCGAGAGCGCGGACTCGCCCGCTCCGGGCCAGCGGACCGCGACGCCGCGCAATCTGAGCCCCTCGCCGAGCGAGGGGGCCTCGCCGGTCGGCGTTCCCACCGCAGGGATCTCAACGGGGACCGACGCGGGGACGACCCCCGCGACACGGGATGCCGCGGCCCGCACCTGCCGCCAGGCGGACGCGGCGAGGGGGACGGCAGCGAACACCTCGAACACCGCCATCGGAACGAGGACGGCGACGCCGAGAGCTGGACCCGAGAGACCGTCGGTCCCGACTGTCGGAACAGCGACCAGGAGCGCGGTGACCGTCGCGGCGCCGGCGGCGAGCGAGACGAGAGCAGCCGTGCCGGCCTGCGCGCCCGCCCGGCGAAGGACGGCGCGGCGGAGCGCGGCATCGGCGTCGCGGACCGCGGCACGCGAGGTGCGCTCCGCACCGAAGGCGACGAGGACGTCGAGCCGCGAGAGATGGTCGAGGACCGCGTCGCGCAGTCGCGCGCGCAGGGGCGCGATAGATCGCTCCGCACGGGCGCCCGCCGCCCACCCCCATGCCAGCGACGCGAGTGCGGCCGCGACGAGGCACCCCAGGAGTGTCAGAGCGGCCGGCCACCACACGAGCGCGACGAGGATGACCGATCCCACCGCGACGGTCGCCGACGACACGAGCGGCAGGATCACGCGGAGAGAGAGGTTCTGCAGTTCATCGACGTCGTCGACGAGTGCGGCCGAGGCGGAACCGCGCGCCGACGAGGCGAGTCCTGCGGGGGCGTGGGGGAGCAGTCGCCGCACGAGATCGGTGCGCGTGCGGGCGAGCTGCCGCAGGACGGCGTCGTGGCTCGCCAGGCGCTCGGTGTAGCGGAAGACCGCCCGCGAGAGGGCGAAGGCGCGAACCCCGACGACCGCCATCGTGACGTACATGACGAGCGGCTGCTCCGAGGCGCGGACGATGAGCCACGCGCTGACGGCGAGCAGTGCGACGGCCGACGCCTCCGACAGGAATCCCGACGCGAGTGCGTGCCAGAACCGGCGAGGCGTCGGGATCGCGTCGCGGAGGACGTCACGCGTGGTCGTCATGCTGTGACCTCCGCGCCGGACAGTTGCACAACCCGGTCGGCGATGGCCCGGGCGCTCTCGCGGTGCGAGACCAGGAGGATGAGGGCACCGGCATCCGCCACCTGACGCAGCGATCGCCAGAGGTGGCCTTCCGCAGTCGCGTCGAGGGCTGCGGATGGCTCGTCGAGCGCGAGCACGGGAGCGTGACCGCGTAGGTGACGCGCGACCGCCCGGGCCACGGCGACGCGCTGCGCCTGGCCGCCCGACAGTCCCGCCCCCTGCACGCCGAGCACCCGGTCGGGATCGAGGTCGCCGAGACCCACGAGGGAGAGGGCTTCTCGAACGGTCTCGAGGGGCATGTCGGCGTCGCCGAGGCGGATGTTCTGCGCGACGGTGCCGGCGGCGAGACCGGGGCGCTGGCCGGCCCAGGCGAGCCACGCCGACGGTGCGAGCGAGGAGACGGCGGCGCCGTCGAACTCGATGCGACCCGTTGCGGGCGCGAACCCGAGGAGTGCGTGCAGCAGACTCGATTTACCCGCGCCGCTCGGCCCCTCGATCAGGACGATCTCGCCCGATCGTGCCTCGAGGTCGACGGGCGGCAGATCCCGCACCCTTACGCCAGCCACGAGCAGCGCGTGGTCCGACCCGGTCGGGGCGGGGCCCGGCGCAGGCCCGGTGGATGCCGCAGCCGCGTCATCGAGAACGGCGAAGACATCCCGCGTGGCTGCGACGCCCTCACTGGAGGCGTGGAACTGCACGCCGACCTGACGCAGCGGCAGGAACGCGTCGGGCGCGAGGAGGAGCACGAACAGACCGACGCTCAACGTCAGCGAGCCGTCGATCAGGCGGAACCCGATCGCCACCGCGACGATCGCGACCGAGATCGATGCGAGGAACTCGAGGGCGAAACCCGACAGGAACGACACGCGCAGCACCGTCATCGTCTCGCGGCGGTAGTCGTCGGTCACGCGTTCGATGGTGTCGGCGGCGCGACGCTGCCGGCCGAACACGGTCAGCGTCGACAGCCCCTGAAGGGTCTCGGAGAACCGTGTCGCGAGCCGCGTCAGGGTCTCCCACTGCCGTCGCTGCACGGAGCGGGTCGCGAGGCCGATGAGGATCATGAAGATCGGGATGAGGGGGAGGGTGAGAACGACCGTGAGTCCTGAGATCGCGTCGGCGGACCACATCACGGCGACGATGACCGGCGTCGCGATCACGGTCTGGACGAGCTGCGGCAGGTACCGGCCGACGTAGGGTTCGAGCGCGTCGAGTCCCCGACCTGCGATGAGTGCGAGATGCGAGGTGCTGCGCGTCGCCGTCCAGCCGGGGCCCAACCGTGCGACGGCGTCGAGCACCGCGTCCCTGAGCTGCGACTCGACGCGGGCGGAGGCCCGCGCCGCGACCCGCTCACGCAGGAATGAGAGGACGGAGCGCGCGAGGACCACGCCGGCCAGGGCGAGGAGGGTTCCCGCGACATCCTCGCCCGCTATCGCGTCGACGATCGCGCGCGTCGTGAAGAAGGCGAACCCGACGATCGCAGCCGTCTGCAGGATGGAAAGGAGCGCGATGACGACGAAGAAGGATCGGGATGCCGTCGCGTACCGCCACAGCCGCGGGTCGATCGGCGGCTGCCGCGGCGTGGCGTCGTCTGACATGGCTCGTTCCCTCCGCGTGCTCAGTGAGCAGCCGCGGCATCCGCCTTCTCGATCTGCACCCGCGTGATGCGCTTGCGGAACACCCAGTAGGTCCACGCCTGGTAGGCGAGGATGCCGGGCAGGAAGATGACCGCCGCCCACGTCATGACCGTCAGCGTGTAATCGGTGCTGGAGGCGTTCTCGATCGTGAGCGAGAACGCCGGGTCGGTCGAGGATGGCATGACATACGGGAACAGCGCGAACCACAGCGTGAGGACCGCGGTGACGATCGTGACGGCACCGAGCGCGAAAGCCCAGCCGTCACGCCGCCGGACGTTGGCGACCGCGGAGGCGAGCAGAGCGATCGCGGCGGCCGCGCCGCATCCGATCACCGCCGCGATCAGCGGGGCGTCGCGTTCCATCGCGATGAGGGTCGTCCAGACGACGGTGGCGGCTGCGAAGACGATCGTCGGGAGGGCGGCGCGGCGTGCGAGCCGGTGCGCGTCCTCCTTCACCTGGCCGTCGGCTTTCAAACCGACGAAGTAGACGCCGTGGAGGAAGAAGAGAAGAAGCGTCGTGATCCCGACGCACAGGGCATACGGGTTCAGCAGGTCGAAGAGGGTGCCCGTGACGTTCTTGTCGGCGTCGATCGGGACGCCCTGCACGATGTTGCCGAACGCGACGCCCCACAGCAGCGCGGGGATGACCGAGCCGATGACGATCATCCGGTCGAAGCCGCGCTTCCAGGCGAGGCCCTCGCGCTGGTGGCGGTATTCGAACGAGACGCCGCGCAGGATGAGCGCGAGCAGGATGAGCAGCAGCGGCAGGTAGAACCCGCTGAACAGCGTCGCGTACCACTCCGGGAACGCGGCGAACAGGCAGGCGCCGGCGACGATGACCCAGGTCTCGTTGAGGTCCCACACGGGGCCGATCGTGTTGATCACCTGGCGGCGCGAGACCTCGTCGCGGCCGAGGAACGGCAGGCTCATCCCGACGCCGAAGTCGAAGCCGTCGAGCACGAAGTAGCCGACGAAGAACACACCGACGATGAAGAACCAGAGGTAGGCGAGATCCATGGCGTGCTCCTAGTAGACCGTCGAGGGGGTCTGGTCGACCGGCAGGTCGCGCGGGTCGGGGTCATCGGGGCCGGGCAGCGGATCGGGCCCCTTCTGCGCGGCCTTCAGGATGAGGCGGAACTCGACGACGGCGAGCGACGCGTAGATCGCGGTGAAGGCGACGAGCGAGATGAGCACCGTCCACCCGGGGACGTTCGGTGAGACGCCGTCGGAGGTGTGCATGAGACTGAAGACGATCCAGGGCTGGCGGCCCATCTCGGTGAAGATCCAGCCGACCAGACTGCCGAACAGCGGCAGCGGTGCGGACCAGATCGCGATGCGCCACATCCAGCCGGCGACGGGGCGCGTGGCCTTCTTCCGCGTGACCCAGAGACCGGCGACCGAGATGAGGGTCGCGATACCGCCGAAGCCCATCATCCAGCGGAACGACCAGTAGGTGACCCAGATCTCGGGCATGTAGTCGATGCCCGCGCCGAACTTCTGCGTGTAGAGCTCCTGCAGGTTGTTGAGGCCCTCGACGCAGCCGTCGAGGCTGTGCGTGGAGAGGAACGAGAGCAGGTAGGGCACGCGGAGCGACCAGACCTCGGCGGTGCCGTCGGGCGTGCCGATGGAGAAGATCGAGAAGGACGCGTCGGCCCCGCACGCGGTGTTCCAGAGGGCTTCGGCGGCCGCCATCTTCATGGGCTGGGTCTCGACCATGACGAGTCCCAGCTGGTCGCCGCTGATCGCGGTGCCGGCGAAGGAGATGATCATGAACCACATGCCGTATCGCAGGGCGGGGCGCATCGTCTCGACGTGCTGACCGCGACGCAGGTGCCAGGCGGCGACGGCGATGATGACGGCCGCGGCGAACATGAACGCCGCGAAGATCGTGTGCGGGAAGGCGGCGAGCGCCACCGGATTGGTGAGGAGCTCGAAGAAGTTCTTGAGCTCCGCCCGGCCGGTCTCGGGGTTCAGCTGGTATCCGACCGGGTTCTGCATGAACGCGTTCGCGGTGAGGATGAAGTAGGCCGACAGGATCGAGCCGAATGCGGTCGCCCAGATGGTGAGCAGATGGATGCGGCGGGGCAGCTTGTCCCATCCGAAGATCCACAAGCCGATGAAGGTCGCCTCGAAGAAGAAGGCCATGAGGCCCTCGAAGGCGAGGGGGGCTCCGAACACATCGCCGACGAAGCGGGAGTAGTCGGACCAGTTCATGCCGAACTGGAACTCCTGCACGATGCCGGTGACGACGCCCATGGCGAAGTTGATCAGGAAGATCTTGCCGAACAGGCGGGTGAGGTGCAGCCACTTCACGTCGCCGGTGCGGTGCCAGATCGTCTGGAAGATCGCCACGGTGAGTGCCATGCCGAGCGTCAAGGGAACGAACAGGTAGTGGTAGAGCGTCGTCAGTCCGAACTGCCAGCGCGCCAGGATGAGCGGGTCCAGAAAGTCCACGGGTTTGGTCCTTCCACGGGTGTTCTCTCACGGTAGAACGAGGCGACGGAGCGCGTCCGAGGATGGGCCGTGCAAAATGGCGCCCGGAAGAATCACCTGGTCAGGGGCGAGGGAGGGAGCCGGTCGGTCAGGCGTCCGGGCGTCGACGCATCAGCTGGATGACGCACTGCTGGGGGTCGCACGACGCCCTCATGCCGTCCACCGCAAGCGGGCCACCGGCCTCGCTCAGGGCGCCCTTCATCAAGCCGAGGTGCACATCGCAGAGCGTGTCGCGGTGGTCCGCCTGATCAGCGGCGTGCGCGCAGGGGGTGAGGTCGATCGTGAGCGCATCCTCGTCGATCTCCGGCGCGAACCCGCCGTCGAGCAGTTGCTCGACGAGGGCGTCGAGCTGATGCTGCTCCTCGCCGGTGAGCGACCCGGCCGTCTCGGGCATGACGCGACGCATGAGGTCGCCGCGTTCGACCGCGGCCTGCACCTTGCGACGGTGCTCCGGGCTCGACACGCTCACGCCGTCGACGGCGCGGTAGAACACGCGTGGGCGGCCGCGCACGGTCCGCTTCTCGACCTCGGTCGCGACGAAACCGCGCTCGATGAGACGCTGCAGGTGCTCGCGGACGGTGTTCGGGTGCAGTTTCGTCGCCGCCACGAGCTCGCCGACGGTCTGCTGCGGAGTCGTCTGCAGCAGATGGAGTATCGCCACGCGCGAGGACGTGGAGATGGCGTTGTAGGCCGTCGGGCGCCGGGCCGTCATGGCTCCATTATCGCGGGATGCCCGGAGTCCGGCGA
>Ga0207790_1000787_pt1 | contig 9919 bp, 8 predicted proteins | sample HigsolmetaGSP14D_FD_184842 | JGI IMG/M metagenome (GOLD analysis project Ga0207790, IMG submission 184842) | High solid enriched microbial communities from the Joint BioEnergy Institute, USA - SP1-4-D (SPAdes) | ecosystem: Engineered > Bioreactor > SSF (Solid state fermentation) > Aerobic >...
GGTGGCCTCCACCGACTATTCCGGCGAGATGGCGGTTTCCGACCAGATCCTGCAGCGCAGTGCCGATGCCTACCGGCGCATCCGCAACACCGCGCGCTTCATGCTGGCCAACCTCAATGGTTTCAACCCGGCCACCGACCTGCTGCCGGTCGAGCAGATGCTCGATCTGGATCGCTGGGCGGTCGACGCCACCGCGCGCCTGCAGGACGAGCTGACCGAGGCCTACGGCGAATACCGCTTCTGGAACGTGTATTCCAAGGTGCACAACTTCTGCGTGCAGGAGCTGGGCGGCTTCTACCTGGACATCATCAAGGACCGCCAGTACACCACCGCGCCGGACAGCATCGCCCGTCGTTCCTGCCAGAGCGCGTTGTTCCACATCTGCGAGGCGCTGGTGCGCTGGGTCGCGCCGATCCTGTCGTTCACCGCCGAGGAAATCTGGCAGTTCCTGCCCGGCGAGCGCGCCGAGTCGGTGATGCTGGCCACCTGGTACGAGAACCTGGCCCGTCTGCCGCAAGGCGCCGAGCTGGACAACGCCTATTGGCAGCGCGTCATGGCGGTCAAGGGCGCGGTCAACAAGGAGCTGGAAAACCTGCGCGCAACCAAGGCCATTGGTGCCAGCCTGCAGGCCGAAGTCACCCTGTTCGGTGACGACGCCCTGCGCGGCGACCTGGCCAGGCTCGGCGACGAACTGCGCTTCGCGCTGATCACTTCCGCTGCTGCCACCGCACCGCTGGCCGAAGCGCCGGCCGATGCGGTGGTCACCGAGGTCGAAGGCCTGAAGCTGAAGATCGTCAAGTCCGCCCACGCCAAGTGCGGTCGTTGCTGGCACCTGCGCGCCGATGTCGGCACTCATGCCGAGCATCCCGAGCTGTGTGGACGCTGCATCAGCAACATCGAAGGCTCGGGCGAGGTACGCCACCATGCGTAAGGCTTTCGCCCGCTGCGCGGGGATGCATTCATGAGCGCACGTTTCGGCAAACTCGGCTGGGTATGGCTCAGCGTCGTGGTGTTCGTGATCGACCAGGTCACCAAATACTGGTTCGACAACAACCTGCAGATGTACGAGCGCATCACCGTCATCCCCCAGGTGCTGGACTGGACCCTGGCCTACAACACCGGCGCGGCCTTCAGCTTTCTGGCGGGTGCGTCCGGCTGGCAGCGCTGGCTGTTCACCCTGATCGCCGTGGTGGTCAGCGTGGTGCTGGTGGTCTGGATGAAGCGCCTCAAACCCGACGAAACCTGGCTGGCCGTTGGCCTGGCCCTGGTGCTCGGCGGCGCCCTGGGCAACCTGGTGGACCGGGTGGTGTTCGGCCACGTGGTCGATTTCATCCTGGTGCACTGGCAGAGCAGCTGGTATTTCCCGGCCTTCAATATCGCCGACAGCGCGATCACCGTGGGTGCCGTGTTGCTGGCGCTGGACATGTTCAAGAGCAAGAAGCCCGAAGAAGAGGTGGCACGTGACTGATGTACGTATCGGCCCGGATCGGCAGGTGACCCTGCACTTCGCGCTGAAGCTGGATAACGGCGATGTGGTCGACAGCACTTTCGACAAGCAGCCGGCGACTTTCAAGGTCGGCGACGGCAACCTGCTGCCGGGCTTCGAAGCCGCGCTGTACGGTTTCAAGGCGGGCGACAAACGCAGCCTTAGCGTGCAGCCCGAGCAGGGCTTCGGCCAGCACAACCCGCAGAACGTGCAGGTGATGCCGCGCTCGCAGTTTCAGGACATGGAGCTGTCGGAAGGGCTGCTGGTGATCTTCAACGACGCCGCCAATACCGAGCTGCCGGGTGTGGTCAAAGCGTTCGATGACGCCCAGGTGACCATCGACTTCAACCACCCGCTGGCCGGCAAGACGCTGACCTTCGACGTCGAGATCATCGACGTGCAGGCGATCTGACCGGGCGTCAGTCGCAGGCGGACATTCCTCGTGAACGCGCTGTCTATCCCATGAGCACATCGTGGCTCGTGCGATAGACTCTCCACTCAAGCTTTCCGTGCCGAGCGTGCCATGCATATCAAACTCGCCAATCCCCGCGGTTTCTGCGCCGGTGTCGACCGCGCCATCGAGATCGTCAACCGCGCCCTCGAGGTGTTCGGCCCGCCGATCTACGTGCGCCATGAAGTGGTGCACAACAAGTTCGTGGTCGAGGACCTGCGCTCGCGCGGGGCGATCTTCGTCGAAGAACTCGACCAGGTGCCCGATGACGTGATCGTCATCTTCAGCGCCCACGGCGTTTCCCAGGCGGTGCGCAACGAGGCCACCGATCGTGGCCTGAAGGTATTCGACGCCACCTGCCCGCTGGTCACCAAGGTGCACCTGGAAGTGGTGCGCTACAGCCGCGATGGCCGCGAGTGCATCCTCATTGGCCATGCAGGCCACCCGGAAGTCGAAGGCACCATGGGCCAGTACGACGCCAGCAATGGCGGCGCCATCTACCTGGTCGAAGACGAAGAGGATGTCGCCAGGCTGCAGGTGCGCGACCCCGACAACCTGGCCTTCGTGACCCAGACCACGTTGTCGATGGACGACACCAGCAAGGTCATCGATGCCCTGCGCGCACGCTTCCCCAACATCGGCGGGCCGCGCAAGGACGATATCTGCTACGCCACCCAGAACCGCCAGGATGCGGTCAAGCAACTGGCCGACGAGTGCGACGTGCTGCTGGTGGTCGGCAGCCCCAACAGCTCCAACTCCAACCGCCTGCGCGAGCTGGCCGAGCGCATGGGCACCCCGGCCTACCTGATCGACGGCGCCGAGGATCTCAAGCGCGAGTGGTTCGACGGCGCCAAGGGCATCGGCATCACCGCCGGCGCTTCGGCTCCGGAAGTGCTGGTACGCGGGGTGATCGATCAGCTCGGCGAGTGGGGCGCGAGCAACGTCCAGGAGCTCGACGGCCGCCCAGAGAACGTGACCTTCTCCATGCCCAAGGAGCTGCGGCTCAAAGCGGTGTAGGGTTTGCCGTTGCACACGAAGCCAGGGCAGTTGCCCTGGCTTTTTCATGGGCGTGGTGTGGCGCCGGGCCCACAGGCAGGGGCGGTCTTGGCGGGAGCGAAACGTCTGGAGATGCCCATGATTTGCTTGCCGTCGGCCGCTGGGGGCAGGCTATGATCAGCGACCAGAACCGGACTGCCGATCTATGCCCGTCGACCTGCAAGCGCTCTATCCCAAACTGATCCACCTGATGCTGGACACGGTTTTCGTAGTCGATGCGGACAACCGCATCGCCTTCGTCAGTGATGCCTGCGAAAGCCTGCTCGGCTACCGCGCCGCCGAGCTGACCGGCACGCTGATCACCGACTACATGCACCCCGATGACCTGGCCGCCACCCGGGAGTCGATCGTCCGCGTCATGAATGGTCAGCCGCACTTCGACTTTCGCAACCGCTACATCCGCAAGGACGGCAGCGTGGTCTACATCCTCTGGGCGGCCTTCTGGTCCGAGGAGGTCGGTGCACGCATCGGCGTCGCCCGGGATGTGACGGCCCTGGCGCATGCCGAGGAAGAGTTGCGCTTCCTCGCCCACCACGACCCCCTGACCAAGCTGACCAACCGCGCGCTGTTTCGCGACCGCCTGGAAACGGCGCTGCGCGGCGCCCATCGGCACACCGGCACGTTGGCCCTGCTGTTTCTGGATATCAACGATTTCAAGGCGATCAACGATACCCATGGGCACACGGCGGGTGATCAGGTGCTGTGCGAGATAGCCCGGCGCCTGAAGGCCTGTGTGCGGGAAACCGACACCGTGGCGCGGGTGGGCGGCGACGAATTCACCGTGCTGCTGACCGATGTCGATACGCCTCAGGCCGTCGCCGAGAAAGTGGCGCAGATTCTTGCGGCGCTGGGCGAGCCGCTGGGCGCCGAGTTCGGGGCGCTGCGCATGCCGAGCTGCAGCATTGGCGTGGCCTGCTACCCCGCTGACGGAGAGGATGCCGATGCATTGCTCGGCCATGCCGACGGACACATGTACCGGGTAAAGCGTGCGCGCCAGGCGCCGGGTGGCAGCCCGCTCGGCTAGCTGCTGCGAGGCCTCCCGAGCGCCAGCGTCGTCGGCCCGCGAAGAGTCGGTGCTCCTTGAGTTCTCGGGCACTCGATTGCCTTTCTGTTGACCAATACCTGACTTGGCCCATTTATGCCCGCATCGGCTGGTGCTGGCAGGCACATCCAACCGGAGGATCACCATGGCTCACGAGCAAATCGTCATCACCACGCCAGACGGCCACTGCCCGGCCCACCTGTTCACGCCGGCTGACGGGCAGGGCGGCCCGGCGATCATCTTCTACATGGATGCCGGCGGCATTCGCCCCACCGTGCTGGCCATGGCCGAGCGCCTGGCCAATGCCGGCTACGTGGTGCTGCTGCCGGACACGTATTACCGCTATGGCGCCTATGGGCCGTTCGACCCCAAGGAAGTCTTCAAGGGCGATTTCCGCGCCATTCTCGGCCCGCTGATGGCCACCACCGGCAACGCCAAGGCGGCAGCGGATATCGATGCCTATATCGGCTACCTCGACCAGCGCAGCGAGGTGCACGGCCAGCGCATCGGCGCGGTGGGCTTCTGCATGGGCGGCGGCATGGCCATCGCCTCCGCGGGCGCCCGCCCGGAGCGCTTCGCCGCCGTCGCCAGCTTCCATGGCGGCAACCTGGCCACCGATGCGGCCGACAGCCCGCACCGCGCCGCCTCGGTGCTGCAGGCCGAGCTCTACATCGCCGCCGCCGAGAACGACGGCAGCTACCCGCCGGAAATGGCCGAACGCTTCGAGAAGGCCTTGAGCGACGCCGGTGTGACCTACAGCTCGGAAACCTACCCGGCCAAGCACGGCTGGATGAAGCCGGACTTTCCGGTGTACGACGAAAAGGCCGCCGAGCACGGCTGGAAGCAGATGCTGGCGTTCTTCGCGCGCACCCTGACGCGCAACTGACCCACGGGCACAGGCCTGGCTTACAGCACGGCCCTTAGCAACATCGCCACGGCGACCGCTGCAGACACCAGGGCAAAGCCCCGTTGCAGGTTCGGCCCGGACAGTCTGCCAGCGGCCGCCCGGCCGAGCAGCATGCCTGCCAGGGCGCCCAGGCAAAATGGCGTGGCGATCAGCCAGTCCAGGTGGCCAGTGGCCGAACTGGTTGCCACGCCCGCCGCGGAAATCAGCGCGATGACGGCCAGGGAAGTGGCCAGTACCGATTGCGCCGTCACGTTGGTGTAGCGTTGCAGGGCCGGTACCAGCACGAAGCCGCCGCCTACGCCGAGCAAGCCGGACAAGCCGCCGGCTACCAGGCCCGATAACGTGAGTGCCCAGGCGCACGGCCCCGTCCAGTTCAACTTGCCGCGGTTGACGTCCAGTTGGCAGGGCGCTGGCTTGGCCATCAAGGCTGGGCGGCCGGTTGGCGAGGCCAGGGTGCGGCGCCAGGTCAGCCAGGCGACGTACATGAGCACCAGCGCGAATATCCCCATCAGCGGGCGGTTGGGCAGGCGCTGCGCTGCCCACAGGCCGATGGGCGAACAGAGCATTCCGGCAGCGGCCACCAGCAGTGCGGCCTTGTAGCGAACGATGCCGTCCCTCAGGCCCATCACTGCCCCGAGGCTGGCCGCCAGGCCAACCGCCAGCAAGCCGACCGGGCCCGCCTCGGCAACCTCCAGGCCCATCACGAAGACCAGCAAGGGCACCGCCAGTATGCCGCCGCCCGCACCGGTCAGGGCGAGGATCACACCGACCAGCAGGCCAAGCAGGATGAGCGTGATCATCGCCGCGCCCTCGCGCACCAGGGGCGCCTCATACGTCCGCCAGCTCCGGCTTGGCCAGCCATTCGCGGCCCTTGAGCATGCCTTTCCAGTACAGCGGCGGGAGAATCCGCTCCTTGAGCAGCCAGGCCAGCCTGGAGGGTCTGGTGCCGTCGATGAGCCAGGAAGGGAAGCTGGGGGTCACCTTGCCGCCGTAGCTGAACTCGGCGAGCACGATCTTGCCGCGCTCGACCGTCAGCGGGCAGGAGCCATAGCCGTGGTACAGCGCCGTGCCCTTGGCTTTGCCCAGGGCTGCCAGCACGTTGTGGGCAACCACTGGCGCCTGCTTGCGTGCGGCGGCCGCGGTTTTCGCGTTGCTGGTATTGGCGGCATCGCCGAGGGCGTGGATGTTCGCCCAGGCCTTGTGGCGCAAGGTGGTCGGGTCGACATCGATCCAGCCGGTCGCGTCGCTCAGCGGGCTGACACGCACGAAGTCGGGGGCGACCTGCGGAGGCACCACGTGCAGCATGTCGAACGGGCGGGTGTCGCTTTGCTTGCTGCCATCGGCATTTACTCTGGCGAAGGTGGCCGTCCGTGCCGCACCATCCACCCCGGTGAGCGTATGGCCGAAGTTCAGGTCGATGCCGTAGGCCGCCACATATTCCATCAGCGCCGGTACATAGTCGGCAACGCCGAACAACACCGCGCCGGCGCTGCAGAACTCGATCTCCATGTTCTGCAGAACACCGCTGCGGCGCCAGTGATCGGCCGACAGGTACATGGCCTTCTGGGGCGCCCCGGCACATTTGATCGGCATCGCTGGCTGGGTGAAGATCGCCCGCCCACCGCGCAGCTGCTGCACCAGCTCCCAGGTATAGGGCGCCAGGTGATACAGGTAGTTGGAGGTCACGCCGTTGCGGCCCAGGGTGTCGGCCAGGCCCTCGACGGCGTGCCAGTCGAGCTTGAGGCCGGGGCAGACGATAAGCTGTTGGTAGCTGACCACCCGGCAGCCATCGAGGATCACGGCGTTGCGCTCCGGCTCGAAGGCGGCCACCGCCGACTGTATCCAGTGCACGCCGCGAGGCAGGGTCGCGCCCATGCTGTGGGCGGTTTGCGCTGCCTCGAAGATGCCACCGCCGACCAGCGTCCAGCCGGGTTGGTAGTAGTGCACCTCGGCGGGATCGATGATGGCGATATCCAACCCGGGCTCGCGGGCCAGCAGGCTCGATGCCGTGGCGATGCCCGCCGCGCCGCCGCCGACGATGACCACCGTATGGGTGGCCTCCGCCACCTCGAGGGGCATTCGCCCGCCATTGGCAATCCTGCGGATTAGCGACTGCATGTCGAAACCGGCTTCGCTGGCGGCACCCACTACCTCGTGCAGCGGTTGCGTGCGTGCCTGCCACAGCGCCCACAGGGTGGTCGAGCGCATGCCGGAACGGCAATAGGCCAGGATCGGCCTGGGCAGGGTTTCCAGCAGCTTGCCGAAAAGCTCGGCCTGCTGGTCGCTGACCTTGCCCGTTTCGGCAGGCAGGTAATGCGCTTCCAGGCCGTGTTGCCGGGCGGCCCGTTGGATGTCGGCAAACATCGCCTGGTCGCTACTTTCGCCATCGGGGCGGTTACAGATGATGGCGCGGTAACCGGCCTCTTTAAGGGCCGCCACGTCATCGGGGCGAAGCTGTTCGGATACGCCAAGGCCAGGCGCAAGGCTGCGAATGTCCATAGGAACCTCGGTAGGAAGGCAGGCACGAATAGTTGTTATGGGCGCGTCAAATCAGGTTGAGCGGTATCTTCAGGTAGCGCACGCCGTTGGTTTCGGGGGCTGGCAGGTGCCCGGCGCGCATGTTGACCTGCACCGCGGGCAGGATCAGGGTGGGCATTTCCAGGGTGGCATCGCGGGCGGTGCGCATGGCCACGAACTGTTCCTCGCTGATGCCATCGCGGACGTGGATGTTGAGTTCGCGCTGTTCGGCCACCGTGCTGACGTACTGCACCTCTCGCCCTTCCGGCGGGTAGTCGTGGCAGACGTAGAGCAGGGTGTCGGCAGGCAGGCTCAGCACCTTGCGGATCGACCTGAACAGGCTGTGTGCGTCGCCACCGGGGAAGTCGCAGCGTGCAGTGCCGTAGTCGGGCATGAACAGGGTGTCGCCCACGAACGCGGCGGTGCTGTGCCCGTCACGCAGCACATAAGCCATGCAGGCGGGGGTATGCCCGGGGGTGTGAAGCGCATGGCAGGCCAGGGAGCCGATGCTGAACGGCTCGTCGTCGACGAACAGGTGATCGAACTGACTGCCGTCGCGGGGCATGTCGGCACCGGCGTTGTACAGGCTGCCGAACACGTCCTGGACCTTGGCAATATGATTGCCGATACCGATCTTGCCGCCCACCTGCGCCTGCAGGTAGGGCGCGGCCGTCAGGTGATCGGCGTGCACATGGGTTTCCAGAATCCACTCCACGCGCGCCTCGAGTTCGGCCACCCGGGCAATCAGCCTGTCTGCCGACGCCGTGGCGGTACGGCCGGCCTTGGCGTCGTAATCGAGCACGCTGTCGATCAGGGCGCAGCGGTTGGTCTCGAGATCGAGGGCGATATAGCTGATGGTGCCGGTGGCACTGTCGTGGAACGCTTCGACGTGGAGTTTGTTGCGCATGTTCTGTCTCCTGATGGGGCCTTTGCCGGGCCGCTCATGGTGACCAGCAGGGCAGCAACTGCTGTGCCAATCCGTCTGCTCTTGTGGTGTTGCGCTAGTCGTTTGATTTTTAAAGGGTTTTATCCTGGCTTTAACGCGTTCGAATGGACTCGCCGGGATAAGCTGCGTTGGTTCATGCCATCTGGCAGAGTTGGCACTGCCAATTGACAGTCTTGGCAGTGCGCCGCAGGATGCGGACACCCTCGGAATTCGTGACCAAGCCCATGTCAGCCAAAGCAGGCGGTTCAAGCGTCAAGACGGATCAGCTTCGGTCACTGGTTTCGTATCTCGAACACGAACCGCAGCCGATGATCGTGCTCGATACCGATTACCAGATCCTCGCCGCCAACGCGGCCTATCAGCGCCAGTTTGCCAGCCCCGACTCGCCTGTAGTGGGGCGCAAATGCTACGAGGTCTCGCACCATTATGCGGTCCCTTGCGATCAGGCCGGCGAGCACTGCCCAATGCGCAAGGCGCGTGAGCTCAATGGCCCGGATCGGGTGCTGCATATCCATCACACCCCCCGTGGGCCCGAGCACGTCGATGTGGAACTGCGGCCGATCTTTGCCGAGGGGGGCGCCATCAGGGCCTACGTGGAGCGCCTGACCCTGGTGCGCAGCGCCTCGGCGCAGCCCAATGACGAGGGCTTGGTGGGCTGTTCTGCGGCGTTCAATCTCGCCTTGGCGGAACTCAAGCGCGTGGCCGGCACCATGCTGCCAGTGCTGCTGCTGGGCGAGTCGGGTACCGGCAAGGAATTGTTTGCCCGCGCCGTTCACGAGAACAGCGAGCGGGCCGATGGGCCGTTCGTGGTGGTCGACTGCTCGGGGTTGACCGAAACCCTGTTCGAAAGCGAATTGTTCGGCCACGAAAAGGGCGCCTTCACCGGCGCGGTGGCGCGCAAGCCGGGCCTGGTGGACATCGCCCAGGGCGGCACCCTGTTCCTCGACGAAATCGGCGATGTGCCCCTGGCCATGCAGGTAAAACTGCTGCGCCTGATCGAGTCGGGAACCTACCGCCGCGTCGGCAGTGTGGAAACCCTGCACGCCAACTTCAGGCTGGTTGCCGCTACCCACAAGCCGCTGGCAGCGATGATGGCCAGCGGTGCATTCAGAGCGGATCTTTACTACCGCCTCAGTACCTTTCCCATTCAGCTGCCGCCGTTGCGCGAGCGGGTGGAGGATATCGGCCTGCTGGCGAATTCGTTCCTGCAGCGTGGTGAGCGGCGGCTGGTCATCGATACCGAGGCTCTGGTCTGCCTCCAGCGTTATGAGTGGCCGGGCAATATCCGCGAGTTGCGCAATGCCCTGGACAGGGCCAGCCTGTTTGCCGACGACGGGATCATCCGCCTCCAGCATCTGCCGCCCGCCATCACCGCGCACGGAGCCGGGCTGCCGGTTGCGGCAGGCGATCAACGATCCCTGGCGCAGATAGTGGCGACCTTCAAGGGCACCCGTAGCGAGTTGGCGAAGTACCTGGGGCTCAGTGAGCGGACGCTGTATCGCCGCCTCAGGGAG